>Ga0081455_10005210_pt1 | contig 14299 bp, 11 predicted proteins | sample TabmetS3T2R1_FD_70207 | JGI IMG/M metagenome (GOLD analysis project Ga0081455, IMG submission 70207) | Tabebuia heterophylla rhizosphere microbial communities from the University of Puerto Rico - S3T2R1 | ecosystem: Host-associated > Plants > Roots > Rhizosphere ... | reverse complement strand
GGCCGAACTCGTACGTGACTCCAACCACAGGAATGGCGGCACCCTTGCTCAGAACTCCTGAGAAGGCGTCTGCGCGGCTCTCAGTACCCTCATTCATGATGACGACGCCGACGGCGCCGGCCGCGACGGCGTTGTCGACCTTGATCTGGAACTGGCATGTCCCGCGCCGGACCAGCGCCACGGCGCCGCGCTCGAAACCTTGGAAGTCCGTCGTTTCGCACCCGCTCGCCGAGGCTGCCGGCGATCCTTCGCTCAGCCGGAGATTCACCGCGTGCAGAGGGGCCTCCAGATCGCCCGAGCCCGAGTTGGCCAAGGTGCGGACGGCGTCCTTAGGCGCCGGCTCCTGCGAACCGTCAGGCTTGCTCGCGATCAGGGCCGGGGGCGACTTCTCCTCGAAGTAGGGGAACTCGAATTCCTCAAAGCGAACGGCGTAGCCCACCTCCTTCAACCGTTCTGCCACGTACTGCGCGGACCGATCGTAGCCGACCGTGCCAGCAGCGCGGTTGCCGCCGCTCGCGGCAGCAATGTCCTGCAAGGCCTGCAGATGCCGGAATGCGCCCTCACCGATCGTGATATCGAGCGTACTGCCGGCAGGCGGACGAGCAACGACGTTGTCAGCCCTGGCAATGGGGTCTGCAGCAGCCACGAAGAAAACGGCGGCCAGCCAGACACTCAGGCTAGCCCGAATAGAGTTTGATGATGCCATCGTGTTCACTCGTGAGCGGTTGCAGCGACCCCAATTGACACTACCGAAAAATACGCTCGCTGTCACGTAGACCGCGTCGCGTTGCTTACGAGGGAGCGGTCGCCCTGATCGGGCAGAGACGCAATCCAGCCGGCGCACAACAGCTATTGATTGGCGGCAATGAGGGCCGTTGCGGTCTCTCGCGACGTCGCCAGCAAGTGTATGATCACGTCCTCGGCCTTCCCTTTCAATAGGTCCATGTTTCCGAATTTTCTGGAAAGATGAACCGTGACAAGCCTGCCCTTGAGAATTGTCAGGGCACTGACCGTGTACACCTGGTCGCGATTCTTCAGCATGGACGAGCTAAAAATGTAGCAACCCGTGTCCTCGTAGACGAGGACCATATGGGCCAGCATGGTGTCTTCTGCCCCCCCGTATCTCCCTTTGAAAGCGTTCGAGAACGCTTTGAGGAACATGTCGAGCCAGCCTTTGCTACTGTCGTCGTCCTTGCGAAGCGTGGTGCACAGCTCTTCCAGCATTGTGCTCGTGGCATTCTGGTTCTTGAAGTTCTGGGAGGCTTGATAGTCAACAATGTCCCCCACGTCTTTGCTGCTGCCGCCCTGATGCCAAGAGCGAGCGCGCTCACAATCGACAAAATAGGCAAGCCGCTCGCCCTGTTTCTTGATTCCGTCCGATGTGAAATCCATAAGGCTCGATTCAGGCCAGTCGTTCCTGTCGAGCGGACAATAGCTCATCGGCGCAACGAGCTCGATTGCTGTGTTGTCAATTGCGATCTCGACAGCGGCTGCGTCATCGACGGCAATGAACAGGCCTATCAGGGCGACGCACAGGAACAAGTGCTTCACGTCACAACCCCATGGGATTTAGGCTTAGGGGACCCGGCGGGCGTTCGGGATTCCTCTAGCTATGAGGCGAAATGTCTTGACTGCGACGACCCTACACGACGAACCTGTCTCTTACCTGTACCAAGGCACCTGCTTGGACAAAAAACGCGCAGCACAGGTGGCTGATGAAACGACGAGAGTTCGCGGCAGGGCTCATGAGCCTGGCAGCACTGACTTCATCAGGAGGGGCGCAAACGGCGAGGCACTATCGTGTCGGCATGCTGGATACGAGCTCGCGCGACCGCAACGTCAATTTTCGCGCCTTGCAGCAGGGGATGCTCGAGCGCGGCTATGTCGAAGGTCAAAACTTGACTTTCGAGTATCGCTCGGCCGATGGCGGCAATGAAAAGTTCGCCGAGCTGGCCTTGGATTTGGTGCGACTCAATGTCGATGTGATTGTGACGCGAGGGACACCAGCGGCGCTCGCAGCCAGGGCGGCGGGCTCGGCAATCCCGGTGGTGATGGCGGCAGCGGGCGATCCGGTCGCAATCGCGCGCGATCCGGTTCGGCCCGCCCTTAACATGACAGGATTCGGCGCCTCCGCCCGAGGCGCCGAAGGAAAGCGCATTGAGATCCTCAGGCAATTTGTTCCAGGGATTCAACGCGTCGCTGCTCTCTTGAACCTTTCCAACCCCTCGCGCCGTGCGGAATGGAGTGAAATCGAAGCGAGCTCGCGTTCGCTGGGCATAGCCGCGCAAGTGCTGGACTCGCGAACCTTGGCGGACATTGAACGGTCGTTCGATGCAGCATCCCGCTCGAATGCCCAGGCAATGATCATTGGAAGCGATACGGTGATCCAGACCAATCAAATGCTTGTTGTAAAGTTCGCAGCAACACATCGAATGCCGGCAATGTACACATTCCGGGATTTTGTCGATGCAGGCGGCTTGGTGTCCTACGGCGTGAGCCTGCCCGACCTGTATCGACGCGCGGCCGAGTATGTCGACAGGATATTCAAGGGCGCCAAGCCTCACGAAATGCCGATCGAGCAGCCAACGAAGTTTGAGCTGGTCGTCAATCGCAAAGCCGCCAGCGCGATCGGGCTGGCGATACCTGAAATTGTCCTCGCGCGTGCTGACGAATTGGTCGAGTAACTCGCGCGGGGCGATGTGAGTCTTTTGCTTCTTGAGCGCTAAGATATGTCTCGCAAGACATCGTTCTCACATTTGAAAACAAGATCATTTGAAAACGAGGTGGATCATGCGCGTTACGACATCTGCCGGACAGTTCAAGGCCAAGGCGATCGCGGGAACACGTACCGTGATGATCGCGCTCGACTGCGACAATGCGGCGCGCAAGGGCTTGTTGGGATTCGCCTTCCGCCGCAAGCGTATCGGCAGCGATCCGGAGCCGAAATGGCTGCGATCGCTGAAGGTGTTTGAATCGGTCGTGCCGAAGCCGGACCCCGAGCACGGCGACTATCGCACCGACCGGTTTCCGATCCAGAGCTTTCTCTGGAGCGATTACACCGCCGATCCCGGCACGACCTACGAGTTCGAGATCTTTCCGGCGTTCGGCAAGCCGGGCGCGCTCGAATTCGCTGACCATCTGACGCTGCGGATTACGACCGAGCATGAGAACGACGGGAAGCATGGCGTCTGGTTCAACCGCGGCGCCATCGCAAGCCAGGCCTATGCGCGCGAGTTCGGCAATCACAAGCCGACCGAAGTGGAGATGAACAATCCCAAGGACAAGCACACCAAGTGGCTGTCGCGCGGCCTGCTCGAGGCATGTCTCGACCATATCGATACGACCAAGCGCGGCGAGGCATTGCGCGCCTGCATCTACGAGTTCACATACGCGCCGATCATCGAAGCGTTCAAGAGGAAGGTGGACGAGGGCTTCGACGTCAAGCTCATCGTCCACGATGACAAGAAGGGCGCCAATCGCAAGGCCATCAAGCGGGCCGGCCTCGATCTCAAGCGCGATGGTGAAGACATCGTGATCTGGCGCACGCGGCCGCCGATTCCGCACAACAAGTTCATCATCAAGCTTGCTGACGGCAAGCCGCAACAGGTGTGGACCGGCTCGACCAATATCACGCCGTCGGGCTTTCTCGGCCAGTCGAATGTCGGCCACCTGGTCAGCGACCGGGACGTCGCCGAGCACTATCTCGCATACTGGACCATCCTGAGCGACAACCCGACCACTGGCGCCGCCAAGACGGCTGTCGCTGAGATATCGCCGTTCCCGCCCCCGCTGGTGAAGCCGGACTCGAAAACCTGCGTCTACTCGCCGCGCCAGACCGCCTCGATGCTGAACTGGTATGCCGACCGGATCAGCGATGCCACCTCGTCGATCATGTTCACCGCGGCGTTCACGATTGCCGACGACTTCATCGAACCACTCGGCCGCGATCGCGACTTCCTCCGTTTCGTGCTCAAAGAGAAGCCGCCCACGCTCGCCGAGCGCAAGGCGCTTGAGGGCGATCGCGACCTCGTAATCTCCTACGGCGCGGTGCTTGGCGCCGAGTTCACGGTGAAGGACGGCAAGCTCGTTGCCAAGCGCAAAGTCAAGGCTTTCCCGCTCGACCACTGGTTCCTGAAGGAGGAGTTGACGCGCGAAGAGGGCAACATCTTCTTTGTCCATACCAAGTTTCTGCTGATCGATCCTTTGAGCGACGATCCGCTGATCTGCACCGGCTCGGCCAATTTCTCGGAGAACTCGCTCACCTCGAACGACGAGAACATGATCCTCATTCGCGGCGCTACGCGCGTCGCCGACATCTACATGACCGAATTTGACCGCCTGTTCCGCCATTTCTATTTTCGCGACATCGCCAACGAGGCTGCGATGAAGCGCAAGAAGGGAGCGAAGCCCGAGAAGGTCTTCCTCAGCGAGGACGATCGCTGGACCGAGAGCTATTTCAGGCCCGGCGGCTTCAAGAGCCGGCGCCGCGAGATGTTCTTTCACCTTCCGGATCACAACTGGACGGCAGCCGCCGCACAGCATCCGAATGAGGAGCCCATCCGACCAAAGAAGAAGAAGAAGACAGGCGAGACCGCAAGAAAGACGACCAAGAGAAAGGTGAAGAAAGCGGCAAAGAAACGGACAGTGAAACGCAAGAAGGCGAAGGTCAGGAAAGTCCCTGCCAAGAAGGCCAGGAAGAGAAGGAAGACGCGATAGAGTGCATGGAGGTCGCAGCGCCTGGGCGCTCCGGTTGAGCGAGGAGCGTTCCTCAGATCCTGTCCGAGCCGGATTACCGGCGACAAACGCCTCCGATGGGGCGTAGAGAACATCCGCCCGTTCTGCTAAAGATAAAGACAAACGAAGAAATGTTAGCGAGGAAACGCGATGGCAATAGACCTCACGGTGAACGGGGTTCGGCACTCTGTCGATGTCGCGCCTGAAACTCCGCTGCTCTGGGTGATCCGCGATCAGCTCGGACTCACCGGCACCAAATTCAGCTGCGGCATTGCTCAATGCGGGGCCTGCACTCTCCACATTGACGGTCGACCGGTTCGCTCCTGCAGCGTTCCGGTCTCGGCTGCGGCCGGCAAGGCCGTGACCACCATCGAAGGCTTGTCGCCCGACGGGACACATCCCGTGCAGCTCGCCTGGATCGAGCTCGACGTCCCACAATGCGGCTATTGCCAATCAGGGATGATCATGAGCGTTGCGGCGCTGCTGAGCAAAAGCCGAAATCCGACTGATGCGGAGATCAACGCCGAGATCACCAATGCGTGCCGCTGCAGCACCTACCACCGCATCCGTAAGGCGATCCGACTGGCTGCCTCGAGAATGTCGCCGGCAGGGAGGCTCTGATGCGCAACAACGATACCAACAAAGCCGACCTGTCTCGCCGTGATCTTCTGTCCAACGCCGCCGCTGCGACTGGCGCGCTCGTTGTCGGCTTCTGGATGCCGCAGCGCGCTGTGGGTCAGATCATCAATCCGGAAGGCGCGACTTGGGCCACCGAGCCTGCCGTCAAGGAGATCAATGCCTGGGTCGTCGTCGCGCCTGACGAGACCGTGACGATCCGCATCGCCCAGACCGAGCTCGGCCAGGGTGTGTGGACCTCCAACGCCATGATGGTCTGCGAGGAGCTGCAATGCGACTGGAGCAAGGTCCGGCCGCAATATGCTTCCGTCAATCGCGACGGCCAGGAAATGGCGCCGGAATGGACACTCGAGGTCATGGGCAAGGGCGCCACCGACCCCTTTGGCGGCGGCGAGCCCGAGTTTCGAATGCGCGACCGGATCGGCTCCGAGGGTATCCCGAACACGCTTTATCGGCGCATGCGGACCAACGCCGCCGCGTCCGTGAAGGATGGCCGCTATTATCTTCAGCTCGCCGGCGCGGAAGCGCGCGAGCGTTTGCTGCTGGCGGCCGCCAGATCCTGGGGCGTGCCGGTGGAAGAGGTGAGCTCTGCCAACAGTGTGATCACCCATCGTCCGACCGGCCGCACCACCACCTATGGCAAGGTCGCCGCGCTGGCGGCCCAGATACCGCATCCGAATCCTCAGCGGATCCGCATCAAGTCTCCGTTGGAATGGACATTGATGGGCACCGAGCAGAAGAATCTCGATGTCCCGCCGAAAGTCACCGGCAAAACCATTTACGGCATCGACGTCAGACTGCCCGGCATGAAATGGGCAGCCGTCAAGACCTGCCCGGTCTATGGCGGCAAGGTGAAGAGCTACGACTTCGAGCGGGTCCGCAGGGAGCCTGGCGTGATCTCAGCGGTTGAGCTCCCGATCCCCGATGCTTCCCTGATCCGCGGCCGCACTTTCAGCGGCGGCATCGCCGTCATCGCCGAGAGCTGGTACCAGGCCAAGACGGCTCTCGATAAGATGCCGATCGAATGGGACGTACCGCCCAAGCACGCTGCATTCAATACGGCCAACATGCGCGCAGCGCTGTTGGCCTCCTTGGACAAGCCCGGCCGAGTCCGCGTCAATCTCGGGGACTGCGACAGCGTCTTTTCCGGCGCGGCCAAGATCGCAAAGATCGTCGAAGCGACCTACTCCACGCCCTACCTCCCGCGTGCCCGAATGGAGCCCGGAAACGCGACCGTGCTTGTCACCAACGATCGCGTTGACATCTGGATCGGTGACCAGAGCCCGCAGGAGACCCGCTACTCGGCTTCCCGCATCACCGGCATTCCAGAAAAGAACGTCTACCTGCACATGTGCCACCTCGGCGGCGGCTTCGGCCGTAACGGCAATGGGCCGCAAGCCGAGCAGGCGATCTACATCGCCAACCAGAACCGTGGCACTCCTATTCACCTGTTGTGGACGCGCGAGGAAGACTTCGTCGGCACCACCTATCGGGCCATGAGCGTTGCTCGCCTGCGCGCGGCGCTCGATGCCGATGGCTGGCCGATCGCGTTTGAGGTGCGGACAGCCATGGACGAGAAAGCCCCTGGCGCCATCGCCGCCTTCGACATAGCCCCGCGCTACTTCGTGCCAAACTATCGTTTCTCGACCCACACCGTGGACTTCCACGTTCCCGTGGGTACGCGGCGCGGCGTCGGCCAGCCGGCGCACGATTTCTATCGCGAGAGCTTCATGGACGAGCTTGCCCACGCGGCCGGCAAGGACCCGTATCGCTATCGCCGCGAGCTGATCTCGCGCACCAACCTCCCCTACAAGGCCGACATGATCAAGGCGCTCGACACCGCCGCGCAGATGTCGGGCTGGGGCACGCCGCTGCCGCAAGGCACGGCGCGAGCGATCGCGCTCGAGGAGCGCGGGGCCGAGGGTGGCGGCCACGCCACCGTCAGCGCGCAGGTCCATACCGTCTCGATCAGCAAACAGGGCGAAGTGCGGCTCCTTCGCGTCGACGTCGCGCATGAGGAAGGGTTCGGCTTCGTCAATCCGCTATCGGTCAGGAAACAGATCGAAGGCCAGATCACCTGGTTCTACAATGACGCGATGCACCAACAGTGCAACGTCGTAGACGGCCGCATCGCGGAGAACAACTTCGACAGATTCCCGCTGTCGCGTATCAACGAGGATCCGCCGGAGATCAACATCACCTTCTTCAAGACCGGGCATTGGCTGCGCGGCATGGGTCACGACCGCGGCACCTCACTGCAATCCGGCATTGCCGATGCGGTCTTCCAGATCACCGGCAAGCGCTATCGGGATCTGCCCTTGCGCAACCACGACCTGACCTGGGGGTGAGCCACTTCAGGCGAGGGGCTCCAGGTGAACGCTACGTCTGCTCTTCCTTGACGGAGGAGCGTGATCGGCCCGGATGCCGTGCCTGCTCCGCTGACACTGTGGCGTTGGCGAGCGCAATCGAGCGCGCGAGCGCGGTGAGCAGCTCGTGCTGCGTGCGCAATTTCAAATGCAGGTTCAAAAGCACAATAAGGCTGATGCAGACCCACAGATAAAGGACAAGATCGGCACCGCGCCCGATGCCGAAGAGCTCGGCGACCCGCGTCGCATGCGACGGCACCCACACGAAATAGAAGCCCAGCAGGCTCACCACGAAAGACAAGCCTGCCACGATCGGCGAGCGCCTGTATTCGGCCCACGCATAGACGAGGACCGTGCCGAGCAGCAGCGAGAACACGACTTGGGCGATCATCGGTAAAGCTTCCGCGCCAAGAGATCGAGCAGGATCATGACGAAATCTCCGGTGCGCTGCCCTTTCGCCATGGAATACGCGGTGTAGTCGATCGTGACCGGCACCTCGACATATGGCAGGCGGCTGCGCGCGATCTCGGACAACAATTCGGACGCATGCGCCATTCGGTTCTGGCGCAGGCGCAGCGACAGGGCGCCGCGGCGTGTGAATGCGCGCAGACCATTGTGCGTGTCGGTCAGGCGCAAGCTGGTGGTTGCAACCGTAAACAGCGTCGCCGCCCAGAGCAGCATGCGCCGCAGGCGCGGCATGCCGCGCGGCGGGTTGAGAAAACGGCTCCCGAGCGCGAAGTCCACCCGGTTTCGCGTCAGCGCATCCAACAGCCGCGGAATATCGGATGGGCGATGCTGGCCATCGGTGTCGAAGGTGACAATGACCTCGGCACCTTGCTGCAGCGCAAAATCGATCCCGGTCTTAAGCGCGGCGCCCTGGCCGAGATTGACTGGATGCGAGACGACGGCCGACGCGATCGCGCTCGCCAGCTGGTGAGTCTGGTCCACCGAGCCGTCGTCGACAACGACGACTTGATACCCGCCCTGGCGGAGCCCGGTTACGACTTGGACGATCGTGCTCGCTTCGTTGTAGGCCGGACAAACGACCCAGATCGAAGTGCTCTCATAGCTCTGCATGACCGGAACGACTGAGCGCCCCTGGTACAAGGCTGCTGCCCTCTGGATCAGGCAGCCTTCGCCGCCCCTCTTTAATAGCCCTGATCCCTGGCTATCTGTTCGAGCGCTATCTGTTCGAACAACACAGCGCTCGCATGTCTTCGAGTGTTAATCTTGGATACGAAACTATTATGACGGCTTAATGGTTCCTTTATCCGATGACAAGAAACAGCCCACCCAGAATCAGCGAGATTCCGATGATGAGACGAAATGACACGGGCTCGCCAAACAGCCACACTGCCAATGCAGGCGTGAGTGCAAATGCAAGCGCAACGAATGGATAGGCCCGCGACAGCGGTGTAAATGTCAGAATCCACACATAAAGCAGCGACAGCGCGCCGTAGAGCGCCAACGCGGAGACGAAATAGAAATTGTGCATGAGCGAAAGCAGTCGGTCGGCGATGCCGATACCATTGAGATGGACCGCCGCTTGCTTGAACAGGATTTGCCCGCCCGACATCCCCATCGCATAAGCGGTCAACAGCGCGATTTGTGAGAGGGTCAGGCGATCGCTGCTCATAGCACTCCTTTGCGTAGCACGACGCGCATGGCATCAAAGAGGTTGACGGGCACGCCGATACGACTTGCGACCGGAAGGCGCGAGCCGCGCAGCCCCAGCATACGCTTGAGCTGAAAGACGATCAGCGAGAGCGGCACGATCTTTCCGGGGTGGTCGAAATGCTCAATCGAAAGCCCCAGCGGCGCTGCCATCCGGCGCAGGCTTTCCCGTGTGAAGAACCAGAGATGCTGCGGCGGCGTCATCAGCCGCCACTTCGCACCAGCCCAGCGCGCCATCAGCGCGGCGAAATCTCCTGTCGTCAGCACGATGACTCCGCCCGGCTTGAGATGGCGCGAGCATAGCGCCAGCGTGTCGCGCGGCTGCGGCAGATGCTCGATGACGTCGAACATGGTGATGACGTCCACCTCGCCGACGCGCGCCATGGTCGGTTCATCGGCGACGCCCGAATGGACCTGCAATCCAGCCTGCCGGCAGGCTTGCGCCGCGTCTTCGGCGAGCTCGATCCCCGCCACGTCGTAGTGGCGGCGCGCTTCCTTGAGAAAGAACCCGTAGGCGCAGCCCACATCGAGCAGTCGCCCCGAAGGACGAAAACGCCGGACAAAATCGACGCTGCGCGCGAACTCGCGTCGCAGCACCGGCTCACTGCCTTGATAATCCAGATATCCGTCGCTGCACTCACCTGAAAAGTAGCTGGCGGTATAGTAGCTGGCGGGGTCGAAGCCGCTGGTTTCCGTGTGACCAAGGCCACAGCGCTCGCACTGCCAGATGGCACACCCGTTCGCGTGGAAGCGAAACGCGTGAGATGAAGGTTCGCCGCAGGCTGCGCACGTCCTGGTGGTCATGATGGCTCCGACGGCAGTCGCGGGTCCGGATTTCGAAACTCCGATCGGCCGGCATTGGTTTCCACGCTCCGATGCTGGCCTTCATGCAAAGGTAGCAAACAGCATTAACAGTGGCGCAGATTGAGCTGAGACATTTGAAGATAATATGTCGCAGGGCGACCAACCCCGTCTGGAAAAGCGATGTTGGCGAGCCGCACAACCGAGTTTAACCCGCTAACTCAACGCGTTATCGAGACTTGGCGTTATCGAGACTTGGCAAAATCAACGGAAGCTTGGCACGGCCATACGCTCGTCAATGCGCCAGGAAAGAGCAGCGCCGTGATCGCGTGATGAGGTTGCGGGTCATGCCTCCGAACACCCATTCGCGCAGGCGGGCGTGCCCATAGGCACCGGCAACGACCATATCGGCCTCGGTTTTCCAGATCCGATCGATCTGGTCCGCCTCGCTTGTGGCGTGCATCACCTTGGGGAACGCCAGAATGTCGTGGCGCTTGAGCCAGGCTGCGACATCCTTGACGCGATCCTCTGCCTCGCTGCGGCTAGCGTCGCCCTCGACGATCTCGACCACGGTAACATCCTTCGCCTTGTGCAGCAGCGGCAGCGCATCAACGACCGCGCGACGCGCCTCGCGGGTGTCCTTCCAGGCGACCAGCACTTTGTCGAGCTTGAGATACTCCGCCTCGGGCGGCACCAGAAACAGCGGCCGCCCCGCCACCATCACGAGATCGCTCGGATCAAGCCGACGCTGCCGATCGATCAGGACGCCATCGCGATTCGCGCCCACGATGATGAGGTCGGCGGCCCGCGCCTCGCGCGCCACATAGTCGATCGGCCGCTCAAGCGCGGACCGCCATTCGACGCCGTGAGCACGACCGTCGATTGCGGCACGAAAGCGCGCCTCTGCTTCCTCCATCCGCTTTTTCACTTCGATCCGCTCGTGCTCCACCAAGCCACGCGCGACCGAGCCACCCGCATAGTTGGGCGGCTGCGGATTTGCTGCCGCGATCCCGATGAGCTTGGCATTGAATTTCTCGGCCAAGTCGCCGGCGATCTGCAATCGCGCATCATTTGGATGCTCGAGCTCGAGATGGACCATCAAGGTCGAGAAAGTCATGCCGAGCTCCCGCACTTTGCTGTTAGAGCGCCATCATAGGCGAAGCGATCGCAGTAACCTTGAGGAAGATCAACCAAGGCCGCGCTACACATAGCCGAGCCAGTGCCAATAGGTCGCACCCAACAGCATCACCAGCGCGAAGGCAATGATAGTCAGCACCAGGCCGGTGCGCACGAAGTCGCGCGCCTCGAAGGTCTCCGTGCCGTAAGCCACCATATTCTGCGGCGCATTCACGACGAGGATGAAGCCAAAGCTTACCACGAACTGCAGGAGCATGGTCATCCCGACCACATTGATGCCGGGCGTTGCGACCCCCTGCAGCACAGCAATCACGATTGGAATCATCGCCGACGCCAGCGCCGTCGCACTGGCAAATCCGAGGTGGATGACGATCAGAAACAGCGTCATCACGCCCAGGATAAAAAACGCCATCGCATTCTTGAGGCCGAATTCGGCGACCACGATATCGGCGAGCCACAGGGCGCCTTTGGTTTGCAGCAGCGCCGTGCCAAGGCTGATGCCGATGCCGAAAAGGACAACCGTGCCCCACGGAATCTTCGGCTGCGCTTCCTTCCAGGTCATGATGCCAATACCGGGCAGGAACATCAGGGCGACGGCGCTGATCGTCGTCGTGCTGGTATCGAGCCGGTGCAGCACGCCCTCGGTTGCCCAGAATGCCAGCAACGTGAGCGAAATCGCGAGGAGCTTCTTCTCTGAAGCCTTCATGGGACCGAGATCGGCAAGCGCCTTGCGGATGGCGTCGCGCCCGCCGGGAACTTCCGTAACCTCGGGCGGCATCATGCGGGTCATGACGAAATAGAGCGCGATCGACATCAGCACGCCGAACGGGGCTGCCGCGGTCAGCCATTCGAGCCAGGTGATCGACTTGCCGAATGCTTTCTCGATGAAGCCGATGGCAACCATGTTCTGCGCGGCTGCGGTCTTGATCCCGACGTTCCAGATGCTCGCCGTCTGCACGGTTGTGATCATCAGCATGCTGGCGAAGGCGCCCTTCTTGCTGACGCCGAACGCCGCAATGATTCCGAGCGTGATGGGAACGAGGCACGCGACGCGCGCGGTGGTGGACGGCACCAGGAACGCGATGATGAACCCGACGAGGATCGTTCCGACTACGACATGCCGGGTTTCCGTCCCAACGCGCGCGAGGATGGTGAGCGCGATCCGCCGGTCGAGCCCGGTTGCGGTCATGGCGGCAGCGAGAAACAGCGCCGAAGCAACGAGCACCAGGGCAGTGTTGGCGAAGCCGCTGAACGCCAACGTCAGGCCCGCGCTGGTCCCCATTAGAGCATTAGGATTGGCCGGATTGGGCGAAAACCCGAGGAGGAACGCCATCAGCGCGGCGATCACGACCGCGGAGACGGCATAGTCGACGGCCTCGGTCATCCACACGATGACGGCGAATACCAGGACCGCAAGCATGCGATGGCCGGCCACCGGCAGGTCGGTTGGCGTTGGGAGCAACAGCACCGCAACGAGTGCCGCAATGGCAAGTAGGAGCCCCCAGTTGGCGACGATCCAACTGGTGCGCGCGCTTGCGGGCCGCGTGCTTCCTGCCGGCACCTGCTCTGCGACAGACATCGGGCTCCTCCCCTGATGCTCGAATCGAAAAAATTATCGCCCGGACCGGCACGGGCAACTTTGAGCAGGATCAAAGGATTCTGGGCTGCCGGCCCGGAGGTTGACCACAATGACAACGCATTGATCGAGCGCAAAGTCTCTCTTATCGGCCATTCGTATGTTTCCGCGACCGAACGTTGAGGGGGCATCGGCTCTTCAGCAGCATGTCGCCACTGCCGCGGCCTGAGGTGAATTTCGGATGCGTGAGCACCATCTCTATTCCTGACTGAATTGGCGGAGATGAAACAGGCCGTTCCGTCTGAGGCACGCTGCCAAAGCAGGGCCGATCGATGTCTACCTATCGTCTCGACCAGTTGTTCTCGCCACGATCGATCGCCGTGGCTGGCGCAAGCCCGCGCTCGACCTCGCCCGGCCGCGCCGTCCTCAGGAACCTGAAGGAGGCGGGCTTCGCGGGCACGGTCAGCGTCGTCAATCCGCGTTACAGCGAGATCGAAGGCATTCGGTCGGTCAAGGCCTTCGAGGACCTGCAGGAACCGCCCGATCTGGTAGTCATCGCCGCGCCCGCAGCTGCTGTGCCTTCGATCATCGCCGCGGCCAGCGAGAAGGGCACGCCGACCGCAATCATCATCACCGCCGGATTGGGCCACGGGGCCGGCTCGCTTGCCGATGCCTGTGAGAAGACCGCGCGCCAGAGCGGCCTGCGGCTCGTCGGTCCCAATTGTCTTGGAGTTCTTGCGCCGCATGCCAGGCTCAACGCCAGCTTCGCCGCGCACATGCCGCAGGCTGGCGACCTCGCGCTGATCTCGCAATCGGGCGCGGTGGCCGCTGGACTGGTGGAGTGGGCCGCAAGCCGCTCGATCGGGTTCTCAGGGATCGTGTCGCTCGGCGACAGCATCGACGTAGATTTCGGGGACCTCCTTGACTACTTCGCCGTCGATCGTCGCACCCGTGCGATCCTGCTCTACGTCGAATCGATCAGGGACGCGCGCAAGTTCATGTCGGCCGCACGTGCGGCCGCGCGTGTGAAGCCCGTCCTCGTGGTGAAGTCCGGTCGTCATGAGCAGGGCGCAAAGGCTGCGCGCACCCACACGGGTGCGCTTGCAGGCGCCGACGCCGTTTACGACGCGGCGTTTCGCCGGGCCGGCCTCCTGCGCGTGCTCGATCTCGACGAGCTGTTTGCCGCCGCCGAGACGCTCGGAAGGTTGCGGCCGTTTCCTGGAAAGCGGCTCGCCATCCTGACCAACGGGGGCGGCATCGGCGTCCTCGCCGTTGACCGGCTCGCGGACCACGGCGGCACCCTTGCGGGCATTTCACCGGAGACGATGAAACGGCTCAATGCCGTGATGCCGCCAATCTGGTCCGGTGCCAATCC
>Ga0081455_10005209_pt1 | contig 14302 bp, 9 predicted proteins | sample TabmetS3T2R1_FD_70207 | JGI IMG/M metagenome (GOLD analysis project Ga0081455, IMG submission 70207) | Tabebuia heterophylla rhizosphere microbial communities from the University of Puerto Rico - S3T2R1 | ecosystem: Host-associated > Plants > Roots > Rhizosphere ... | reverse complement strand
GGGGCATTATCGCCTTTTTCCCGATCTACTGGATGGTCTCAACGTCATTCAAGCCGGACATCCAGTGGTTCGCGTGGCCACCCGTCTATTTTCCGGACCCACCGACGCTGGCCAACTACATGAATGTCTGGCTGGGTGCCGAGCAATATGCCCAGACCCAATATGCAATCTCCTCCCAGACGCCGTTGGTTTCGCTCTGGAACTCAACGGTAATCGCGTTCAGTTCGACTTTCCTTTCGGTCGCTTTCGGCTCTGTTCTTGCCTACGGCGTCTCGCGCTATCGCATCTTGTCGGAAGTGCGCATGTTTCAGCTTCTGATGCTGCGCATGATCCCGCCGATCGTCGTCGTCGCACCACTGTCACTTTATTACTCGGCGCTCAGCCTGCTCGACACCCGCATCGGGGTCATCATGGTCTACTTCCTGACCACGCTGCCTTACGCGGTTTGGATGACAAAGAGCTTCATCGACGAGGTGCCGCGCGAGGTGGAGCAGGCAGCCGAGATACTCGGCGCCTCGCGCTGGCGCACCGTGTTCGAGATCGTCCTTCCCTTGATCCGCTCGGGCCTGGTGGCAACTTTCCTCTTTATCCTCATCCTGACCTGGAGCGAATACCTCCTCGCGCTGATCATCACCAAAACCCAGGTCTCGACGCTGCCGATTGAGCTGTCGAAATACCAGGGCTCGACCGAAGGGCGCGTTTATGGCCGTCAGGCGGCGCTCGCCGTCGGTATTACTATTCCGCTGATGATTGTCGGCCTCATTATCCGTAAGCACCTTGCCCGTGGGTTCAGCTTCGGAATGGTACGGAGATAGTCGTGGCGCGTATCGAAATCATCAACCTCAACAAGTCATTCGGCGCCGTTCACGCGGTCAAGAACGTAAGCTTCACGATCGAAGACGGCGAGTTCGTCGTGTTCGTCGGACCATCCGGCTGCGGCAAGACGACCACGTTGCGAATGATCGCCGGTTTCGAGGACCCGACCTCGGGGGAGATCCGCATCGACGGACGCGTGGTGAACGATCTCGAGCCGCGCGACCGCAATCTCGGCATGGTCTTTCAAAGCCACGCATTGTTTCCCCACAAAAATGTCGCGCAGAACATCGAGTTCGGCTTGCGCATGAAGAAGGTCGCGCCGGAGGAGCGCGTCAAGCGCGTACGCGAGGTCTCCGACATGGTCCGTATCGGCCATCTGCTGGACAAGATGCCGGCACAATGCTCGGGCGGGGAGTCGCAGCGCGTCGCGCTGGCGAGAACCTTGGTGACAAATCCGTCCACCTTCCTGCTCGATGAACCACTGTCGAGTCTCGATGCGAAACTTCGCCGCGAGCTGCGCGCCGAATGCGACAGGCTGCACCAGGTGCTCAAGCGGACCTTCATATTCGTTACACACGATCAGGAAGAGGCAATGACGCTTGCCGACCGCATCGTCGTCATGCGTGACGGCGAAATCGTGCAGGTCGGCTCGCCGATGGAAATCTACTCGAACCCGGTGAACTACTTCATTGCCGATTTTTTCGGTTCGCCCTCGATGAATCTCCTGCCCGGCGAAGTCGTGCGCAGTAATGGGGTTGCACGCTTCCGATCGGCACTCTTCGACATTCAGCTTCCGGAGCGCTTCAGCTCCGCCGGCGCCGGCAAGGGGACACTGGGCATCCGGCCTGAACATGTCGGCATCAATGTCGGCGGCAAGACCGGCACCCCCCTGCCCGTGCGGCTCGTCGAGCCGCTCGGTAAAGACACCCTGCTCTATTTTGACGCGGGCACGGAGCGCGCGTTCGTTGCGGTCAGTGAAGGCCTGGACATGGCCGACACCAGGATCGGCGAGCGGCTCACGCTCTCGCTCGACGAGCGCCGTATGCACCTGTTTGACGAGCAAGGACGCAGCATCAGAGGTACGTGAGGATCCATGGACTATCGTGAATTGAGCGACATCCGGAACGGCATGCGAATTGACTGGGACATGCCGATAAAGATGGACGACGGAATCGTCTTGCGATGCGACATCTATCGTCCGGTCGCGGACGGGAAATATCCCGTGATCATGACCCTCGGCCCCTACGGAAAGTGGCTGCATTTCGAGGATCTCTACAAGTCCCAGTGGGACCGCATGTGCTCCGATCATCCCGACGTGCCTACCGATTCAACCAACAGGTACCAGTGCTGGGAGGTCGTCGATCCGGAAAAATGGGTTCCCGACGGTTATGTCTGCATCCGTGTCGACAGCCGCGGCGCGGGCCGTTCGCAGGGCGTGATCGATATCTGGTCTTTACGCGAGGCGCAGGATCTCGCTATTTGCATCGAGTGGGCGGGCGTGCAGCCCTGGTCGAACGGCAAAGTCGGGCTCAACGGGATTTCCTATTACGGCCAGAACCAGTGGCAGACCTCGGCGCTGCAGCCGAAGCATCTCGCGGCAATCTGCATTTGGGAAGGCGCGGCCGATTTCTATCGCGACATGGCGCATCACGGCGGAATCTTCAATCGCGGCTTTGTGCAGGATTGGTCGAAGGCGCAGGTTTACTCGGTGCAGAACGGCCGCGGCACACGCGGTTTCAAGAGCCGCATGAACGGCGATTGGGTGTCGGGGCCCGAGACATTGTCGGAACAGCAACTCGGCCGCAATCGCCGCGATTTCTACGAGGACTGCATCTCGCGCAAGCTCGACACCGATCCTTACTGGCAATCCCGCATGCCGAATTGGACCAAGGTGAAGACACCCCTCCTCTCCTCGGCAAACTGGGGCGGACAGGGCCTGCATCCGCGCGGGAATTTCGAAGGCTTCGTGCGCTCGGCATCCGAACAGAAATGGCTCGAAGTGCACGGCATCGAACACTGGACGCATTTCTACACGAATTACGGCGTTGGACTGCAAAAGAAGTTCTTCGGTCATTTCCTCAAGGGCGAGGACACCGGCTGGGACGAGCAGCCGAAGGTGCTGCTGCAGGTACGACACCCCGGCGAGAAATTTGTCGAGCGGCACGAGAACGAGTGGCCGCTCGCGCGCACGCAGTGGACCAAATTCTACGTTCATCCGGAGGGCATGACGCTCTCGACGGAGCGGCAACCGTCAGCCGGCACTGTGACCTACGCCGGCATGGGTGAAGGCGTCACATTCCTGTCCGAGCCGCTCGAACAGGAGATCGAGATCACCGGCCCGATCGCCGCAAAATTGTGGGTGTCGTCGGCGACCGAAGATGCCGACCTGTTTCTCGTGATTCGTGCTTTCACGCCGGATCTCAAAGAGGTGACATTCCAGGGGGCGCTCGATGCCCACACGCCGATCGCTCAGGGTTGGCTGCGCTGCTCCCACCGCAAGCTCGACCCAAAGCTGACATTGCCTTACCGGCCCTATCATACGCACGATGAAGAGCAGAAGCTGACGCCCGGCCAGGTCTACGAGGTCGACGTCGAAGTCTGGCCCACCTGCATTGTGTTGCCGAAAGGCTATCGGCTCGCGCTGTCCGTCCGTGGCACCGACTATGTTTATCCCGGCGAGCCGGGCGCCGGCGTTGAAACGCTCGGCAAGGTTTGGACCGGCGTCGGACCTTTTACCCATGACGATCCGCGCGATCGCCCGCCCGCGATCTTCGGCGGCGACGTCACGTTGCACGCGGGTCCCGGACGGCAGCCTTACGTGCTGCTGCCGATCATTCCGAAAAAGTAACGCGCCGCCGTATCATCCGTCAGGAGTGAGAACGCATGAGTTATCGTGAGGTGAGCGAAGTCCGTGATGGCATGCAGATCGATTGGGACATGCCGATCACCATGGATGACGGCCTGGTGCTGCGCTGTGACGTATTCAGGCCCCTCAAAAAAGGTCGCTATCCGGTCCTTCTGAGCTACGGTCCATACGGCAAGTGGCTGCACTTCGAAGACGGCTACAAGACCGCCTGGGATCGCATGGCACTCAAGCATCCCGATGTAATGGCCGGCTCGACCAACAAGTACCAAAGCTGGGAGGTCTGCGACCCGGAGAAATGGGTGCCGGATGGCTATGTCTGCGTACGCGTCGATTCACGCGGTTGCGGCCGCTCTCCCGGCTATGTCGAGCACTGGTCGCCGCGCGAAACGAAGGACTTCCATGACTGCATCGAGTGGGCTGGGACGCAGCCTTGGTCGAACGGCAAAGTCGGCCTGAGCGGAATATCGTACTACGCCATCAATCAGTGGCAGGTCGCGAGCCTGCAGCCAAAGCATCTTACCGCGATCTGCGTCTGGGAAGGCTTCGCCGATTTCTATCGCGAGCTGAGCCACAACGGCGGCATCTACAATACCTTCGCGCAGAACTGGTACGACATGCAGGTCAAGACGGTGCAGTACGGTCTTGGCACCAAAGGCCACCGGAGTCGAATGAACGGCGACTGGGTGTCAGGACCAGAAACGCTGAACGCGGAGCAGATGGGCGCGAACCGCTACGATCTGGGCAAGACCTATTTTGCGCATCCGCTCGATGACGATTTCTACAAAGCAATGCTACCGGACTGGTCGAAGGTAAAGGTGCCCCTGCTGTCCGCAGCGAACTGGGGCGGCCAGCCGCTGCATCCGCGCGGCAATTTCGAGGGCTTTTACCGGTCGGCGTCGAAACAGAAATGGCTCGAGGTGCACGGCATCGAGCATTGGACGCATTACTACACAGACTACGGAATCGGTCTGCAGAAGAAGTTCTTCGGCTATTTCCTGAAAGGCGAGCGCAACGGCTGGAACAAGCAGCCGCGCGTGCAACTCAACATCCGCCATCCTGGCGAGAAGTTTGTCATCCGCCACGAAAAGGACTGGCCGGTCCCGGATACGCAATGGACCAAATTCCATCTGGCCACGGACGCGCAGAAGCTAGTGACAAGCGCTCCCGACGGCTCGGCAAAGGTCACCTTCGACGCAATGGGCGACGGCGTCACGTTTCTGACCGAGCCAATGAAAGCGGAAACCGAGATAACCGGGCCGGTGGCTGCCAAACTGCACGTCTCATCGTCGACAAGCGATGCCGACCTTTTCCTTGTGCTGCGCGTGTTTTCGCCCGACATGAAGGAAGTGGTGTTCCAGGGCGCGCTCGATCCGCACACCGCGATCGGACAAGGTTGGCTGCGCGCATCCCATCGCAAGCTGGACACGAAGCTTACGCGGCCGTTCCGGCCCTATCATACACACGACGAAAAGCAGCCCCTAAAGCCCGGACAGGTCTACGAGCTCGATATCGAAATCATTCCGACCTGTATCGTCGTGCCGAAGGGTCATCGTATCGCGCTGACCATACGCGGCCGCGACTATGTGTATCCCGGCGGATCCGGCGGCCGGCTGTCGAACATGAAGAACGAGTTCACAGGCAACGGGCCCTTTCTGCACGATGATCCGCGTGATCGGCAGCTGGAAATTTATGGCGGCGAGACGACGCTGCATCTCGGCAATAGCCGAGAGAATTTCGTTTTGCTGCCGATCATTCCGCCACGTAAAGTCACGCCGACAAAGGCCAAGGCATCCCGGCCAGCAAGGCGAGCGACCAAGAGGGGCCGAAGGTAGCTATGGCTCACAGCGCGCCCGCTTCGAGGACACACCGCTCGACCAAGCCACTCATTCCGTTGTCCGCTTTGGGTCATAAGCGGACATTCACGAACATTCACGATGTCCGCTTCTCCCCAAAGCGGACATGTGCAGTGCAACTAGGCTTGTCCGTTTTGGGCCAATAGCGGACATTGCGACCTGAACGAGAAATCTTTTCAGCGCCCCAAACTTCGGCAGAAGAAACATCTAGTCTGGGTACGATGCAATCTCCCTTTTGATCACTCGCCGATGATCTTCCATCGCGTCGAGAGTATTGCGCATCGTCCGCAGAATCTCTTGGGCGGCCGCTGTCTCGTGACCCCCTTCTTCCAGCCGTGCGATGAGGCTGACTTGCCGTGTAATACATTCGCGCGCTGCCGAAATATGAGCTTCGGCCATACGCAAGTGCTCAAGTTCTATTTTTCGATCCATCTGCTAAACCGGCACAAGTGCGCCATTCATGCAACGGTCGTAGTGGAAGACCAGCCGCGGTTGCCATTCAATGTGTCATGGACCCTTCGCAGCAAGGTTGCGGCCACGTATGGTTTCTGCAGAAAAGGACACTCCCGGTGCGGGACGGGCACTTTTCCGCGCGAATGACCGCTCAGGATAATGAATGGAATCCGCTGCTCGGCCAATGCGTCGGGCAGCGAATAGGCCATCTCTTTGCCGAGGTTGAGATCGAGCAGCGCCAGGTCCGGACGTTCCTCGCGGATCAGGCGCAATGCTTCGGCAACTGTCGTCGCCGGACCCACCACGCGGTAGCCGGCCGCCGTAAGACAGGCTTCAATATCCATTGCAAGCAACGGCTCGTCTTCGACGAGTAGGATGCTGCGATGCGATAGATCCGTCACTTGTCAGACCGGCCTGCTCCGGAGACATATTTTGCATCATATGGAATGGATAACTGCACTTCGACGCCCTCGGGCGCATAGTCGAAAGTCACCTGTCCGCCCAACGTTGACTTCAACTCGCGTTCGATAAGTTCAGTTCCAAACCCTTTGCGGCCTGGTTTTTTGACTTTGTCTCCGTCGCGCTCGAGCCAAGTTATGATCAAGCGACTTTTTTCCACGCCCCACGTCACACTCACGCGTCCCTTTTTCGTGCTGAGGGCGCCGTATTTCACGGCGTTGGTCACAAGCTCATGGAAAATAAGCCCTAAGGCGAGCGCTTGCGGTGGCGCGAAAGCAATCTCGAGGCCACCGAGCTTGATGCGATCGACTCTTTCCCGCGCATAAGATTCGAGCACGGTCGATAGAAGTTCATTCAACGGGACCTCGCCCCATTGCTCACGCGAGACGAGGTCGTATGATTTCGCCATCGAATGGATGCGGCCAAGAAAGGCGTCGGTAAACAGTTCCGGCGTTTCACTAGTGGACAAAGTCTGATTGGCAATCGCACCCACCACGGTGAGCATGTTGCGGACCCGATGATTCAATTCTTCCACCAAAGTTCTTTGCTGGGCCTCCGCTTCTACAATGTTCGTGACATTGACAAACGTAATAAGCACGCCGTCGATCAGGTTGTTCCGCCCTCGATACGGCAGGATTCGCATTAGAAAGTGTGCGGTGCCGTCCTTCCGGTGCACACGCCGATCGACCGGACTGCCGTTCTCCAGGACGGACTGGATATCACGCTTGAGATCGCCAGTATCTGCAAGATGGCTGACGATATCGGTAAGCGGGCGGCCACGATCGCTGGAGATGAGGTTGAAGATCCCGGCAACCGCCGGGGTGAAGCTGCGGATCACAAGGTGGTGGTCGAGGAAGATCGTTGCGATCTGGGTCGATTCGAACACGTTGCGCAGATCGCTGTTCGCGCGGTCGACTTCGTCTACCTTCGCATTGAGCTCGGAATTCACCGTTTGCAATTCTTCATTGACGGATTGCAGTTCCTCCTTCGATGTTTCAAGCTCTTCGTTGGTTGATTGCAACTCCTCATTCATCGACTGCAATTCTTCGTTCGAGGATTTGAGCTCCTCTACCGCCGACTCGTACTCCTCGATCGTGGCCTGCAGACGCTCGCGCGTGTCGCGCAACTCTTGCTCGATTTGCTGATTGGATCCTTCATGGATTTCAAGCCGGGGCGGCAATTCTGCCGCCGCGATCGCCGTGCCCACGTCCTGAAACAGAACGAGGAACAGGGGATCCCGGTCATGCTCGCCAAGCGGCTCGACCGTTAAATTCACCAACTGCACCCGGTCGTCGATCTCGACGGAAATCCGTTCGTGCCGTGTAGTGCGCCGGGTCTGCATCGCCTCGCGCAACGCATTGCGCAGATCGAGGCGCAAGCCTCGCCGCGCCATCGAAATCAGTTGCCGATTGGGTATACCTGCCGGGGCCTCCAGGTATTTTCCGGTATGCGGAGAATAGTGCAGGATGTCACCTTCCCAGTTGACGACCACGTGCGCCGGCGAAAATCGCTCGAGCACACGTACTTCGACGGCGTGCCGGAGATTGGTCGCCATGCCGCTATGCTCGCGCCGCGCATCGGCGGCCGTGGCGATCTGCCGTCCCGCCGGACTAAAGGCAGGGAACTGCAATGGTGAAACCACGTGATCGCGACGCTGAAATATACGCTGTTTCCTGTCGATCGGCGCGAACAGGTGGGTAAACTGGCTGACATTTTCTGCCGTGCCGAGAAAAAGATAGCCGCTTGGCCGGAGGGCAAAATGAAAGACCGGGAAAACCCGCGCCTGAAAATCGGTGCCGAAATAGATCAGCAGATTGCGGCATGAGATCAGGTCGATGCGCGAAAACGGCGGATCCTTGATAACGTTGTGCGATGAGAAAATGCACAGATCGCGGATGTCCTTGTTCACCGAATAGCTGACGTCATCTCCCGCGAAAAACCGCTTTAGCCGTCGTTTTGAGACATTCTCCAACAATGGCTCGGGATACCGTCCCGTTCGTGCGACAATCAGCGCATTTTCATCAATGTCGGTGGCGAACACCTGCACCTTGGGCGAGACCCGCGACGTATCCATGTGCTCGCGCAGTAAAATGGCAAGCGAATACACTTCCTCGCCGGTCGCGCAACCTGGCACCCAGATTCGAACGGTGTCGCTGCGGCCTTTGCCTTCGAACAGCGCCGGGATAACACTTTTTTCCAGGATTTCGAACGCGCCTGGGTCACGAAAGAAATTGGTCACGCCGATGAGCAGGTCGCGAAACAGCAGCGTGACCTCGTCGTGTTCGGCGCGCAACCGCGCCACATAATGTTTCAGGCTGGCGACCTGAAGCACCTGCATCCGGTGACGGACACGGCGTTGGAAGCTCTTTTCTTTGTAGCCACTGAAGTCGTGACCAATTTGTTTGAGAAGAATGCTGTAGATCGCCTGATAACCCTCGGTTTTTGTGCCGTCGTCTTGCTCGTCGGCGATCGATGCGTCGATTTTGCCGAAATTCCGCGCATAGTCGGCAAGCCGCGTGGCCATGTCTTTGACCGGCAACACAAGATCGACCACGCCGGCTGCAATCGCGGTGTCCGGCATGCCTGTTTGCAACGGACCTGCACCGTCACCGCCCTGGGCCAGTGTCAGACCGCCGCGTTCTTTGATGGCTTTGATTCCGAGCGTGCCGTCGCTACCGCCTCCCGAGAGAAGAATGCCGATGGAGGCTTCGCCATGCTCCTCAGCGAGCGAGCTCAAAAAGACGTCGATTGGCTTGCGCTGGGCTTCGTCGGCGCGGATTTGCAAACGCAGTTTCCCGTCCACCATTGTCATGATGTGATCGGGTGGACAAACGTGCAGTTCGTTCGGATTTAACGCCACCCCATCCGAGGCCGTCTTGACCGGCATCGGGGTGTAGCGGCTGAGGATTTCGACCAGCGAACTGACGTGGCCGCGCGCGAGGTGAGTAACAATAGCGAAACTCAGTCCGGTATCCGCCGGCATCGATCGAAACAGGCCCTCAAGCGCCTCCAGGCCCCCCGCGGAAGCGCCGATGCCGACAATCGGAAATTTGTGCTCAGAGGCCACGTTACACCGCCGCTCACGCGGGCTAGACTATGCCTCCGGCGAGTTCGTCGCAATTTCATCCTGAAAGGCTGCGGCGAATCGGTCCCCGATCGGGAAGGGAGCGAATTTCCCGATAACGCCACGGCACACTCGTACGCCAATACGGTCGCTCGCGAGCTGATGCGCAATCGGGAACCGGCTACCCGATTCTGGCGGTTACAGGTTTGTGATGACGATCTTCGTCCAGTTTCTGAAGTGCATTTTGCGACAATTGACGATTCCCTCTTCCATTTTTCGCCTGAACACCAAAACACGATTCAAAGAATGAGCCGCACTATCGGAACGCTATCCGATGCGATTTGCGATGTCCGTGCAACGCTTTCGCAAATTCAGCTGACGATCGCGCGGGCGAACGACAGCCTGCGCACCTCGCCTCTCAGGAGCGATTATACCTAAGGTTCGGATGGGTGTATGCAACCCGACTGCAAACCTGATCTCAGTGGCGAAAGTAGCGCGGCCAACCGATGTCTTTCTGCGTTGTCCCCCGCGGCCGCCTCGCTTTTGAGGCGGCATCTAACCACCTGCATGCTTCGTGAAGGAACCGTGTTGTGGGCACCAGGAAGTTCGGGGGCTGGTGTCTATTTTCCCATTTCCGGCCTCATGTCGATTGGCTGTGTCTTGACCAATGGCGAGTGCGTGGAGGTCGGCAGTATTGGGCGGGAAGCATGTGCTGGAGGTGTTCTTAACTTTTCCGAATCCGGTTTCCCGACCATGGGCGCTGTACAGGTCGGGGGTGATTTCGCACGAATTCCAGGCGCGGAATTTCTGAGAGCCGCAAGCGAGAGCGAAGAAGTGAAAATGCTGCTGACATTCGCTCGCGATTGGATAAGCATGCAGGCGCAGCAGTTGGCGGCATGCAATGCTATTCATTCAGCCGACAGGCGATTCTGTCGATGGCTCGTCCAATCGTCGCGGCGCATGGAAACCACAACCCTTCATGCGACCCAAGAGTCGATCGCGTCCCTTCTGGGCATCAGGCGAACGACCGTTACCTTTATCGCGCAAACCCTTCAGCAGAACGGGATCATTGAGTATCGGCGCGGCAAGATCACCATTGTAGACGTGGAAGGGCTTCAAGCCGCTGCCTGCGACTGTTGCAACGCGATTGACCGCCGGTATTGGCCATCAACTCGTCTGTCGCAAAGGTCGCACGCGCCGCAGGCTTAGCCAGCCTGAAAATAGCTCAACGCGCTTCCAGGGGTAAAGCGGACTTCGCCTCACTTACTCGTCGGCACGCACGAGCGATGGCACAACAGTTTTGCAAATGCTGTGTCGATGTAGGTTTGGTGCATGGCGGCGGTAGCTAAAGTAGCGCCTTAGCCGACTAAAGCAGTGGATCATATAAGCGGATGCTATCCTCTTTGAGCTGGCGTACCACCCGATCCTCGCGTTCTATGAGGAAGCGATAACTGCCCGCTATAGTCTCCCATAGCGCGCTGATTTCGGTCGTAGCGGCAACGGCAGCTTGCGCGCTGCATTCATGAAGTTGACGGATATATTCGTCGCGTTTGGTGAGCACGGCAGTGTCTCTCAGCCACCGACGCCTGTAGGGACAGCCCTCAACCCGTGATGCAGGGATAATACTTTTGAGGCGAGAAAGTTCCACAATACGCGACGCTTCGCGTCTAGATCTGGGCTCTTTAACACGACAGCACCCGCTACTGCCGCCCTAACTGTCAAATCATGGGGTCTCGTCGCAAAAAATGTCGAGTAAAATTAGATGACAGGAATGAAAATCGGTATTCGCACCGCACAATTCTTTATGGTGAATGTCCGCTTTGAGTCATAAGCGGAAATTTGCACAACAGCCCATGCCTGCTTCACCCCTGAAAGCGGACATTGATTGGAGCTAATGAACTGTTCGCTAAGGATCAGGCGGCTTTGCGTTTAACTCCGGCTTTCGCCTTCGCGAGTTGCTCATAGTCACTTTGCGTGAGCCCCGCATAGGCCATCGCAAATGAAGCCAGCGCATCATCGAAGAGCTCGCGTTTGCCCATATATCCGGCGAGCACGGCGGGGTCTGCAGAACGTGCATGGGCGCGGGCGAGTGTGCGCCCGCAAAGGCGCGCATAGCTCGCAAGAGCTTCCCCCTCAACCAGATCGCTGATCGAACCGAGCCGCCGATTTTTCAGCTGGCGCACATAGAAATATCGGTGCGACGCGATGTCCTCCGTCCATCCGAGGAAGACGTCGCTCGCCGCCTGCATAACACGCTGACCCTCGACCACACGCTGGCCCTGGTGGCCCTTGAATTTCGGCCCCAACCGTTCGAGTACGGATTTGCCAGCTTCCTTGATCTGCAGGAATAACGGCGTGCCATCGCCGCACATGTACAGTCCGATGGCGCAGAACGTGCCCACGCTACCGACGCCAACGACCTTGAAGGCGACGTCCCTGAACGCATAACGATTGACGAGACAAAGCCGGTCGGGCGCCAAGCGTCTTTCATAGGCGCTGAGCGCGCGCTTGGCGTCGAGGTGATGGCGGGCGTCACCCTTGGCTGTGAAATGATAGATGAGCGGCGGCCGATCCTGGATGCGCGCGCTCTTGCCCTTTACCAGATGGGGGAAATTGTCGTCTTCGGCTAGATGGTCGCGCGCTTTTGCAAGAATATCTTGCAGTTCGCGCCGGAGCCCACGATGCTCAATGCGATCGATCTCCTGCACGAGATCGACCATGCTGTGCCACGTTTCCAGCGGCGAGAGTTTTGCCAAACTGCGCACACGGGTGCGATAGGCCTCAACGGTGGTCGCCGCGATCGCCCGCGCTTTCTTTTTCGAGAGATTGGACGCCAAAGCAGCGACCGCGACGCTCGCCGCCAATCGCTTGAGATCCACCGTAAAATCCACGCCAGGCAGCGTCTCGTCGAAATCGTTGATGTCGAACACAATATTCTGTTCTGGAGTTGCGAACGCACCGAAGTTCATCAGATGGCAATCGCCGCAAGCTTGGACCGGAATCCCGGCCGCCGGTTGATGCCGAAGATCCTCCGCCATCACCGCGGCAGCGCCGCGCAGGAAGGCGAATCGATCTGTCAGCATGCGTTCGTAACGGACAGGTACGAGATTGGGCACCCGGGTACGATCGGTCGCCGCGAGGATACTGGTTGCGTCGCGATCGGTCGGCCCGTGCAAATCGGCGTGCTGTTCACGTGCTACTTCCTTGCGCAAACGTTTGCCGCGCTCGTAACGTTCGGCCAGCGTACCGGAAGGTATCTGAATCATCGTTGTCCCATCCTTCCGAATTTTGAGGCGGCATCGGATGTGACGAAATTGGCCAAAGGGGCATAACGACAGCGTAAACAAGCTCCCCGCAGGCATTTTGTAACAAGATTCTTCGTTACATGAGCAAACCTGGACGCTAGGACACTTCTGTGCGCTTTGGGTCATTGGCGGACATTTCACAGTGCAATGGTCCCGCGCAATTTGGAGTTTGGTATGCGCACCAATCGGCACTTCGCAATCTTGTTCGCCTGCCTCGTCGTTAGCTCTGCCGCGTGGGCGCAAGATTTCAAGGTCACCCTTCTCGGTACGGGCTCGCCATTGCCCATTCCCGACCGGTTCGGCGCAGCGACACTTGTGGAGGCCGGCAAAGAGAAACTGCTATTCGACGTCGGTCGGGGCGCTACGATCCGGCTCAATCAGATCGGTGTGTCCCTTGGCGCAATAAATGCCGTGTTCCTGACCCATTTTCACTCTGATCATACGTCAGGGATGCCCGACTTGTGGCTTACAGGTTGGATTGGGCGCTACTACGGAAACAGGCAGAGCCCGTTCCGCGTTATCGGGCCAAAAGGCACTCTATCGCTGATGCAAAACCTCGAACGCGCCTATGCCGATGATATTCGCATCCGGTCCGAGGACGAGAAGAACCCCCTGAAAGGAGTGGCTGTATCCGCGTCCGAGTATTCAAATGACGGCGTCGTCTATGACGAGAACGGCGTGAAGGTGACCGCCTTTGAGGTGGATCACGGACCTTTGATAAAGCCGGCCTACGGCTATCGCATCGACTTCGATGGCCGGTCGGTCATTATTTCAGGCGACACGCGGTATAGTGAAAATCTCGAAAAGCATGCTCAGGGCGCGACCCTCGTTATTCACGAGGTTGCGATTCCGAACCAAGATTACTACGAGAAAACCCCCATCGTCAGATACATCATGGCGCATCACATATCGCCCGAGGAGGCGGGTGCGCTGTTCGCGAGACTCAGGCCGAAACTTGCCGCCTACACGCATCTGGTGTTCTTGGGCTCGCCAGATTATCCGACGCCAACGGTAGCCGACATCGAACGCAAGACACGCGAGACGTATTCTGGACCTCTCGCTCTCGGTTCTGATCTGATGGCATTCGATGTCCGCAAGGATCAAGTGATCGTCATTCCCGAGACCAACAAAAAGTAATGCGGGGCGGACATAGCGCGTTGCAATCAGCGTGTCCGCTTTTCACCCGAAATACCGGATGGCTGCAAGTTCAGCCTGTTTGCGTCCGTGCGATACTAAACACAGGAACAGTCAAATAATTCGCCGGAACCGTAATGGGCCGAGGCTCATTGACTTGATGACCGCAGCAAGCGATTCGCGGCGCGCAGGAAGAAATGAGAAGTTATCCAGGAGTTAGCTATGGCAAACATCGGAGAGCCGATGCGCAGACATCATGTGATTCCGCTCGATCATCCAATTCCGGCCACCACAGAACCGAACCCCTCTTCATTACCGGCGATAAAACCAGCAACGCAGCCCTCGGAGAACC
>Ga0081455_10005208_pt1 | contig 14306 bp, 14 predicted proteins | sample TabmetS3T2R1_FD_70207 | JGI IMG/M metagenome (GOLD analysis project Ga0081455, IMG submission 70207) | Tabebuia heterophylla rhizosphere microbial communities from the University of Puerto Rico - S3T2R1 | ecosystem: Host-associated > Plants > Roots > Rhizosphere ... | reverse complement strand
GTGTGCCGCGCCTCGTCCGCATCGCTGATCATGGAGCGGGCGGCACCCAGCAATTGCCACTGGATGAGGTTGGAGATCGCGACGTTTTCCGCAGCAATGAATCCGCCGGCCAGCAGCGCGGCATAAAGCGCTTCGGAAACATCGAGGACATGTGGCCCAATGGGAAGTCGCGCCATGTTGTAGTCGAGTAGCCACGGATGCGCACTGTAAATCCGCCAGATCTCCCGAGCCCAGTGCTCGAGGCGCTGCTGCCAGGGCAGTTCCGGATCAGGTAGGGCGTGCTCGCCATAGACGCGATCGATCATCAGCTCGACGAGCTCCGAGCGCCCGGGCACGTAGGTATAAAGCGACATGGCGCCGACCCCGAGACGGCTTGCCACCTTTCTCATGGACAAGGCCGCCATGCCTTCGGTGTCGGCGATCGCGACACCGGCGGCGACGACGTCGGCGAGGCTGACGCGAGGTTTGGGGCCGCGTAGCGGCGGTTGCTGCGTCGGCGCCCAGAGCAGCTCGACAACTCGCCGGCCCTCGGGGGTGCCTGTCTGGTCACCGGATCGATCATCCGCAGACCTTCGACTATCGGTGCGTTCGCTTTCCTGCGTAGTCGGGTCGGTCACGCGCGCGTCCTCAGCTCAAAATGTCGGCTCTTGATTGCACTCTGACCGACGGCCGTGAGATTCGCCTCCTTCGTCGCTCGCGCACCTACGTCGTTCCTTTGCCAGGCTTCAATCGCGAGCTCCTGCAGTCGGTGAAGCGGACCGCCCGTCATAGTGTCAGTGGCTTGTGATGGTGTTATCTCCGTACAGTGTATGTTATTCTAATCCAGTACGGCGTACGGAATTGGAGTCGGAGGGGCTTGATGATCCACACGGAGCGGCTGACCAGGCACTTCGTCAGCAAGAAGGAAACCATTGAAGCGGTGAAGGGGGTTGATATTGACGTCGCTGGCGGTGAGTTGGTGGCTTTCCTCGGGCCGAACGGCGCCGGAAAGTCCACGACTTTGCGGATGCTGACAACTCTGCTGCCACCGACGTCGGGCAAGGCCTGGGTGGCCGGCGCGAGCATCACCACGGAGCCGGCGGTGGTGCGCTCCCGGATCGGGTATATCGGTCAGGGCGACGGCGCCGGGCACAGCTTCCGGGTGATGGACGAGCTCGTTATGCAGGGCCGGTTCTACGGCATGAACGGCTCCGATTCGCTCGCTCGCGCGCGGGAACTGACCAAGACGCTCGACCTGACCTCGCTCGAGAAGCGTCGGGTCAGCACGTTGTCCGGCGGTCAGCGCCGCCGGCTCGACATCGCGCTCGGCCTGATGCATAGCCCCGGGTTGCTCTTCCTGGATGAGCCGTCGACCGGCATGGATCCCCACAACCGGGCCAACCTTTGGGAACACATCGACGGGCTGCGGGAACGGCAGGAAACAACCATCGTGCTGACCACGCATTATCTGGAGGAAGCCGACTCCCACGCCGAGCGGGTGCTTGTTATTGATCATGGCGAGATCATCGCCAACGATACGGCTGAGAATCTCAAGGCGACACTGGCTGGAGATCGGATCACGATCACCGTCGATGGCGCAGATGTCTCGGCGGCGTCGGTGGTGGTCGCAGAACGGGGCACGGAGTTGATCACCTCCAACGGATCACGCGAGGTGACGATTGCTGGTCGATTTGATCAGGGCGCGCGGACTTTGCCCTGGTTGTTGCGCAAACTCGATCATGCTGGAGTCGAGGTGCGGTCGGCTGACGTTCGGGTGCCGACCCTCGACGACGTCTTCCTCAGCCTCACCGGCCGAAGTCTGCGCGAGGACATTGAGGAGGTGGTGGCATGAGCACTCTGGTTGCTGATACTCGAGCCGTGTTCCAGCGGGAGATGTCGCTGGTGCTCCGTGATCCGTTCTCGATCATCTTCTCGCTGGTTCAGCCGCTGGTTTTCCTTGGGCTCTTCGGCCCGCTGCTAGCCGGGTCGGTAGATCCGGCCGCGATCGATGGTGCGTCGCCACTGCAGTGGTTCCTGCCGGGAGTGATCGTCATGATCTGCTTGTTCGGAACGAGCACTACCGGCTCGAACCTTTTGTTTGAGATCAGCTTGGGCTCTTACGAGCGGGTCCTCGCGAGTCCCCTGCACCGGTCGGCGATCTTGGTCGGCAAGGCGCTCAAGGAGTTGGCACCGCTGGTCGTACAGGCGGCGCTGGTCGTGTTGGTGTCCATCCCGTTCGGGTTCAAGCTCTATCCCCTGCACGTGCTGGCCGGGCTGCTCTTGCTCGGAGTCTTCGGCGTTGGCATGGGCGCGTTTTCCAATGCACTGGCCATCGCATCGCGGAAGCGGGAATGGATGTTCTGGGCGGTGCAGCAGTCTCTGCTGTTTCCGTTGTTGATCTTGTCTGGAATGATGCTGCCGCTAGAGGCCGGCCCGCGCTGGATCCAGGTGCTCGGCAAGTTCAATCCGCTGACTTACATCGTGGACGCGGAGCGCGCACTGTTCTCTGGCACCTTCAACGATCCGGCGATCGGGTGGGCCGTGCTTGCAGCGGTGATCACCTGCGCTGCCGGCCTCTGGGTCGGTGTCAAGCAAGTCGCCCGCAGCACGACTTGATTGGGCTCTGCTCGCGCGGCGCCCCGGGAAGCTGGTGCCGTCGTCACTCTTCGCGAAACGAAAAGCATGTTCCGCTCATCGCTCCTCCGGTCACCAGCGGGCGCCTACCGACGCTCGCAGAGAGGTGCGAAAATCTCAGTTAGACGTTCTCCTTGAGCCAGGTGATGTCGGCGCCCTGACCTTCTCGGCCGCCCGGCGTCTCCACCACGACCGGGACCGAGGCGGTCCGCACGACTTCTGCTAGGGCCTCGGTGCCGACCTCGCCGTCGCCGAAGTTCGCGTGCCGGTCAGCGCCGGAGTCGAAGGGGTCGCGTGAGTCATTGGCATGTATCAGATCGATGCGGCCGGTGATGGCCTTGACCCGATCAACCAGGCCGACCAATTCCTCACCGCCTGCGTGAGCGTGACAGGTATCGAGGCAGAAGCCAACGGTCTCGCCACCCCTGGCCTGGCCAATCGCGTCCCAGACTCGGGCGATGCGGTCCAGCCGGCGCGCCATCGCGTTGTCACCGCCAGCAGTGTTCTCGATCAGCAGCGGGACTCGCATCTCGAGCCCGTCAATGCATTTACGCCAATTGTCGAACCCGATCGCTGGATCGTCATTCTTCAACACATGCCCGCCGTGCACGATCAGGCCGGAGGCGCCAACCTCGGCTGCTGCATCGAGGTACTGCTGCAGGAACTTCCGGCTGGGGATGCGAATCCGGTTGTTCGTGGTCGCCACATTCAACACGTACGGCGCGTGCACGTAGAGCGTGATGCCGGCCTGCTGCGCTGCTTCTTTGAGCGCGGCGGCCCCGCCGGCGTACCTGATCTCCGGTCCTTTCCACGCCTGTGGGTCTCCCAAGAAGAACTGCGCCAGCGTTGCGCCGCGCGCGGCCGCCTCAGCGATGGGATCCACTTGGTCGCCGTGCCCGCCCACCTGGAATGCCGTCACGATTGAGTCCCTGAGTCTTGACCGCCTCGCCACCAGTCGCGCATCCGGTTCGCAGCCGACCCGCCGGCGGTCCCCGCCACCGAGCCGATCTTGCCGACCAGCTTGTACAGGGGATCGGCTGAGGTTGTGAAGCTCTCCTTGTACGAGTTGGCGGCGGCCTTGACTTCCTCGCTCATCGGCGCATCTTGGTCGTCGGAGCGGCGCGGGTAGCTCCCGGCAAGGATTTCGGCATAGTGTGGGCCGGCCGCCCACTTCTGAAGCTCAGCTGCTCGCAATGCTGCCAGCGGGTGGCTTTTCCCACTCAGCTGCAAGAGCTTCAACACGCTGTCGCGGACGTCGCCCCGCGTCTCATACTCCTCCGCCTGATCCAGAAAGCCCGCAACATCAAACTCGTTCGGGTTCCTTGCTCCCGCCAGGCTCGCGTGGACCCGCAACGCCGCATCGGGATCTTGCGAGCACAGCAGACCGGCACGATCGCAGGACAGTTCCGACTTCCGGAACCATTCATTGAGGCCGAGGATGATCGCCCGGATGCTCCATGCGCCGATCGGCAGCCACTCCATGGCAGCAGCGAGATTGATCAATGCGAGCAGCATCGTGCGGTAGACGGCGTGCCCGGAAAGGACGTGTCCGACCTCGTGCCCAATGATGAACCGCAGTCCCTCCTCGTCGACCAGCTCGAGCATTCCGGTGCTGATCACGATGATCGGCTTGTCCAGGCCGATCGCCATAGCTTGCGGAGCTGGATCCTGCTCGATGTACAGCTCCGGAACGGGCTGCACGTCTAGGGTCGTCGCACACTCCTTCAGCATCTGGTGGATCTGCGGATACTGGCGCGGCGAGACCCGGATCGCAGTGGCGAGGTAGAGCCACCGGATGCTGCGCTCTCCGACCGCTCCGGAGAGTGTCTTCAGGACCGAATCGAAGCCGGGAATGGCCCGCAGCGCCACTAACGCACCGCGATCGGCCGGATGCTCGTACGCCCGCGAGCTGATGTCGGGAAATCTGATACGCCCGCGACGCGCTGGCAGTTTTTCCGTGGTCATGCCCAGCAGCGTACGTGCCGGTGGTCTTGCCTCAGCCGCTCGGCGCCCAACACAATGATCGCTTCGGCGCGCTGCTGCGGAAGACCAACGCAGCCGCTCTCTAACCCCAGCCGGACAGCATCAGGTCTGGAAGAAGCCGGTAAGGAATCCCGTCACCTGGGCAATGATGCCAAGGGCTATCCACACGATGCCGACGATGATCCCTGCCAGCGCCTTGCTGTTCTGGAAGCCGGCGCGGCGCGAAATGATATAGGCGACGATGCTCAGAACCAGCCCGATGGTCGAGGTGCACGGGATGATGGCCAAGATCAATCCGACGAGCCCGAGAGTGTTTCCTGGATCGGCTGCTGGCGGTGGTGGGGTGGCCTGATAGTTGGCCATAGTGTCTCCTCGTAGAGCGGTTCAGTACAGCGAAGCCGAGCGTATCGTCACCCGAGGTTCGCAACGAACCCAATACGCGCAGCTACAGTCGATCGAGTCCCAGTGCACGTGCCTTGGCTCCGGCTTCGGTGCGGTTCGCTGCTCCGAGCTTGGCCATGATGTTGGACACGTGCACGCTGGCAGTTCTCTCGCTGATGAAGAGGTTCGCGCCGATCTCCCGGTTCGTCCGGCCTTGGGCGACCAGCACGAGCACCTCACGCTCCCGACTGGTGAGCCCACGCTCTGCGTCCGCGTCGACTTGCGCCATGCCCGGCAGTCTTAGCCGGGTTCTGCGAGCAAGCTTTTCCATGGGCTCAACCAGAGGCACCGCCCCGATTGAGCGAGCGCGCTGGTACGCCGGCACAAGCTCAACCTCAGCATTGGCCGTGTCGCCGGTCGCCGCCAACGACTCCGCCAGCCTGAATTGCGCATAGAGCTCATGCTCCGCGTAGGTCATCTTGCGGATCTGCAGCAGTGCCTCCCGCCACAACTCGGGCGAAACTTCCCCGCGGGATCTCGCCAGCTCTGCCTTCGTCAGGCTCAACCAGGTCCCGACGTTCCTGGCGAGGTATCCGTCGGCCGTGTGGCGTACCTGTCCTAGAAGATCGACCAATCGCGCAACTCTATTCCTGGCATCTTCATCATCCTCAAACAACGAAGCGTCAGCTTCGACCCGAGCAATGAGTGGCACGACGGGGTAGACGACCGGGTCGTCGATCATGGGCTCGATACGCTCAATGGCATCGTCGGTGTCGTAGTCGTTGCGGGCCAAAAGGAGCCGCATGCGTATGCCGATCATTGGTGCGATCGCCTGTGGATCACGAATCGAGGGGGCTATTTCGTCAGCTCTCCGCAGGTGTTGCTCAGCCTCGTCGTATCTGCCCTGTGTTACCTGCTGAATGGCGAGGACGATCTCGCGGTACTGCCCGGTGGCGCCTGACACAGCCCCAGCGCGGACGTGATCGACAATCTCGGCGACGTCCTGCCAGCGACCAAGCCGCTGCATCACATCGGAGCCCTCTAGGCGTATCCAGTCCACGATTGGGCCACGGACGCCCTTGCGGCTCGCGTAGTCCAGTGCCGCAAGGAAGACCTCCAGCGCTTGGGCAAGGTCATCCAGCGGGATGTTCAAGCACGAGACGAGGTTGTTGTATCCGCGGAGTGCTTCTGTCGCGGCATCGATGCGATCGGCAACCTGGATCGATTCACGGAGCATCGACAGCCCCTCTTCCCTGCCAATGCGCGCCAGGGAGCATCCCAACGAGTTAAGGGCTCGACTCAGTTGCCACTTGGCGTCGATCCTGCGCGCCAGTTCGACCCCCTCCATACCGGGAGGAATCGCTTCGTGGTACCTGCCCAACAGCATCAGCAACCGACTTCGCCAGGCGAGTGCCTCGGCTCGTTCCCGTGTTGCTGTGTGGCCGAGTACCGCGACCGATTGATCGGATGCCGCAGCGGCCTCGTCACTGAGACCCGCCATCCAGTAGCTCTCGCTGAGTTCCGCCCAGAGACCGCCGAGCGCAACGGGATCAGGGTCCTCGCCTAGTACGCCGATCGCGCGCCGCAGATGCGACACGGCGGCACCTCGGTTGTCGCCTGAATAGCGTGCGCAGAGCGCCGCATTGCGGAGTAACTCCCAAGTTGGTGGTGAATCAGCCGACACCTGTGCACTGACCTGCGGACGCAACTCAGCAGCGCGTTCGAAGTGTTGCCGGGCCTCGGCAAAGGCGAAGAGGTCGCGCGCGCGTTGCCCGGCGCGTACTAGCGAAGAGAAGGCCAGATCGACGTCGTGGCTGGCGAGTGCATGGTAGGCGAGCTCGGCATGGACGCCGGCTCTTCCTCCAGCCGCCAGGCTGGGGTCGGCCTGCAGAGCATCCACGAATGCGCGATGAAGCCGGGTACGCTCGCCCGGCAGCAGCTGGTCGTGTGCTGCCTCCTGAAGCAGCGCGTGGCGGAATCGGTAGCCGTGCCCTTCCGGCACCAGTGCGTCGCCGTCGACCGCTGCCCGAAGCCCAGCATGGAGGTCGTCCTCGGGGAGTTGCGCAACAACCTCCAATAGGCGGTGGTCAACCCGCCGCCCGGCCGCGGCCGCTATCCGCAGCACCTCCTTGGCCGACTCCGGCAGGCTCTCCAGCCGGTCCGCGAGGATGTCGCGAAGGCTCGACGGCATCCCAATCCACGACGGATCTCCGGCGGCGAGCAGCTCTTCGACGTAGAAGGGGTTGCCCTCCGAACGTGTCACGATCGAGGCTGCCTCCTCTGGTTGCGGCTGGTTGCCCCGAATTGCGGTGAAGAGTTGCAGGACTTCGCCTTCGTCCATCGGTTGCAGCTCGATCCGCTGCACAAGTGGCAGCCTGCTCAGCTCTGCGAGGACCGGGCGGAGGGCGTGCGTCCGCCGCATTTCATCGGATCGATAGGTGCCGACAAGCATCACGCGCATCGAGCCCAGATTGCGCGCCAGAAAGCTCAGCAGATCCAGCGTCGACCGATCTGCCCAATGCAAGTCTTCCATCACCAACACGACGGAAGAGGTCTGGGCGAGCTGGCCCAACAAGGCGAGAACGGCTTCGAACAGGCCTGACTGTTCACGCTTTCCGCTATCGGTTGACGAGCTGCTCTGGTCCGGGAGGAAGCGAGTCAACTCGGCGCCGTACAGACGTTGTGTCTGTTCGGGTCCGAGCTTGCGGCTGAGTTGTCGCAAGATTGCCGCCAGCGGCAGATAGGGCATGACTGCTTGACCCAACTCGAGACAAGCGCCGACGAAGACACGCCCCTCGGGTATCTGCGCCGCGAACTCGCTGACAAGGCGTGTCTTGCCGATCCCAGCCTCACCGCCGAGCAGCACGACCGCGGGGCCATCCGATGTCGCGTCGAAGACCTCCACGAGGCTCTCCAGCTCAACCTGGCGCCCGATGAATGCCGATGAGGTGATACGCCCCGGCATGTCGGTCAGTATCCCAGTCGGCCTACTTGGGCCCCTGGCTGCGGATAGCATCACCCGATGAGTGGCGATCGATTGCTGGCGATTGATCAGTTACGCGCAACGGTTGCCGAGCTGTCCGATCGCTTACGCCGCGAGGCAGCCACCGCGACATTCTTCGAAGATCACGCTGTTCCCCTGGTCGAGGGCAACATCGCCACGTTCGCGGTTCTTGCCGAAGCTGACGCGGTCTATCTGCGCCACCGCATCAATGCCTGGCCAGATGATCTTGAGCTGACGCGGATTCCGGATACCGATCTCTGGTTCCTGACGATAGAACTCGACTGGGGGTCGCGGGTGGAGTACCAGTTCGAGATCCGCCGCGACGGACAATGGTGGCGGTTCAACGACCCCTACAACCCGCGACTGGCTCGGAGCCCGGTTGGTGACTGCTCGGTCTGCGGAGGGCCCGGCTACGCCGTCCCCGATTGGGCAACTTTCCGCGCGGAGACGGGCCCCGGCCAGCTGATCGATGTGCAGGTGCTTAGTTCGGCGCAAGACCGCGACAACCGGACCACGGTGTATCTACCGGCTCGATTCGAGACCTCGATGTCGTATCCGCTGCTTATCGTCCATGACGGCGGCGACTATCTGGACTACGCCTCGATGAAGCTCGTGCTGGACAATCTGATCCACGACAAGAAGCTGGCCAAGATCATCGTCGCATTCACCCACCCGGGAGAGCGGCTCACCGAATATCCGGACAATCTCGATCATGCTCAGTGGATCACCCACGAGTTGCTGCCGCGACTGGAAAGGGAGTTTCCGCTGTTGGCTGCACCCAGTGGCAGATGCTTGATGGGTACCAGCTTCGGCGCGGTGGCAGCGCTTTCCACGGCGGTCAGGTTCGCAGACGTCTATGGCTCGCTGTTGCTGCAGTCCGGATCGTTTCTCTACTCCGACCCGGCCGTGTGGCACGGTGAAGGTGCCACGGTCTTCGATCCAGTCGTGCGCTTCATCGATCGCTACCGCGCTGCTCCGGTACGCGCAGTAGACCGAGCGTTCATTTCCTGCGGGGCGTACGAGGACCTGGTCGATGCGAACCGCGCCATGCTGCCGGTCTTTCGCAGTGCCGGGATGAAGATCAACTACGTGGAGTCCAGGGATGGGCACTCATGGGAGTCCTGGCGGGATCAGCTTGGCCCCGGCCTCTGCTGGCTCTTTCCCGGCGATGGGGGAGAGTAATCCCTTCGTCAGGCTCAGGGCAGATCAGGGAGAGCCCGGGAGCACACGGGCCGGTTACTCGCCAACAGTCCCGTCGATCAGCTCGCGCACCACGTCCAGGTGTCCGACATGTCGCGCGTACTCCTGGAGGAGATGGACCAAAATCCATCCCAGTGTTGGCGGATTGCTGGTGAACCGACCGCCCAACCCTGCCCGATCTGTCAGCTCGGCCTTCCGGGCAACCGCATCCGTACGAGCGGCAATCGCACTGAGCTGCTCAGTCAGCGCGGAGAGGGTGTCGTCAGGCTCGAGAAGCCACCCGGTGGAATCTGGATCGTGATCGCCCCACGGGTCGGGCACCTGCTCGGCCTCAAAGCCCCACTGCATCCAGCGGCGCTCGACGAAGACGAGATGCTTCAGAAGCCCGACTGGTGACCAACCCGAGGGCAAGATGCTGGCGGTCAGCTGGTCGTCACTGAGGCCGTCGAGCTTGGCGAGCAGACAGGCGCGGTAGTAGCTCAGCTGCTGCAGCAGGATTTCCCTTAGGTCGTCCAGCGTTTCGGGCGGTTCCTCGCGAAGCTCATTCATCTTTACGAGGTTAGGGATTCGCGCGCGGCGCGGGTCACCGGGTAGAGTTCAGCGTTGGTTCGGCGACATATCGCCGGCGCCGAAGCATTCGCCCTCCTGCTATGGGGGAGTCCCATAGCCGCTCAGACCAGAGGAGGTGGGGTAGCGCATGCGTGAGTACGAGGTCATGGTCATCTTCGACCCTGACACCGAGGAGCGTACGGTTCAGCCCACGCTCGAAAAGCACCTGAAAGTGATCACCAAAGGCGGCGGCACCGTCGACAGCCTGGATATCTGGGGGCGGCGGCGGTTGGCGTACGAAATCCGGAAGAAGTCCGAGGGCATCTACGCGGTGATCAATCTGACTGCGCAGCCCAGCGACGTCAAAGAGCTGGATCGCCAGTTCGCCATCAATGAGTCAATCATGCGGACCAAGGTCATCCGGCCCGATCTGCACTGAGCCCCTGCGAGCGATGACGGCGGCGGATTCAATGCGCGACGCGCGAGCAGAGCAGCTAAGGGGCGAGACTATCCACAGATTGTCCCGTGGCGGCGCGTAGCGTCAGTCCCGGCTGGCAGGCTGGACAACGCTCGCCTGTGAAGCCGGACGTCGTTCGCACCGGCCCGCGGCGACCAACCAAGACCACATCGCACATCACAAACGGAGAGTTTCATGGCAGGCGAAACCACCATCACATTGGTCGGCAACCTCACCGCTGACCCGGAACTGCGCTTCACTCCCTCGGGTGCGGCCGTAGCGAACTTCACCGTCGCATCCACGCCACGCACATTCGATCGTCAGACCAACGAGTGGAGGGACGGCGATGCGATGTTCCTCAACTGCGCAGTGTGGCGCCAGGCTGCGGAGAACGTCGCCGAATCGCTGCAGAAAGGAATGCGGGTCATCGTCCAAGGTCGGCTGCGGTCGCGCAGCTACGAGACCCGGGACGGCGAGCGGCGCACCGTGTTCGAGATCGATGTGGATGAAATCGGCCCAGCGCTGCGCTATGCCACCGCCAAGGTCACACGGAACGCGAGCGGCAGTAGCCAAGGCGGCCCACGTCCGCCGGCTGGTGGCTACGGCGAGGATCCGTGGTCCAGCGGTACGCCCAGCGCTGCGGGCGCGCGTTCCTCACAAGGCTCCGATCCCTGGGCGACTCCCCAGAGTGATGAGCCCCCGTTCTGATATCTGAACTGAAGACAGACAACAAAAGGCACATTCCGGCTATCGGCTGACCGCCGCGCCGGGCTTTCGGAAAGGAGAGCACCACAATGGCCACAACCCCGCAAGCACAGCGCAAGCCGAAGAAGAAGGCCAACCCGCTGCGCGCCGGCCAGAACATCGACTACAAGGACGTCGCCACGCTGCGAAAATTCATTTCCGAACGCGGCAAGATCCGGGCGCGCCGGGTCACCGGACTCTCGGTTCAAGAGCAGCGTCGCGTTGCCATCGCCATCAAGAACGCTCGTGAGGTGGCGCTGTTGCCGTACGCCTCCACGGCCCGCTGAGGTACGACCAGCTCATAAAAGGAAAGGTGCTGGCATGAAACTCATCCTGACGGCCCCAGTTGACAAACTCGGCATGCCGGGTGATGTGGTCGAGGTCAAGGACGGTTACGGCCGGAACTTCCTCGTTCCGCGCGGGTTCGCGATTCGCTGGAGCCGCGGAGCCGAGAAGCAGATCGACGGCATCAAGCGCAGCCGCGCCGCACGAGAGATCCGCGGTCTCGATCACGCGCAGGAAGTGCGCGACCAGCTCGAGGGTCTGACGATCGATTTGCCCGCTCGGGCAGGCGACACCGGCAAGCTGTTCGGAGCGGTGACGGCTGGAGACATCGCGGCCGCGATCAAGAAGGCCGGCGGGCCGTTGGTCGACAAGCGGGCCGTACAGATCAGCAAGCCGATCAAGACCGTCGGTCTGCACACGGTCGGCGTCAAGCTGCACGATGCGATCACTGCACATGTGCGGCTGGTGGTGGACAAGGCGTGACTCACGTTTGACCCCAGGTTGAGACTGGTCGGAGGCGACTCTGTGTATGTCACAGGCCACCTACGATCGGCCTTTCAAGAAGGGGCGTGACGATGATCCAGCTGAGCGCCGACGAGCTCGAGCGTCGCCGGCGAGCCCAGTTTGGGCGCGCTGTGATGGGGATCTCCGCATTGCTGTTCATGATCATGAGCGCGGTTCTGCCACACATCATGGTGGAGGCGGCGACTGTGGTGCCGGGCCGGTCACTCATTCCGGCTAGCCGCTTCTTCCTCATCGCCAACCCCAACGCGGCGGCTTTTCAGGGTGCGACAAGTGTCGCCCATGTAGGTGTGGGCATCAGCATCACCTATCTCGGCCTGGCTTTTCATCAGGTGGGTCTGCTCACGGGCATTGCATCGTTCTGGGTGCTCATTGTCGACGATGTCGGACGCTGGACCCGACGGCTGGTGATGGTCTCTGGTGTCTCACTGCTGCTCGGCGCGTCGACTGTGGTGTTCGGCTACCAGCTGCTGACCAAGGCCGGGGTGCCGACCTTGCTTGGCTACGCATGGATACCTACCCTGCTGGCGGGCGTGATCATGGTTGTTGGTGGCCGTCTTGCTCGTAAGCGGCTGGTCAGCACCTGGTATTGGGAGAATCCGGAAATCGTTCAGCCCTGACTGGCGTTAGTCGCGCAGTTTGCCCTGGAGCCTAGTGACTCGAATGTGCCCTGGCCGGTCGAAAAGTGCGCGCTTTCCACAGAGTTTTCCCCAATGTGGATGAATCACATCGCTGTCATTTCCAATTACTTAACCTCAAGTTTGCGAGAAGGCTGGTTTGGGCTGCGCAGTCAGACGCCGCGGAGCAGGCCACGCAACCGCCAGTTGCAGTGCCGCGCTCAGGCGCGGACATGGTGACTCACCAGCGCAGCCGAGGGCCGGGCGGAACCGTTTACCTGAATGTGGCAATGTTGACATGTTGTGTTCACTTAGGAACCCCGGGGGATGGGTCCTGTTGAGAGGAGGAGAACGTTCCATATGAGGGTCGTGGAGGAACGGGAGGATAAGTTCGAGGTCGATCCGGATTGGGTGATGCCCCAAGTCCTGCGACTAGTGCCGGACGGCGGCCGTGTCGACCAGGAGGTGCGCAGGCTCGACAACACCTACTTCGACACGCCGGGTGCGGGTCTGCGGTTGTTTGGGGTCACGCTGCGCCGCCGGATCGGTGGTTCGGAGACGGGCTGGCAGTTGAAGGTTCCGAACGGCACCGCTCGTACAGAACTGCAAAGTGGCTCGCGGGCGAAGAAGCTGCCGCATGTGCTGGCGCAAGGTGTGGCGGGTCTGCTCGTCGGCGAGAGCATCGCCCCGGTCGCAACGGTCATAACGACGCGTAGGGCATACCGGTTACTCAATTCCAAGGGCGAACTCGTTCTAGAGATTGCCGACGATCAGGTGGAGTCCCAGCCACTCGATGGTGTGTCCGCGCTGCACTCATGGCGTGAAGTGGAAGCCGAATTGGGGCCCGCTGGAAAGAAAAAGGATCTGAAGCGCGTACGAAGGCTTTTGCTGAGTGCAGGTGCGACCCCCAGTGCGGTTCGAACCAAGTTGGACCGGGCGCTCGGCGCGATGTCGTCAAACGGTCATGGGACTGCAGCTGAAGAAGGCATGTTTGGAGAGCTGGTGGCCTCCTACCTCGCGACCCAATGCGACGTACTCGCCAGCAACGACGTCGCGTTGCGGACCGGTGCGCCGGTTGTGCACAGGACCCGTGTGGCGGCGCGGCGAGTGCGCAGCACCTTGCGGGTGTTTGGGGACGTGTTCGCATCAGCGCCGGCTGAGGAGCTCAACAATGAACTCGCGTGGTATGCCGAAGTCCTGGGAGAGGTCCGCGACCGCGAGGTTCTCCACGACCGGCTGACTACGCGCGTTGCCGAGTTGCCGGCAGAACAGGTTCGCGGTCCAGTCGAGGCCGAGATCACCAAGACTCTGGCGACGGAACTGGACATTGCCACGCAACGGCTGAATGCTGCGATGAGTACCGCCCGTTACCAACACCTCATGCAACTGCTGCGCAGCTGGAAGACGGCGCCGCCGCTCACCGATGCTGCCGAGGGCAAGCGCAAGACCGCAGCCAAGTATGTGAAAGCGGCGAAGCAAACGGCAGACAAACGATTACGCAACGCGGGGGGCGATGTGGAGCAGCTGCATCGGGCACGCAAAGCCGCGAAGCGGCTGCGTTACGCAGCTGAACTGGCCGAACCTGCGGACACTCGGATGAAAGGTATCGCGCAGGACGCCAAAGATCTGCAAACTCTGCTGGGCGAACATCAAGATGCTGTCGTCGCGGCCAACTTCCTATCCAAGATCAGTGCAGCATCCGAAGAGGAAAACAGCGGCAGTGGGTTTACGTATGGCGTATTAGTGGCCAACGAGCTGAACCGCGCTGCTGACATTCGCGAGTCGCTGAAGAACTAGTTACACCGAGCCTTCCTTGTCAGCCGATCCGGCTGGGCAGCCGCTCCGTCGGGGTCTGGCGCAAGGCTTTGCGCCGAGCCCTGGACTGGCGCAGCTGTGAGTGAACGCCGTGAGGCAGGATCCATCGGGCAACGACCCGGAGCAGCGCAGCCCG
>Ga0081455_10005207_pt1 | contig 14306 bp, 10 predicted proteins | sample TabmetS3T2R1_FD_70207 | JGI IMG/M metagenome (GOLD analysis project Ga0081455, IMG submission 70207) | Tabebuia heterophylla rhizosphere microbial communities from the University of Puerto Rico - S3T2R1 | ecosystem: Host-associated > Plants > Roots > Rhizosphere ... | reverse complement strand
TGTGCCTAACGGCCGCTTCGGCTTGGTCCCAGACCCGAACGAAATTGAACGTCATCTATCCGGCCATTAGCGGGATCAACGCTCCACTTTGGTATGCCACCGAGCAAAATTTATTTCCGAAGTATGGCCTCGATGTCGAATTGATTTACATCCCCACCGCGCTTCAGGTTACGAGAGTCGTTCTAACCGGCGACTCTCAAATAGCGTTTTCGGGAGGAGCCCCAGTCGTCAGTGCGGTCCTTAGCGGCGCGGACCTCGTCTTCGTCGGCGGCGTCGCCAACGTCCCGGCTTTTTATATGATGGCGCTCCCCGAAATAAAAAGCGTGGCCGACTTGAAGGGGAAAACCGTCGGTGTCACCCGCTTCGGCTCGTCGACGGATTTCGCCCTGCGCTATCTGATGCAGAAACAAGGATTCAATGCCGACAAGGATGTCACCATACTCCAGCTCGGCGGCATGCCGGAGCTCGCCGCGGCCCTTTCCAAACGGCTGATCGTGGCTGCACCGTTGTCCGCTCCAACCCACATCCGTGCTCGTGCCGCCGGCGCTCAGCCGTTGCTCGACATGGCCAAAGCCGGAGTCTACTTTCCTCACACCGCCGTCATCACCCGGCGGGCCTATTTGAAAACGAACCGCGAAACGGCGTTAAATTTTTTCCGGGGCTATTCTGAAGGCCTGCAGCGATTCGTTCAAGATAAGAATGCGGCGAAGAAGGTCATACAGAAATACACTCGCGATACCGCCGAGGATATCATCGAAGCCACCTATCAATACGCCGTGGATTACGTAGTCCGCCCGCCGTATCCGAATCGTGAAGGCATCGTTGAAACGCTCAAGCTAAGCCAAAATCCGGAAGCGAAAAAAGCCGACCCGGATCAGTTCATCGATTCGAGCTTGGTGAAAACATTGGACGAACAGGGATTCTTTCGGCAAATCGGCATGCAGAAATAGACGAAGGGCACACCACAGGATCACATCATTCAACTGAAAGACCTCCTCAACGGGGTCACCCCCGAATGTTTTAATCGGGGGTCCAGTTCCGATATCGCCTGGATTCCCGATAAAAGCCTTCGGGAATGACAGACTCAAAGAAAGCTTCGGTTAATCCTGCTTTCTCTAACGATCTAGGGATGCACTGTCTCCAAAAACCAATCGGTGGGAACCTCTCTTCCTAGACCTCTGGATTTCGCCTCATCAAACACCGCCTTGCCGATAGCGGCAAATTGAATTCCGAGTCCGATATTGTTGTTGAAGCAGGTGATCTCTTTCGCCGATTGCCGACCGGGGCCTTGCCAGATAGCACGTCTTTCAATTCCGGAGCGCCTAGCCAGAAGGGCTGTTTCGGAGTAACATTCGATCCCTTTGTACCTTCCGTCAACAAGTCTATCGGGTCATGACATTCAATTTTCTCATCGCCATACCCGGCAATATAATTTTCCGGGGCGAATTTCCGTGAATGAATGACCAGACGATCGGCCCTTTTGAATGTCTCTTCGCCCAGCTCCGTAATCTTCACGTTGGTTATATGCATGCCGGGCTTCAACCACTCAGGGGGTACGACTCGAGATACCGAGTTGGTCGCTGCCACCAGAATGTCTGCGCCATTGGCAACTGATTCACCGGAGATAACGGCCTCCACGGGAATACCGAGCTCCTGCCCGATTTCGGCGGCAAAATTCTCCCGATTGGTCTTCGTGGGGTTGTGCACGAGTACGTTCTTGATGGCGCGACCGCACACATGGCTTTCGCATGCGCACGCGCCTGCCACCCCGAACCAAGTACCCCGAGAACGACTGCATCCTCCCGCGCCAGGAATCGAGCCGCCAACGCGCTGCTCGCTGCGACTCGCAGTCCTTGAATGAATCCATCCGGAAAGATTGCCAGGGGTTCGCCGCTTGCCGCGGAGAATAACAGAATGAGGCCGACCCACTTATTACCCGGCGCCGCCGGTATTTTGTCTTTGATGATCCGCCCGCCCCTTTCTTCCCACTGGATGACGTCGGAGTTAAGATGCAAAGCCATAACCTTTTCCTGACTCAGAGCATCCTCCATGGTTTTAAAACAATAGACGCCACCACTGGTCGTCGCGGGTAGATACATGTCACTGCGAGGACGATTGATTGCGGTTCCCTGAGCCTGATCTTTGTAAGCGTTCTCAAGGAACCGCAGGCAATTTTCCATGGACAGCACAGCGCTGATTTCTTCGTTATTCAAAATCATCATCGGCGATGCATAATCTCCTTCCAGTTCTAATTCTTATCACGGAGACTGGGCAAACCATTTCAAACACGATTTGCCATATTTACGACAGTGACGTGTTTACAGCGAAGGATTTTTTCGTTGACCCGCACAATGCCTGGCGATATAACCCGCGATGGAAGGGAGGAACCATCGAATGGAACGCTACCACAAGTCATATCGTATTATCTCCAGGTCGGACCGTGACCCGGAGAACAACCTTTTCAGGGCACTGGTTACCATTGAGACCAGTCTAGGGCCTGTCTACTGGGAAAATACGACACCATGTTGCGAACCAGCAACCGGACGGTTCAGGAACGAACGTGAAGCTGAACTGTACGGCGTCGAATGGGGAATAGGAGCCATTAACCAGGGTTTTATGGAAGTTAGCTTTTCCCGCAGACTACCGTGAGGTCATAAAGCCTTTGGGGCATTGACTGCCCTGTTCTACTTCTTGTTAAATCCACCGACGAGCGCTCTTCTGCCGCCGTCCCAAAAAGTTTTTACATTCTCAAATCCGGCTTCCTTCAACCATTTTAGCTGGTCCTTTAGCGACGGAGTCATGCGATCGAAATTCAGGAAACAACCGCCGGGTTTTACCAAGGGGAAAGTCTCCCCGTAGATCGCGCGAATGATCTCCGGAGAGCGGACGTTATGGATTGCGATCGAAGATACCACCGCTTCAAAGGGTCCCTTGATCTTCCGGCTCCAACCCGGTTTGCTGAAGTCACAGAGGACGTACTTGACTCGGTCTTTTAGATCTTTCATGCGTTTACGGCCTAGTTTGGCCATCTCATCCGATCCATCTTGGCACACGGCAGTGGCATTAGAAAAATGCTTGAGGAGAAACTGGGTCAACGCCCCATATCCCGCCCCTATATCCAAGATAGTAATCGAAGCCTCTGGGTCATAAGGCAATGTCTTCGCTATTAATCGGAATATTTTTTGGCGATCCACCTCTCGTTGATCTTGGTCTGTCGCCCATTGGGAAACGTACTCTCGTGAGCTCCAATTGTGGTGGTTCCACGGATCTGTTAATTTCGGCATCGCTCTTCTCCCGGAATTAAGTTCGCTGGCATCGCTTCATCGCTATTCTTGTAAACCGCGTCGATAAAACGACGCCGAGGCGCGCCAAAACCAACCACGAGCACAAAACCAAAAAGCCGATTGGCAGGAGCCGGTTCCGCGCATACGAGCACTCCTTTCGTTGCGGATTCTGTAGCCTTTGACCGGTTAGCACTCGGCTGAGGGTCAAGTCAACCCGGATTCCGCAGTTGAAGGCGAAGCACAGGACAAGGCGCAAGCCTTCCGTAGCGAACGCAACGGGCCTCTGCCTCTGAGCCCAGTTGCGGGCATCGGTGCGATGAGCGGCGTCCTCAACCGTTGCGAACGAAGTGCCAAGTAACAAAAAAACTTTGAAACATTACCGGGTCTATGCGTTCGCTGCTCCAGGCTCACGCCTCGCCCAGCACAAGTCATACAATTGAACTGCGGAATCCGGCTCCAATCAGAACCGAATTTGAATCTACAGTGAAACTCGAGAACGAAGACGGTCAGCGTTGTGAGTGGCCGCGAGGCTAACTTTGAAACTTTTCGGCGTAGAAGGCCGCACCTTGAAGCGCGGACTGGTCGTTCAAAATAACTCGCACCGGCATAGCGGAAAGAAGCTCCCGGTAACGCCCTTTGTCGAGGAAAGCGCGCATGAAAGTTCCATCTTGAAGCTTAGTAAGGATCTTCGGCGCGATGCCGCCGCCGACATAAACACCGCCGATGGCCTTCCCCCGCAGGGCCAAATTTCCAGCTTCGGCGCCGTAGATCGACACAAATAGATTCATCGCTTCCGCGCAGATGTCACTGCTGCCGACCAAGCCCTCTTGGGAAATAGCAACGCTCATGTCATCCGCCGCAGATAATTTCTGCTTCAGCCAGTCGGGCTCTTCAAACCGGCCGCTGTCTCGAAAGAAACCGTAAATATTCGCAATCCCAGGTCCGGAAACCACTCGCTCATAACTCGCATGACCGAATTTCTTGGTTAGATAGCGGAGCAGACCAATTTGGGTCTCATCTGTCGGAGCAAAATCACCGTGGCCGCCTTCCGAGGCAGACGGATGATGGTCATGGCCATCGTCGTAGAGTGTCGCCTCGCCTAAACCCGTGCCGGCAGCAATCAAGACTTTGTTGCCACGTTGCCGGCTCACTCCTTCGTTGAGTGTAAAAAGTTCATCAGGCTCTAGAGTGAAGATTCCATAGCCCGCGGCTTCCAAATCATTGAGCAGAGTAGCGGAATTTAGTTTAAACCGCTGGGCAATTTTGTCGGCGTTCACCACCCATGAAAGGTTCGGGGTTTTGACTTCGCCGTCCACCACCGGACCGGCGATCCCGAAGCAAGCACGGCTGATCGAAACTTGCTGACCAGCGAGAAATTCTTCGACCACAGGTTCGAGACCTGGATACTGCTTGCTGGGAAATGTCCTCTTGAGTTCAGATTTAAGCTTCTCGCCCTGGCGCGAGAAAAGCGCCAAGTGGGTTTTGGTGCCACCGATGTCCCCGGCGAGGATGAGAGTGTTGCCAATCACGGTTTTCCCGATTTTTGCAATTTAATGCGGTACGACTCACGGGCGACGCCAGTGCCGCCGCCCGTCGCGCTGCATGAACTCATCGGCCTCTCTCGGCCCCCAAGAGCCGGCTTCGTAATTAGGGAAACTCGTCGGCTTTGTCCGATCCCAAGTTTTGATGATCGGATCCACGAGCGCCCACGCCTCCTCCACCCAATCGTGACGGGTATAAAGGGTCGAATCTCCTTCGATGCAGTCTTCCAGCAAAGTTTCGTAAGCCTCCGGCGAAGTATTGCCGAAGGCCTGCTCGTATTTGAAATCCAGGCTCAGCGGACTGACACAGATATCCGGTCCGGGCGGCTTGACTTCAAATGTTAACGACACGCCTTCGTCGGGTTGGATGCGCATTACCAGCACATTCGGGCTCACGTCATCCACCGCCGCGCAGGTGCGGAACAACAGCAGCGGAGGACGTTTAAATTGGATCGCAATCTCGGTTACCCGCTTGGGCATGCGCTTGCCGGAGCGGAGATAAAATGGCACTCCCTCCCAGCGCCAGTTGTCGACGAAAAATTTGATCGCCGCGTAAGTCGGCGCCGGCGAATCTTTGCCAACGCCCGGCTCTTCCCGATAGCCGCCGACCTCTTTGCCACCGACCTTGCCACGCCCGTACTGTCCCCTCACTGCAAATTCCGATACGCTATCGGGAGTCACCGGGCGAACGGACCTTAGTAGCTTTCCCTTTTCATCGCGAGTGGCGTCCGCCGAGAAGGCCACCGGCGGTTCCATCGCCGTGAGACAGAGCAATTGCAGCAAGTGATTTTGAAACATGTCCCGCACCACGCCGGACTTGTCATAGTAACCGCCGCGATTTTCCACTCCCACGGTTTCCGCCGCAGTAATCTGGACGTGATCGACGTAGCGCCGGTTCCAGATCGGCTCGAAGACGGCATTGGCGAACCGGAACACCATGATATTCTGCACCGTCTCCTTACCGAGATAGTGATCGATTCGATAAATCTGCTTTTCGTCGAGCACTTCATGGACTCTGCGGTTGAGCTCTCTGGCGGTCTCGAGGTCCGTGCCGAAGGGCTTCTCAATGATCACCCGGGTGCGCGGCTCACCATTGTTTTCATGGCAGGTCAATCCTACGGTGGCAATTTGCTGGACGACTGAACCGTAAAGCTCGGGCGGCGTCGCCAGGTAGAAAACCCGCACGGGAAGAACGCGGCTGCCGTGATCGAATCCATCGACAAAATCCTTGAGCCGCTGATAGTCTTCCGGGCCGTCATAGCCGCCCTGGACATAATAGAGAGAGGACGCAAACTGATTCCAGACCGCTTCGTCCCTGAGACCAGTCCGTGAGAACTCGCTCACGGACTGGTGCATCCTTTTGCGGAACTCTTCGTGGCTCATTTCGCTGCGCGCATAGCCGACCACGGCAAAGCGCTCCGGCAAGCGCTTTTCAAGGGCCAGATTGTAAAGCGCCGGGATCAACTTTCGTTTGGTGAGATCACCGGAGGCACCGAAGATGGTTAAGACACAGGCGTGCGGCCGCCTCCTTTGGTTTAAATCAGCCGTCGTATAGGCATGAGGATCGATGGCCATAAAGTATTATCCCTTCTTCCATAGGACCGCATGGATCCGTTAGCGATTTTGGTATTTTCAGTGCCGTTTATCTGGATCTAGTTTTTCGGCGCCGATGATTGAGTCACGTTTTTTTTCCAGCGCTCCAAGCAATTGATCGAAAGATGCGGCGAAAGCCGCAACACCGTCCTGTTGCAGCTTCTCGGTAATGGTCTCCAAGTTGATGCCCAACGCTTTCAGCCATCTCAGAGCCGCAGCGGCGTCATCAAGACTGTCCGTTACCGTCTCTCCCGGGACCTTGCCATGATCCTTGAAGGCATCGAGCGTCTCCGGCGGCAGCGTATTGACTGTATCAGCACCAATGAGGTTTTCGACGTAAAGAACATCCGAATAGGCAGGGTTCTTGGTGCCCGTGCTGGCCCACAAGGGCCGCTGAGCGCGAGCGCCCCGTTGGCTGAGCGCAGCGAATCCTTCGCCATGAAAAATTTCGAGGAAGCGATGATAAACCAGTTTGGAATTCGCGATGGCAATCTTACCAAGCAGGGTCTTCGCCCGCGCCTGTGCCGTTGCAAGAGTCTCGAGAGCACGATCCACCATGGTGTCCACGCGACTGACGAAAAAAGAAGCTACGGAGGCGACCTTCGATGGTTCTGCGCAGCGCCCGAGACCGCGAATGTAAGCCCGCGCCACGGCCTCATAGTGACTCATGGAGAACATCAAAGTGATATTGACGTTCACGCCGTCGGCGATGAGCTCTTCGATGGCTGGAATTCCCTCGGGAGTCGCCGGGACTTTAATCATCACATTGGGTCGTTCCACCGCCGCCCGCAAACGTTTTGCTTCCTTGATGGTCGCCTGGGTGTCATGCGCGAGGTGCGGCGAGACCTCGAAGCTGACGTAACCGTCGGCACCTCCAGTCTCGTCATAGACGACCCGGAGAACGTCCGCCGCCATCTGAATGTCCTCGATGGCAAGTCGTTCATAGAGATTTCCCACATCCGTCTTTGGATCCTTGGTCAGCAGCGCGCGCAACGTATCGTCGTAGTCGGTGCTGCCTGCGATGGCCTTTTCGAAAATGGTCGGATTGCTGGTGACGCCGCGAATGCCGTCCTCTTCAACCAGCCGCTTCAACTCTCCGGTGCGAATGAGATCGCGCCGAATATAATCGAGCCAAACTGATTGTCCTTGCGCGAGTAATTCTTTCAGCGGATTCATTAATTCCTCCTTACACCGATTTCCCATAGCGCTTCTCAAGCACTTTGATCTTCCGCATCCGGCGAAGATGGCGCTCCTTCGCCTTAAATTTAACGGCGAGAAAATCCCACACCAGCTATCTTCCCACTAGAGCTAAAGTCCGCTTTACGACATGATCCACAGTGAAGCCGAGCTTTTCCATCACCACGTTTCCCGGCGCCGAAGCGCCGAAGCGCTCTATGCCGATGATATCCCCACCGTCGCCGATATAACGATGCCAGCCTTGCGGCAGAGCCGCTTCAACCGCGAGCCGCGGCCGAATCGCGGGCGGCAAAACCGACTCGCGATACTCGCGCGTCTGCAGATCGTAAAGTTCCCAACTCGGCATGGAGACCACGCGCGCCTGGATTTTTTGTTCCGCTAATTTTTGTCGTGCCGCGACCACCAGCGCCAGTTCCGAGCCGGTACCGATCAAGACGACGTCGGGCTTGCCGTTGGCTGCATCCGCCAGAACGTAGGCACCCCGTCGGACTCCCTCGGCTGCGGCGAGCTGACTCCGATCCAAAGTGGACACGTTCTGCCGTGTTAATGCCAGCGCCACGGGTCGGTGGCGCGACTCGATAGCGATCCGCCATGCGACAGCGGTCTCGTTGGCGTCACCAGGGCGGATCACAACGAGATGCGGAATCGCGCGCAAGGCCGCCAATTGCTCAATGGGCTGATGGGTCGGCCCGTCTTCGCCGACTCCGATGCTATCGTGGGTGAAAACATAGATCACACCCAGCTCCATCAGCGCGGCAAGCCGGATCGCCGGCCGCATATAGTCGGAGAATATCAGGAATGTTGATCCGAAAGGGATGATGCCGCCGTGGGCTGCCATGCCGTTGAGCGACGCGGCCATACCGTGCTCGCGCACGCCGAAATGTAGGTTGCGCCCGCCGTAGCCATATCCACCACCCGCCGAGCCTTGGCTATGGCTAAAGTCTCTTTCCGAACTTTCAAAATCACCAAGATTCTGCAAAATGGTGAAGGTTGACGGATTCAAATCAGCAGAGCCGCCGATCAATGTCGGAAGCTTGGGCGCTAGGGCGTTGAGAATCTTCCCCGATGCGGCGCGAGTGGCCAGTCCCTTGGCGTCGGCAGGAAAATCAGGAACCGCTTCGTCCCAACCCTTCGGCAACTCGCCGCGCATCACTTGCTCGAACTCGCGAGCCTGATCAGGAAATTTTTGCGCATAGGCGGAAAATCTCCGGTTCCATTCCGCCTCGGCCTTTTCTCCTTTGCCAATAGATTCGCGAAAACGGGTCACAGCCTCTTGAGGCAAAAAGAATGGCGGCTCCGCCGGCCAGCCCAGTTTTTGTTTCGTCCGTTTTACTTCCTCACCACCCAGCGGCGAGCCGTGCGCTTCGAAAGTATCCTGCTTGCCGGGTGATCCGTAGCCGATATGCGTGCGTACTAGAACCAGCGACGGCCGGGAGGTTTCATTCCGCGCCGCGCGCAGCGCCTGGTCAATCGCCTCCAGGTCGGTACCGTCTTCAACATTTTGAGTGTGCCAGCCATAGGACTCGAACCGCTTTGCGCAATCTTCCGTGAAAGTGAGATCCGTAGAAGCCGCCAGGGAAATGTGGTTGTTGTCGTAGATATAAATCAGTTTGCCCAGCTTCAAATGGCCGGCGATGCTGGCGGCCTCGGCGGCCACGCCTTCCATCAAGTCACCGTCGCTGACGATTCCATAGGTAAAGTGATCGACGATCTCGAATCCCGGTTGGTTGTAGCGCGCGGCCTGATAGGCTTCGGCGATGGCCATGCCGACCCCGTTGCCAAAACCTTGACCGAGCGGCCCTGTGGTAGTCTCCACTCCCGGAGTTACTCCGCGCTCGGGATGGCCGGGTGTCCGACTCTCCCACTGCCGGAAGCGCTGAATTTCCTCGAGCGGCAGATCGTAACCTGTAAGATGGAGCATGCTATAGATCAACATGGAAGCGTGGCCAGCAGAAAGCACGAAGCGATCTCGATCAAGCCACGAGGGATTGCGTGGGTTGTGTTTCAATAAGCGCGTCCACAACACGTAAGCCGCGGGAGCCAGTCCCATCGGTGCCCCGGGATGGCCTGACTTTGCCTTTTCGACGGCGTCCACGGAAAGCATGCGAATGGTATTCACGCAGAGCTGATCGAGTGATTCGGCCATAGGATACTCTCTCCCCTTCTAAACCCGTTCACAGCCGCTAATTAAACCCGGATTCCGCAGTTGAAGGCGAAGCACAGGACAAGGCACAAGCCTTCCGTAGCGAACGCAACAGGCCTGTGCCTCTGAGCGCAGTTGCGGGCATCGGTGCGATGAGCGGCGTCCTCAAGCGTTGCGGACGAAGTGCCAAGTAACAAAAACAACTTTGAAACATTACGGTTCTATGCGTTCGCTGCTCCAGGCTCACGCCTCGCCCCAGCATAAGTCATAAAATTGAACTGCGGAATCGGGTTAAATGTTAACTCGCTTTCTTAACGTGGGCCATGTAAAAACGATCAGCTTCCTCTGGCCAAAACACGGTCGAGATTGAAGGCCGCACTGATGAGACCTAAATGGGTGAAGGCTTGTGGAAAGTTGCCCAAAGCTTCGCCGCAGTGACCGATCTCCTCTGCATAAAGGCCGACATGATTAGCATAACCAAGCATCTTCTCGAACATCAAGCGGGCTTCTTCAATTCGGCCGGCCCGTGTCAATGCCTCAACCAGCCAGAAACTGCAGATGCTGAAGGCGCCTTCGCGGCCGCTGATGCCGTCCACCGGGTTCTCGTCGCTGAGCGAATAGCGATGCACCAGACTATCCATCGACAATCGATCCTGGATCCGCTCCAAGGTCCGAATCATGCGCGGGTCGGTGGGCGAAACAAAGAAAACCAGCGGCATCAAGAGCAGGCTCGCATCCATCCGATCGGAGCCATAATACTGAACGAATGAATTGCAACTCTGGTCCCACCCCTGGTCCATGATTTCGCAGTAGATCTGATCCCGATTCTTAAGCCAGCGTTCTTGATCGGCTGGAAAACTCCGCTTGTTGGCCAGCCTCAGTCCGCGGTCGAGGGCGACCCAGCACATTAGCTTTGAATAAACGAAATGACGCGGCTCTCCTCTTATTTCCCAGATCCCTTCGTCAGACCTGCGCCAGTTGTTGCAGACGTAGTCGAGCAACGGCTCGAGATTCCGCCACAGATCGTACGAGATGGGCGCCCCATATTTGTTGTAGAGATAGACCGAATCCAGCAGCGCGCCGTAGATATCCAGCTGCGATTGCCCGTAAGCCCCATTGCCGATCCGCACCGGCTTTGAGTTTTTGAAGCCTTTCAGGTGGCAAAGATTTTCCTCCGTAAGCAAAGAATCGCCGTCAATCGAATACATCGGCTGTAGGGAACCGTCCGGGTTAAGCTTGCGGCATCTCTCTTCCAGCCAGTCCATGAAATGGCCCGCCTCCTGGTGAAAACCGAGTCTCATCAAGGCGTACAAGGTAAAACTGGCATCCCGAATCCAGCAAAAGCGATAATCCCAGTTGCGAACACCGCCGATTTCTTCGGGTAAACTCGTCGTAGCGGCGGCGACGACAGCGCCGGTGGGTGCATAGGTGAGTAGCTTAAGCACGAGCGCGGAGCGATGCACCATCTCCCGCCAACGCCCGGTGTAACGCGACTGAGACATCCAAAGCTTCCAGTAATCAATGGTTTCGCGAAAAGCTATATCCCCGGTTTTTTCGGGAATTAGCAGATTCGCTTCGCTTCCCCGATCGGCCTGACGCAGAAAAAATGTCGCTGTGTTGCCCCGAGGAAGCGAAAACTCCGCAACCACGCCTGTGCCTTCTATGGTGAGCGGCACCGGCGCGGCCAATCCGATTGAGGTTGAGGGGCTGACAAACGTCGCACCCTGGGGAAATGAATGAATCTCATGCTTGTCACGCGCGTAGTTAAACGCGGGAAAGCACTCCAAACGAAAGCTGACACGTCCTGCTACGGTGCTGACCCGCCGAATGATCTGATGATAGTTGGGCGGTGCATAGACCAGGCTCCGTCCCTCGATCGGCATGAAATCGATAAGTTCGGCAATCCCGTCGGCGCAGTAAAACCGGGTAATCAGAACATTGGTATCCGGCAAGTAGAGCTGTTTGCAGCGCTCCGGCGATAGCGCAGTGATTTTGAAGTATCCGCCCTTTTCATCATCCAAAACGGCGGCAAAGACGCTGGGTGAATCGAAGTGTGGCAGACAGCACCAATCGATGGAGCCGTCGATGCCTACCAGCGCCACCGTATGGAGATCTCCGATGACGCCGTAATCTTCAATGGGTTTATAAGACATTTCAATTCTTTCTTACCCGATCAAAATTTATGACACGTCTGGCGGGCGATTGGGAGCTTTTAACTTAATGTTAACACAATCAAAACTGGCTGCCAGTGTGAAAACTTTGCCTCAAGTCAACGGGTGGGTTGTTTCCTCACCCCCAAGCGCTGCACTAACGGCGTAGTGTTTTGCATTGCCTCTTTGAGTTCGTTATCCGAAACAGATTCCAGGTAGCGTAGATCGTCGACTGTATCGATATCGAACCATGGGGGAAGAAGGCAATAAGCAACTCTCAGAGAAGCAAGCCTATTCTGGGTCTCTTTCAAAACTTCGCTGTGGCTCCAGCTCATGCCTTGAAAAATCTCCGGCGTCGGGCGATTGCTACCCACCAGATAGTATCCCCCGTCGCGACTCGGTCCCAACACCACCCGCTTTTCCGATGACTCGAGAAAAGCGTATGCCTGGTTGAAAAACCGCAGTGGAACGGGCGGCAAATCGCCGCCGATGAGCGTGATATTCTTATGGCCCATTTGAAAAAGCCGCTCGAACACAGCTGCCATTCGACTGCCGAGGTCATCACCCTGCTGAGGAAACAGATGAAAGCAAGCCGGCGTCAGTTGCTGCATTAGCGAGCGCGCGTCATCTGGCGCAAAAGCGAGATAGAGATCGGCCACGACCAATTCTCGAACGTGGTTTAATTGATCCACAAGCAGCGCACGGGACAACTCCTCCGCCTCTGCGGCCCCGAGTAACGGCATTAACCGGGTCTTGACTTGGCCGGCGATGGGCGCCTTGGCCATCACGGCCAGCGCGTTAGCGCGTATCGCCATAGTACCGTTTCAAACGCCCCGGCGAGATGCCGGCGAGAAAAAGCGACTTAAGCATCCACATCTTGAATATCGTGCCCCATATCCCTTCCTTTTCCCAGCGTCGCGCGGACGTGAGGACGCAGCTGCGCAGACAGGCGATCCTGCCTCTGCGCCTAAGCGCCTGGGAGAAGGCCACATCTTCCATGAGAGGAATATTAGGAAAGCCGCCCAGTTCTCCAAAAATCTCCCGCCGCACAAAGATAGCCTGATCGCCGGTGGCCACTCGGCTCAATCGGGATCGCAGGCTGATCATCGCGCCGATCACACCGAGCATCCAATGCTCGCCGTCCAGCTTCACATCAAAACGGCCCCCAACACATTGGGGTTCACGAAGCGCATGGAGGATATCATCGAAGGCAGAGCTGGGAAGACGAGTGTCGGCATGAAGAAAGAGCAAGACATCGCCGGTTGTTTGCTGCGCTCCGTGATTCATTTGCTGTCCACGACCTCGGGGTGACGAAAGTACTGTCGCGCCGAGACGGTTGCAGATTTCGACTGTCCGGTCAGAGCTTTCGCCGTCGACAACGATCAACTCGTGGGGCTCCAAAGGCGCTAGCGCCGCCAACGTCGTTGCAATGCTTTTTTCTTCATTGAGTACCGGGATGACGACGCTGATGCGCAAGGCGGTGTGTTTGGTTTGGCTGTTATCAACCGGATTTTCCATGTCACCGTCGCCACGCCAGCCACTTCTCGAAAACTTTTTTCACCACCGGAGTTAGCTTGGTGCGCAAATAGGCATCGCCAATCTTATGCCACACCTCTGCCTGAGTAGGATAAGAATGGATCGTTGAAGAGAGAATGCTCATTCGCTGTTTGGCAACCATGGCGAGGGTCAATTCGTTGATCATTTCTCCGGCGTGGCGGGCCACTAAAGTCCCGCCCAAAATTCTTCCGGTTTTCTTGTCGTAATGCACACGCGCGAAGCCTTCGCGTTCACCGTCGAGAATCGCTCGATCAACATCCGTCAGCGACTCGGTGATCGTCGCAACCTCGAAGCCGGCGGCTTGCGCCTCTTTCTCATAGTAGCCGACGTGGGCGATCTCAGGGTCGGTATAGGTACACCAGGGAATCACGAGATCGGTCACCTTGCGCCGGGCGAGAAAAAGCGAATTGGCGATGACGATGCGCGCCATCGCGTCCGCGGCATGGGTGAACTTGTAGCGCGAACAGATGTCGCCAGCGGCAAAAATTTTCGCATTGGTCGTCCGCAGCCGATGATCCACGATGACGCCTTGGGAGGTATACCGCACCCCCGCGTCGTCCAATCCCATTCCTTCGATGTTGGGTGTTCGACCCACAGACACCAAGATCGCGTCGCACAAAAGTTCCGCCGGCGTGTCCCCAACTTTCAAATGTAGGCTCTTGGCGCCATCTTTTTTTTCCACCCTCTGAATTGCAGCACGGGCTATCACCCGGACACCGTCTTTTTCAATCCGCGCGCGAACGATAGCCGCTGCATCCCGATCTTCCTCGGGAAGGATTTCCGCGCCATCCGTGACCATCGTCACTTCGCTACCGAAGCGTTGAAACGACTGCGCCAGCTC
>Ga0081455_10005206_pt1 | contig 14308 bp, 14 predicted proteins | sample TabmetS3T2R1_FD_70207 | JGI IMG/M metagenome (GOLD analysis project Ga0081455, IMG submission 70207) | Tabebuia heterophylla rhizosphere microbial communities from the University of Puerto Rico - S3T2R1 | ecosystem: Host-associated > Plants > Roots > Rhizosphere ... | reverse complement strand
ACGCGCCTTTGCTCTCCTTCATGCCGAGGCTTTCAGCGATGGCGGAGGTGACCGGCTGAATCTGGACGCCAATCCAGCCGCGGCTGCTTGCCGCGCCCTCTGCGGCATTTGCTGCAGAGACTGTCGGAAGTATCGAATGACGGAAAGAATCCGGCCCGACCAGCAGCGCGGCGATCGCGAGATTGCCGGCCGTGGCAAGAAGGATGAGGCGTCGCGCCGAAAACGCGCGCCCCAGTTCGTATCTTGGGGTCGTCATAGTGCTTACATCTCCCTTTGGATGGCGCGGTCGGCGCCGGTTCGCGGTTAAATAGCGGCGCCAGCATTGCTCGGAAATTGCCGCGGAATTAATATTTTTTCATCAGTCGCGCTTCGTATTGGTTTCGCAGCTCCGGCACCCGCGGCTCCTCGACGGCGATGTCCGAGTTGGGTCAAAACCAGAAATGCTCCGATCAAGCATGGAATTTTCTGCTTAACCCCCAAAGCCGACATCTGCGCCTTCATGAGTACATGCCCTAGACAGCCACCCGTACCCAAGATCCCCGAACTCAGACCACTTCATCCGGCGCCAGCACGCACAGCGTATCCTCGCTCACCTCGATCTGAATCGTCGTGTGGCCGATCCTGAAATCATGCGCCAGTCCGTGCGCAGCATCGACCAGAAAGTGATCCCCCGGATGGCCTGACGGCATCACGACATGGCAGGTGAGCGCCGTCTCCGTCGTGCTGATCGCCCAGACGTGCAGGTCGTGCACCTGGGACACGCCGGGCAGCCCCTTGAGGAACGCCCGCACCGCCTCGACGTCGACCCCGGGCGGCACGGCGTCGAGCGACATGCTCACCGAACTGTGGAGCAGGCCATAGGTGCTCCACAGGATGACCGCGCAGATGACGAGGCTCATGACCGGATCGATCCAGGTCCGGCCCGTCCACAGGATCAACCCGGCCGCAATCACCACCCCGAGCGATACGGCCGCGTCTCCCGCCATGTGCAGGAAAGCGCCTTCGACGTTGATGTCTTGCTTCCTGCCACGGGCGAACATCAGCGCCGTGGCGGTGTTGATGACGATGCCGATGCCGGCCACGATCATCACCGTGAGGCTTGCGACCGGCTCGGGATGCATCAGGCGCAGGATCGACTCCCATCCGATCGCGCCCACCGATACCAGCAGGAAGACGGCGTTGAACAGCGCGGCGAGGATCGACGAGCCGCGCAGGCCGTAGGTGAAACGACCGGCAGGCGCGCGCTTTGCAAGCGACGCCGCGCCCCACGCCACGAGCAGCCCCAGCACGTCGCTCAGATTGTGGCCGGCGTCGGCCAACAGCGCCGTCGAATTGCTGAAGAACCCGAACACGGCTTCGGCGACGACAAAACCGGAATTGAGCACAATACCGATTGCAAAGGCCTTGCCGAAATCCGCCGGGGCATGGCCGTGGCCCGGACCGTGATCGTGGTTGTGCGCCATCTGCTTCTCCATTTGCGTGGGTGATACCCGGCGCGGCGTTTCAGTTCCGGCATCATGCGATCTTATGGGTGTGCCGCCACGAAGGCACTGCCATTCCACCGGTACATCCGCGTGTGGCGGCCGCCTTGCCGCTGCACGCGTGCTCATGCGTCACCGCGGCCCCAGCCCGGCAGCCCGCGGCGGCGCGCCTGATGCAAAGCGCGAATACAGCGCGGGCAGCACAACAAGGGTGAGCAGCGTGGCGGTGAGAAGGCCACCGATGACGACCGTTGCAAGCGGCTTCTGCACTTCGGCTCCAGTCCCCGTCGCAATCGCCATCGGAACGAAGCCCAGCGAAGCAACAAGAGCGGTGAGGATAACCGGGCGAAAGCGCGTCAGTGCCCCCTCGCGGATGGCCCGCGCGGGCTCAACCCCCGCTTCGATCAGGCGTCGTATCTGGCTTAACATGACGAGCCCGTTGAGTACGGCGACACCCGAGAGGGCGATGAAGCCTACCGCAGCCGAGATCGAGAACGGCATGCCCCGTATCCACAACGACGCGATGCCGCCCGTAAGCGCCAACGGCACGGCGCTGAAGACCAGCAAGGCATCCCGCGCGGAGCCCAACGCGCCCAACAGGAGCAGATAGATCAGCACGAAGCACGCCGGCACGACGATCACGAGACGCTGACGGGCGATCGCAAAGTTTTCGAACTGACCGCCCCATCGCAGGAAGCTGCCAGGCGGAAGGGTCACCTGCTCCGCGACCTTGGCCTGCGCTTCGCTCACCAGCGAACCGATATCGCGGCCTCGCACTTCAGCTGTCGCCACGACGCGCCGCTTTCCGTTCTCGCGGCTGATCTGATTGGCACCGACGGTCTGCTCGAACGACGCAATCGCGCTCAAGGGGACCGTTGGCGCGGCGGCGTCCGTCCGCGAGCTGGGCAGCGGAACGGGCAGGTTTTGCAGGGCAGACATATCATTGCGCAGGGCGTCGCCAAGCCGGACGACGATCTGGAAGCGCCGGTCCCCCTCGAACACGAGACCGGCAACACGGCCGCCGATTGCTGTCTCGATCAAATCCTGTACCGAAGCGAGGCTCAATCCGCGCCGCGCAATCTCGGCCTTGTCGATTCGTATTTCAAGGAAGGGAAGACCGCTGGTTTGCTCGACTTTGACGTTCTCGGCGCCGTCGATGCCGCGCAGAACATCGGCAATGCGGCCCGCGGTTCGCTGCATCTGATCGAAGTCGTCGCCAAACACCTTTACGCCGAGGTCTTCGCGAACGCCGGCGATCAACTCGTTGAAGCGCATCTCGATCGGTTGCGAGAAACCCACCTTGTTGCCGGGCAGCTTGACCGCTTCCGCCTCGATTTCCTTGATCAGCTCATCCTTGGACATCGACGGATCTGGCCATTCGTCCTGCGGCTTGACGATGATGTAGGTGTCGGAGGCGCTCGGCGGCATCGGATCGGCGGCCAGATCGGGCGTGCCCGTTCGCGAGAACACGAAGGCGACCTGCGGGAACTTGCTGATCTGCTTCTCGATCAGCAGCTGCATGGCCTGCGACTGAGCCAGCGCCGTGCTCGGCACCCGCTTGACCTCCATGACGATGTTCTTTTCGTCGAGGGTCGGCGTGAACTCCTGTCCAAGCCGGGAAAACACCGCCAGCGCGGCCAGGAACAGGACTGCGGCAAGCGCGATCGGCGGGGCCGGCTGCGCAATCGCCCGCGCGAGCAAGGGAGCGTAAAACTCCTTCATCCTACGGACGATGACGTTTTCGGACTCGCGAACCGGCCCGGAAACCGCAACGGCAATCGCCGCCGGCACAAACGTCAGCGAAATCACGAAGGCCGCGGCAAGGGCAATCATGACGGTCAACGCCATCGGCTCAAAGGTCTTGCCCTCGACGCCGGTAAAGGCGAGCAGCGGAACATAGACGAGGATGATGATGATCTGGCCGTACACGGTCGGGCGGATCATCTCGCTTGCGGAATCCCTGACGACCGTCAGCCGCTCCTCCAGCGACAACACGCGCCCCAGCCTGCGCTGCGCCTCGGCGAGATGCCGCAGGCTGTTCTCGGCAATAATGACGGCGCCGTCCACGATGAGGCCGAAATCGAGCGCGCCGAGGCTCATCAGGTTGGCGCTGATTCGCGCGTCCAGCATGCCGCTTGCCGTGACCAACATCGTTACGGGGATGACACAGGCCGTGATGATGGCCGCGCGGAAATTGCCGAGCAGCAGGAACAACACCGCGATCACCAGCAGCGCGCCTTCGGCGAGGTTGGTGGCAACCGTCCTGATCGTGGAATCGACCAGTTGAGTCCGGTTGAGCACCGTCCGCGCATGAATGCCCGGCGGCAGGGTCTTGGCGATTTCCTTGATCTTGGCATCGGCGGCGGCGGCGACGGTGCGGCTGTTGCCGCCGATCAGCATCAAGGCGGTGCCGAGCACCACTTCCCGGCCGTTCACGCTGGCGCTGCCCGTCCTCAGTTCCTTGCCGATGCCGACTTCCGCGACGTCCCTCACGCGGACCGGGATGCCGGCCCGCGTCGACACGACGATCTGCTCGATGTCATGCGCATTCTCGACCCGGCCTCCGGCGCGCACGACGTAGCCTTCGCCGTTCTGCTCGATGAAGTTTGCGCCGCGGCTTACATTGTTGGCCTCGATGGCCCCGGTCACCTGCTGGAAGGAAAGGCCGTACGCCACGAGCCTTTGCGGGTCGGGCTGCACCAGAAACTGCTTGACGAAGCCGCCGATTGCGTCAGCGCCGGCCACGCCGGGGACTGTCTTCATCTGCGGCCGCACGATCCAGTCCTGGACGGTGCGCAGGTAGACGGTGCGCTGGAAATCGTCGGTGAGCCGTTCTCCTTCCGGCGTCAGATAGCTGCCGTCGCCTTGCCAGCCGGGTTCGCCGTCGCGGATTGGCGCGATCTCGCCGGGCGCTTCGTATTCGACCGCCCACCAGTAAATCTCGCCAAGGCCGGTGGACACCGGTCCCATCCTCACCTCGACGCCAGGAGGAAGGGCAGGTTTGGCTTCGCCGATCCGCTCGGCAACCAGCTGGCGGGCGAAATAGATGTTGGTGCGGTCGGCGAAGACCGCGGTGATCTGGGCAAACCCGTTGCGCGAGAACGAGCGGGTGGATTCCAGACCCGGTATGCCCGCAAGCGCGGTCTCCAGCGCGACGGTGATCTGCTTTTCGATCTCGACGGGGGTGAGAGCCGGCGCGACGGCGTTGATCTGCACCTGGACGTTGGTCACGTCAGGCACGGCGTCGATCGGAAGTCTGGTGAGCGACCAGACGCCTACCGCACACGCCACCAGGGTTGCCAGCAGAACGAGCCAGCGCCTGTGCACCGAGAAATCGACAATGCGCTCGATCATCGTCAATCCTCGTCAGCAGGTTTGGTCAATTCAGCCTTGAGCGAAAACGTGTTCGTCGTCGCAACCGTTTCGCCGGAGGACAGGCCCGAGAGCACCTCGACGAGACCGCCGTCTCGTTCGCCGAGATTGACTTCCCGCTTCTCGAAGCCGTCGGTGGTCCGCACAAAGACGATCTTCCGGCCGTCCATGGTCTGGATCGCTGCGGCAGGAACCACGACGGCCGCCTGCCTTTGTGCGAGCGCAATCGCGGCCGTAACGAAGGTCCCCGGTCGCCAGGCGCGATCGGCATTTTCAAGCGTAGCCACCACCCGCGCGGCGCGCGTTTCCTTGTCGAGCAGCGGGCTCACAAACATGATCTGCGCTTTGCCTGCCTGCCCGCGCGCGGAAATGTCGACGCCCTGCTTCTCCCGCACCAGCGCGAGGTCCGCGGAGGGCACCGAGAGCTCCACCCAGACCCTGCCGAGGTCCACGATGACGAAAAGCTCGGTTTCGAGGTTGTCGCGGCCGACCGCCGTGCCGAGTTCGACCTTGCGCTCGACGAGACGTCCGGAAATCGGCGCGCGGATGTATTGCTGGCGCAGCGAGCCTTCGCTGGCTTTGGGAATCTCCGATATCTCCCGCTCCTCGACGCCGAGCGCCATCAGCTTCTGGCGCGCGATATCAAAACGCATCGCCGATTGTGCGGCGGCGTTGCGCGACTTGATGTGCTGCTGCTCGGGGATTGCGCGCCCCTCCCAGAGCATCTTGTCACGGCTGGCCAGATCCTGCTGCAGTTCGTTGGCGAGCCGCGCCGCAAGATACTCGCTCTTGGCATCCGCGACCTCGCGGCTTTCCAGTACAGCCAGCACGTCACCCTTGACAACGTCGTCGCCGATATTCTTGCGCAGCTCGGCGACGGTCCCGGCGAGCTTGACCGAGACATGCGCGACGCGGTCCGCATCGGGCACGACCGTCCCGGGAACCGTGAGACGCTTTGCAATGTCCCCCGGCTCCGCCTTCGCCTGCTCGATCTGAGCCAGCTTGATGCGCTCGTCGGTCATCGCCACCGTCTGCTTGCGGCCGGAGCCCGGCGCCTTGGCATCGGGCGTCTCCTTTTTCGCGACGACGCCCGGCCTGAGCGTGGTCACAACGCCCGGCACCCATACGGCAAAGGCAACGCCCGCGGCGATGCCGGCGATAAAGAGAAGAATCCGTTTCATCTCAAGCTTCTCGGCTGGCGCGCGGCCATTCCAGTCCGGCGCGCGTGTTCGATTGATCAAAGCGAAGACACTCCGCCGCGTGCAGCGGCGGAGCTCAATCGGCCATCAGAGCCGGATCAGGCGCGGGGCGGCTTGAAGGGAAAAGCGGGATCGGCGCCCTCGGGCAGGGGCGCGGCTGCAAAACTATAGCGCGTGACGTATTCAATCGGCACCGCGCTGTCCTGCGGCGCAACCCCCGTGGCATGGGCAAGACAATGGTCGCCGTGCGGCGCGTCCCAATCGGGAGCGGCCTTGCCGGAAGTATCGCCATTCATCTGCACGGCCGCGACGGTCAGGCTGCCTGCGGCGTCGTCAAAACCCCAGTCGTGGAGGAACGACAGCACCAGCACGAGCGAGGTCAGCACGGCCAGCACGCTGCGCCAGCGCCGCTGGCGCGGACGGGCCGATTCGGGCCTGGCTGCAAGGCTTGTTGCCATACGGCTTGTTAGCGCCGCGGGCCCGTCTTTACAAGGCGGGGCACGCGGCGGCCGACCGAACATTGTTACGCGAACCTAGTTACGCTACGCGGCGCGGCGCGGCGTGTGCGCGGCGGTCTCGCCGGCCGTCTCGTCGGCGACGCCGACGCGATGGCGGTAGACCATCTCCCAGCCTTTCCAGCCGGTGAACAGCAGTCCGCCGACGGCGATCAGCGACAGGATGAGGCCCTTGGGCACGATCGCTGCGGTGCCTTCGCTGTAGCGGGCGTACCAGTTGTAGAGTTCGACCAGGACAATGAGGACATTGCCGCCGGCGTGCCACCAGGCATCGTTCAGGTTGAAGATGCGGCTTTCACCGAGCACGTCAATCAGTCCTACGACAGCCGCAAGCAGCGCCATGACGATGCCGGCGCCGAGCAGCCAGGTCGCGGCAGTGGCGACAGTCGCATTGCCGTTGCGCCAGAACACGATGTCGCAGACCAGGGTCGCGACGAAGAAGGCGACCGGAAACGGGATCAGCATGGGATGGATGGGATGGCCCGCAATGCTTGCGGTGCTACGGGGGTTGGGCATGGGAACCTCCAGATGAAAGTGTCCCATTTTCAACGTGGGCTGAGGGCGCGCGTTCCTGTTGCGCCGCCGCGGATTGCCGGATTTCAGGCCGGAATCGCGTTTTCCGGGCAGTTGGTCAGGCGTGCGGGCACGCCTACCGCGGTGCATCCGGCCGGCACGTCGCTTGTGACGACGGCGCCCGCACCGACTTTGGCGAAATCGCCGATACTGATATCGCCGATAATGCTGGAGCCGGAGGAAAGATAGGCGCCGCGGCCGATGCGCGGGGCGCGCGCCGGACGGTCCGGCCTCCGCCCGATCGTGACGTTTTGCATCATCGTCACGCCGTCACCGATGAAGGAGTCGGCGCCGATGATGATGCCGGTCGCATGGTCGAGATACACCGAGGTGCCGATCGAAGCCGAGGGATGGATGCTGACCTGCAGCCGTTCGGACGACGCGCTCTGCATCATCAATGCGAAATCGTGGCGGCCACGCTGCCAGAGCCAGTTCGACACGCGCCACGCTTGCAAGGCGACGAACCCCTTGAAGTTCATGAGCGGCGGCAGCAACGCCGTGACCGCGGGGTCGTGACTGACGATGCCCTGCAGGTCGAAGCTTGCGGCTTCCACCAGTTCGGGTGCGGCGGCAAAAGCCTCGCTCGCAACGCGCGCAAAGCGCACGCGTTCTTCGTCGTTGGCACCAAGCCGTTGCCCGATCTGCAAGGCGAGCGCACTGCCAAACGAGGGATGATCGAGGATGGATTTTTTGAGCGACGGCGCCAGCACGGCATCGCCGGCCGCAACCGCCTCCGCCTCGCGCCGGACCGACTGCCAGAGTTTTTCGGCTGAGGCCATTTTGCTCTCTCCACTGACCCCGGGAATGTAGGATGGGTTGAGCGCCAGCGAAACCCATCATGGTCCCCGCGATAAGAGGCGATGGGTTTCGCGAAGAGCTCACCCCGTCCTGCGGACCACTTGACGAGAATCGGAAATGGCCCCATATTGTCCCTGCGTGACGATCGCACCTGCCCCCAAAGGGCAGCTTAAGACCGCCCAGGGCTTCGCCCGGCGGTCTTTTGCGTTTCTGGGTACCGTTTAACTTGTCATTCCGGGGCGATGCGCAGCATCGAACCCGGAATCTCGAGATTCTCAGATGCGCAATTGCTCACCATAGTTCACGCTTCGCGTGCCCTGGAACGACTCCTGACATCATAAAACAAACCGCCCGTCTGCTTTCGCAAACGGGCGGCTCGTTGCCGTTCAGGACTTTGGGGGCTTCACGCCTGAAGGCTAGCTCGTGACGTCACCCTTGCGGCTGCTGGTCGTTCGGCGGCGTCGGCTTGTTGCGATGCTGGGCCATGAAGGCGTCGAACTCTTCCTTGTCCTTGGCGTGGCGCAGCCGAGCCAGGAAATCCTTGAACTCCTGCTGCTCTTCCTCGAGGCGCCGCAGGGTTTCCTGGCGGTACTCGTCGAAGGCGCGGTTGCCGCTCGACGGCGGGCCAAAGCCCCAGCCGCCGCGCTCCATGCGGCTGCGCATGCGGTCCATCTTGTACTGCATCCGCTCCATCTTGTTGGCCCAGCGATCGCGATCGTGGTGGCTCCAGCAACCCATTTTTCTGCTCCCGAGTGTGAAAAAGAGAAGGGCAAGTCCGATCGGCCACCAGATGATGAAGCCGAGGATCGTCACCGCGATCCAGCCCGGATGCCACGGTGATTCGAGCATATGCGGGCGGTAGTGCTCTTCCCCCTGGGGGGTGGGGCCGCGCCAGCGATTGACATCTGCGGTGTAGGCCATTTCCCTTCTCCATCACGGCATCACGCCGTTGTGAATGTAAATAACATTTACATAGATAGCCGATCCCTTGGGATTGTCAAGCGGGCCTGTCGGCACGTCCGCCAACTTATTTTTGGAATTTTATTTCGGGCGGCCCCAAGGACCTGCAGGAGCACCGGCCGGAGGGACCGGCGGCGGCTCGGCGGATTTGGCGGCGGCCTGCTCCCTGCGATCGATCGGGAAGCCGAGGCCGCGCAGATAAATCAGCACTTCGGCCTCCAGCAGCTCTTCCGGCGACATCGGCAGCTTGCGCCGCGCCGCATCGCCGCGCCCGAACAGCGAGGCGATGCCGTGCGACATCGCCCAGATGTGCAGCGCCATCATCATCGCCGGCGGCCGCGGCACGCCGGGCGGCGCGAGTGCGGCGAGTCGTTCCGCAGCGGCGCGGATGATCGCAAAAGCTCGCTCCGCTGCAGCCTGCAGTGTCGGATTGGAATCCACCGGCAAGCCCGATTCAAACATCGCCGAATAGGATGCGGGCTCCTCGCGCGCGAAGCGCAGATAGGCCTTTCCTACCCGCTCAAACGCGGTGACGGTGTCGGGGCGGCCGTCGTCCCAGGCTTGCGTCAGCTGCTGCTCGAACTGCTCAAAGCCGCGTTGGGCGATGCTCGCCAACAATTCGTCGCGGTCGCGGAAATGCCGGTACGGCGCTGCCGGGCTGACGCCGGCCATGCGTGCGGCGTCAGCGAAGGTGAACCCGGCCGCGCCCTTCTGCGCGATCAGGTCAAGCGCTGCCTGCAGCAGCGCCTCCTTCAGATTGCCGTGGTGATAGCCGCGCTCGGCGCGCCGCTGATCTTTGTCCTTGCGCCAGCTCATGTGAAAGACTTTTACATGAGCCGCGCGCAAAGGTCACTAGCCGCGCGATCCGGATGGGTCGCCGTTAACGGACGTTAACCCCGCCGGAATCGGCCCAATTGGCAGGATGTCCATTCGCCCTTCGGCTCGACCAATCGCGAGACTACGCTGGAACGTAGGTCAGCCTGATCACGTCCCCACCGATTCGATCGCTGGAAACGAGGCGCAGCCGAGGCCGCGGGCCGGCGAAGAACGGCTTGCCGCGACCCAGCACGACGGGATGGAGGTACATCCGATACTCATCAACGAGACCAAGGTCGGTCAGGCTTCGCGCCAGCTCCGGTCCGGACACGTCGATCTCGCCATCGACTTGAGCCTTCAATCCGCGTATCGCCGCCTCGAAATCATCGCGGACAAGCGTGGCATTCGGGCCGGCCGACTCCAGCGAGCGGGACACGACCCACTTCGGTTGGCGCCGCCATGCCTCCGCAAAGTCGCGTTCCGCCGCGTCCCATTCAGAATGGTCTTCGTCCCAATATCGCATCACCTCGTACATGCGGCGACCGTACACGCTGCCGGCCGCGCTGCGCACCTGCTCGATGAAATGACGAAACAGCACGGGGTCGGGCGCAAATGCCGTGTGGTCGTGGTCGACGTATCCGTCCAGGGACATGTTCAATCCGAAGACGAGTTTCGCCATGCTGTATCTCCCCGTCTTGTTTGCGCATGATCTCCGCGCAAACGCTTCGCGTTTGTCGCAAGGAAAACCGCTTCACGCTTTGCGCTAACGCGGCCCTGCGGGGCCGGATCATGCTCTAGGCGCCCGGAATCGGCAGCACAGGCATGATTTCCACGCGCTCGCCGGGGAAGATCGCAAAATGCGGGTGGTTCTCGAACATCTTCGCGGCGGCCTCGTGCGACGCGGCGCGCACCACGGTGAAGGCGCCCAGTTCATTGGCGATGTCGCTCACGCCCTTCGGATCGACCTTCTTGGTCTTGCCGAGCGGTCCGCCCATTTCGAGGATGGCGCCGTGGTGCTTTTCCACCCACGCCTTCCAGGCGGCGATGCCGTCGCGCTCCCTTGTTTTCCGTTCGGACTCCGACAGCTTATTCCAGGCGGCCATCTTCGGGCTGGTCTTGCTGCCGAGGAAGACGGCGAGATAGGTGTCATTGCTCATGTGCTTCTCCCTGGTTGCGGTGAAGTTGGATTTCCGGAATTAGCGGCGGGCGGCGCTGCGCGGCTGCAGCTCCGTGAAATCGGCGGCGACGCGCTGCATCTCCTCGGGATAGTCGGTGACTTCGTGCACCTGGCGGATCTCGATGATCTCGTTGGCGCTAGCCGGACATTTCTTCGCCCATTCAATCGCGGTCTGCAGCGAATCCACCTCGATCATCCAGTAGCCGCCAAGCACTTCCTTTGTCTCGGTGAAGGGACCGTCGGTGACGATCGGCTTGCCTGTCGCGAAGGAGACGCGCGCGCCCATCGAGGGCGGATGCAGGCCGTCCAGCGTGATCAGCACGCCGGCATCCCGCAGCGCCTCGTTGTAGCGCATCATCGCCGCCATCCGTTCCGGATCGTGCTTCACGTCCGGCGGCGCACTCTCGTAGCCGAGCGGGATCATCAGCATCATGAATCGCATGGTGGTGTCCTTGTTTGCGATGTCATTCCGGGGCTCGCGAAGCGAGAGCCCGGAATCCATAACCACCTTCGTGAGTATGGATTCCGGGCTCGCGCCAAGAGGCGCGCCCCGGAATGACGAAGGCGGGAGTGTCTCACTGCGCCTCGACCTGCGCGCGCAGGCGCTCCTCGCGCTCGCGCAGCTCCGGCGTCAGCGCCTCGCCAAAGTCGTCGGCGGTAAAGACCTGGCGGATGTCGACCTCATCGCCGGGCAAAAACGGCGCGCGCTTCATCCAGCCGATCGCTTCATCCAGCGATTTGGTCTCGATCAGCCAGAAGCCTGCAATCAGATCGCCGGACAGCGTAAACGGCCCCTTGCTCGCCGCAGCCTGGCCCGCGCCCTGATACTTGATGCGCGCGCCACGCGAGGTCGGATGCAGGCCTTCGCCGGCCTTGATGACGCCGGCCTTGGCCATCTCCTCGTTGAACTGGCCCATCGCGGCCAGCAGTTCCGTGCTTGGCAGGACACCGGCCTCGGTATCCTTGCTCGCCTTCACGATCACCATGAATTTCATCGTTATGCTCCGTTCTGCCGCGGGGCCCTGCCCGGCGCTCGTCACTATGACGAACAGGGTTTTGCGATACCGACACGGCCGGTGAAATTATTCTGGCGGTAATTGCAACCAACCGCCGCGCATCTTGCCGCAGACAGGCGAAGTTGATCGCCGACACAATTCCGTGAAGTTCCGCCAAAACCGTGCAGGCGGCGGCCGGCGCCAGCCAGCGCCCGCCGCAGCCGGAATGCATGCGGCTGCCTTTGCGGCGGAACCAACCAAGGCTAAAGAGGGCGACGCGGCGCATTCGCGTCCGCGATTCCAATCCAGCCGAGAACGCCCGATGCCCCCTGCCCCGTCCAAAGTCGCCCTCGTCACGGGAGCCGCGCGCGGCATTGGGCTTGCCACAGCCAAACGTTTTCTTGCCGAGGGCTGGAGCGTGGCGCTGCTCGATATCGAGGGCGAGTTGTTGAAGGGGGCGGTCGCCGCGCTTTCAGACGCCGACAACACGCTGGCGCTGCATTGCGACGTTTCCGATGCCAAGGGCGTGGCGGCGGCAATCGATGCGGTCAACAAGCGCTTCGGCCGGCTCGATGCGCTGATCAACAATGCCGGCATCGCCGTGTTCGCGCCGATCATGGAAACGTCCGATGCCGACTGGAGCCGGATCATGGAGGTCAACCTCACCGGCCCATTCCTGTGCACCAAAGCTGCCGCGCCGCTGATGCGCGAGCATGGCGGCGGCGCGATCGTCAACATCACCTCGATCTCGGCCGTGCGCGCCTCCACGCTGCGTTCGGCCTATGGGACCAGCAAGGCGGGGCTGGCGCATTTGACAAAACAGCTCGCCGTCGAGCTGGCTTCTCTCAATATCCGAGTCAATGCGGTGGCGCCCGGCCCGGTCGAGACCGCGATGGCAAAGGCGGTGCATACGCCGGAAATTCGCGCCGACTATCACGACGCCATCCCGCTCAACCGCTACGGGCTGGAAGAGGAGCTGGCGGAGGCGATCTTCTTCTTGTGCAGCGATCGCTCGAGCTACATCACAGGCCAAGTGCTCGCGGTCGACGGCGGTTTCGATGCCGCCGGCATCGGCCTGCCGACGCTGCGCGGGCAGCGAAGGAACGGGTGAGCCGAGCTGTCTCCTCGCCCTCTCCCCGCTCTTCGCGGGGAGAGGGTTGGGGTGAGGGGCTTCTCTCCGCATTGGGACTCGCGGAGAGTCCCCCTCACCCGGATCGCATCTGCGATGCGCTCCGGCCTCTCCCTGCGAGCGGGGAGAGGCGGAAGAGAGTGCGGCTAGCGTTGGTTCACCGCGACCACGCGAAAACCGTTTTCGAGCCGGTCGATCCGCGTCAGCGACAGCGGATCGATGACAAAGCGCAGCGCGCCATCGGGCGCCAGATCGAGCGCGATCGCAAGCAGCGCGCGGACGGTGCCGGAATGCACCACCAGCACGGCATCTCCTGCCGGTATCGACGCGAGCCCGGCGCGGGCGCGCGCGATCTGGTCGACAAAGCTCTCACCGCCGGGCGGGCGATTGCTCGCCGGCGATTTCCAGAATGCGCGATAGGCTTCGCCGAGCTCGGCAGCGAGATCGTTATGCCGCCGGCCGGTCCAGGCACCAAAATCCTGCTCGCGGAAGGCAGCCACCTCCACCGCATTGAGCCCGAGCGCGCGGGCGGTCTCGCGCGTGCGCCGCGCCGGGCTGCATACGGCGAAAGCCGATTTCGGCAATTTCTCCTTCAGCGCGGCGATGGTTGCGGTGTCGCTCAGGTCGGCCGGCGCATCGGGCGCATGGATGACGCCGCGCGGGCCATCGACCGGAGCATGGCGGATCAGCCAGAGATTTGTCTCAGCGCTCATGCGTCAGCCGAACCGCGCGGCGAGCAACAGCAGCACTGCCGTCTCGATCACCTGCTCGGCGGCGCCGAGCACGTCGCCGGTCTGGCCGCCGATCTGGCGCTTGGCAAGCCAGGCCATGAAGACGGCGCTCAACGCCGTCACCACTGCGGCCCAGAACAGGTTGGGCCAGGACAGCGCGAGCAGCGCGATGACGAGCGCGATGACGATCGCGACCATCACAACCGCAGCGTCCGGCTGGCCGGCATTGGCGGCGAGCCCGTCCTTGCGCGCATAGGGCAGGTTCAGCGACATCACCGGCAACACGCCGCGCGCCAGCGCGTGCGCGGCTATCATGGCGTACACCACCTGCGCATCCGGCAGCGATGCGAGCGCGGACAGTTTTGCGGCAAAGCTCACCAGCAGGATCACGGCGCCATAGGTGCCGAGCCGGCTGTCGCGCATGATCTCAAGCTTTGCCGCGGTGTCGCGGCCGCCGCCAAAGCCGTCGGCGACATCGGCCAGCCCGTCCTCGTGCAGCGCACCGGTGAGGATCATGCCGGCGCCGAGCGCGAGCGCCGCCGAGGCCAGATCCGGCAAGCCG
>Ga0081455_10005205_pt1 | contig 14311 bp, 12 predicted proteins | sample TabmetS3T2R1_FD_70207 | JGI IMG/M metagenome (GOLD analysis project Ga0081455, IMG submission 70207) | Tabebuia heterophylla rhizosphere microbial communities from the University of Puerto Rico - S3T2R1 | ecosystem: Host-associated > Plants > Roots > Rhizosphere ... | reverse complement strand
GAGTGGGGGACTGCAGAGGGTTCCTCCTCTCCCATCCAGACCAGCACGCGGCCATCTTCATCCCCGGCCAGGCGTTGGCCGTAAATGAGCTCCTCCTTGAGATCTTCCAGGGCATCGTCATCGAGCTGGAACTGCCGTTTGAGGGTGCGATAGGTGACGCGTCCACGGCGCTGGAGCATGGCTATCGCCTGGTCGAGGATCTCCTCAAAGTTCATTGCTGACTCTCCGTATGCTCTCCAACCTGCCGGGAGACAGTGCGGGATAGGAGATGCCGTCAGGGCGCTGTGTACCACAGCCGGGGGGCAAAGGAAAGTGGAAAGTACAGCAGGATGGCGCCACGTGTTCTCTATCTACCCATGATGTTGCCACCGCGTCTGCTCCACCAGGACAAAACGACTAGCGCGTTCGACAACATGCTCCAGCACTGGCTGTAAGCGCTGTGGCGCTACTGGGTCGATCGCGGCTTCATCTAATTCCCAGTATGCATGGGCCAGTTGACCACGCAGACGGGCCATAGCACCGATGCCCTCCACCGCTGTGGCTGCAAGCCCCAGTACCTGCCCTGCTAGGGTCGTTTGCGCGCGCAGTGTGGCTTCTGGTTCCGCATATCCCAACATCAGGTGCGCATAGCGGGCGACGCGCCGTACCAGTGTCTCCAAGGGTTCAATCAATAACATGAAGACCCCTATAAAGTCCCGCACTGCCGTCATCTCGCCTGCCAATACTGCTTCGGGCACGACATCAGTCAGAAGTGGTAAGGCCCTAGCAAGACGTCGCACTTTATCAGCGGTGGATTCGAGGAGCCAGAGCGCTTCGGCTACACGCGGATCAGGGCCTGTCTCTTCAGGTCTCTCTTCACCCATAGACGTGGAGTCCTCCACCGCAACTGACGCATCACCGACGAGCTGAATCCCTTCCCGATAGACCACCTTGACGAGGCGTGAGTCCGCACGAGCCAGATCAACGACCTGTACCGGCATGGCCAGTTGCGCCGACAACTGTTCCTGGAGTTCCACCTCATTCCAGGCTGAAGTTGCAGGAGCAAAGGCAACGGCAATGTCTACATCACTCGTCGATCTGTGACTACTGCGAGCCCGGGAGCCGAACAGGTACGCCGCCTGGACTTCTGTGTGATCTTTCAGCAGTGCCGCCAGCTTCTCAACAAGTGCATGGTCAACCATTTTCTGCTTTTGGCCCTTGACATGAAGTAGTTTTTACCCCCTGTGAAATCGTGTTCCATAGTAGCAGTGTGGTAAGCTCCTGACAAGGGAAGGCCCACCACGAGGAGCAGTGGTTGCCTAGCCCAACAAGCAGTGTGAAGCACTTGTAGTAAAGATCGACCTCATTCGAATATGGAACCGCCTCAGGCGCATCTGTTACAATAAGGGCAATGGGTCACCGGTGGGTCAGGCGCAACCCTCAATTGTCTGAGTCTCATGGACCAACCCCAGTACAGCCGGCGGATTAAAGACTGGCCAGAAGACGAGCGGCCGCGAGAACGTCTGCAGCAGCACGGTGAAAACTCCTTGTCAGATGCGCAATTGCTCGCTATCGTGTTGCGCACCGGGGACCATGCCAGTGGCGCCACGGCGATTGACCTGGCACGGCGTCTTCTCACCACCTTTAACGAGGACCTTGAGACGGTAAGTAGCGCCAGCATCAACGAACTGTGTAAGGTGCAGGGCATCGGGCCGGCAAAGGCCTGCGAGATCAAGGCAGCTTTTGAGCTGGGACGCCGGCGCCTGGCACGCCAGGGGGGTGGGCTGGTACAATTTCGCTCCAGCCGTGACGTTGCCCAGTACTATATGCCGCTGCTCGCGGGGCTGAAGCGCGAGCAGTTCCAGGTTGTCCTGTTGGACCAAAAAAATAAAATCATCAAGGACGTCATGGTGTCGCAGGGTTCCCTTACCGCCAGTGTGGTGCATCCGCGTGAGGTCTTTAACTTTGCCATTCGTGATTCAGCAGCGGCGATTATCTGTGTGCACAATCACCCCAGTGGCGACCCACAGCCCAGTCGAGAAGACCGTGCCTTGACAACACGGCTGGGTGAGGCAGGACGCTTACTCGGTATCCAGGTCCTCGACCATATTATTGTTGGACGAGACACCTACATGAGTTTTGCCGATGAGGGCTTACTTGATGCACGAGGATAAGTTTCACGACGAATGTGCCGTCGTCGGTGTCTATGGCCATCCTGAGGCGGCAAAATTGACTTACCTGGGGCTCTACGCCCTGCAACACCGCGGGCAGGAAAGCACCGGCATTGTGGCTTCCAGGGGGCAGTATATCCATGCCGAAGTGGGCATGGGACGCGTCAACGACTTTTTTACCGAAGAGCGGCTGGCACGTTTGCCTGGGCACCTGGCCATCGGGCACAATCGCTATTCGACTACAGGGTCATCGGTGCTGCGCAATGCGCAACCACTGTTGGTGGACTATGCGCGCGGCTCCCTGGCCATTGCCCACAATGGCAATCTCGTCAATGCCCAGCGGCTGCGAGCTGAGCTGGAAGCGCACGGCGCCATCTTTCGCTCCACCACTGACACAGAGGTGATCCTCCATCTAGTAGCGCAATCACGGGCTGAGGAGGTCCTCGACGGCGTCGTGGAGGCGCTGCAACAGGTGCAAGGCGCCTATTCGCTGGTCCTGATGAACCACACTGAAATCATTGCGGCGCGTGACCCACATGGTTTTCGGCCCCTGTGCCTTGGACAACTGGGTGACGGCTATGTGATTGCGTCAGAAACCTGTGCCCTGGATCTCATCGAAGCGACCTATATGCGCGACGTCGCTCCAGGCGAGATTATTCGTATCTCAGCAGCCGGCTTGCAATCCTACTTTCCCTTTCCGCCAGCCCCATCTAGTCCGTGCATCTTCGAGCTGATCTATTTTGCACGTCCGGATAGCGATATCTTTGGCCACAACGTGCACTTGATCCGTAAGGCGTTTGGCCGACAGCTCGCCCGTGAAGCGCCCGTGGAGGCCGATGTGGTGATTCCTGTGCCAGACTCTGGCATTCCGGCAGCACTGGGGTATGCAGAGGAGGCAGGGATTCCCTTTGATACAGGGCTCATCCGCAATCACTATGTGGGGCGCACGTTTATTGAGCCACAGCAGGCCATTCGGCATTTTGGCGTGAAGATCAAACTCAACGCGATCAAGAGTTTTTTGCGAGACAAACGCGTTGTGGTGGTGGATGACTCGATTATCCGTGGGACCACCAGTCAGAAACTGGTGCACATGATCAGACAGGCTGGGGCGAAAGAGGTCCATATGCGTATCAGCTCACCGCCAACAACGCACCCGTGTGTCTATGGCATTGATACACCAACCTGCGAGGAACTCATTGCTGCACGTCACACCCTGGACGAGATCCGTGATTATATCCAGGCCGATAGTCTCGCCTATCTCAGCCATGCAGGGATGATGCGGGTGGCGCACGCCGAGGCACAGTCCTATTGTAGCGCCTGCTTTACAGGCCAGTATCCTGTCCAGGTGCCCTGGCAAGACAACCTGATCCAGTTATCCCTCTTCGACAAGTAGCGCCTCTGAGGGAGCGGTCTGGGGCATGGCGAACGCTATCCCTGGCACCTCTACATGCGGTGCCCGGTACCACAGGCGCTCAAGACCGTAAAAATACCGTGTGTCGTCGTCAAAAACATGCACGATCAGATCGGCACAATCAATAAGCACCCATGTACCCTTCTGGTATCCCTCCATAGCCAACAGTTTCTCGCCATGCTGCGCGAGTTCTTCGGCAATGGCGTCAGCAATGGCACGCACCTGACGGTCCGAGGAACCACTGCAAATGAGGAAATAATCGGCCACCGAGGATAACTGCTGCACATCCAACACGACGATATCTTCGGCCTTTCTACTGTCTGCTGCGAGCGCACAGAGCTGCGTCTTTTCTGCAAGGGTTAACGCCATAGAATCTCCTCAGAGTGCTGCCTGGTCAGTGTTAGAAAAGACGACCAGGTTGTCACGATGAATGACCTCATCCGCGCCTTTGTAGCCCAGAAGCGTCTCGATATGTGACGTCTGTTGGCCGCTGATTGTCTGAAGTTCAGCGACACTGTAGTTGACGAGCCCCTGGGCGAAGCGGTTCGTTGCCATATCAACACACACCACTGGGTCACCAAAACGAAAATCACCAGATACTTTAACGATACCAGCTGGCAGGAGACTTTTGCCATAGGTGGTGAGCGCGATCTTCGCGCCGTCGTTCACGACGATTTCTCCCCGCGCTTTGAGCGCATAGCCAATCCAACGCTTGCGGCTTGACAGCCTGGTCGATGCTGGCGGATAGATATGCGTGCCCACCTGCTCTCCAGCCAGAATGCGCAGCACGGCGTCAGGGTGGACACCGTTGGCAATGTACGTATGAATGCCATTGATGCCAGCAAGCTTGGCAGCCCGGATTTTGCTCGCCATGCCGCCGCGGCCTGTCCCGTGCGTGGCGCTGCTGGCCATAGCCTCCACACGGGTATCAATTTTTTCCACGACGGGAATGAGCGCTGCCTCCGGATGCAGACGCGGATCGGCGGTGTAGAGGCCCTCTATATGGCTCAGGATAATCAACATATCGGCGTCTACGAGGTTACACACCATGGCAGATAACGTGTCGTTGTCCCCAAAGCGGATTTCCTCGACCGACACTGTGTCATTTTCGTTGATGATGGGGATTACGCCATACTGCAGCAGGGTCAGCAGGGTATTGCGAGCGTTGAGGTAGCGCGTACGGGAGCGCAGATCCTCGTGGGTCAGGAGAATCTGCGCGACCTTTTGATGAAAGGCGCCAAACAAACGCTCATACGTCCAGATGAGATGGCTTTGCCCAATCGCCGCAGCCGCCTGTTGATAGACAATCGTACGTGGGATGCCCTGGGCCCCAAGCACCTGAATGCCGAGGGCGACGGCCCCTGACGAAACGAGCAAGACCTCGTGTCCTTGCTGGCGTAGCGCGAAGAGCTGCTGCACGATATGCGCTATCACCGACTCCCGCAGCCCCCCCTGCGGATGGCGCAACAACGCGCTGCCCACTTTGACCACCACTCGTTTCCGGTCGCGTGTGGATGTGGGCACATCTCCTCCTCAGAGTTGCTTGAGACGTGTCGCCAGCCGGGCAAGAAGAGCCTGGAGGCCCGCACCCGTGGCGGCAGAAATGGGAAGGATGTCGTAGCCGTGCATGCTAAAGACTTGCTGTACCTCTGGCCAACGCTGCTGGGCGATGGGGAGATCCATCTTGGTGGCAACGACGATTTGTGGGCGCTGCGCTAAGGCAGAACTGAAACAGGCGAGTTCGTGATTCAGTGCAGCAAAATCTGTCCAGGGGGCGCGCCCCTCTTCCTGCGTGCTCAGGTCGAGTAGATGCACCAGGAGACGCGTGCGTTCGACGTGTTTGAGAAAGTCGAGTCCTAACCCTTTCCCCTCGTGCGCCCCAGGAATCAGCCCTGGGATATCGGCGATCACACAGGTGTCATAATCGTCTAATTGCACTACGCCCAGATGTGGGGTCAGAGTCGTAAATGGATAGTCGGCAATTTTGGGCTTGGCAGCGGATAGGCAGGACAGCAAAGTCGATTTCCCAGCATTAGGGAATCCCACTAATCCCACATCAGCCAGGAGTTTTAACTCTACCAGGAGCCAGCGTTCCTCACCAGGAGTGCCAGGGGTTGCTTGCCGTGGGGCGCGGTTGGTGGCCGTCGCAAAATGCGCATTGCCCTTGCCTCCACGCCCGCCATGGGCCACCACAACGCGCTCGTCCTCGTGCTGAAAATCCCACAGCACCTCGTCAGTGTCCGCGTCCTTACAGATCGTCCCAACTGGCACACGAATGACCAACTCCTTACCACGTTTGCCATGCATGTCCTTGCCTTTGCCATGCGCACCGCGCTCGGCAAAGTTAAGAGGGTGGTAGTGGAGATCTAACAGGGTGCGCACAGAGGCAGTGCTCTCGACGATAACGTCACCCCCATCGCCCCCATCACCGCCGTTTGGTCCCCCGCGCGGCACAAACTTCTCACGACGAAAGCTGACGCAGCCGTTTCCCCCGCCACCACCACGCACGAGAATTTTCGCTTGGTCAATGATACCAGAACCTTTCAGAAACCTCTCTCCTTTGCCACCTCGAACGAGCGGTACACCGGAGCATGTACAGCTGGAGACAGGGCAGGGGAAGGTACCGCCTCAGGCAATACTTACTATGCGGCATGCACACTGATGCGCCGATTTTTTTTGCCTCTGTTCTCAAATTGGACCACGCCATCAATCAGGGCAAAAAGCGTGTAGTCCCGCCCAACACCGACATTGCGTCCCGGTTTAAACGTCGTCCCACGTTGTCGCACTAGAATACTACCGGCGCGCACCGTCTGCCCGGCAAAGCGCTTCACTCCAAGGCGTTTGCCGATGCTATCGCGTCCATTGGTGGTGCTGCCCTGCCCTTTTTTGTGTGCCATACTGTCGCTCCTACGCGATGCCCTCTCCGCTCAGAGGCGAGAACGCGTCGTGCTCGATGCTCTGCTCGGGAGACGCGTCATGCTCAATGCTCTGCTCGGGAGAGTAAATAGCTAAAATCTTCAGCGAGGTCAGGGCTTGTCGATGCCCCTGCTTGCGACGATAACCTTTCCGCCGCCGATGCTTAAAGATAATGATTTTTTTGCCCCGCTTCTGCGCCGTAATCTGGGCTTCGACCCGCACGTCAGTAACGACTGGCGCACCAATCGTCACCTCTGCACCTTGTCCGACAAGTTGCACATTGGTCAATGCGACTGTGTCGCCAACGGTACCCGTGAGTTTTTCTACATCAATCGTGTCGCCTGGGCTCACTCGATATTGCCGACCACCCGTCGTCACAACCGCATACATATCCTATCCTTTAGCCTCAAGAGCAAGTGTACCTTATCCTGCGCCGTGCCGTCGTTGGAGGCGCTGTGTCAGACCAGGCGCTGCCTAAGTTATACAAAAGTGGGTGGTGAACGTACCACATGCAGGGGAGGACTGTCAAGCGGAGCCGCCTCCTGGCGCATAGCACTCCTGCACCTGGCGCACGGTCCGCACAGCGTGTATAGTAACCTCTGAGGCATGGATCACCACTTCCACACCTCATAGCGTGACGAGGCCACCATAACCATTATGGTACTATTTCGGGACACACGACGTTTTGAAATCACCGTAGAGGAGCAAGCTGGCCTCTGGGTCGCCAAACTCCAGGCATTTGTCCCCGGCCGTCTCTACCCCACGCTATACCTCCTGCAAACGTGTACGACACGCCAGGAAGCTATCGAAGCCTTGCGGCGTAAATGGCGCATCCTGTTCCCAGACGAAGAAGCCCTTGCCTGGCATGAGCCGGTGCCAGTGTTGTTGCCGAGCCCACCCCGCCGACCACGCTACTCGGATGGGCGTGAAGGATGAGCCTGACAGGCGTGTTATACTTTGCGCTGGGGCTTGTCTTCGTGACCTTACTGCTGCTGGGCTTCTATACGCGGCGCTTTTGCCAGCGCTGTGATTATTGCGGGCGCTTTTACTGGTGGATTGGCTGGAGCGCCTTTGAATGGACCTCACCAGACTGCGACTATTGGGCGATGCGCTGCAAGTCCTGCCGATGGCTCGCCCAGCAGTTGCCCACTGTCTCCGACGATTAGTGCGGCAATCCCTCCTGGAGCGCTGCAGCAGCGTGCCAGTGCTGGAGTAACGCTTCGCCCTCAGCCTGCACTTTGTGCACCAGAGCTGCGCTCACTACCCGCTGCCGCTGCAGGTCTTGCAGGGCCTCAAGACCCGTCAGTACCGGAGGCTGTGACGGGCTGTATTTCCCCGTGACGTGGAGATTCACCAGGTGCAATTGATCGGAAAAAATGGCCATGGGCATGGTGATACTGGCGTAGTCGCCCTTCCAGGTGCCATCGCGACCATAGAACCGCGTGATATAGCTCCAACTGTCTTCCTGAAAGCGCGTCACACTATAGTCCCCCGGTTCTTGTTCCAGCTGCAGATCCGGTGGATAACTCTCTGGACGTCCTAAGGTCTCGCGCACGTCAACCCAGCCAGCATCCAGATCATAGGCCAGACGCTGGCCTTCACCGGCCTGTGCAACACGCCCATCCAGGTCACGTACCAGAAAACGCAGTTGATTATGGATCGGCAGTTGCATGGCATCAAGACTGGAGAGGACGTTCAAGCTGGCCGTACGCGTGCGTAGAACTTCAGGCGGCAGCTCCTTTTCCAGCGCATCAACAATGGCACCGTAGACATCTCCCTGCGCTTTATACTTATGATGCCCCGGGAGCGTGGGCAGGAGCTCCGCGCGGAAAGTGTCACAGACCGCTTTGCTCTGGCCTGGCAGCAACACGTGTGCGACCATCTCACCACCACAGATATAGCCGACTGTAGTGGCGGCGCTGATCCGGGCTTGGAGGTCGTGAGCGACCTGGGTCAGATGCGAAATCTCCTGGACCAGGACCTGTTCGTCAGCATGTTGGGCAGCAGTACGCCAGAGGATGCCCCAGCTACCCGTGGATTGGGCCTCGCCCAGCTGCTGCAAACGCTCACGGGTTTCGGTATCGCTGATCTGCTTGCTCAATTTGACAGAGGGAGAGGACGTGAGCACGGCATACTGTCCAGGCACGGTGACGACAGTGCTGAGCTGGGGACGATCATCCACGTCGGTGCTCAGGGTTTCGATGCGCACGGGGAGATAGGAGCCAACGCGTATGTCGCGGTCGTCGTAACGCAGTGACAGAATGCCGGCGCGTTGCTCACCCATATACACTACAGCGCGACGGCGAGCGTGGCTCACGACTCCTACTAGCCCCATGTAGGTTGCCCCAACCTGGGAACTCTCACGGCGGACGAGACTGTCAAAACAGTGCTCCTGCAGGAGCTGCAATACCTGCTCAACGGCATCGGCAGGGCCAGCAACCCGTATGGTGTCGCGACTGCCGCGCGCATCAGGCCGGTCGTCAAGTATGACATCAGGTGAATCCATGCGCCAGGCCTGGGGCAAACACGCCTGGATCTCGTCATCGGGCTGCACCACCTCACACACGTGCGGGTATTGACGGAAGAGGGATGTCAAGGCCGCAGCGTAAAGACCTCGAATGCGTAGTGTGATCATGATCGATACAGTACCTACTAAAGGAGAGGGTTCACTCGTTGGCATTGGCTGTTTATGCTTCTATGATCATAGCACAAACTTGGCTGCACGTCGGTAACGAGATGCCAGAGCACAGGCAAGCATCCCCCACAATCTCTACCGCACCCTCTGCACCTTGTACCAAACACCTCAGGACGAGGTGTAAGGTTTGCCATAAAAAGCCCACCAACAGGGGTCATGAGAGAGAGGAAGCAGGGGAGACAGGACCGTCAGTAGCCCTAACGGGAATCGAACCCGTGTCTTCGGCGTGAGAGGCCGATATCCTAACCGCTAGACGATAGGGCCATACACTGACAGCGACTGGGGAGCCAGGATTCGAACCTAGATAGCCAGATCCAGAGTCTGGAGTCCTACCGTTGGACGACTCCCCATGTTGTCAGGAAACCCAAAAAAACCTTACGCAATTGCCTCTTGCCAGTCAAGGGAAAAGTATGCGTGCTCAGAATTCGAGGCGCTCCAGGGCACGACAGCCGAGACGGAGAGGCAGCAGAGTGGTGAGGAGACAGAGCCCCACAATTGCTCCATAGCACAGATACACTTCCCCGCCCCCAACCTGCTGGTACAGAAATTTACGATACAGATGGACGTAGAGCGGGCGGGCTGCGAGAAGCAGCATTATGCCAATAAACCCCAGGCTGAGGACCATGTAGAGGAGGCCACCCGTGCTCGCCGCCGTCTGGGCAATATTATCGTACTCAAACCGCGCATACATCGCTCCCAGGCCAACGCCAAGACCTGTCAAGGCACACGTGATGAGCAAAATGACGACTACCGCAAAGAGCATCAGATAGGCATCGGCTTTGAGGAGTAGATTCGACACCACGACCAGCGTTTCCGCCAGTACGAGTAGTGGCACAAGGTATATGCAGAACTTTTCACGGAGAAAGCCCCGAAAGGCAACAGGGGAGGCCAGCACGATCCAAAAACTGCGGCCTTCGAGACTGGTGCTGGTGAAGACAAAACGCACCGCCACCGCGGATAGCACAAAGCCGGCCAGAGCGAGGTTCAAGATGGAAATAAAATTTTTTAGAAACAGTGTATGTAGCGGTAGATTCCTGATATTGAACAGGTAAATGACCGCCAGGGCGCCCAGCAGCAACAGTTGCGACCACTGGGCCGGATCGCGAAAAAAGAGTTTGAGATCTTTGAGCACCAGGCCGCGGGTAGTTGAGGTGCAGCGACGCAACACGGGCAGGAGGACGCGCTCCATGTGCCAGGGACGACGTGGGGGGGTGCTACGCATCACCGTGATGCCTCCAGACCAGCCAGTGTAGTACACTTGACTGGCAGCCCAGACAGTGAGGGCGAAGATCACGAGAGCGCCCACCCAGAGGAGCGCGACATGCCCGATGGCGTCACCAGGTATCGCATCACTGCCAGCGAGCAAAGCCTTTGCGGCCCAGGTGCTGGGCAGTAAGGGTAAATCGGGCGTTTTGAGGCTGTCGAGAAACTGCATCAGGACTTCGTCGGGCGCTTCTCGCACCAGGCGCTCTGGACGCAAGAAGCGGATCAACATCACCAGCGCTGCCATAAAACAGACGCTGAGTACGGTCAACGCCTTATGGGTTTGCTGGGCCGGGAAATACCGCATCAGCAACATAGTACCGAGTATGCCCAGGCCCGCAGGAACGATCAGGAATGGCAGCAGGGTAGGGATGAGCCAGACATAGTAGGCCGGCGTGGCCTGCTGCACCTGGCCAAAAGCAATAAAGATGGGGAGGCCAAACAGTAAGACCATCCAGGAGCTATAGAGCAGGGTCTGGACAAACTTCGCGACAAAGACATTGGTTAAGCGCAGGGGAGATGACATCAACACGAGCAGATCGGAAGAGAGATAGATGGTCGAGAGCGACGTCACGGTATTGGAGAAGATGAGCATGGAGAAGAAGGTCAGAAAGATCATGTGGAGGAGTTGCCCCACCAAGAGTGGTCCAAGTTCCCCTGGCATGCTGGATATATGCCGCAACAGGCGAAAGAAAAAGGCGTAATCGCCGATGAGAAAGAGGCCTGCCACGGTGGTGAGGAGCAGCAGACGCCAGTAGTGCTGACGGACGTGGGACACCAGGCTATTGCGGGCTAATTGCCACCGCAAACGGCCCAGCAGCCACAGTTCACGACGCACGCTCAAGGGGCGTGAAGGCAGACTGAGGTTCATGATCCCTCCTTATGGAACGCCTGATAGGCTACCTCCTGGCCATGCCCGGGCAGGACTGGCCGGTAAGGGCGCACCGCACTGACGCGATAGCCAGTGCCATCGCTGGTGATCGTAATCGCGCCATGCTCGTCGGTGCGCCAGACCGCCGTGCCCTGTTGCGCCAGGACGTCCAATACCTGTTGGTGCGGATGGCCAAAAGGATTACCGGCACCGGTCGAGATAATCCCAACCCGCGGCTGTACCTGCTGCACAAAGGCCAGTGATGTTGAGGTTTTGCTCCCGTGGTGCGGCACTTTGAAAATATCGGCACGCACGTCAGCCCCCTGCGCCAGGAGCCAGCGTTCGGTGGCCTGCTCGATATCTCCGGTCAGGAGCAGGCGCACAGCCCCGTATTGCAGACGCAGCACCAGAGAGCGGTCGTTTTCGTTGCGCGGGCTCCAGATGGGGTGTTGCTTCCCAGGCATTTCTGGTGGAGCGAGCACGCTCATCTGTAAGCGTCCCCACTGCCAGTGGCGTGGGCCGTCCATGGCACTATGCTGCTGGGTGCCCCAGCGTTGGCCAGCCGTGAGCAGGTCACGCACGTAATCTGAGGTGACCGGACTACCGTTTGTGAGCAGGTGTTGCGTCGGAAACAGGCGGAGGATACTTACCAGGCCACGGGCATGGTCAGGATGCATATGCGTCAACGCCATGAGGTCCAAGTGGCGCACGTAGTGTTGCCAGAGAAACGGTGCAACCAGCTGCATGCCAGTGTCGAAGCGCCCGTCATACGTGCCACCCCCATCAATGAGGAGGGTATGATTCCCAGGCACTTGTACGACAATGGCGTCCCCTGCACCAACATCCAGAAACGTCACGCGGAGTTGCTGCGTACGTGTCTCCAGATATTGCCAGCCGGCACCGGCCAACACCAGTGTAGTGCACAGCCCGGCACACAGCAGACGCCAGCGCCAACGGCGCCAGACGAGCAGACTCCCCAACAGCCCATAATACCCGAGCAGCATCGGTACCGAGGGGGAGGCGATATAGAGTTGCGCTGCCGGCCATGCCGCGACAGCCTCAGCAATCGTCACGATCCAGGTGAGCAAAAGGGTAAAGGGAGCAAACACCCAGGGGGCGAGGGCTGGCCAGAGGACCAACAGGCCCAGGGCGGCGACTCCGGCCTGCGTCAGTAGGCCAGCCAGGGGCACCAACGGCAGATTCGCCAAGATCGCAAACGTCTGCACGGTGTGAAACGCACTACCAACAATCGGCAATGTCCCGAGATACGCCGCACTGTTGACGAGAAGGTAGAGCCGGAGGTGCTTCCCCCAACGGCGTATGGCACTGCTAGGGTGTTCCACTGCTAGCGTTTTCTCACTGACCACAAAGATGGAAGCCACAGCGACAAAGGAGAGTTGGAAAGCAATATCCCGCGACGCTGCCGGCTCGAGCACGAGGACGAGGGCTGCGGCCAGCACCAGGGCATGCAGTGGCTCACGCGTGCGCTGTAGCATCAAGGCCAGCAGATAGCTGCCCACCATGAGAGCAGCGCGTGTGGCCGGCACTTCCCAGCCCACCAGACTGCAGTACAGTAAGACCGGCGGGATACTCAACACGGCTGCGATCGGCGTTGGGCGCCATCCTGGGCACCAGGGACGTGGGAGCCAGCTACGCACCAGGCGCAGGAGCGTGCGCCAGACCCAGAGCACGCCAATGGCGATACAGCTCACGTTCAGGCCGGAAACGACGAGTAGATGCGTCGTGCCAGAGGCTCGGAAGCTCTGTTGCACCTCAGGCGTGAGGTCGCCACGCTGGCCGATGACCATCGCCAGAAAGACCGCGTCATACGGGGCGGACAGGATCGACCGTACTCCGGTACGCAGGCGCTGGCGCCACTGTTCAAGCGTGCGATCGAGGCGGAAGGCCTCAGGCCGATGCCGCAGGCTCAGACGCTCCGGATCGCTCACCCCACCCACCACATAAATGCCCCGCCAGCGCATGAAGCGCTCGAAGTCGAAGCCGCCTGGATTGTGTGATCCCCGCACCTGATGCAGACGCAGACGGGTTACCCGCACAATATCTCCGGGGAGAAATGGTAACGCAGTGGTATGCACGCTGAGGCGCACGACCCCTGTCACCGGCTGCTCACTACGGCCGCCTTCCAGGCGGTGCAGCTCGAGATAGACGTATTGACGGTCACCACGCGTCTCAACAGGGCGAGCCAGGGTACCTTCAACCATCACGTGTTGGGGGAGGGACGGCAAGAGACGCGCGATGTGGTGCGCAGGCAGGGCGTACGGTTGCCAGGCGAGTTGCAGCGAGGTCAGTGCCAAGCCTACCAGGCCCAGGCGGCAGCAGCGCTGCACCTGGGGCAAAGGCCATGGCAGGAGAAGTAGCAACCCCGCGACCAGCAGAGCACCGCTCAGTGGCATAAGGGGGAGATCAACCGCGGTCCCAAGCAGGCTGCCTGCCAGTAGACCAGCCGCCACGCACCACAAGGGGCGTTCACTCAACGGGGCTACGAGGGTATCGGCCTGTTGCCAGAGGCCGTGTAGCTGACGACGGGCGACGTGCCAGGCGCGCTGGAGCACAGGGACAATGCGTCTCCAACGCCACATATAGTCCTGCCGTACGGCGGGCGTTGGTTGATGTCTCATGGCCTTGGTCTCACTGGCACAGTCCCCTAAACTTCATCCGCCGATAGTACGACCTCAAAAGGAACACCCAATGCCTCAAAATGACGCTGGCCACAGCGGACTTTGTCAGCCTCATTAGTGCGTAGCTGCAAAAAGTCGCGAGTCGCCTTGGTCTCACGTACTAGATAGAGTGTGTGGTCATCCTGCTTCAGGATTGCCCAGTCTGGGTTGTATTTGCCTACCGGTGTGTCGATCTCGAACCAGCCCGGGAGTTTGACGAAAAGTTGAATGTCCTCTCGTTGATCCAACCGGCGGGCGAACTCCCGCTCTACCTCCGAATCGTAGACGACGTACTCATAGATCGATTTTTGTACCTGGAGCGCGGTC
>Ga0081455_10005204_pt1 | contig 14312 bp, 7 predicted proteins | sample TabmetS3T2R1_FD_70207 | JGI IMG/M metagenome (GOLD analysis project Ga0081455, IMG submission 70207) | Tabebuia heterophylla rhizosphere microbial communities from the University of Puerto Rico - S3T2R1 | ecosystem: Host-associated > Plants > Roots > Rhizosphere ... | reverse complement strand
GGGCCAGTAGGGCCGACCGGGATAGCCCCTCGCGAGGCTCCACGCGACGAAGATCGCGGCGGGCAGGAACCGCAGCAGCAAGCCGAGCGGCGTCGAGCGGCGATGTCTCAGGTCGCGCCAGCCGGCGGCGGCGAGGAGGACGAGCAGCACGGCGAGGAATCCGCGATAGTCGCTCGAAGGAAAGCGCGAGTAGCCGAGAGGCGGGATGAGGCGCCTCAGAAGCGGGGAGAGCGGAAGCGAGTCGCCCGCGACCATCGCGACGGCGACGAGCGCGACCGCGGCGAAGGGCCAGAAGCGCCTCCAGCTCCTCCGTCCCAGGAAACTGAGCCCGGCCAGAACGGCGACGCCGACGAACGTCGACGTCATGCTCGCGTCGATGGGCATGCCGCGGTTCTCGAGGACGAGTCCGGGCAGATGGACGACGCCGAGCGACGCGCGGAAGATCCGCTGCGAGTTGTAATAGCGGAGCATCTCCGCCCGGTACATCCAGGGCGGCCCGAGGTGGATCGCGGCCATCAGGAGACCGAGAAGCGCCGAGGCGGCGAGCGCGCCTGTCCAGACGAGCGTCGCGCGCGCGAAACGCCGCTGGACGAGCACGCAGGCGGCGAAAACGGACACGAGAAGGATCGCGCCCAGGAGATTGCCGGGATAGCCGCCGACCGCCATCGCGAAGACGAAGAGCGGGACGAGCCGCGTTCTCACGGAGAGTCGGGTTCCCTCCCAAGCGCGCGGCGGAAGGCACGCCCAGAGGAGCCACGGCGTGAGCGCGAACGCCCGGATGATGTCGACGTGCTGCGCATTCGAGTAGAAGCCGCCGAAGAGCTGGAAAGCGAAGGCCGCGAGGAGGGCTTCGCGCCGGGAGCGGAGGAGCCCGCGGGCGAGCACGTACATGCCGAGCGCGCCGGCGAAGACGTGCAGGCACTGCACCACGACCGCGGCCGGAAGCGTGTAAGGGATGTGGAGGAGCGGGAAGACCCAGAGCGGCGGATAGTAGATGCCGGTCTGCAGGTTCAGCAGGAACGGATAGCCCATCCACTGGAACGGCATCCACATCGGGAGGGGGCCGCGAGCGACCGCTTCGGTCCAGTAGGCCGTGGCCGCGTAATACGCGCCGTTGAAGTCCCAGAGGAAGCCATAGCCGCCGAAGTAGTGGCGGCCGAAGACGACCAGATTTTCGGCGGCGAGCACCGCGATCGGCAGGAAGCGGAGCAACCGTCGGGCGCTCGGGCGCACGGATCTCAGCGCGCGGGGGCGGAAGGCGCGTGCGCTGTCGTCAGCCGCGTGAGCGCCGTGAGAACGGTCCGGACGCGGGCCTCCCAGGAATTCTCGCGGCCGAGAGCCCGGAGCCTCTCCCGGAACGCGCCGTCGAGGCCTCGCGCGCGCGCCGCCTCGAGGGCGCGGGCGAACTCCTTCGCGTCGCGCGCGATCGCCACCTCCGGAAACGCCGCGCACTCGGGCATGGGCGTCGTCACCACGGGCTTGCCGCCGGCGAAATACTCGTAGAGCTTGAGCGGCGACGTCGCCGTCGTGATCGGGTTGATCCGGAAGGGGATCATCGCGACGTCGAAGAGCGAGAGATACCCGGGCAGCAGGTGATAGTCGCGCGGCCCGATCCACCGGACGTTCTCGCGCTTGAGCATCGGCCGGCCCTGGAGGCTCTGGTCGTACATGGGCCCGATCAGCAGGAAGCTCCAGCTCGGGCAGAGGCGCGCGGCCTCGTCCAGGAGCTCGTAGTCGAACCACTCGGCGAGGGCTCCGTAGTAGCCGGCGATCGGCCGGCCCGCGGCCAGAAACGGCGCGACATCCTTGTCGCTCGAGGCCGGCTTGTCGTTCGCCGCCGGGGCCGCGGGGGCTGCGAAACGTTCGTACTCCACGCCGTTCGGGAGATACAGCGCGTCGGGACGGCACACGAGGGCTTCCTCGTGGAGACGGCGCGCCACGGCGCCGACGATGTCCGCTTCGTCGAGCGCGCGCGCGTGGTTGTCTTCGAGAAGCTTCCGCTCGTAGGGAAAGACGGAGAGGTCGTCGATCCAGTCGTAGACGATCTGCCGGCCCGTCTCCGCCGGAAAGCGGCGCGCCTGGTCGAAGTTGTACGGAAAGCTCCAGAGCAGCGGCGCCGGAATCCGGTCGAGGACCCCCGAGGGTCCGCGGTAGAGGAAGAGATTCGGCTCGATCTCCTTGAAGCCGTCGACGCGGTCCTGCGCATTCGAACAGTCGAAGATCGAGATCCACCCCGAGCGCGCGAACGCCCGGGCCAGGTGATGCGGCCGCTGGAAGAGATGGATGCCCCACCCGATCGACGGCAGGAAAACCACGACCTTACTCGCGGCGTCCTCGCCGCGGGATTCCAGGATCGAAGCGAGCTGGCCGCGGTACCTTCCGATGTCGGCCCGCTCGGGGCCCGCCGAGGCCGAGCCGGATGCCGCCGCGCCCCATTTCTCCTCGTACTTGCGGCGGTTCTCCTCGTAGAGCGCGCGGTAGGCCTTCTCGCCGAGCTTCCGGAACGAGGCCATCTGCCAGTGGTGGACGTAGACGTCGCGCGCGCACCGGATCTCCCAGCCCTGGACCCGCGCGCGCCGGCACCAGTCGTCGTCCTCGAACATCCCGGCGCCGAAGCGCTCGTCGAGCGAGCCCACGGCGTCCCAGGTTTCCCGCCGGATCGCCGCGCAGAAGAACGCGAGCATCGGGATCGCGAAGGTCTCGCCGTCGTGCTCCCGCATCCAGCGCCCGGCCCGCGCGGGCAGGTCCGCCAGCTCGCGGTAGCCGAGGTCCACCTGGGCTTCGTTGGCGATGGCGTTCGTGACCGGGCCGACGATGCCGAGCTTCGGATCGGCCCGCAGGTGCGCGATGAGCTTCGAGAGCCAGCCGCGCAGCACGACCGTGTCGTTGTTGAGCGTGACGAGAAACCCGCTCTCCGGCCGGGTCGCGGCGAAGCCCTGGTTGACGGCGGCCGCGAAGCCGAGATTCTCGGCGTTCGCGATCACCCTCAGCTTCGGCCAGGACTGCGCGATCTCGTGCAGGAGCTCCACAGTTCCGTCGGTCGAGCCGTTGTCGACCACCAGGATCTCGAAGTGGGGCCACTCGGTCCGGGCGCGCAGGCTCTCGAGGCACAGCCGGTTCAGGTTGAGGTTGTCTTTCGTGACGACGACGATCGACGCCAGCGGAAAGAAGCGCGGGATCGCGTGCAGCACGTCCTCGGGCGCCGCGGCCGGGTCCAGCACGACGTCGGCGGGCTCGGCGGAATGGTCGGGCTCGCCGGTCGCGTCCACCACGAGCCAGGCATGGGACGCGCGCATGCGCCGCGCGTGGGCGAGCCCGGCCGGGTCTTCGGCGAAGACCGCCGTTGCCGCGAGCGCGTTTTCGCGGCGCAGAGCGTCGAGGCCGCCGGCCTGATCGGGCGGAACGACGAAGACGCGGTGCCCGGCGTTCTCGTACGCCCCGAGAATCCCGCGAGCGCGAGCGGAGAGTGCGTCCCCGGTTCCGCGCGCGAGCCACACGACGTCGTATCCGCTTTCGTCGCGCATCGGCTCCCGCGGCCGGCCGGCGAGGGCGGCGGCGTCGGCCCCCGCCCAGTCCGAGGGCGGACGGCGAAGCACGCGCCGGACGGCGCCGGCGGTCGCGCGTTTCATGCGCCCCGCGAAGTTCACGGCGCGCCAGAGCGTCGTGCCCTGGAGCCGCGCCAGCTCCTGGCGGGTCTCGCCGAGGTGCTGCTCGAGCAGCGCCTTCTCACGCGCGTGCGCGCTCTCGAGCGCTGCGAGCCCGTTCTTCGCGGACTGGAGGCTCGCCTCGATCTCCGTCGCGTGGCCCCGGTTGGCCTCGAGCGCGTCGTCGAACAGGCTCAGGATGGCGGGAGTGAGCTCGGGCGCGAGCGGAGGCTCGGCGATGAGGCGCGCGGCGCGGTCGAGGTCTTCCTCGGCGAGGGTTTTCAGCTGCGCCGAGGAATCGCGGAGCCGCGCCGAGAGGCGCTCGCGCTCGGCGAGCGCGCGCGTCAGCGAATCGAGCAGGCCACGCGAAGTGACTTCGGAAAGCCGGGGGGCGACTGGCGCCCCCCGGTCCCCCCGCGAAGGCGTCAGACCTTCCGGTGCTCCCAGACGCGAAAGCAGCGCGGTAACTTTCGGATCGTACGCGAGCCCGACGGCGGGGACGCCGGCGGCCGCGGCGAAGACCAGGGAGTGGAGGCGCATGCCGAGCACGAGGTCGCAGCGGCCCAGAATCGCGGCGACTTCCCGGGGCGGCCGAGAATCGGGAACGATCGCGGCGCGCCCGCGTGTCGGCAACGCGGCCGCGATCCGGCCGGCCTGCTCGAAGTCGTCTTTCTCGGTCCACGGGCTCTTCTCGAACGGCAGGAAGAGCAGCGTGCCTCCGGTCTCCGCGAGGAAGCCCTCGAGCGCCGTGGCCACTTCGCTCTCCCAGGCGGCCGGCTCGACGCCGATCGACCAGGGCCGCAGGGCCACGCCCAGGATCGGGCGGCGGGGCTCGACTCCCGCGGCCCGGCAGATCTCCGCAATGTCGGGAACATTTTCCGCCGGCTCGAGCGCGAACGCCGGATCCGCGCTCACCGTGATGCGCGCCTCGGGCACGCCGGCCGCGCGCAGGAGATCGCGCGAGGCTTCGTCGCGCACGGAGACGTGGACGGCGGCATCCGCCACGGCGCGTGCGTACCGGCGGGCCTCGGGCGAAGACAGCGGACCGAACCCGAGCCCGTAGAGCATCGCGGGCTTGCGGGCGAGCGCGGCGAGGACGACCGGGCCGGCGTAGAAGGCGATCTCCCCATGGCGCGGCGTCAGCAGCGTCTTCGTGTCGAGGCCCCAGTAGTCCTGGAAGAGGCCACCGCCTCCGACGAGGACGACGTCGCTGCGCCCGACGCTCGCCGACAGCGCCGGGACGTCCTTCCAGAAGACCGCGTCCACGCCGTGCTGACGCTTCGTCGCCTCCGGATCCCCGGAGACGACCACGAAGACGGTTCCGGGCACGCGCCGGCGCAGGCCCGCGAGGATCGAGGCCAGGATCGCCTCGTCGCCCGTGTTCCCGAAGCCGTAATAGCCGGCGAGAACGACGGTGCGCCTCATCCGAGCCAGTTTACCCGCTATGCTCCGCGCGATGATTCGGCGCATCCCGTTCCTGATCGCGGCGATCCTCATCTCCGCCGGATGCCGGCGCGGCCCGGAACATCCCTGGCGCGACATGAACATCATCTGGATCTCGTTCGACTCCGTGCGCGCCGATCACTGCTCTTTCGAGGGCTACGCCCGCGAGACGACACCCGTGCTCGACGCCGTGGCGAAGCGCGGCGTGCGCTTCTCGCGCTGCATCGCGCAGGCGCCTTACACGCTGCCCTCGTACGCGTCGATGCTGACCTCGCGGTACGTCGCCCAGCTCGCGGTCCAGGAGCAGCGCGACGAGAAGGACCAGGCCAGGGTCCTAGGCATCGCGCCCGGCCCCTCCGAGAGCGACGCGTTGGTCTCCGAAGCCCTCCGCAACGCGGGGTACAAGACGGGGGCCTTCGTGCAGAGCTGGATCTCGAAGCCGCTGGGCTTCGACCAGGGCTGGGACGTCTTCCGGCACCGCCAGGAGACGCTCAAGGAAAAGATGCCGGAGCTCCTGCAATTCGTCCAGGCGAACCGCGACCGGAAGTTCTTCGCGTTTCTCTACACGACCGATACGCACTACCCGTTCCTGCACGCCCACGAGAGGAAGTACCTCTTCGGACGGTACGCGAGCGATTTCGACTTCACGCTCGACGCGATCCATGCCGTGCGCGAGGGCCGTCTGCGCCCCTCGGCCGAGGACATCGGCAACGCGATGGCGCTCTACGACGAGGGGCTCTACTGGGCGGACGCGGATCTCGCGCCCCTGTTTCGTTACCTCGACGAATCCGGTCTGGCGAAGAAGACGATCGTCGTCTTCAACGCCGACCACGGCGAGGAGTTCGACGAGCACGGCGTCATCAGCCATGGCCAGACCTACTACGACGCGGTCATCCGCACTCCGCTCGTGATCGCGGCGCCCGACATGCCGGCCGCGGGAGGCGCCATCCCGGATCTCGTCCAGAACCTCGACATCGCGCCGACGCTCCTCGACATGGTCGGCGTCGAGCGCCCGCCGGGCTGGAGCGGACGGAGCCTCGCCTGGGCGTTCCGGAAAAACCCAGACCCGGCCGATCACCTGCCGCAACCGGCTTTTTCCGAGGGCGCCTGGACCTTCTGGATCGGCAGCGTCCAGCAGGGCGCCCAGAAGTTCGTCCTGGTCACGCCGCAGGACCGCATGCTCTTCAACCTCTCGAAGGATCCGGGCGAGACGAAGAACCTCGCGATGGACGAGAGCGGGCGGGACGCGGTGCGCTGGGGGTACCACGCCCTGATGAAGCACCTCGGCGGGGCCGGAGGGCAGATGGCGTCCGGCGCCGGAACGCCGTCCTACGAGACCTGGATGAAGCAGGTCATGGGGCACTACGGCCTGACCGAAGAGAGCGACGTCGTGAAGGAGCTGCGCTCCCTGGGCTACCTGAAGTGAGTGGGCTCGAGGGGGCGGGGACGAGCCCCGCCCCGACGTCGCGTTACTGCAGATTGAACGTCTTCACGAGGAACACCGCCATCTGTCCCCGCGTGTTCGCGTTGGCGGGGCAGTAGCGCAGCGGGTTGGTCAGGCAGCCTCCCGTGATGTCGTCCGCGTAGAGCTCCTCGATCCAGCTCACGAAACTGTTGCCCATCGGCACGTCCGCGAAGACGCCCGCCGGGGCGGGCGGCACGTGCGCGGCGCCGAGCTTCGTCTTCAGGAGGAAGGTCGACATCTGCTGACGCGTCACGGCCTGGTTGGGGCAGTAGTTGCCGCCGCCGCAGCCGCTCGTGACGCCGAGAGCCGCGAGCTCCTCGATCCAGGCCGCAGCGAAGGCGTTCGCCGGCACGTCGCCGAAGACGGTTCCCGTCGCCGCGGGCGGCACGTGCGCCGCGCCGTACTTGGACTTGAGGAGAAAGACCGCCATCTGCGCGCGCGTGACCGGATTGTCGGGACAGTAGTAGCTGGGCTGGCAGCCGCCGGTGACTCCGTTCGCCGCGAGGATCTCGACGTACTCGTAGAACATGTGCGAAGGCGGCACGTCCAGGAAGGTCGAGGCCTGGGTGAGACAGGAGGCGGAGTTGATCTCCGGCAGCATCTGCTCGTCGATGCAGCGCTGGTGGAACTCGAACGAGACGTACTGCCAGCCGAGCAGATGGCAGTAGCTCATGATCGTGCCGTTGCCCACGCCCGGGTTCTCCTGCGGGCCCGAGTAGCAGCCACCCTCGCCGTTGTAGCAGTGATCGATCGCGGGCACGTAGCAGTGGGTGTGGGGCGAGCCCGCGTTGTGGCCGGTCTCGTGCGCCGTCGCGTACTGATCCCAGGTCTGGAGAGGGTACGTCCCGTAAACCTGCGTGACGCCGTAGCCGCCTCCGTAGTGACCTCCGCCCGAGCCGAAGTCCCCGGAGCACAGCACATCGAGCCACGCGATGCCTCCCGAGACGCTCTTGCCCGAAAGGAAATGCACGAGCGCGCGCGGATAGGTCGCCATCGACCGGTTGGCGTGCCACCAGTCGCCGACCTCGTCGAGCTGCGTGCGCGTGTTGCCCGAGACGTACGGGTCGGTGTTCGAGCTCCAGACGTGGACTTCGGCGAGGGCCAGATGGAGGTCGAGATCCCGTTCGTAAACGACGTTGAGCGCGCCGTACAGCGTCGCGACCCACGCCGCGACGGCCTCGGGGCTGCCGTGCTTGGTGTACATCTCGTAGTCGGTGTCGACGCGGACGGCCGCCTGCTTGAGGCCCGCGAGAGGCGCCTCGGCGGGGAAAGCCGGGAAGGACGGCTCGGCCATCTGTGTCAGGGCCGCCGGCATCTCGTCGGCGGCGCAGCTCCAGGGCTCCGACGCGAGCTCGTTGAGCGAAGAGTCGCCGGCGCGCGCGACGAAGTCGCGGCCGGACTGCGCCGGCCCCACGAAGGCCGTGCGGCCGGCCGAGCGGCGGACGTAAGCGTAGAGGACGTCCTGGTGCGCCGAGAGATAGACGGACGCGCCTTCCTCGCCCTCGATCGTTCCGGAGAAATGGGCGATGGCCGGGAAGGGCAGGGACTTCTCGCCGTCCGGACCCGACACGGTGACGCGGGCGTCCGGCGTCGTCACGTCGAATCGGTGGAGTGCAAGGGTCCGAAGCGATCCGTCGCCGACCGGAAACTCCGCGACACGAACGTCGCCGTCGGCCGCGCGCAGAGCCGCGAGAGCCGAGCGATCCAGGTCGAGGGCCTCCTGGCCGGGAGCGGCCAGGCGGGCCGCGTCGGCGGGAGACGAAGTCGGCCGGTACGGGCTCGAGATCGTCGCCGCGGCCGCCGTGAGGGCGGAAGCTGCGACGGCGATCCCGAGAATCACCGCCTGGATTGTTCGTCGCCGCATCGAATCCTCCTTCCGCTGCCCATGGATCGGACGTTTCTCCCGGGAATTCGCAAGGAGCGGGCCATCCGGAGGGCGGCGCCAAGCTTAGGACGCGAAAGACGTTGCGGGCCGTGACGCCGATCACCTGACGCCGGTTGTCAGGCGCCGCGAAGGCGCGATGACATTCGCGGAGGCCTCGGGTATGTTCGGGCTCCTCGAATCGCCGAAAACGGAGGATTTCTTTCGATGACCCCGATCGCGCTACCGCTCGTCCTCGCGTTGCTGCAGACCGCGACGCCCGCGCCGGCTCCGCCGCCGCCCGCCGAGATCCTGGGCCAGTGGGAGTCGGCCGTGCGCAACAAGGGAGGCGTCGGGAACATCCTCGAGTTCCATCCCGACGGCCGCGTCACGCAGATCTCGGCGGCCATGGGCGACACGACCTACGAGGTCGACGGAGAGTGGCTGCGGACCTTCTACACCGACGAGACGACGGGAGAAGTGCGCGAGTCCGCGCTCAAGCTGGAGTTCGAGGGCAGCAACAAGTTCGCGGAGAAGGGCGACGACGGAGCCGAGCAGAGCTGGTCGGAGCGGATCGGTCCGGCGCCGCGCACCGGGACGCCCGTCATCGGCGAGTGGTGCTCGATTTTCATGGAGCTGCTGACGCAGTACCGGCAGTTCACGCCCGACGGAAAGCTCTTCATCCGGATGCCGGCCGTGACGCTGCGCGGCACGTACAAAGTCGAGGGGGATCAGCTCACCGTGGCGATCTTCGGCCAGCCTCCGGGCAAGTACCCGTATCGGATCGACGGCGGCCAGCTCAAGATCAAGGGACGCGACGGCTCGGAGCGCGTGTACAAGCGCACCGAGTGCACCCTGCTCAAGGGTTACTGAAATCAGGCGGCAGTAGGCAGGCTGCAGGCGGCAGACGAGAACCAAACTCCCGCCCTGCCTCCTGCCTCCTGCCTCCTGCGACCTGCCTCCTGCCCGGCGCTCCTGGTTACGGCAACTCGAACGTAATCACCAAAAACGCCGCCATCTGGGCGCGCGTATTCGGGGCGGCCGGACAGTAGAGCGGCGGTGAGGCGCTGCAGCCCGCCGTGATGCCACGGTCCGCGATCTCCTCGATCCACGGGTCGAAGATGCCTCCCGTGCAGGGCACGTCGTCGAACATCGTGCCGGTGCATGCCGGCGGCGTGTAGGCCGAGCCTTCGTCCGTCTTCAGAAGGAAGACCGCCATCTGGGCGCGCGTCACGGGAGAGCTCGGACAGTAAAGTGTTCCGCCGCAGCCGCCCGTGATCTCTCGGTTCGCGAGGTCCTCGATCCAGGGGTCGAAAATTCCGCCCGTGCAGGGCACGTCGGTGAACACGGCGCCCGTGCACGCCGGCGGCGTATAGCCCGAGCCGAGCTTCGACTTCAGCAGGAACACCGCCATCTGCGCGCGAGTCACGGAAGCGTTGCGGCAGTAGTTGCCGCCGCCGCAGCCCGCGGTCACGCCGTTGCGGACGAGCTTCTCGACGAAGTCGTGGAAGATGTCCGACTGCGGCACGTCGAGGAAGTCGGCGAACCAGCCGCCGAGAAGCGTCGCGCTCTGCGCGTCCGGGTTCGTCAGCATGACGTCGTGCAGCTCTCCGGCGGCGAGCGCCGGGACCGTGAGATCCGCCGACGTCGAGGACGTGACGACGACGCCGGTCGCGGCGACGCCGCCGATCGTGATCGTCGCGCCGGCGCCGAAATCCGTCCCCGAGAGCGACGCGGCGACCCCGCCCGCCGCGGGTCCGGAGGTCGGTGAGATCGTGTCGACGATCGGCGGCGCGCCGCCGCCCGTGATCGTCAGGAAGCCCGAAGCGCTCGTGACCTGCTGGCCGTCCGGATTCGTGATCGTGACGGTCCGCGCGCCGGCCGCGACGCCGACGGTGTTCAGATCGAGGGTGATCGAGGTGGGGCTCGTGTACGTCACCGAGTTGACCGTGACGCCTCCGGACACCGTGGCGCCGATACGGTTCGGGAACCCCGGGCCCGGGTCGAACCATCCCGAGCCCGAAACCGACGTGCCGGCGATGACCACGTCCACCGACGCCTGTCCCGCGGCAACGGTGTCGGGCGTCGCCGTCGAAAAGGACGCCGGCGGCGGCGCCAGGATCTCGACGACGCGGACGCCGTACGAGTCGGTCGCGTCGCAGTACTCCTGGATCGTCCACATCGTCATGTCGTCGGTGGGGTCGACGCTCGTGAACGAGTAGTCGCCCCACCGGCGCGGCGGTCCAGGATCGCCGGCCGGGTTGTAGCCGAATGTGCTCGAGGTGTAGAGCGCCGCCGCGCCCAGCGTGCCGGGCGGATCCCCGGCGAGCCGTCCGGCGGTCGCCGCGTTGATCCGCTGCGTCGCTCCCGACGCGCTCGTGCCCATGGCCGCGTGGCCCTGGCCCGACACCGCGATCGAGGGGATCCAGTAGAAGCGGGGGTTCGTCGCGGCGTTGTCGAAGAGCGTTCCGGCCTGCGTCAGCGCGGGCGACACGCTGGAGACGTCGATCTCGTACCAGCGCGAGCCGTTGCGGTCGCCGGGCGAGACGCCTCCGGAGCCGACCGAGATGTTGTGCGCCGTCCAGAGCGCTCCGTCGCGCACGCTCGCCGCGAAGAGCCGGTCATCGATCGCGTCGAGCTGGCCGTCGGCGCCGAAGACGTTGCCCTGGTGAGGCACCGTCAGCGGAACCGACGTCGCCGGAACGGAGAGCGCGAGGTTGGCGGAGATTCCGGAGGGCGGCCAGGCACCGGTCGCGGCGTACGTGATCTTCCGGAAGACCAGCGCGCCGAAACCCGCGTTGTCGACGCCGGCGACCCAAGAGGCGGTGGCGGCGGCGTTGTGAAAATCGCTGACTCCCTGGGGCGCGTAGGGCCCCGTCCCGACCGGCGTCGTGGTCAGGTTGCGGAACGCTGCGACGTCGCCCGAGGGAACGAGGTCGCCGCCCGGTCCCGCGAGGACCCGGCTCTTGCGCACGACGTGCACGCTCGTGCCGAGGTAGACGCCGAGCCCGTCGAAGATGTTGCCGCCGATCGTCAGGCCGTTCACGTCGACGCCGAGGGACGGCGCGTCGAAGAACGTGTCGGTGTCTCCGGCCGGCGAGACGAGGTTGTGCTGGAAGAAGGAGAAGGTCCAGACGGTGGTGTTCGAGAGGACGCCGTTGGAGGCGGCGTCGGAGACCGCGAGGAGCACGCGGTTGTTGGTGAAGGACGCGTTGAAGTTGTTGATCGCGACGATCCAGCGGGAGGACAGGCGGTCGTAGCGAACGTGCGGCGCGCCCGTGGGGTTGGCGGCGCGCACGCTGTCGAAGAACGTGTCCATGCTCGTGTCCAGCACCCCGTCGGCGACCCCGGTGGCCTTGGCGAATGTGCGGATCCGGCCGTTGACGCCGACCAGAAACTGCGTGGGCCCGGCGGCGCCGGACGTGTCGGGCGGGAAGGCGTCGGTGTCGGCGAGCGTGGCCCCGCGGAAGTTCACGCCGAGCGCCTGCGGCGCGCTCGGGCTTGCGGGAGCCGCGGCGTCGGCCGGCGAGGAGGCGGCGCGGGGCGAATCGGGGGCGATGCCCAGGTGGTGGCGCGGCGCGGAGAAGCGCCGGCGGGGGAGCGGCGTCGCCGGCCGGTCGCGGTCGGCGCTCGCCATGATCTCGGCCACGGACCGGCGGAACGGGTCGTTCCCGGAGGCCCGGGCGCCCGCCGGGACGAGGAGCAGAAGCAGCAGGGCCGTCCGCGCGGCTCGAGACAATCCGCCTCGCCATAGAGTTATCGAACTCATTTGTGCTCCCCTGTACAGATTGGGATCGGTGATCGCGGCGATAGATTAGCAGCAGCAGACGCGAGGCAGGAGGTCGGCGATGCGATGGACGTCGGTCAGGCGGGCGGCGGTCCTGTGTCTCGTTTCGGGAGCGGCCGGATTCACGGCGCGGGCGCAGGAGCGCCCGGTGCTGCGATACACGCCCGCGCACGATGAGCTCAAGTACACGTACGGCGGTCATCCGCCGGCGCGGCGCATCGCGCCGGGCACGCGCATCGTCACGTGGACCGAGGACTGCTACGACGGCGCGATGACGAAGCCCGGGCAGATGCCGACCCAGGTCCAGCCTCCGGGCCACGAGAACCCGCAGACCGGGCCCTTCTACGTCGAGGGCGCGGCTCCCGGCGACACGCTCGCCATCCACATCGAGAAGCTCGAGCCCGCCCGCGACTACGGGATCTCGTCGCTCTTCCCGGGCTTCGGGGCGCTCAACGGAACCGACCGGACGGCGATTCTCCAGCCGGATCTGCCGGAGACGGTCTGGTGGTACGAGGTCGACCGCGCGAAGAACGTGGCCCGCACGAAGTCGACCGACGGGAAGCACACGTGGGAAGTCCCTCTCGCCCCGTTTCTCGGGGGCATGGGCGTGTCGCCGGCGCACGGCGAGGCGCGCTCGACGGTCGTGCCCGACAACTTCGGAGGCAACATGGACTGCCCCGAGATCCGCGCGGGCAACACGGTCTATCTGGGCGTCCGCGTGCCCGGAGGAATGCTCTCCTTCGGAGACGGGCACTACGCCCAGGGCGAGGGCGAGATCATCGGAACGGCCATCGAGGGCGCGATGAACGTGGAGCTCACGGTCGAGCTCATCAAGGGGCGCGACACCCCGTGGCCGAGGATCGAGAACGGGGAGTGGATCATGTCGCTCGGCGCCGCCCGCCCGCTCGAGGACGCCGCGCGCATCGCCTTCAAGGACATGGTCCAGTGGGTCATGGAGCGGACCGGGCTCTCGATGCTGGACGCGTACCAGTTCGTCTCGCAGAACGCGAGCGCGCCGGTGATCGAGATCGTGGACCCCCTCTACACGGTCCTCGTCAAGATCCCGAAGAGGCGGCTGCCGGCGCCCGCCCGCTGACGAGCCCGGCAGCCGCCTCGACGTCCTCCTCCCTCGCTCAGGATTCGATCGTCACCTTTTGAGCGAGCACCGAGCCGTCTGCCTGGAGGGTCCCGCGGACCTCGACGCCGTTCCCGACGGCGACATCCGAGAAGGCCGCCTGCCCGCCGCGGCGGTGAAAACGCGTCGACGTGTTGGTGTCCACGGTGATGTTCGTGCCGTTCGACGCGACGACGAAGCTTCCGCTGCCGGCGTCGATCGAGAGTACCGTGCCCGAGAAGGAGCGGCTCCCTCCGACGTGATCGCCCTGCAGGAAGATCTCGGTCGCGAGAAAGGTCCCGTCGTCCTCCTCGAGCGCCTTCACATGCACGCGGTTGCCGACCTCGATCTCATCGAGCGGGATCGAGAGGTCTCCGCGGCGGACGTTCGTGGCGCCGTCGGTCCGGATCTGGACCGCGCCGAGACGCTGATCGAGGACCGTGAGGGTCCCCGCGCCCGGGTCGATCGCCTGGACCAGGCCTTCGATCTCTTCGCCGGCGTGGCCGCGCGGAGAGGTCTGGATGCCGTTGCCGACGATCGCGATCGTCACGGTCGTGTGCGCGCCGGACGCCAGGACGATGCGGCCGCGGGCATGGATGTCGGCGCGTTCGAACTCGAGCTCGACCTCGCCGCCGGGCAGCCCGGTGAGCGTGAAACGGCCGGCGCCGTCGGTCACCGTCGAGGCCGATCCGCCGGCGACGCGGACCGTCACGCCAACGAGCCCGATCGACTCGGAGCGGGCATCGAAGCTCGAGACGCTCGTCCCGCGCACGAGCGTGCCCGAGAGCGTGGCCGGCCCCGGCGACGTCGGCGAGTTGTCGCCGTCCCCGCAACCGCCCAGCGGCACAATCGTGAGCAGGAAAAGCGCAAGAAACCCGAAGCGGGGGCCAATCCGCGAAAGGCAGGGCATGTCGTCCTCCTTGACTCGCTCGGAGGACTCCCGATCACCTCGTTACCGTCCGCACCGGCGGGTGGATCAGGTGATCGGGAACCCCCCG
>Ga0081455_10005203_pt1 | contig 14313 bp, 12 predicted proteins | sample TabmetS3T2R1_FD_70207 | JGI IMG/M metagenome (GOLD analysis project Ga0081455, IMG submission 70207) | Tabebuia heterophylla rhizosphere microbial communities from the University of Puerto Rico - S3T2R1 | ecosystem: Host-associated > Plants > Roots > Rhizosphere ... | reverse complement strand
CCGGGCCGATCAAATGCAGCATGCGCGGCACGCTTTGCCAGCTCATGTTCATGCCGAGCCCGATCTCGGGCACGCGCATATGGGCGTTGCGCGCCATCACGCGGAAATCCAGCGCAACCGCCAGCGCCACGCCACCGCCGACGCAAAAGCCCTCAATGGCGCCGATGGTGATCTGCTCCATGTCCTGCCACGCCCGCGTCAGCCGCGGTCCGAGCTTCAGGTGCCGGCGCAACGCGCCGAGATCCATCGTCTGTCGCGATCGGCCTTCCGGATCCTTCAGGTCGAACCCCGCGCTGAACGATTTGGCGCCGCCTGTGAGCACCACCACGGAGGTCGCAGCGTCATCCTCAAAACTGCGCGCGGCGTCGGTGAGCTGGCGCATCGCCTCGGGCGATAGCGCGTTGATGCCGTCGCCACGATCGAAACGCACGACGGCGATACGGCCATCCGGCCCCAAGCCTTTTTCGATCTTCACATGTTCAGCCATGCATTGCCTCCCTGCCCGTTACTTCCAGAAATCTTAACGCACAAAGGGCCGGTTGGGTGCAGTGCGCCTTTATAGATGGCCCGTGCGATGGTGTTCCGGCTTGCCGCCCGGCACCGGGAAGCGGATCGTGGTGCCGAGCGTGATCCAGTTGGCGTTCTCGCCCGTGATGTTGCGGCCATAGATTAAATCGACCGAGAAAATCTCGTTGGGCCGGTAGCGTACGCCGGTCTGGAACCGTGGCTGCACCACGCTCGGCGTATCCGAATGGCCCGCCTGGCCAAAGGTTTCGATCGTCCACTGCAAGGTATCGGTGAACTTCCAGTCAAAACCGATACCGTAGAGCAGATAGTGGCGATCGACGCTGCGGTCCCATAGCCAGCCGCCATTGACGTTGATGCGCATGGTCTCGTTGAGCCGGAACGTCGCCGGGATCACGGCAAAGGCCGAAAGGTTTTCACCGGTCAGCGCGTCGAACGAGCCGCCGGCGTAGGCCGAGAAGCCGAGCTTGCCGACGCCCGTTGGCACAAAATTCATCTTGGCCTTCGGCTGGATCGTGGTGCCCCAGTCACCATCGCTGCGCGAATGGCTGGTGAACATGCTTAGCTCGACCGGCTTGAAAGGATCGACCACGCAGGATGGATTGGCGACCGCCGTAAAATCGGTGTTGGAAGCCGACGACAGCCAGCTTTCGACCTTGCACGAGCCGGCTTCGCCAATGTCGGCGGCATCGACCGCATAGGCGCCATTCGCCGCCCGCGCGGCTCCAGCCGGCAGCCAGGCCGAAATGGCTGCCGCCACTGCCAATACCGTGCGCCCTGCCCTGATCCCCATCGGCAAATGCTAGCAGAGTCTGTGCCTCGACATAGCCCGGATTTTGCGCCTATCCTGACGGCATGAGCGACCATGATCACGACCACGACGGCCACCATCACCACCACGACCACGATCATTCCGAACTGTCGGAGACCGAGCTGCGCGTGCGCGCGCTGGAATCGATCCTGACCGAGAAAGGCTATGTCGATCCGGCGTCCCTCGACCTCCTGATCGATCTCTATGAAAAGAAGATCGGACCGCGCAACGGCATTCGCGTGGTCGCCAAGGCGTGGAGCGATCCCGCCTATCGCGAACGCCTGATGAAGGACGCAACGGCGGCGATTGCCGAGCTCGATTATTCCGGCCGGCAGGGCGAACACATGGTCGTCGTGGAGAATACGTCGGAGCAGCACAACATGGTCGTGTGCACGCTGTGCTCCTGCTATCCGCATCCCGTGCTGGGGCTGCCGCCAGTCTGGTACAAGTCCGCGCCCTACCGCTCCCGCGCCGTCGCCGACCCGCGCGGCGTATTGAAGGATTTCGGCGTGACGCTGCCTGATGCTACGAAGATACGTGTCTGGGATTCCACGGCCGAGATCCGCTACCTCGTGCTGCCGATGCGCCCCGAGGGCACCGAGGGCTGGAGCGCCGAGCAGCTCGCCGAACTCGTCACGCGCGACAGCATGATCGGCACCGGCCTGCCGAAACAACCCGGCGAGATCGCCTGATGGACGGCGCACATGACATGGGCGGCGCCAAGGGTTTTGGCCCCGTCGTACCCGAGCCGAACGAGCCGGTATTTCACGGCGACTGGGAGCGCCGCGCCTTTGCGCTGACGGTCGCCATGGCACGCCCTGGCGGCTGGAACATCGATATGTCGCGGTTTGCCCGCGAGAACCGTCCGCCCGACGACTACCTCAGCAAAAGCTATTTTCAGATCTGGCTGGCCGGGCTGGAAACGCTGATGGTCGAGCGCGGACTGGTGACGCGCGAAGAGATCGAGGCCGGCAAGGTGCTCTCTCCGCCCAAGCCCGGCGTCAAGCCGGTCGCGCCCAATGAAGTCACGCCCGCGATCCGGCGCGGCGGCCCGACCGAGCGCGAGGCGAAGGCGCCTGCAATGTTTGCGGTCGGCGACACCGTGCGGATGAAAGACATCCACCCGGTGACGCATACAAGGCTGCCGCAATATGTCCGCGGCCATCTCGGCACCATCGAGCTCAATCACGGCTGTCACGTCTTCCCCGACACGAATTCGCTTGGCCAGGGCGAGGACCCGCAATGGCTCTACACCGTGCGTTTCGACGGGCCGGAATTGTGGGGCAAGGGTACGGACCCGACGCTCAGCGTCTCCGTCGACGCCTGGGAATCCTATCTGGAGCGCGTGTGATGAATCTGACCCCGCAACAGGCGATGCGGGCGGCCGTCGCCGTGCCCGGCGTCCCCCGCGACGAGGACGGCCCGGTATTTCGCGAGCCGTGGGAGGCGCGCGCCTTCGCCATGGCGCTGGCGCTGCACGAGGCCGGCGTCTTCACTTGGAAGGAATGGACGGAGACGCTGGGCGCGCAAATCAAGCGTGCGCAGGCCGCCGGCGATCCTGATACGGGCGAGACCTACTATCAGCACTGGCTGGCGACACTGGAAACGCTTGTCGCGGCCAAGGGCGTCGCGACGTCAGACGTCCTGCATCGCTACCGCGACGCCTGGGACCACGCCGCCGATCGCACGCCGCACGGCGCGCCGATCGAGTTGACGGCGAAGGATTTTGGGTAGCTGCTGTTGTGCGCGGACGGATCACTGGCTGCGTCGCATCGCTGGGACGCTCAAAGCCAAGAGCGCGATCAGGATCACGTGCAGGACGACCGCCGGCCACAAGAGGATTCCGGTGACGGCGCCGGCCAGGCCAAGGTAGGCTAGATACACCGTGACCAATACGCTGTAGATAAGCAAGCCTATCAACGGCGGACCGGGCCAGCAGGCGATCCCCAGAGCAATTAGCGCCATGCCGGCCACACGTGCTACAGGCACCGCGACGCCGGCAAGTTGCTCTCCCAACAACAGTTGACCGACCAGCCAAGGAGCTATCAGCAAAGCCACTCCCGTAGCAGCTTCGCTGATAGCTGCGAGAGCCAGTACGTTTTTCACCGTCCCGCCATTCATACCACGATGCCGGTGCCGGAGCCGTCAGCGCTTCATTCCCACGGTCGGCTCCTGCTCGAGTTTGAAGGTTAGCTTGTTGATCTTTCCGGTGAACTTGAACGGAGGATCGTAGCGATGCTCGAGCAGCGCCACTCCGGTGCGAGTGTCCTGCCCGATGTCGAAGGTTTCGTCCTCGGGAAGCGTGATTGGAATAGTGTGCTCCAGCTTATTGCGCGTTACTTCCTTGCCATCGACTGACAGGACGCCGGTACCTCCCTTGCCTAGACCCGGCTCTTCCGTCCTGAAGTCAAAGAGGATGGTGTGTTTGCCCGCCTCCAGCTCGGGCCCCTCCCAGACCGTGCGCTTGAGATCAAGCAAGTTGTAGAGGAACACCACCTTGCCGCGCCCGACGCCGAACTCACCCTTGCTCAGGAAGAGCCCGTAGCCACCGAAGCGCCCGCCGTGCGTGACGACCATGCCCTCCGCACCGCCTTGGGGTATCTCGACCTCCGCGGTAATAGTGTAACTCTTGTTGAGGATACTGGGTGCTGCGCTCGCCGGCGTGCCGATCAATTCGCCGGAATAGGTGAACTCCGTGCGTCCGGCCGTGAGGCTCGGGCGCGGCGTGTTCCAACGCGCAAGCGTCGAGTTGTCGAGCGGCAGCACGTTGTACTTCTTCGCTTCGGCGTAGAAGACGTCCTGCAGCTGCTTGAGCTTGTCCGGCATCTTCGAAGCGAGATCGTCGGACTGGGTAGGATCGTCATTGACGTTGTAGAGTTCCCAGTTGTACCCGGTGATCACGTCCGGCGGCGCCTTCGTGCTCAATTCCCACGGAAGCGTCGCGGGAGTCGTGGCCGCGACCCAGCCATCCTGATAGATGGCGCGATTGCCCAGCATCTCGAAATACTGCGTCTGGTGGATGGAAGGCGCGTTCGCGTTCGCCTTGTTCCACGTGTACGTCATGCTGACACCCTCTATGGGAATCTGCTTGATCCCGTTGATTGTGTCAGGCTGCGGAATGCCCGCCGCTTGGAGAATGGTCGGCACGATGTCGATGACATGATGGAACTGGCGGCGGATGCCACCGGCGTCCGCGATGCGGCCGGGCCAGGACATGACTACGCCCTGCGCTGTTCCACCGAAATGCGATGGCACCTGCTTCACCCACTTGAACGGCGTACCCATCGCCCACGCCCACCCCGCGGCGAAATGCGGGAATGTCCGTTCGGATCCCCAGAAAGGATACCAGAGGAGCTGGTCCTTCACCGGCACGGGCACGCCGTTGAAGGTCGTGAACTCGTTCGGCGTACCGTTGACCATGCCCTCGGCGCTCGCGCCGTTGTCTCCGCCGATGTAGATGATCAAGGTGTTGTCGAGTTCGCCGAGGTCCTCGACAGCCAGGATCACTCTCCCGATCTCATGATCGGCATAGGCGAGATAGGCCCCGTAGACATCCGCCTGCTTGATGAAGAGCTTCCTTTCGTCCCAGCTCAGCGAATCCCATTGCGGCAGTTCCTTCGGCCATGGGGTCAGCTTCGCGTTCTCGGGCATGATGCCCAGCTGCTTCTGGTTCGCAAAGATCTTCTCGCGTATCTTGTTCCAGCCCTCGTCAAAGAGGTGCATGTCGCTGATCTTCTTGATCCACTCGGGCGTGGGATGATGCGGCGCATGGGTGGCGCCCGGCACGTAGTAGACGAGCCACGGCTTGCCCGGTGCGACCTCCTTGAGCTGCTTGATGTACTGAATGGCCTCATCGGCCATCGCCGTCTCCAGATTCCAGCCGGGATTGTTTAGGAAGGGATAGATGGCGGTCGTATTGCGGAACAGATTTGGCTGCCACTGGCTCGCATCGCCACCGACGAAGCCATAGAAATACTCAAAGCCCATTCCATTCGGCCATTGCTCGAACGGCCCCGCCTGGCTCGACTGATAGGAGGGCGTGTTGTGATCCTTGCCGAACCACGAGGTCGCGTAGCCGTTGGCTTTCAGGATGGTGCCGATCGTGCCCTTCTCGATCGGGATGATCGAGTCGTAGCCGGGGAAACCCGTTGCGATCTCGCCGACCACCCCATAGCCAACCGAATGATGGTTGCGTCCGGTGATCAGCGCGGCGCGCGTCGGCGAACATAATGACGTCGAATGGAAGTTCGTGTAGCGCAGTCCGGCCCTTGCAATCCGATCCATGCTGGGAGTCGGTATGACGCCGCCGAAGGTGCTGGGTGCACCGAACCCCTGATCATCCGTCATGATAAGCAGCACGTTTGGCGCGCCCTTCGGTGGCACGACGCGCGGCGCCCACCATGGCGTCGACTCCGAGGCCTTCTCCTTGATCACCCCGCCGAATTTCAGATCGGGCGGAGGGATCTGGTTACCCGGAATGGTAATCGTGGCAGCAGGCGAACCAATCGTGGGTGCAGTTTGCTGTGCGAATGCTGGAATGCAGCCCAGGGTAAGAAAACTCACACCTACCAGCAGATGACTGATCTTCATGGAGAGCCTCCCGTGAGATGCTGTCCCCTTGCGAAAGTCAGGTGCGTGTCAGCAAAAATTATCGTGTCGGCAAGCCGTCACTTTGACACAAGTCAAGAAGCGACCTCGTACCGGTGTACGGTCGAATTCTCAGGGAATTTTACGGCGGGGTAGAACAATCGCAGGACGCCAGCAATAATGCATCACGCCGATTGTTGCGTTGCCGCATATTCCCGCCAGCCCTTGGCCCGCAACGCGCAGGCCGGACATTCGCCGCAGCCATAGCCCCAATCGTGCTGCGCGCCGCGCTCGCCGAGATAACAGGTGTGCGAGTGTTCGCGGATCAGGTCGACCAGCCCTGCCCCGCCGAGTTCATGCGCGAGCTTCCAGGTCGATGCCTTGTCGAGCCACATCAGCGGCGTATGCAATTCGAAATTCTTCGCCATGCCGAGGTTGAGCGCGGACTGCAGCGCCTTGATGGTCTCGTCCCGGCAATCGGGATAGCCGGAGTAATCGGTCTCGCACATCCCGCCGACGATGTGGCGGATGCCGCGCCGATAGGCCAGCGCCGCGGCGAAGGTTAGAAACACCAGGTTACGGCCGGGTACGAACGTGTTCGGCAGGCCGTCAGCGCCCATGGCAATGGCGACGTCGCGGGTCAGCGCAGTGTCGGAAATTTCCGCCAATGTCGGGATTTCCAGCGTGTGGCTGTCGCCGAGTTTTGCCGCCCAATCCGGCCGCATCGATTTCATCCCGGACAGCAGCCGGTCGCGGCATTCAAGCTCGATCGCATGGCGCTGGCCGTAGCTGAAGCCGAGCATTTCGACGCGCGCAAAGCGCCGCAAGGCCCAGGCCAGGCAGGTGGTGGAATCCTGCCCGCCGGAAAACAGCACCAGCGCGGTTTCGGAGGATGATTGGTCGTTCATGACGCGCAATTAGCACTCCCGCGGCTTGAGGCCAACCGGTGGAAATTGCCCCGATTTCCGGCTCGTTCCACTGGGATCGGCAGGCCGCTTGCGGCATAAAGCTGCTGTCCTTCCCTGGCTTTCGGAAATCCCATGACCCCTTCCCGCGATATTTCCCGCCTCATCGAGATCATGGCGGCGCTGCGCACGCCGGTCACGGGCTGCCCGTGGGACCTTGAGCAGGATTTTGCGACGATCGCCCCCTACACGATCGAGGAAGCCTATGAGGTGGCGGATGCGATCACGCGCGGCGATCTCGACGACTTGCGCGAGGAACTGGGCGATCTGCTGCTGCAGGTCGTCTATCACGCCCGCATGGCGGAAGAGCAAAACGCCTTTGCCTTCGGCGACGTGGTCGAGGCGATCACGCGGAAGCTGATCCGCCGCCACCCGCATGTGTTCGCCGACAAGGACGGCAACATCGCGCCCGCCGGCGTCAAGAGCGCCTGGGAGCGCATCAAGGCCGAAGAAAAAGCCGAGCGCGCCGCGCGTCGGCCGCCGGAAGAGACGGCGCACAAATCGCTGCTGTCGAGCGTCAAGGCCGGCCAACCCGCGCTGACGCGAGCGATGGAATTGCAGCGCAAGGCGTCGACCGTCGGCTTCGACTGGAACGATCCGCGTGCCGTGCTCGCCAAGATTCGAGAAGAAGCCGATGAGATCGAGGCAGCGCTCGACCGCAAGGATGTCGACGAGCTCGCGGAAGAAACCGGCGATCTCCTGTTTGCGCTGGTCAATCTGGCCCGCCACGTCGGCGCCGATCCCGAAACCGCGCTACGCGGCACCAACGCCAAGTTCGAGCGCCGCTTCGCCTATATCGAGCGCGCGCTGGCCGCCAAGGGTCGCTCGCTGGAGGACGCAACGCTGGAAGAGATGGACGCGTTGTGGAACGAGGCCAAGGGTGTTGAGCAACCGGCGGCTGAATCGATGCGAGCGCAAAGTCGCCAGCGGTAAGAGACGAGCTCTCTCGGCTCGTCGTCCCGGCGAACGCCGGGACCCATAACCACAGGAGCCTGTGGTTACGGGAAGTCATCGAACAGTTTAGGCCAATCGAAAGATCGCGCGCTATGGGTCCCTGCTTTCGCAGGGACGACAGCAAGCTCACGCCACGCGCGGCACGGCGTCGAACCTTGACACCACGATCTCGCGCTTGGTCTCGTCGACGCGCACCGTCATGGCGAAGCGCCCGTCGTGAAGCTCCTTGGTGAGCACCTCGGCATTGCGATGCAGCCAGCTGATCCCGGCGCCGTCGGAAGCATCGATCGACAGGTCCAGCGTCGTGCGCGTTGCCGCCAGCCGCTCCTCGATCGCGCTCAACAATTCGTCGATCCCCTCGCCCGATGTGGCCGAGACCAGAAAGCACGGCCGTTCCGGCGGACGGCGTGCGGCGATGTTGCGCAGGTTCTCGCGTTCCTCGGGATCGAAGCGATCGATCTTGTTCCAGACTTCGAGGATGCGACCGCCGGCGGTGGGATCAATACCGAGCTGCCGCAGCACGGCATCAACGTCGCGCTCCTGTGCCTCCGCGTCCTCATGCGAGATGTCGCGGACGTGGAGAATGATGTCGGCCTCCAGCACCTCTTCCAGCGTGGCGCGGAAGGCGGCGACGAGCTGGGTTGGCAGGTTGGAAATGAATCCGACGGTGTCGGACAGCATCGCCTTGCCGCCATGCGGCAGGCTCAGCGCGCGCAAGGTCGGATCGAGCGTTGCAAACAGCATGTCGGCCGCCTGCACGTCGGCGCGCGTCAGCCGGTTGAACAGCGTCGACTTGCCGGCGTTGGTGTAGCCGACCAGCGCGACCACGCGATACGGCACCCGCTGCCGGCCGGCGCGATGCAGCCGCCGCGTCGCCTGCACCTTCTTCAGTTCGTTCTCCAGCCGCGTGATGCGGTCGCCGATCAGCCGGCGGTCCGCCTCGATCTGGGTCTCGCCGGGGCCGCCCATGAATCCAAAACCGCCGCGCTGACGCTCCAGATGGGTCCATGACCGCACCAGCCGGCTGCGCTGGTAATTCAGGTGCGCCAGCTCGACCTGCAACGCCCCCTCTTTGGTCTTGGCGCGGCGTCCGAAGATTTCCAGAATCAATCCGGTGCGGTCGAGCACCTTGGTGTTCCAGGCCTTCTCGAGGTTGCGCTGCTGGATCGGCGACAGCGCGCAATCCATCACCACCAGCTCAATCTCGTGGCCTGCGATCAGGCCGGTGATCTCCTCGACCTTTCCCTTGCCGAGATAGGTCGCCGGCCGGATCTGGCTGATCGGTGCGATCAGCGCGTCAGCGATGGTGAGGTCGATGGCGCGCGCCAGGCCGGCGGCTTCCTCAAGCCGGGCTTCTGAATCGCGCACAGCCTCTTTCGCCTGCGCATCGGCGTTGCCGCCGCGCATACGCAAATAAGGGCCGATGACGATCACCCGCCCGCTTTGTTTGGCCGCCGACCGCGGACGGTCGGCGCTCCCTTCACGGTCGAAGGGTTCCAATCAGTTCACTCTCAAGCCGGGGCATCCTCGCCGCCCTCGAACAACTGGATCGGAGCGCCCGGCATGATGGTCGAGATCGCATGCTTGTAGACAAGCTGCGAATGACCGTCGCGCCGAAGCAGCAAGCAGAAATTGTCGAACCAGGTGACTATCCCCTGCAGCTTTACTCCGTTGACCAGAAAGATCGTCAGTGGCGTTTTTGTTTTACGAACGTGATTTAGGAAGGTGTCTTGTAGATTTTGTGCGCGGTCTGCCGCCATTGTTTTTGTCCCGCCGTCTCGTGCTTCTTTTTATTAAGCCGGTTGTTGCTCTCTCATGGAGCCTGCCCCCGACTCGCCGGCTTCCCCTGAGATCCCCCTCCGGTCGGCTCGGCGTTCCGATTAGAGGCTACGCGCGCTTTTTAGGCAAGCCGGTTCACGCGTCACCCCCTCGGAACCCAGTGGCCATTCTCTTCAAATGACCTGAAAGAGATAAATATTCCCAAGCAGATGCATGGACCTGCGCAGGCCTGCGATCGATCGAACAAACGATTCATTCAAACTTCAGCCGACTCCAAGCGCCTTGAGCTTGCGGTGCAGCGCCGAGCGCTCCATGCCGACAAATTCGGCCGTCCGCGAGATGTTGCCGGAGAATCGGCTGATCTGCGCGATCAGGTAGTCACGCTCGAAAACTTCCCGCGCTTCGCGTAGCGGCAGCCCCATGATGTGTTCGCCATTATTGCTGGTCGGCATCGCCGGCACCATCGAGCCCACATCCTGAGGCAGCATGTCGGCGGTGATGATCGCTTCTGGACCGCCGCCGGCCAGAATCATGACGCGTTCGACATTGTTGCGGAGCTGGCGGACGTTGCCGGGCCAGACATGGGACTGCAATACCGCCATCGCGTCCTGGCCGATCTGCCGCTTCGGCAAGCCCGTCGCCGCGGATATCTGATCCATGAAATAGTCGATCAGTTCGGGGATGTCCTCGCGGCGTTCCGACAGCGGCGGAACGCGGATCGGCACCACCGACAGCCGGTGATAGAGATCTTCGCGGAAACGCCCCTCCGCGATCTCTTCCTCCAGGTTGCGCGCCGTCGAGGAGATGATGCGCACATCGACATGGATCTTGGCGGTGCCCCCCGAGCGCTGAAAGGTCTGGTCGACCAGTACGCGCAGGATCTTGTTCTGGGTCTCGCGCGGCATGTCGGCGATTTCGTCGATGAACAGCGTGCCGCCATGCGCCTCTTCCAGCGCACCGGGCTTGCGCGGATGCTCGCCGTTGGACTGCTCGATGCCGAACAGTTCGACTTCCATCCGCTCCGGCGTGATCGCCGCGGCGTTGATGACGACGAACGGGCCTTCTGCACGGCTCGATGCATTGTGCAGCGTCCGCGCCGCCAGTTCCTTGCCGGAGCCGGACGGGCCGACGATCAGGATGCGGCTGTTGGCCTTGGCCGCCCGGTCGATGGTCTGGCGCAACTGGTTCATGCAGGCGGAACGTCCGGTGAGAACGCTGGCGGTCGGAGCCAGTTGCTTCAGTTCCTTCACTTCGCGCTTGAGGCGCGAGGTCTCCAGCGCCCGCGTCGCGACCAGGATCAGCCGGTCGGACTTGAACGGCTTTTCGATGAAGTCATAGGCGCCGCGCTTGATCGCGGCGACCGCAGTCTCGATGTTGCCGTGGCCGGAGATCATCACCACTGGAACATCGGCGTGCTCCTTCTTGACCTGCTCGAGCAATTGCAGGCCGTCGAGCTTGGAGCCCTGCAGCCAGATGTCGAGAAACACCAGATGCGGGCGGCGGTTGGAGATCTCGGCGAGCGCCGAATCGCTATCGCGGGCGGTACGGGTATTGAAGCCTTCGTCTTCGAGGATGCCCGCAACGAGGTCACGAATATCGGCTTCGTCGTCGACAATCAGAATGTCACTGGCCATGGGTTACACCTGTCTTGTCAGTTGCCTGTTGCGGCTTCGGATTTTGCTCGATCATTGGTCGCGGATGCCGTCTCATTGGTTTCGCCTGACGACCCTTTTGTTTCATTGCCCTGCTGGTGTGTTTCCACCTTCGCTGCATGACCGGAGACGGCGAATCGCAGCCGCATCCAGGCGCCGCGCTGTCCGGGCCGGAAGTCGGAGGCATCCTTGAGTTCGATGCGGCCGCCATGGTCTTCCAGCACGCGGCCGACAATCGCGAGCCCAAGCCCGGTGCCCTTTTGCCGCGTCGTCACATAGGGCTCCAGCAACCGCGCGCGGCTCACCTTGGGCAGGCCGATACCGTTGTCGATCACGTCGATCACGATGTCTTCGTGTTCGCGCGCGGCGATGACGTCGATGCGTCCCTTGCCGAGTTCTTCCGGCGGCACCTGCTCGATCGCTTCCGTCGCGTTCTTGATGATGTTGGTGAGCGCCTGCGAGATCAGCCGGCGGTCGAACTGCGCGCGCATCGGATCCTGCTTGATGTCGGCCTCGATATCGAGATCGGGATGACCGACTTTCATCAGGAACACCGCCTGCCGCACGGTGTCGGCGACGTCCTCGCCTTCCATCACCGGCTTTGGCATCCGCGCAAAACGCGAGAATTCATCAACCATCCGCCTGATGTCGTCGACCTGTCGCACGATGGTGTCTGTACATTGTTCGAAGATGTTCTTGTCTTCGGTGATGACCTTGCCGAATTTGCGGCGAATCCGCTCTGCGGAGAGCTGGATAGGCGTCAGCGGATTCTTGATTTCGTGCGCGATGCGGCGCGCGACGTCGCCCCAGGCCGAGGTGCGCTGCGCGGAGACCAGCTCCGTGATGTCGTCGAGCGTGATGATGTAGCTGTCGCGCGACTGACTGGTCTGTTCGGCGCTGACCCGGACCGACAGGTTGCGCTCATGGCCGTCGCGCATGATCGTGATCTGGCCCTGCACCAGGCGCTGCGTGCCCTCGCGCGCGGTCTTCATCATGTCGTCGAGCTCGGGCAGCACGTCCGACAGCGGATGGTCGAGCGTCTCCGATTCGGCGTGGCCGATCAGCTTCTCGGCCGAGCGGTTCAGAATGCCGACGCTGCCCGACGCGTCGACGCCGATGATGCCGGCGCTGGCCGAGGACAGCACCGCTTCGATGAAGCGGCGGCGGCTGTCGATCAGGTCAGACGCGCTGACCAGTTCGTCGCGCTGGCTGCGCAACTCGGCGGTCATCTTGTTGAAGGTCTCGCCGAGCTGCGCGAGGTCGCCCTCGGATTTGTGAACGGGCACCTGGACGTGCAGATCGCCGGTCGAGACGATGTTGGCCGCGCTCATCAGATTGCGGATCGGCGCCACCAGCCAGTTGGCGAAATTCAATCCGATCAGCACCGACGCCATCAGGATGGTCAGCGCGATCACCGCAAACATCAGCGCGAAGGTGACCTGGATGCCGAGCCGGCGGGCTTCGATCTGGGCATATTCGGCGACGCTGGCCTGTGTCTGCTTCAGCTGGCTGACCACGCGGGGCTCGAGCAGCCGGGCAACGTACAGGAACGTGTCGGTAAAGCCGCGCAGGCGAATGACCGCTGCGACATAGTTCTCTTCCGGGAATACCCCGATCTCCGGCTTGGTGTCGCTGACGTCGTTGAGGAACTCCTGGGGCGGCGTCGCAAATTGCTGCTTGATGCCGGTTTGCGCCGTCACCAGAACGTTGCGATCCTTGTCGATCAGCATCGCGCCCGGCAAATTGCGTGAAGCCGCGTTGTTCGTCAGCAACTCGAAAAACGACTGCCGATCCTGATCGTAAAGCGGCCGCGCATTCGACAGATCGTTGGCCATCCCGAGGATGTCGCTGTTGATCAAATAGGCGTGCTCGTTGACGTAGGCACGGGCAATGTTCAGCGAGTTCTCGATCGCCGCTCGCGTCGGCCCGGAAAACAGCCGGTCGAGGCCGCGATCAAGGGTGACGTTGGCGACGATCGCCACCACGACCGCCGGGAGCACGGCGATCACGGAGAACAGGCCGACGATCTGGACGTGCAGCCGTGCGGCCGCCCGGCCGCGCCGCCGCGCCTGGATCACCAGCCAGACTTCGCGGACGATGATGCCGACCAGCAGCAGGACGGTCGCCGCATTGATCAGCAGGAACGAATAGACAACGTGACGGGTCGGCTCGATCGGCGTCAGGCCGGCCAGGACCATGAAGGTCAGAAATGCCGACAGCAGCGCAATCGCGACCGCAAACGGCGCCACCCACTTCCGCAGGATCCCTCCTCCGGGTTCGGCAAGCGACGCGTCTAGTGATGGGGCCGAGGTCGTCTCTGCGGTCGTCATTCCGGCAATCGGTGAGCTGAAAGGCATAGGCCCGCCTATTCGCGGACTGATGCATTCATATCACAATGTTGCCGAATTGCGACAATTCCACGGCGCATATACCCGCGAAATCGATCACTTCCCGCCGAATCACCCGCTTTTTTATTGCCCGAGGCAGCGGCTGCTATCCCTAGCCGCCGCTTCGGTAGACCTGGATGTCGAGGTCCCTGATCTTCTTCCGCAGCGTATTGCGGTTGAGACCGAGCAGGTCGGCGGCGCGAATCTGGTTGCCGCGAGTGGCCGCCAGCGCCGCGGTGAGCAGCGGCACCTCGATCTCCTTGAGGATGCGGTGGTAGAGGCCCGGCGGCGGCACGCCGTTCGGGAAACCGGAGAAGTGCGAGGACAGGTAGGCCTCGACCGCGCCCCCGAGATTCTCCACGCCTATCGGCGCGTTGCCGCCCGAGGTGACGGCCGGCGGAGCCAGTTCGCCATCGATCACCGAGGCCGTAATGACGTCCTGCGGGTAAAGCGCGGCGAGCCGGCGTGCGAGGTTTTCGAGCTCACGCACGTTGCCGGGCCAGCGGTGCTGCTTGAGCCGCTCGAGCGCCAGCGCGTCGAGCTTTTTCGGCGGCAGGCCGTCCTTTTCGGCGAGCGAGAAGAAGTGCCTGATTAGATCCGGCAGGTCCTCGATCCGCTCGCGGAGCGGCGGCAGCCGCAGCGGCACGACGTTG
>Ga0081455_10005202_pt1 | contig 14314 bp, 13 predicted proteins | sample TabmetS3T2R1_FD_70207 | JGI IMG/M metagenome (GOLD analysis project Ga0081455, IMG submission 70207) | Tabebuia heterophylla rhizosphere microbial communities from the University of Puerto Rico - S3T2R1 | ecosystem: Host-associated > Plants > Roots > Rhizosphere ... | reverse complement strand
AAAGATTAATCTTGATAAATAGCCATAAAATATCAAAACCAGCCCTTGACACTTTTGCTAGTAATTAATTGGATTTGGATTCGGTGTTACTTTTGTTTTCACTGGGTTGGGATTCGGTGTTACTTTTGTCTTCACTGGGTTGGGATTCGGGATTACCTTTAACATTTATTGACACGTCATCTGAGTCTGAGGCGTCTTGGTCATCTGTAACAGTGAGCTTGAAGACCAACTTTGAATCTTCAGATAGTGATGGTGCGTTAAAACTAGCCTTTGCTTCATCAGAGTCCTTAATATCTACTTTAGGACCGTCCGTTTGTTCCCATTTGTATGAAGCAAGCTTTCCATCTTCGTCACTGCTCTTACTTCCATCAAGTGTGACTTCAGTATTTGCGGATACTGTCTGGTCATCTCCTCCGTTAGCTACTGGTGCATTATTTTGAACTACTACATTCTCGCTAGGCATAGACGTTTCATTGGTGAGCTTTTCTGAGCCAGTTATACTGGAAGGACCAGTCCTGTTTTGAAGAGCAGTGGCCGTGGATGTAGAAGTTCCCTTACCTATGACTTGAAGTACGGCTGTAGGTGAATCTTTGGTGCCATAAAGTGAATCTCCAGAAAAGTGACTCTGGATATTGTATGAAGCTTTAGTGTTGGGTGCATTGAGTCCAGTTGCACTATATTGTCCTATAGCATCCGTTATCTTGTTACTGATCACTATTGGTGGAGTTGCTGTGAAAGAGATTATCTTCCCGCTTAATGCAGAAGAAGGAACATTGGTAATATCAGTCAATTTTCCAGTCACACTGTAGGCTGCACCTCCTTTCAACCTACTTGGATTAAGAGATATTGACAGAGATGTGTCATGCTTAAGTGTATTGTATGTTGCAGTTGCCATAGATGGGTCGTAGCTGGCATCACCTGCAAAATGAGCTTGAACTGTCCAGCCAGTTGCAACAGTTTGGAGCGCAGCTCCTGTAGAAGAGAAGGTACCATCAGAACCAGTCACTGCAGACTGCAAGTTAGCGGCGCCTGTACCATCAAAGCTGATGGTTTTTCCTCCTATTCCGACATTCCCACCTACGTTGTCGGTCAATTTTCCTGTTACAGTTACTGTTTTACTCCAGGGGACATTGGAGATGGGATTTAGTGTGAGAGTTGTAGATCTGGGTTCTAATATTGAGATAGAGACCACACCGGCATTGCTACTATCTACAATACCATCATTTGCTTTGAATGTGAAACTGTCAGGGCCTACATAGTCCGTAACTGGATTATAATTGAGATTAGGGGCTGTACCTGTTAATGTACCATGAGCTGGCTGCGTTAATATTGTATATGTTAAAGGATCATTATTGGAATCTGTGGCAGTAAGGGTAATGGCTTGCTGTGTGTTCTTATTGAGACTTATTGCTTGGTCATTTGCAACGGGCGGGTCATTAACTGGTCCTTGTACAGTTATACTTACCGTTGCTGTATTACTATCAACAGTACCATCATTTGCTTTGAATGTGAAACTGTCAGGGCCTACATATTCAGAATTAGGCGTATATGTGACATTAGCCGAATTTGGACCTGTTGCCGTAATTGGTCCTAAACTTCCAAACCCAGGTTGAGTGACCGTGTGGAAGGATAGAGTGTTTCCGTCAGGATCTGATCCTGTAAGAGATATAATAACGGGAGCATTTTTGTTGGTAGAAACAGACTGATCCAGAGTCTGAGGGGGACTGTTAAGTTGTGGATTATCATTAACAGTAATACTTACAGAGTCTAATGACGACGACGCTAGACCTTTGGCATCTGTCACATTAAGGGAAAATATTAGTATATCCCCAGACGAAGTCACATTAGGTGCCGTGAATGTGGCATTGGCAGTATTAGCTCCAATTAGAGTAACATTGTGAGCGCCTGCAGTCTGTTTCCACAAGTATGATAAAGGCAAGGTTCCATCAGGATCATTACTTGCACTACCATCTAGTACCACCACAGAGCTTTCATTTACTGATTGGTCCGAACCGGCATTTGCCACAGGGGGTTGATTGGTATCCTTGACTGTCACAACAACAGTATCAGAATTGGTTGCACCGGCATTGTCAGTAACGGTTAGATTGAATTTCAATAAGGTATCATTTGAAACAATAGGTGCATCGAAACTGACTGCAGCAGTATTTGTATTACTAAGTACTACAGATGGTCCTTCGATCTGACTCCACAAGTATGACGTTATGGTACCATCAGAATCGGAGCTACCACCTCCGTCAAGTGCTACATCCATTGTGCCCTCTTCGACAATTTTGTCAGTTCCAGCATTTGCTACTGGAGGCAAATTACCAGCCTTCGTGATACTGAAACTGTCCAATACGTCATTGTTACCATTTCTAAAGAACTTTCCTTGTAATGCATTTCCATTATTGGTACTTTGGATATCAAGCTGACCAAAAAAATTGTCCTGCTGACTTGATGTAAATGCTGCTTTTCCGGACAGAGCGTGGAAGTTAACTCCACCAGTGCCGACTATAGCATAGATTGCCCCATTTCCTTCTGTGTACATGTTTGGATTATTGTCAGTTATTGTGGGACTGGCTGGATTGCCTGGATTGTATGTTAATTTGTAGGTTCGTTGGTAATTGTGAACATGGCCCTGCAAGACAAGGTCTACTCCATACTGAGCAAACATGGGACCAAATCCATTTCTAATATTAGTATTTTCGGACCCAGTGTTGGAACACGATGAGCTACCACAAGTATTGGGTGATGTATACATTGGTTTGTGAAGATAAACAATTATCCATTTTATGTTTGGATTAGTCGAAGCTGATTGCAAATCGTTCTGGACAAAATTTTTCTGAGCCGAACCAGATGCATAACTGTTCCTGTCTGTGTCAATAACAACGATATGAACATCATCATGGTTATAAGAAAAATACGTCTGAGATTGGCTGAAATGACTCATATATCCACTGAATCCTTCGGTATCATCATCTTCGTGATTACCTATTGCAATCTTGGTCTTGCTAGTAAGACCAGAGCCATCTATCTTTGTAAAGAAACAACTGCCGGTAGATGCATATGAATAATCACCTAATCCAAAAACCCGTTCGGGACCCTTTCCATTCATATTCGCTAATGTAGCATCGGTGTTTGTTGTGCATCCCCAATCTCCTGCAGCGCCAAAATTAAAATCTGAAACTGCTGCTGAAACAAATTGACTCCAATTAAGTTGTAAGTTCTGAGAAAATGAATAAAATATTAACAATACCAGTGTACCATATAAAATGTTACGGCAAATGCTTATGCCGTGGATACAAGGCCCTGAAGACTCAACCTGACTCAACCTGATACTACACCCGCACAGCGATAATGAAATAGGCATGTATATAACTTTCATGTATTAGTTTGATGAACCTCGATTGGATTTAGCAGCGACAGTACCAGATTTTAGAAATGGTCGGAAGGGATGCGTGACGATATCGGTGCTAATTGAGGGTTTCTTAACTTACTATACAATAATAAGCTTTAAGTCTTTCTCTTTCCAAAGTCCTTTTGATTAATTTCTTTCAAAACCTCATGCACTATTTGCTTTACATTCTCCTCGGAATATTCTTGAGTTGTATCTAGACTTGGATACCGTTTTTCTATCGATTTGAAGTTTTTTACAAGTTCTTTTTCCATCTGTGCGATTCCAATTGTCCTTAATAGATTCAACTGTGCGATTGCACTTTTGCGGAAATCTCTACGCAGCTCCCCATCTTGAAATACATTTATGGCTGAAGTGAAGATTCTCCTCGAAAGGTGAAAACAAATCAAAATTTTATTTTATGACAGGTATTGGTTAAGTGACGAAGAAGTGAGCCTGATACTCGAAAACGTACAATGATAACAGGAACACCTATCATCACCAACAATACTAACTATTTTCCAATAACTGAAATTATAGATTATTTAAATAGTCTATAAATTGTCGTGTTCATGTTCAAGTGAATAAAAGAATGTTTCTTCAGGTTAAGTCACCGTGACTCAATGCAGTAAAGTTACCTACAAGTAATCACCAATTAGTCTTTGCTTCTGAGACTATATAGAGAGGGTATGCTCTTTTCCAGATTGAAATTGTTTTCTTTACTTCTTGAAAGTCATAGCCGCTTAGATTCCTTGCGATTCTGTACAAATCTCCGCCGATTATGACCTTATTAGGTTCTGCCACTTTGTTTATTTTGGCACAAATATTAACCGTCGTACTGAATATATCGGAAGTAGTCGAGTCGACCGTTTGGGCAAAAGTGACTTCCCCATAATCCAAGCTTATGCGATAATTTAGCTCTGGCAGTAATTCAGAAATAAATTTGCTGTTAACATTGCGATGGAGTACTGATAATGTAATTGCAGAGTTAAGGCAATCTCTAACAGTCTTAATGGGTGAATCACCAAGCAAATCATAATAGAAAAGTAGACCGTCTCCTGTATTCTTTACTACCTTACCACTATATCCGCTTATAATGCCGCTTACCCAATTAATGAATAAAGAATAATACTTGCTCATTTCGTGATTGGTCAGACCAGCAGTGATTCTAGTTGAGTCTACCATATCGACGAACCCGACGCAACACATACGCGAATTTTCCGAAAAGAAAATGTTGTCTGGCTGGCTAGGAGGGCCCGAATTTCTTGGTATGCTGAGATTGCCAGACTCTTGAGTTTCGATTATTCCCATATTTGAGAATGACACTTACTAGTTAAAAAACATTTAATCAAAAAATCATATGTTTTATTTAAGTATATCGTCAATAATTCTAGAATTCGAGAAAGTATTCAGATTTGTGCTACTAATATAGCTTTCTTGAGAATAACCGAATAAGATTAAATATTATCCCCTCATCTATACAGACAATTAATGCCCTCCGCTTTAGACCGTTTGCTTGGACAGGCACTTGAATCAATGATAAGAGAAAAACTGGGTCAAAAAACTTGTGAGAAAATCGAGGCTCGATTGCGCCAGCACTATAACCTGGACTTGGCAGCCTCCATAAATGACTTTTATACATTAGATGCTACGCTTCGAGAATTTTTCTCTTCTGGAGCCGATGCTATTGAGGAAGATTTTGCTAATCGCTTGATTTCCATTAATACACCTGCGAAAGGAAGGCATTGGTTATCAATAGCGAATGAAGATTTGGCCGAGCTTATTGTTGCAACTTATGGAGACAAAGACAAGAGAATCATCCTAGAGGTAGCCTTCACCAAACCTTCAGCCATACTCGATATTCTAGAAACAGCTCGAATACCAAAATCATCTGGATATAGATTAATTAATCAGTTGGTTGAAAATGGTTTTCTTACGGAACAGGGATTCGCAGAATCGTCAGACGGCAAAAAAGTGAACAAGTACACGGCGCTTTTCGAAAAAGTGAATATTGAGATAGATACAAAAGGATTGATTTTTAACACTGATATTCCATTACCCTCGATTCCAACAGTCAAAGTGTTGCTGAAAGAAAATATCCTGAATGAGAGTCAAATTATTCGTGTACTTTTAAGGGGAAAAAAGTTATGACCTATGAATACGACACTATAGTAGATGTCTGAGAGTACACACGAGAATACTGTGGAACCAAAAAGTGGGCTCAATTACAAAGTTTTATTGCTCATTGCAGGCTTGGCTGTAATCTATCAGACATTCAACTATATACTCCCTGAAAAGGAGGGTGAACTAAGTCCAATCGACTTTGTGGTCTTAGTAGCCGTCGTGGTCTGTGCAATCTCATCATTTCTTGTATCAAATAGATATGCCCGTTCGACTGTGTTCGGTCAGGCTTACCTCGCATTGGGTATTGGATTTACAGCGTATGCTATTGGCGAAATTATTTGGGACTATTATATTGGAGTTTTAAAAATATATCCTTATCCTTCAATTGCAGACATTTTCTTTTTTGCTCAATATCCCTTTATAATTTTTCATCTGATACGCAACATCAAGTTCTTCAAACGAAAAATTAGTACAATGACAATAATTTGGTTAGCAGCTATTCCAGTGGCTTTAGTATTGATATATTCATACTTTACGTTTATACAGGTTGGTTATGATTTATTTGATTATTATTACGGAGTACCATTCGTAGCTGCGTCTGCGACCACACTTTCTTTTGCTATTCTGGGCATGCAAGTTTTTAGACAAAGTTTACTTGCCAGTGTCTGGTCACTTTTAGCCCTTGGGATTTTCTTAAATACCTTCGCGGATATCAATTATTACCATCTTGAAATATTTGGACTTTATACGAGAACTCATTGGGTAAATGTTCTATGGTTCTTAGCTCCGTTGCTTATCACTTATTCTCTTTACAGACACTATAAAATAATCTGATAGAGCTTATTATAAATATTATTTAATACTAAAGCTTAAACGATATTAGAATAAGTATCGTTACCAGCTAGTGATTCTTAGGCATTTCAAGCAAAACATTGATTATTATTCCTTTGTTTTTCTTGTTCTGTTTAGTAGTTTACATAGTTTCTTTTAATAAACTCATGAGATTCATTGCCCGTCAGGACATCCAATTCCTTCATTACAATATCGCTTCTCCTTTATATTCTCCTCTATCTTTCAGCCGTTCAAGCCTTTTTAGTACAAAAGCTGCAGTTTCACGAACAGCATCACCTTTATCTTCCAGCATCTTTGTCAGCGTTTCTTTACTTCCATGGTCTCGCAACAAACCCAAAGCTTCTATCGCTTCGTGTTTTACAAGGTCGCTCTTATCGTTTAATATGGAGTTAATGAGATCAGGAATCTTTTCTCTCATGTTATGTAAGCCAATTTGAAATGCAGCTTCATGTCTCACAATTCCATTGTCGTCATTATTCAAAACCCAAACCATCAACTCTGCTATTTCAGTGTAAATAGGGTCATCTTTGCCAACTGCTTCAGTTATTTCTCCTGCAAGCCAAATACAATCCCATCGTATAGATTCATCTCTTTCATTTCCGTTTTTTAATACTTGTATAACTTTGTCGAGCCTCTGCCTTGGTGGCAAGTTCCTCATATTATATTCGTCAAAGACAAATTCCATTTAATTTGTAATCACCACCATTTTCTTTTCTATAATCTTTTCTTCCGTTTTCTCTCTCTTCTGTTCGGCCTTAGAACTAATGCATATGCCAGCAATACTAATACCACCACCCAACAATGCCAAAACTAGGTTACTGGGCAATGTAAACGCTATCCCGAAAGGAACCATGGCTAATTGGATTACAACGGTAAGAACTAGAGAGGATGATGTTATTATTGAAGTCATTGATGGACCTATGCGTTTCATACTCACATTGTAGAGGGTAAATGCTGCCAAAGCTATGAATGAGAATCCTATCAGGTAAAGCCAGTCCATAACAGATAGATGTGGTGGATAGAATGTGTATTGGATTGCATTAATGACTAGACCTGAGATGAGCATAATCCACCCACTTACTTCAGTGGGGTTATATCTGACAATCAGCTTTGCGAATAATGTGATTGCAAGGGCATTGCACATGGCAGACAATATGGCCTCCAGGTCTCCTATTTGAAACTGTACACCATTTCCAGATACATTGCTAGCTGCTGATATTGTAAACCCAACAATTGCGATACCTATACCCACTAGCTGAAGCTTTAGCATTCGCTCAGCCAGAAATACAACTGCCAATAAAACAATGAAAACATCCTCTGCTGGTATGGTAAGCAGCATGATCTTGCCAGAGCCTATCTTATCTATACTGTCGTACCACAGAAAATCTGCTACTGTGAATAATGCTCCACCAATAATAAGCATTTTCCAACCATTACCCTTGAATATTGTAAATTTGTTTCTGAATATAAAACCATTAACGATAAGAACCATAGCACCCGCAATGGGCATGCTACCCGCAGCAATCGCTAAAGCAGGAATAGAGGCAACTACGTAAAGCAGCTCGACCAATACTGCTTCAATTGAAAAAGCTGCTGTACTGATTATTGTTACCCAGCTATTTGTTTTTAGATTCACAAGTCATACTTGCTGAAAAGAACAGATTAAGTTTAGTAAGATGTATTCTTTACTAATAACAAGTAATTGGTATTTTTAATATTAGAATATTATTTTTATGAAGTGAATTGCTGAATAATGCCGGAGTGTCGCATGAGATAGAATCAGATATCGGTAAGCAATATGGTCAGATTACCTTGGATAACGCAGCGCATTGGAAATAAGGGAACACCTATTACCTATTACTTCTGAGAAGCATAGAACATGGTACTTTTACTATTAGAAAGTCCCCCGACCATTAATGTGGCACTGATGAGGTGTCAACCATGAGAGGTGTGCCAGACCGGTTCTAGTTTATCGTGAGACACGCAAGAAAAATCTAGGATTAACGAAGAAAGGAAAACTAAGAACTCTGGCAAGATGGGAAACTGTGTATTTACCTAGCCCACTCATTCATTTGCCGGCGTAGGATATATCTCGCCATTTTTTCTATATTGCTGCCAGCAAGTTCCATGAATAAATTCTAGGATATCTAAATCTGCAATATCCATATTTATGCCACAATATTTACAAATACGACCACCCTTGAAATAATTATCCATGGAAGTTACATTCCTATAGCCACCTTGTGTATATTTACTTGACTCAGGAAAGACAATGGCACCATTGGACAACCTAGATCTAGCCTCATGGTTAAGAAAAACAGGGCCATGAGCATAATGTTATTGAGTTAGCTGGAACACCAGATTGGAAGGAAACTATCCGTTATAGCTGAAATTCTATTCATTTTAATACCTCTACCATATCACAAGCAGCAGTAGCGTTAAAGTGGACTAAGATACCATCAACTCCGATTGGTACTAGTTACCATGCAAGAGTAAGTCTCTTTGCTTATCCGCTGATTAGTGATCGAGGAATAAGTAAATCTCATATACTGGATTAATATCAGAATTCATCAATTCGAAATTGTGCTCAAAATATGGTGGGCCGGAAGGGATGCGTGAAGATATCGGTGCTAAAGATGGGTTCTGATATAGGAACCAACTGCGAAGCTTTAAAGTTTATCTGTGAAGTACTCCACTTCTAGCAGAGGAAATCATAAAAAATAGTATAAAAGGGATTAGAATATAGCTTTAATCAAAATAGGCTAGGGTTCAGGGCGCAAGATATTTAGTCTCTATGTAGGTAACAAAGTAATCCGGGTTCGGTGGGAACCATGTGAAATTTTACACTATATAGGTCAATTTAATAATAGTTGATAATTGTCATCATCAGGACTAGTAATAAATTCTTTAATTCGAATTTGAATTCAGGGGCGGCTTACCGATCGTTTTGAAAATTTCTGCAACCCACTTGACACTTGCAAGGCATGTATTGACTTGTAGTAACTCAACCAAGAGATCTATTCTAAAAAGTTTTGCACCATCATTTTTTTAAACTGGGGTTCAGGCATATTCACTCTTGCTTGTATTAAAGTGGCAGCATCGTCACCTACAGTATATCTCAGTTGCGGATTTTCAGATATTATGGCTTCTAGTATAACCTTTGCTACCTCATCTGGTGGAGATGATTCATTCCCCATCATAGATTTAAAGTGGTCCTTTATTTTTTGTAACTGTGAAAAATACGGAGATTTTGGATCTTGGGCCTTTTTTGCCCAGATGCTTGAATTCATAATGTTAGTTCTAATGGCACCAGGTTCAATTATTGCTACTTTAATTCCAAATGGTTCTAGCTCATATGACATTGACTCGCTTAAGCCTTCTAATGCAAACTTTGTACTATGATAAGCAGACAATATAGGAAGGCCAATACGCCCTCCAACCGAGCTTACATTTACTATTGTTCCAGATTTCTGCTTCCTCATAGAAGGAAGAACTAGTTGTGTTACCCGTATTACTCCAAAAAAGTTTGTTTCAAATTGTGATTTTATCTCTTCTAATGATAAATCTTCAAAAGATCCAAAAACTCCATAACCTGCATTGTTGACTAGAACATCTATCCTACCGTTCTCTTTAACAATATTGTCAATTGCATTACTTACCGACCTGTCATCATTTACATCTAATTGAATTACTTTTAATGGGATATTTTCTTTACTAGCTATTTTCAGTAGTTCATCGCTCTTCTTCAAATTTCTCATAGAAGCATAAGTTGAATATTGATTCCTTGCTAACAAAAGAGATGTTTCATATCCAATACCACTTGAGCTTCCAGTTACTACTGCAATCTTTGTCATGTTCAATATGATGTCACGTATCTTATAATATTTACTTACGCGGGCTGGTCTTTTGTCGTAGTTAAAGAATCAAATTGATGATTTCACTGAGTTAGTTAGTCCGAGTGGGGTGGGATTCGGATTATGTTATGCTGAACATGTATCTTTAAGCTAAAGACATGTTATGTGCTAGACTGACAGTTTTTTAGTTATTTCTACCATTCTAAATATAACAGGTATTGATATGCTGTCGAATGGTGATATAGAAAAAAGTATTAGAGAAGAATTGGACAACAAATGGGAATTGAAAGATGGAAAGCTTGTTAAATTATTTCAATTCTCAAGCTTTATGAACGCAATTTATTTTGTAAACGAAGTTGCAAAGGTTGCTGAAAAACTTGACCATCATCCAATCATCACAATTAACTGGAAGACCGTTAGAGTTTCTTTAAAGTCATTTGATGTTGATGCTATTACTAGACGAGATATCACTCTTGCTAAGGAGATTAATGATATACAAAATGAGAAATTACAATAAATCAAAGCAAATAAGAATCTGTAATGCTATAAAGCAACTTTAAAATTTCTAACCATATGATTGTAGTTCGACTGCAACTTTCTAATATTTATATCAGCAAAAGACGCATATTTACTGTGTGTATTTGCGCTGGTACGCAGTCAACGATAAATACGTCCAGAACAGTATGAAGTATTATGGTTGAAACGATTCTAGTAACAGGTGCTAGTGGCACCGTTGGAAGTGAAGTTATAAATCAGCTTTCAAGTGCTACTGCGGATGCTAATATTAGGGCAGCGGCTCATTCGATAGAAAGTATAAAAAAGGTTACTAAATCTGAAAACGTAGAACCTATTCAAATTGATTATAATAAACCAGACACTCTAAAAGATGCCTTAAAAGATGTTGATAGAGTTTTCCTACTTACTCCATTTCAATCTGATATGGTGGAACTTTCATCTAAATTCTTAAAAGAAATAGAGAACGCAGGAAATATCAAACACATAGTTAAATTGTCTGTTATGGGTGCAGACTCTGAACCTGGGATAATAGGAAGCAGACTACATAGGCAAGTAGAAAAAATGATCGAAGACTCTGGGATAGCATTTACCTTCCTACGTCCTAATTTTTTCATGCAAAACTTTGTTACTTTCCTTTCTCAAAGCATTAAGGAACAAGGTGCATTTTACTTACCGGCCGGCGATGGCAAAGTTAGTTTTGTGGATGTTCGTGATATTGCAGCAGTCGCAGTTCAAGCTCTTACCAAAAATAATGATGGCAGGCATGATGGAAAAGCATATAATATTACAGGACCAGAGGCAATTTCCTATGGTGATGTTGCCAGAATTCTATCTGATGAAGTCCGTAAGAAAATATCTTATGTAGATATATCAGAAAATGATGCCCGCAAAGGAATGCAAGAGACTGGCTCCGACGAATGGACTATTAATTATATGATAGAGTTATTTAATATTATAAGAAAGGGGTATCTGTCACAGGTATCTTCTGTAATTGATGAGGTTACTGGAAAAAGACCAATAACTCTGAGTCAATTTGCAAAAGATTATTCAACAGCTTTCACATGACAAGGAAATCTAATCACTTATCCAACAAAAGAGAAGGTAATCGTAACTTTCGAAAGTAAAGAGTGAAACAATCAGAACGGAGTTAGTTCAATAAATTAAAGCTCTTTAGTTCATTCTTATGTTTGGGACCGCTTTTTGTACTGATATCGTCACGTAGCGGAGAAAACTCCTGCCGAAATATCTCATTCTAGCACCTTAATCTTCATATTATGTAAAGCTCAATGCTCAGTAATTGCTACTAATCTTAAGGTCATGGCCCGTTTTTATATATGCGTTATCAATATCAATCGAATCAATTCTTATCGAACCGCTAACGACAACTCTTAGTATACCTCCTATAGTTATATCGGCAGTAAGCATAACCGTAGCTGGAATATTGTTACTTCTTACATCTACGTTACTGTATGGGAAAAATAAAATAGCGACTGGTATGTCAAGAGGTGGTTTAATATTTTCAAAATCTAAGGGAAATCTGCTATACGCATCTGTGTCTCTGACAATTGGAATACTGACTTGGTATGATTCCATAAGTAGAGTTGGCGCGTCGAAGGAAGTCCTTCTTGCGGGTCCGCTAGAAATCATTCTCATTGTCGTCCTGGCTTATATATTTCTGCGAGAAAAATTACAAAAAACACAAGTTATTGGTATAGTAGTGGCGATCATTGGATTCTCGTTGGCTGTCATAAGTGATATTAATCATAATAATTCAGATTTTCGTTACTCAGTAGTTACTTTTGGAGATATCGAGGCAATAATATCGGCATTAGGATTTTCAATAGCAATTCTTTTCTTAACTAAACTAGTTTTAATTCATTCGCCGCTTGAAGTAGCAGGTGCTTCATTATCTGTTTCTGGATTAATCTTAATTGGTTTATTAATTGTATTTGTTTCTGTTTTTCAGCAGCAGGTCTTTCCATATATAGAAGTTTCTATGTTGATATCCCCTGTGGTAATTATATCCTTGTTACTTTTCGCATGGCTTCCCTTTGTAGGTGCGTTGTCTTACTCTGTAGGTCTTAGCAGATTAGGGGCGGCACTCACGGGAACAATAGGATCATCTAGTATTTTTTTGACCCTGGCATTACAAGTAGCCTTGAATGAAAGCGGCCTATTGTATTCAAATTTGCCCGAAAATATTCTTCTCGCGGGAATGGGAAGTATGATTGGTTTTGTGGGAATATTCATAATACATATGCATGGTTATACCTATCGCTTCTGGAAGAGAACGAATAATTGAGGAAACGGTGAGAAAGGGTCTAAAAGGTTATCAAATAAAGTGAGTTTAACTGGTACCACTAATATCCTTTACAATGAAAATATTCCTTAATCTCATTTTTAGCACCTGAACTATCAGAAAACTTTTCTACACCCACTCATATCTTTGAAATATGGTTAAGCAGGATAACAAAACAGCCGGACAGCCCTTAGGACCTTTACCTGTCATTGAGAAAGAGGTTGATTCCTACTTTATCTTTTATGCCAGTTATTATACTGTAATAAGTAATCCACCGAAGGTCGAAGGCTCAACTAGTAAGGTAGATATAGCATTGTACGATAAGAATGAAAATTTCATAGGACAAATTGGTTTTTATGATAGCGAAGTAGTTCCTACAAATGGGTATTCCGGTTCAAATCCGAATTATATCGTTACAATAAACTTTCATATATCGAAATTTAATGACATAATTAACATTCTTCGCAATGAGAAATTAATTCATATCCACTTAGACCTTAATACTTTAGACGGTTCGATCACAGCCCGTAAATAATGCGTAGGTAAATGGAATTTTAATATTGTTTTGAATATGCGGGAAGGGATGCGTGACGATATCGGTTCTAAAAATGGATTTTACTACTCTGTTAATTAAGTACACGAGTGGCCGAGCCACTATTTAACGATGAGATTATACTTTACATCCATTACTATATTTTCTCCCGTAGTTCCGGCACCTAGCTGACTAGCACTGAACTTTAACTCATGCGTTCCAGGCTTAAGTGGTTCAAGCATAATGAACCATCCATCACTGACTGCTTGTAAAAAATTAGAATTTGTTGGAAACACTGGGTCATTCGGATATGTTAGATGTGTTGATGCAGAATAATGAGGCAAATTTTAATAATGATTCATACAGAGTCTATCTAAAAATGGTAGTTGGATATCAGACAATAATAGACGAACCGGTAGACCTTGTGTGCAATGACTTTGAAAGAAGAACAAAAATCATCGAATTTTCATTATTCGCAAATACAGCTACAATGTCTGCCAGCGCAATGTTTGATTTCAATATTGCAGTTACCAATTCTACTGGTCCCATTAACATTTCTCTGAAATTGAATGGACTAGAATTGCTACGATATGTATCAATTTCAAATCAATCTATGCATACAGTGCGAGAAGTTTTTAATGCACAACTGAATTTGAAAGCTGGATATAACACAATTCAATTCGAAATTATAGATACTCCATTGACAGAAACAGGACAGATAAGAATCTCGGATATAGTTATAT
>Ga0081455_10005201_pt1 | contig 14314 bp, 13 predicted proteins | sample TabmetS3T2R1_FD_70207 | JGI IMG/M metagenome (GOLD analysis project Ga0081455, IMG submission 70207) | Tabebuia heterophylla rhizosphere microbial communities from the University of Puerto Rico - S3T2R1 | ecosystem: Host-associated > Plants > Roots > Rhizosphere ... | reverse complement strand
GGCATGGCCGCGTGAAGGCGGCGGTCAGGCTTCGATGCGGCGCTGGATCTTGTTCATGCCGTGCAGCCAGCGGTCCGGGTCCGCCGCGCGGCCCGCGTAATAGCCCGCCACCTCCGGGTGCGGCAGGATCAGGAACCGGCCGTCGGCCATCGCCTCGATCACCGCGTCGGCCACCGCCTCGGGCTGGATCACCCCCGGCCCGAGCACCGCCTCAGCCCGCGGATCGCTGCCGTCCAGCATGCCGGTCCGCACGCCCTGCGGGCAGATCGCCTGCACCGTGATGCCGCGGTGGGCATAGGTCAGCGCCATCCACTCCGCGAACGCCAGCGCCCCGTGCTTGGTCACCGAGTACGGCGCCGACCCGACCATGGACAGCAGCCCGGCCGCCGACACAGTGCAGATCAGGTGACCGCTCCCCCGCTCCAGCCAGGCCGGCGTCAACAGCCGCGCGGCCCGGACGTGCGCCATGACGTTGACCTGCCAGGAGTCGGCCCAGTCCTGCTCGGCTGCGTCCGGGCCGCCGTTGCGGGCGATCCCCGCGTTGGCGCAGTACAGGTCGATCTCGCCGAGGTGGTCACGGGCGGCGCACGCATCGGCACGAAGGGGTTCTTCCACCAGCCGACGGTCGTCGCGGGGCTGCGGCAGCACGATGAGATGGTCCAGGACGAGGTCTTCGGCCCGGTAATCACGGTACAGCGGTTTAACAGCGTCAACGAGGCTGTAACCTGGGCAAATGGGGTCCAATACGGCCTTGCGGCGAGCGTTTGGACCCGCGATCACGGTGTAGCCATGCGAGCCTCGCGAAGCCTCGACTTCGGCGCCGTGTGGGTGGCCCACGGCCGGAGTGGCGAGCTATCGCGCGTCGATCCCGAGTTCGGGGTTGTGGCGGAGACCCGGGTAGTCGCCGGGCACTCGCCGACAGGCAGTGGCAGCGTCACTGTAGGCGCCGGGTACGTCTGGGCGGTGTACGGCGAATCCACCCTCGCGCAGGTCGTGCCGGCCTCCATGAGCAAGGTCGGCTCGACGCTGACGGGACCCCGCCCCGTCGGCGTGGTCTACGGCGCCGGAGATCTGTGGGTCGCGAACTCGGGTGACTCGACGGTCGAGCGCTTCGATCCTCTGACGTTCAAAGAGGGGCACATCGGCGAGTTCCCGGTGGGCGGCAGCCCGAGCGCGATCGCCTACGGGGAGAACGCCGTCTGGGTCGCGAACCGCGCTCACGACACCGTCACGTTCTACGACCCACGAACCGGCGGAATACAGCCCATCGCGGTCGGCGACGAGCCCGTGGGCGTCTCGGTCGGCGAGGGGGCCGTGTGGGTGGCCAATTCGAGGAGCGGCACTGTCTCCCGCATCGACCCGAAAACACGCACCGTCGTCGAGACGATCGAGGTCGGCGGCGCGCCCGCAGGGATCGCGACCGGCGAGGGCTACGTCTGGGTCACCGTCCAGGAGCCGTAGCGACGGCTACCGGAAGCAGACTGCGGCGAGGTCGAACGGCTGGCGTACACAGCCGATGCGCGCCGAGACGAGCGTTGCCTCTCTCATGAAGTCGATGGCGACCATCGGCGCCGCCTCCCGCGCGATACGGGCATCGAGCGCACCGTAGGCCTTGAACCTCGCGGCCCCTCTGAGCTGGGCGGCGTGCCGGAGGAGACGGTTGTACGTCGGCTCGTCGAAGCGCGCCCAGTTCGTCTTGCCGATGAACCGCCCGTCGAGCTGGACGTTCAGGACTGAGAAGGGGTCGTCGAAGTCCGGAATCCAGGTCGCGAAGCCGAGGTCGTATTCGCCGTTCGCCATCCACCTGTCGAAGTACGCGTCGATCGGGATCGCGCGGATCGCGACGTCCAGCCCGATCCGCCTGAGGTTCGCCTTGATGCTCAGCGCGAAGGCGCGATGGTTCGGGAGGTCGATCGTGAAGAGCACGACCTTCCCCCCGCGCGTGTGCCCGCGCGCGAGCGCTCGCGCGCGAGCGAAGTTCGGGTGTCTCAGCGGGTAGATGTCCACGTCGTGGAAGCCCCTCATGCTCGGCGGCAGGTACTGATCGGTCAGGACGCTCGAATGTCGGCCGCCGCTCACGGCACGAAAGGCCGTGCGGTCGATGGCGAAGCTCACCGCACGCCGTAGCCTCGGGTTGTCGTGGAACAGCGGGCGCGACGTGTTGAACGCGTACCCGCGAAAGATCGCACCCCGCCCCACGAAGAACCGGGACCGGTTGACCCCGTATTTCGCAGCGAGCTCCTTTCCGCGACTGAAGATGACCGGCGGCAGCGCCCACCCCCAGTCCGCCCTGCCCGCCTCGACCTGGTCGAGCACCTCGTCCTGCGACGACAGGCTGAGGTCGGCCGTGAAGCCGGCGACCCTCTGCGGCCGGTTGCCGCCGTAGAACCGGTTGCGGAGAAGGACGGCACGCTCGCCAGTCCGGTACTCGGAGATGTAGTACGGACCTGCCGAGTGGCTCTCCGCGATGCCCTCGCGGTCGGCCGGGAGGTTCGGCGGGACGGCACACAACGACGTCATCCGCGCCGAGAACTCGGCCACAGGTCGCTCGAGCTCGAGGACGAGTGTGTTTCCGTCTGCTTCGAGGCCCTTGATCGTGGTCGCACGGCCGGCGAGGAAGCGTCGCGCGCCGACGATGTCCTTCCAGTACTCCGCCCAAGGCGAGTCCACACCCGGCGTCAGGATGCGCTCGATCGCGCGGGCAAACGCGTCGGCCCGAACCGGCGCACCATCGCTGAAGCGGAAGCCGCTTCGCAGCGTGAAGCTGTACGTCTTGCCGTCCCGTGAGACCTTGGGCCGTCGAGCTGCGACCTCGGGCTCGAGCGGCGAGCTCAGCAGCCGCGCACATGTCGTGCTCAGCAGGCTCCACGACCCGTCGCGGTATGCGAGCGCCGGGTCGAGCGAATCGATCTCCGCCGTCGCCATGGCGACGCGGACCAGTCCTTCCTTGCCCGCCCTCGCCTCCGCACCGAGCGCCGCCTGCGCGCTCGGGAGGAGCAACACGCCAGTTACGAGAGCAACGAGCGCAGCCAGCCTCGATCGCCCCCGTGCGCGCCTCCCCGCCGCAGTCATGGGCGGGCAGGATACGCCGCGTCCACGGTGGAGTCCAGACCCGCGCTGACGGACGACTCCCCCGTGCGAGTGACGGTGTCGACCGACGGAAGGCCGACGATGAAGCAATGCCCTCGGTCCCCGTCTACAAGGGCCGCTTCGGCGTGGCCGAGGCGGAACGGCTGCTCTGGCGCGCGGGCTTCGGCCCGCGGCGCGGCGAGGCGAGACGCGTCGCGTCGCTTGGTCTCGAAGGCGCGGTGCGCTGGCTCACGCATCCGGGGGCCGAGCGCTTCACCGGGCGCCCGCCGGTGGACGAGAAGGGCCGCGGGCTCGCCCCCGCGGACGCATACGGCCACGACCACCTTTGGTGGCTCGATCGCATGGTCCGCACTAACCGCCCGCTCGTCGAGCGCATGACGCTCGTCTGGCACGACTGGTTCGCGACCTCGAACGCGGGGGTCGGCTCGCAGAAGCTGATGCTCGCGCAGAACCGGATGCTTCGAAAGTTCGCACTCGGGAACTTCCGCTACCTCCTGCACGCGGTGACCGCCGACCCGGCGATGCTGATCTGGCTCTCCGGCGTCGACAATCGGAAGGAGTCGCCCAACGAGAACTACGCGCGCGAGCTCATGGAGCTCTTCACCCTCGGCGAGGGGAACGGTTACAGCGAGCGCGATGTCCGCGAGCAGGCGCGCGCGTTGACGGGCTTCCGGAACGAGTGGCGCGAGGGCCGCGGCCACGTCAACTTCCGCTTCGACCGCGAGCGCCACGACGACGGGATCAAGACCGTGTTTGGGAAGCGCGGCCGCTACGACTGGCGCGATTCGTGCGACCTCTGCCTCCGCCACCCGCGCCACGCGCGCTTCTTCGTCGAGAAGCTCTGGAGCTATTTCATCCCCACCCCGCCGAACGCGCGGACTCGAGCCGGTCTCGAGGCGCTGTATCGCCGCGGGTACGACGTGCGCCCGGTCCTCCAGGCGATCCTCAAGCACCCCGCTCTGTACAACGGCCCGCGGATGGTCAAGCCGCCGATCGTCCTCAACGCCGGGCTCCTGCGCGCGCTCGGCCGCCGGGTCGACACGCGCTCCTGGGTCTGGCTCGGCGAGGGAGCGGGGCAGCGACTCTTCTATCCGCCCAGCGTCGCGGGCTGGGACGACGAGCGCTGGCTGGATACCGCGACCTTCCGCGCCCGGTGGGCGATGGCGAACGAGGCCCTGTCATCCGTAACCGTGGAGCAGCCGAAGCGCGGGCCGGCGCCGAAGGTCCCGCACCAGCCTGCCGCGCTCGTCGAAGCCGCCTACCGGACTCTCGCCAAGCCGTCGGTGCGCCCGCAGAGCCGCGCGGCGATCACGAAGTTCGTGAAGCGCGCGCTCTCGGACGCGGACGCCGACTGGGAGAAGGACGCGTACCCGCTCCTCGTCATGAACGCGGCACGGCAGCTCATCGCCGTCTCGCCCGACTACCAGGCCGCCTGAGATGGGTTGTTGCGACGAGCACACACGTTCCGAGGCGCTTCGCCGCGGTATCGCGCTCGCCGGCAACGGGCTGCCTGCGATCGAGCCAGGAATGCCGACCCCTGCGGGCACGGGACTCGACCGGCGCTCGTTCCTCTCGCGCAGCCTCGGCGTCGCGTTGTCTGTGTATGGCGGCGCGGCGCTCCTTCCGCGGGCGCTCGAGGTGGGGATCGAGGACGCGATGGCCGCTGCAGGGCCGAACGGGAAGGTCCTCGTCTCGGTCTTCCTGGACGGTGGCGCGGACTCGCTCTCGATGCTGTTCCCCGGCGAGGACGCGCGCTATCGGAAGCTGCGGCCCCGCCTCGCCCTCTCTCCCACGGCCGCGTCGGTCCGCTTCTCGGAGGACCCGCGCCTCTGGTGGCATCCCGCACTCGCGCCGCTTGCCGCGCTCCATGCCGAAGGCAAGGTCACCGTCCTCCCCGGCATCGGCTACACCGACGCGAATCAGTCGCACTTCACGTCGCGGCACTTCTGGGAGGTCGGCGCGACCGACGAGCGCCTCCAGTCCGGGTGGATGGGTCGCTACCTCGACCGCTACGGCCGGGGCGACAACCCGCTGCAGGGGCTCTCGCTGGACTGGAGCCTGCAACCGTCGCTGGCGACGAAGGCGAAGCCGGTCGCGTCCATCGACGGCCCCGATCGCTTCGACTTCTGGACACGCGGAGTTTGGGGCTCGGTCGAGTCGCGGATGATCGCCGCGATCGGCGGGCTCGGCTCGGTCGCGGCGCGCGGCGACGCGGCGCTCGACCAGGCGACGCGCGCCGCGCGCCAGAGCCATCTCCTGTACCGGCAGCTCGCGCCCTTCCGGAAGAAGGAGTCGGGCTTCGGCAGCCCCGTCGCGTACCCGCAGAGCGACGACTCGTTCCCCCGGCGGCTCGCCGGGCTCGCGGCGATGCTCGCGGCGGGGCTCCCTCTCCGCTGCGTCGCGCTCACCGCGCCGGGCGCCTACGACACGCACGACAGCCAGCCGAACGAGCTCGACGAAGGGCTCGAGGTGACCGCCGCGAGCTTGTTCGCGTTCCAGCGCGATCTCGAGGCTCGCGGGCTCGCCGATCGCGTCGTGACACTCGTCTGGTCGGAGTTCGGTCGGCGCCCGGAGGAGAACGGGTCGAACGGCACCGACCACGGCGCCGCCGGCATCGCGTTCGTCATGGGCACGCGCGCGAGCGGGCACATGGTGGGAGAGCTGCCCGACCTCTCGCGGCTCGACCGCGACGGCAACCTGCGCCCGAACTCCGACTTCCGGGCGCTCTACCGATCGCTGATCGAAGGTTGGCTCGGCGGTGACGCCGCTGCAGTCCTCCCGGGCGCGAAGGCGTTCCGCCCGATCCCGATCCTCCGGTGAGCTTCCGGCTCCCGCTCGTCGGCCTCGTCGTCGCTGCGCTGACGGTCGCAAGCGCCGCGGCGGCCCCGCGCCAGCCCGCGAGGCTCCAGGTCGCAGCCGACGAGTACCGCCTCGTGCTCTCGCGCGCGTCGGTCCCGGCCGGCCTCGCGATCGTCGGCCTCGTCAACTACGGCGAGGACGACCACGACCTCGCCCTCAGGCGGGCCGCACCCGGCGCGAGGACATGGAAGGTGCGGACGGTGCGACCGGGCCAGTTCCGCGAGCGTGAGCTGAGCCTGGCGATCGGGCGCTACCGGCTGTGGTGCACGCTCGCCGACCATCGCGCGCTCGGGATGCGGGCGACGCTGCGGGTGCGGGCTCCGCGACCGCGTTAGTGCGCTAGAAGCCCGACTGCCAGGCGGCGACCAGGAGCGCGATCGCGGCCGCCCCTGCAACCACGAGCACCACGAGGTTCGCCATCAGCGCGATGCGCGTGCTGCGGGCCGAGAGCGCGGGCTTGGGCTCGGCGTCCGTCGCCGTGGATGTCTGTGAGACCTTCCGCTCAGGGAGCTCACCGCCCCCCTTCCAGCCAACGGCGCTCGCAAGCGCCCCGGTAATCCACTGGTTCAGGCTCACGCCCTCGGTCTCGGCCGCCCGCGCCAGCTCGTCGTGCAGCGTCGCGGGCATGCGGACGAGCAGCTTTCCGCTGTGCTTGGCGCCGGCCTCCTGGGGCTGCTTGGCGGTCTCCTCGCCCCCTGAGGCCGTCGTTTCGGTGAGTGACGGCGCTCCCACCACATTCCGAGTGTACGTGCCGGATTCGGCTTCGACTAGAGCGTCAATAGCTGCTGCTCCCTCTCGGCGCGCTCATAACCCTCGCCGAGCGCCCCCCTCAGACGCTCGAGCGAGGCCCGGATGAGGCGCGAGACGTGGATCGGCGAGATCCCGACCTCGCGGGCCACCTCCGCCTGGCTCAGGCCCGCGAAGAAGTGGAGATGCAGGATTCGCCGCTCCCGGTCGTCGAGCGTGCGGAAGCCCGCGGCAAGCAGGAGCAGGTCGTCGCTCGATGCGAAGGCGTCGTCCGCAACGATGGCGCCGTCGAGATCACCCGGCACGTCGTACGACACGGGAAGCGGGACGATCGCCCGCGCCCGCTCCGTCGCGATTGCCTCCGCGGCCTCGCCCTCCTCGACACCCGCCTCGCGCGCGACCTCCGCGAGCGTGGGCGTTCGCGACAGCTCGGCCGCGAGGCTCGCGCGGTGTGGTCGCATCCGTCGGCTCAGATCCGCCAGGCGTCGCGGGACACGGACGCACGACGTGCGATCGCGCAGGTGCCGCTTGATCTCGCCCGCGATGGTCGGGGCGGCGAAGCTCTCGAACTCGCTTCCGCGCTCCGGGTCGAAGCGGTCGATGGCCTCGATCAGCCCGATACAGCCGACCTGGACGAGGTCCTCGAGGCGCTCACCGCAGTTCGCGTAGCGGCGCGCAAGCGCCCGGACGAGCGGCAGCTTGAGCTCGATCAGACGCTCCCGGGCACCCAGGTCGCCCGTCTCGGAGTACGCCCGCAGCAGCCTTCTCATCTCCCCGTGGTGCCGTCCGTCCATGGAACGCGCCCCCGTCCCACTGCCCGATCGCGTTGTAATACCTCCCCTTGCATTTCGCACTATAAACGAATTCTCCAAGTCCACGGTACGTTCACTCTCGCTTTGGGTATTTCGTTCCATGAGTGGTTGGGAACTCGCACGACGTCACGCACTTCTGCCAGGAGGATCGAGGCGGAAGGCGACGCGTGCATCTCGCCTTTGTCGGCGTCGTAGCGGCCGGTCTCGCGTTAGGCGCCAGCGCGGCCCCCGCTCTCGCCTCCGACGGCCTCGACCCGGTCGTTCCGCCGATCGTCGTGCCGGAAGTGGTCGCCCCCGAGGTGCCGCCGCCGCCGCTCTCGGCGCCTGCCGCCCAGGAGGACGAGGGGCAGCCGGCACCCGAGCTCGGCGAGCCTCCGATCGTCATCGACACGCGCACGATCGGCGACACGTTCGACGTCTCCGTGCGCATCCTCAGCCCCGAGACCGCTGAGAAGGCTGCGCCCGAGAGTGGCGTGGTTGAGGTGATACCAGCCGCTTCAGAGAGTGATATCACTCCGGATCCCGCTCCTGCCAGCGAGCCGGCCGCCCAGACCGGCGTCACCGAACGGCCGGCGAACACGAACGTGTCGGTTCGGATCCTGAGTCCCGGCAAGGACGCTGTGCTGAGCCAGATCACGGACGCGCTCGAACCGATGCGCGGCCCCGGTGGCGAGGATGCGTCGGGCTCCCCGACGCCCGACGCAACGCCTCGCGCTGGAGATAGCGCGGTCGAGGGCGACGAGTCCAGGCAGTATCAGGACGACAATTCCCGGTATCAATCGGCTGAGAAAGAGCAGAATGATTCTTGGCGATGGGAGTGGTATCTAACGCTCGACTGTTCCGGAGTTACGTCGTCCGAGTCCACCGAAGCCGGCGATTCTTCGTCCAACAACTGGGAGTGGATCTGGATATGGAACTGGGAATGCGGTCTCGATGGCGCGAGTGAGGAAGCAGGAGCCGCGCTGAATGCAGGACTGGGCTCGATTGCATCCGTCAGCGGCCCTGCCCAGGGGACGAGTGCGCCCTCGAACGGGCCGAGCGCCCAGGCCGCACCACTCAGCGAGCCAACCGGCGCGCGCTCCGCGGCCGCCGACACGCCTTCGGGGGACACCAATCCGCCCGCCGGGAGCACCGAAGCGCCGTGGGCGTGGAACTGGGCCTTCAACTTCTGCGGCTACGCGACGACCTTGCCGATCCGAGCTGGCGCCAACACGCCCCTCCAGTGGAGTTGGGAGTGGGCGTGGGCGTGGGCGTGCACGAACGCGACCACGCAGCCGCCGGCCACAGGAGGGGTGGGAGGGGAGAGCGGTGAGCCGGCGACAAGCACGGGTGAGGGGGCTCAAGCTCCCGAGCTGTCGCCGGCGCCGCTCGTCATCGAGGTCATCGCGCCGTTCGCGCCCGGGGTGTTCACCGCCATGGCGCCGACGACGCTCGTCGGGCCGTACGCCGGCCCGTACGCGGCCCACGTGCCGACATCGATCGTGATATCGCGCCCTTCACCGGCTTTCCGCTCTCCCCCGACCAGATCGGGCCCCGGCGCACCCACAGCCGCAGCGGCGGGGCCCGACCGGTCGTCCGTGCCGATCCGTGTCGCCGTGGCCGTGATATCGCGGGCGTCGGCGGCCGGAACGACCACGGACGAGCCGGAGGAGCGCGCGCGACCCTCCAAGCCGCGCGCTCGGAAGGCCGCACCGCGGCCAGACCGCGGCCCAGACCTTCCGCTCGCCCCGACCCGGAGCACCTCCGGTCTGACGGGCTCGAGCGGAAGCGCGCCGCCGAGCGCGACCGGCGGCTCCGGCGCCGCGACCCTCGCAGCTTTCTTCATCTTCGCCGCCCCCGGCCTGGGGCGGCGCCTTCGGGACGCGCGGGAGCTGAGCCCGCGCACCCCCTACCGAGCTCCGCTCGATCGCCCTGGGTAGGCGCTGTCGGTCCTAGTTCCCGCGCCAGGGCGTTTGCTCCACGTCCCGGCGCCCAACCGACAGCACGAAGGGAGACAGATCACATGAAACGTCTCTGCCTCGCGCTGGCCGTGGGCGTTCTCCTCCTGATGACGATGGGAGTGGGAACGGCCGCAGCGGATGATTCACCTGCGCTCCAGGACGTCGGCCAGTTGGCCGGAAGCGCCCAGGACGCAGGAGCCGTTGCAGGTACAGCGCAGCAGCAGCCGACGAACGACAGCACGGCGGCCCCGCCGCCCGCCGAGAGTGGCTCGGTGAACCAGTCGAACACGGCCACCTCGAACGGGACGGCGTTCAACCTGAACGCGACCAAGCAGGACGCGAATCAGGAGCAGGACGGGTCCGGCGTGCAGGCGATCGGACAGTCGGCCGAGAACGACCAGGACGCGCTCGCGCTCGCGTTCACGCTCCAGCAGGGAGCGGCGAACACGAACACGCCCGTCCGGGTCTTCAGCACGGGTGACAGCGGCGATGTGACCCAGTCGAACGACGCGTCCTCGGACGCCACCGCCGCGAACATCAACGCCACGAAGCAGGACGCCGATCAGGATCAGTCCGGCGGCGACTGCAAGTGCGGCGGAGAAGGCGGCGTCCAGGCCATCGGCCAGTCCGCCGACTCGGAGCAGGACGCGACGGCGCTCGCGAAGACGATTCAGGAGAAGCCGTCGAACAAGAACATCTCCGTCCGGGTCCTCAGCCCGGGCGACGACGGGAACGTGACGCAGTCGAACACGGCCTCGTCGGCTGCGACAGCAGCGAACATCAACCTCACGAAGCAGGACGCCGACCAGGAGCAGGACGGCGGCTGCAAGTGCGGTTCGGGCGAGCAGGCCATCGGCCAGAAGGCCAACAGCGAGCAGGATGCGAAGGCGCTCGCCGCGACGGTGCAGGAGAAGCCGTCGAACACGAACATCTCCGTCCGGGTCCTCAGCCCCGGCGACGATGGTGACGTCACGCAGTCGAACACGGCCACCTCGGACGCGACGGCAGCGAACGTCAACCTCACCAAGCAGGACGCCGACCAGGATCAGGACGGGTCGGGCTATCAGGCGATCGGCCAGAAGGCCGACAGCGATCAGAAGGCTTTGGCCGCCTCGCTGACCGCACAGAAGCACCCCACCAACAAGAACATCTCAGTCCGGGTCCTCAGCCCCGGCGACGGTGGGAACGTCACGCAGTCGAATACTGCGACGTCGGACGCGACGGCGTTCAACCTGAACGCGACGAAGCAGGACGCCGACCAGGATCAGGACGGCTCCTGCAAGTGCGGTTCGGGCGAGCAGGCCATCGGCCAGTTCGCCGAGAACGACCAGAAGGCGGCGGCCCTCTCCGCGACGATCCAGGAGAAGCCGTCGAACACGAACACGTCGGTCAGGGTTCTCAGTTGGGGTGACGACGGCGACGTGACGCAGTCGAACGATGCGTCGTCGAGCGCCACCGCGGCGAACCTGAACGCGTTGAAGCAGGATGCCGACCAGGATCAGGGTGGGTCGGGCATTCAGGCGATCGGCCAGGCCGCGAAGTCGGAGCAGGATGCATTCGCTCTCGGCCTCACGTTCCAGAGCGGGGCGTCGAACGAGAACACGCCCGTCCGCGTGCTGAGCCCCAGCAAGCACGGCAGCGGGGACGTCACGCAGACGAACACCGCGTCCTCGGACGCGCTGGCCGCGAACGTCAACCTCACGAAGCAGGACGCCGATCAGTACCAGGGCGTGGGCGGCCATGACGGTTACGACTGTTGTGGTGCCACGGGGATCCAGGCGATCGGGCAGCTCGCCAAGAACGACCAGAAGGCGAAGGCAGCTGCCGTGACGTTCCAGATCTTCGACCAGCCCTGCAAGTGCGGCGACAAGGGCGGGAGCGGGAACGTGAACGCGCCCGTCTCGGTCCTGAGCGATGAGGGCAAGGGCAAGAGCCGAGAGAAGGGCGACGGCGGCGACGTGACGCAGTCGAACGCGGCTTCGTCCGATGCCGACGCTCTCAACATCAACCTGCTCAAGCAGGACGCCGACCAGGATCAGGACGGCTCCTGCAGGTGCAGCGACTCGTACGGAATCCAGGCGATCGGGCAGAAGGCGGAGAACGACCAGTGGGCGGCCGCGCTCGCTGCGACGTTCCAGATCGGCGCCAGCAACACGAACGCCCCCGTGCGTGAAGGCAGTGACCACATGCGACACGGAAGCCAGCCGGAGTAGGTGATGCCGAAGACGAGCTAAAGGAACCACCACCACGTGTGACCGCCGGCCGACCCTGGCAACGGCCGGCGGTCACCTCCCCAGAGCGCTAGCCAAGGACGTTTGACGACACGTCAGCTGATGGAGTAGCTTCCAGTGGAAGCGACGAGTTGGGGGCGGCTCGTGAGTTCCGAGTTCGGGCAGGGAGTGCAGCGACCTCGCTGCCGGTCGAGGGGGCCGGTCTCCGTCCCGGTGGACCGACCTCGTGCGTTTCCTCCGGTGCTGCTGCTCCTCGCACTGCTACTCGCAGCGGCAGTGTGGATCGACACCGGCGCCGCCGCTCCGGGGCCCGATCCGGCCCCGGCCGCGAAGTCGAAGACGCCGTCGCCGGCTCCCGATCCGTACGAGACGCCGACGTCGACGCCCGCCCCGCCGGAGGAGACTCCATCCGACTCGGGCTCTACGCCGTCGGGGTATACGCCGCCACAGGAGAGCTCAGAGCCCACCGTCGTGGTCAGGCAGAAGCCGGCGACGTCCACTACAAAGCCCAAGCGCGTCGCTCCCGCGCCGCGCACGCAGTCGCCCCGAGTTCAGAAGAAGGTCGCGCCGCCGAAGTCCGAGGCAGCCGCCTCGCCGCGCAAACGGCAACGCGCGACGCTGGCCGCGGTGTCCTCGACCGACGGAGGTCCGCTGCTCCTCGGAGGCCTCGGGCTCGCCGCGCTCGCCCTCGTGAGCGGAAGCCTGCTCCTCTTCGTCAACCGGGCAGGTCGCTGGGAGACGCGGACTTGACCGGCCGTCGGCTCGCGGTGCTCTTGCTGGCCGCGGTGCTCGCGGCGCTCGTCGTTCCGGGCTCCGCGGGAGCGGCAGGCCCGCCCCCACCGCCCGATCCCACCTGCTCGCCAGGGCCTGCGGACTGCACGCTCTGGCACAACGCCGCGGTTCTCACGGTCACCTGGGCGCCCGCGCCGCCCGGCGTGCAAGTCGAGGGGTGCGTAACGACGACGATCACCACTGACACGCCGGCACAACCGGTCTCATGCAGGTGGTGGAACGTCGACGGGTCGAAGTCGAACAGCGTCAACGTCCGTCGCGACGCAACTCCACCGTCGGCGTCGGCGCGAGCGGATCGCGGAGCGGACAGCAACGGTTGGTACAACCGCGGGCTGTCGGTCGAGTTCGTGGGCGGCGACGCCCTGTCCGGAGTCGCCGGGTGCACTCCAACGCGTGCGTACGCAGGCCCGGATGCGTCCGCGGCCGCGATCTCGGGCACCTGCGTCGACAACGCGGGGAACTCGCGAAGCGTGTCGTTGGGATTCCAGTACGACGCAACGCCGCCGACGGCCCAAGCGCGCGCCGGCCGCAAGCCGAACCCCAAGGGCTGGTACACGAGGGGTGTGCGCGTCACGTTCGTCGGCTCGGACGCGACGTCGGGTGTGGGCTCGTGTGCGCCCGACGTCATGTATCGCGGCCCGAACGCACGGAAGGCTGCGGTGTCCGGCACCTGCGTCGACAAGGCGGGGAACCGGAGCGCAGCCGCGGCCTACGAGCTCAAGTTCGACGCGCAGGACCCCAGCCTCGGGAAAGTCACGGCCGAGGCGGGCAACGGATCGATCGCACTGCAATGGAAGGCCGGTGCCGACGCGACCGCGTTCAAGCTCGAGCGCAAGCCTGGCGTGAGGGGCGCGGAGCCCTCGACTCTCTACGAGGGCCCCAAGGAACGCTTCGTCGACCGACGTGTGACGAAGGGCGTCAAGTACCTGTACGTGCTGACGGCCTACGACGATGCCGCGAACTCCTCGATCAAGGGTCTCCGTGTTCGTGCGGGCTCGACGGGGACGGCGACAGGCGCAGCGATTCCGGCACTGGTGCGACCGGCCAACGGAGCACGGCTGCAAGCGCCGCCCATGCTCGACTGGAACGCGGTGCCCCGCGCGACGTACTACAACGTCCAGCTCTTCCGCAACGGGCAGAAGGTCCTCTCAGCCTGGCCCGGTTCCACGTCGTTCCGGCTCTCGAGCTCGTGGAGGTTCGAGGGTCGGACGCACCGCCTGCTTCCGGGCCAGTACCGCTGGTACGTCTGGCCGGGCTTCGGACTACGCGCGGCGAGCAACTACGGGAAGCTCGTCGGGACGCGCACCTTCGTCGTCGCGCCCGGCTGACGGAGACTCAGTCGGCGACGTAGTCGTGCGCCGGCACGTCGTACACGTCGAACGACACGACCTCGAGGCCGGCCATGGCCATGAGCTGGTCGCGCATCGCGCCGCGCGCCTGCCTCGCGGCGAGCTCGTTCGCAGCCGTGTCCCAGAGCGTGATCACACGCGAGGTGGTCTCGTTCTCGTCCACGAAGACGAAGGTCCCGCGGTAGCCCTCGTACCCCTGTAACCAGGCGCCGACGTCCTCCGAGAGCTCGGTGATGGCGGCGAGATTCGCCGCCGGGCCGGACACCGTCGCCATGGCCGCGACCACGACGCAAGCTTACGGCGAGGCGAGCTCCACGAAGCGACAGAGCGCGTTCACGAGCCGCATGTCGTCGACCCGCTTGCAGTCCGCCTCGAGCAGTCGCGGCGAGCACACGAGCTCGGCCCGGCACTGCGCACGCGAGGTGGCGACGTTGATGCGGTTGCGGTTGAACACGAACGACAGGCCGCGCGGTGCCTCCTCCCCGCTCGAGCTC
>Ga0081455_10005200_pt1 | contig 14315 bp, 13 predicted proteins | sample TabmetS3T2R1_FD_70207 | JGI IMG/M metagenome (GOLD analysis project Ga0081455, IMG submission 70207) | Tabebuia heterophylla rhizosphere microbial communities from the University of Puerto Rico - S3T2R1 | ecosystem: Host-associated > Plants > Roots > Rhizosphere ... | reverse complement strand
CCCAGTTGACGTATATGTACCTGGCTGTCCACCAAGACCCGAAACCCTAATTCAAGGCTGTATGCTACTGCAAGAAAAAATAAAAAGGTCAAAGATTAGATAATATTGCTTGCTCCAGCACCTACAGTATATTCAACAGTATACGAGCGAAATCAGAATAAACAATTCAGTTCGATACTCGTAGAAAGGATCAATGATAAATCCGAGAATTCCGGTATTCAATTATGTATATATATTTACAATAGCTTGATTACTTCGAGGGTCAGCTCAATCTCTTTTTACGGAATAGGACCGGGAATATCAGTCAAATGTTGCCTTTACAATGTTGAATGCCAGACCCTCTTCATAGGGCCCCTTGGATATAACCTTTAAAATGCCTTGCTGTACTGATTTTAATCTTTTCTTGTCTGCAATAATATCCTGAGGAATTTCAATCTTTATTTCCATTTTAAGTAATACTTCTTTAGTTTTAACCAATAATAAAATATTGGAATTAATATTTAAAAATATGAGCTATAAAATATAGTTATTTTTAACACAATTAATATGGTGATAAGTATTATTGAAAGATGTTATTTGATCAAGTTTCATAATATAAATGTGATAATAAGATCTGTAAAAAGATCTATGGGAAATAGTATAATTACTAATCAGATATTTTTAACCTAAAAATATAACAACTTGCAATAATTTACATGAATAATAAATTCTACCAGCTGGCTCGTAATTTGACCATCTGCAGAATAGTCAATGGTATGTGGCAAGTCGCAGGGGGACATGGATATATCGATCGTGAATCGGCACTGGCAGACATGTTAAGATATCATGAGGCAGGCTTTACGACTTGGGATCTTGCAGATATTTATGGTCCAGCAGAGGATTTAATTGGCGAGTTCAGAGCTAGATTGTTTAAGTTAAAGGGAAAGGAACAACTTGATAAAATTCAGTCATTTACAAAGTGGGTACCACAGCCAAGTAGGATAACACGGTCTATGGTTAACAGCGCTGTAGAAACATCTCTTAGCAGAATGGATGTTAGCTCGTTAGATTTAATTCAACTGCACTGGTGGGATTACAACAATCCATATTACATAGATGCTCTCAAATATTTATCAGACCTTAAGGATAAAGGATGTATAAGGCAAATAGGTCTTACAAATTTTGATACTGAACATCTCCAGAACATCACAGACTCAGATGTGCAAATTGCATCAAACCAAGTTCAATATTCAGTAATAGATAGAAGACCAGAAGTAAAAATGATATCATTTTGTAAGGAACATAACATCAACCTTCTTGCTTACGGAAGCATTTGCGGAGGCCTGTTATCTGAAAGATACATGGGGAAAACCGAGCCATCTGCTATCGAATTAGATACGTTAAGCCTACGAAAATACAAGAAGATGATAGATACATGGGGTGGTTGGAAGCTGTTCCAAAGGCTTTTATTAACGTTAAATAACATTGCAAAAAAGCATAATGTGAATATTGCAAATGTAGCTACAAACTATATTCTCGCCAAAGCTACAGTAGCAGGTGTAATCATAGGCGCTAGACTCGGAATAGTTGATCATATAAATGATAACGTTAATGTTTTCAACTTTAAGTTGGATAATTCAGATCATGATAGTATAGATGCTATATGTAAAAATGCAAATAACTTGTTTGAAGTTATTGGAGATTGTGGTGAAGAATATAGGTAGTTTGTATAGATAATCTGTCTTTTGTTAAAGCCCAGAGAGATAACTTTGTTGTGTCCATTGCTTAATCTTTAGATTCCACAGCATGTCTATAATGCATGCATGAAAAGCTTGCCTTACGTATGGGACCAGAGGGATTCGAATGAATATTATGTGTTTTTATCTTTAATTTTAGTTAGAAAGAAATATTTATTAGGTATGTGCATTCTTTGCTTTTGAGTTTATCTACCTATCTATTAAATTCTATATATTATAAAATATATCTACTAATATGTTGCACACAAAAACTTTGATTGCTTTAAGCATAGTTGCAGCATTAATCTTCTTGACCGGGGTTCAAGTGTTCTCATATGCACAGACGTCAAATGAGTCAGCATCTCAGAATAGAGAGCAGGCAAAACAACAGGAAGGTCAAGAAGAACAAGCTAAGACAGGAGCAGAAGAACAGGCGCTAGCAGGAACACCAGAAGTGACTAACGTGACAAATGCAACAATGGCTAATGCAACAAGCGCTGGAAATAGGACTGGAAATACGACTGGCTGAGATACTCGATGCTAGAAGTGACTCGGACGCTGCCAATCCAAAAAGAGATATTATAATTCGATCACTTGTAATGTAATAACTATAGTTTGTTTTGATTAAAATAGACTTGTATGGTGGAATGGCTAACATTGTCCCACCAGTTCTTACTAGAATTATTTCGGAGGTAACTTAGGTAAGGCAGATTCTTATATTTAGTAGCAGAATTCTGAGTACTTATTTCGAGACAAATACATACCGGCCGGTGGGATTGTTGGGCGTGAATTCAGTCCCACTGGTATTTTACTAAAATTATTTTATTTTTTGATCATAATTCACTTGATAAAAGTCAGTCTTCTTACAATGATACCTAGATGCTCTTAGACTTGCAGTTAGATTATGTGAATTTGATTAATTAAGGGGAATTGTAGCCATAAAATTTAATATTTAGTACAACTATCTAAATAGAAAAAGAATCAACTGGTGGGGGAGTTGATTTGATTGCAACGAGTAGAAACAACCATAATCATCCACCAGTTGTTTGTCCTATGCATTAATGGCTTATTAACGTTCAAATGAAAAATTGCTGGAAAACGTTATTAGTTTCTAGTAAATTCTAACGTAGATTGATAAAAATTAAGGAATTGTTAAGATTACTAGAAAGATCTTTGATGAAATGTTTTCTTATTCACGATTGTATAATGCTGCGGGAACTATGGCTTGTTCCTTGTTCATTCAAACTATAAAATTCCTCCCATCAGTTGTTGATTACTAACTTCTTTCTTTACTTTTGGTTGGTGTAAAAATATTCATATTTCTTAGAACGTTACTGCAAAAATATCTGTATAAGAATTTAAATAACCTCAACAATCAGTACATTTTCTATAATTTTATTTAATGGAAAATAATGCGGAATTTATTTCCTGAATAATATTAGGATTTTTCTAACGAAACTGATTTAGATAAATTATATAGATTAAATGATAGATAATAAAATGATAAAGATTTATTATGTAATTGTTACGGCAATGGTCTTAAGTTTATGTATAGTCCAAAATACCTTTGCGCAAACCATTAACACGGAAACAAATACAACAACATCATATTCGAATTGTTTTACTGGAACTATGGCTACTTTTTTTTTACAACTCATGTCTAGTCCACCTCAAATAAAATTTAATATGTCAGATTTAATGAGTCACGAAGTGAAACAATACATTTCGAATGCATGTACTTTTTATCATGAGAAAAGCGGTGTATGGTTAAGTGGGATGGATAATGAACTTGATAAAAAAATAGTATCTAAATATGGAGATGAATTTACGCAGAAAGTTAAAACGCCAGAATCCATAAAAGAGCGTGATGAAGGTTATATTCAGCTTAATAATAAAACGGACTAAACATGTCTAAATAATAATCAGATTAATGCTCAAAATGGCTACGATACATCCGTTGATGGTGATCCATTCAGCGGCGATGATTAAAGGCAACAATTGTACATAACAGGTAACGATGTGTGACTACCACCCCTTTTTTTTATTTAAAATTATAGGCCTTTAACGCTAATCTTAATCCATCAAGTAAATCATTATATGAAGTTTGTTCTTTATCCAGGGAGTATACTATATTCCCGTGATAGAAAATATTATACACAATTAAATTCTATCTAATTAACATGAATAATGTTCTATTCATAAAATCAGATTTAATGCAGCAGACAAGAATATGTTCTTTTTTTAGTACTTGTTCTTACTCAATCTACTTATACCTTATTTAGTATCAATTGACTACAACAAATGTTGAACACAAAATACGTGATGTTTGTAGTACTGTCTGCAGCAGTGTTGACAGGACTAACAGCAACAGGTATGTCACTGGGACAAACAGCATTCGCTTCCGAACACAAGAAATACGACAAAGACCAGACGGTAGATCAGGAAAATAACTGTAAAATAGAGATTACAAATGAGCACGGTGACGACAATAGACAAAATGATAACGACAACGATCTAACTTGCCAGAACCTCGCTCAAAATGCGGGTGAAGATGCATCCGTTGACGGAAATCCATTCAGCGATTAAAGACAGCAATTGTACATAACAGCTAACGAAGTGTGACTACCACCCCTTTTTTTTTATTTTTATTTAAATTCAAACGCCTTCAAACTTAAACGTAATGCATCTAACAAATCATCATAACTAGTTTGCTTTTTATCCAAGTCTAACTCTAGCATACGCAGTCCTTAAACTAGTAATTAGTTCGGAATCTGGTTTCTTTGGTAATGATACAATACCGGCTGTTCCTTTCGTAAGATTTGATTCCTTAGAATCTATGAATATTTTTCCAGTGTCCCAAAGATCACGCATAAGGTGGGATTCTCTTTTCACCTTCTCTCCTTGTTTTTCACGGAATTCCATCCACTCCTTTAGAGCCCAATAGGCCTCAGGTGTTATGAATGAAAAGTATTGATCCGGTTCACCATCATAAACGACTATTTTAGCCGCAATAACAGACTTTTTTTCGTCATAGATGGGAATAATATTTTTCCATTTTAACCACTCCCATGCGCCTATCCTTATCCCTGAACTTATCATCCTGTACAAAACGGGTTTTATTCTTCTGTCTGGATATTTTAAAACCTCTAAAATTTCATCTATTGTAGGAATTCTATCATTAGCATTCTGGGCACCGACTGGAAGTCCTTTTGATATTATTTTCCAGTTCAGGATAACGTTATTCATTTCACAAAATAATTTTATAGGTTTGTAGAAATTACGTATGGTTGATCTCGCTATCTCGTTTTTCTGTGCTATTTGTATATGAAAGTATATGTAGTTTAAGACTAGGTCTGTTACTTTTTGTGTGATGTCTTTTCCTTTTCTAGTATATTGTAGAAAATTTTCAGATTTTTCTCTAATGGTCTCCCCTTCTATCTTATAAAAATCAAAAAATTGCTCAAGTTTAGCCACATATTTTCTTCTAGTTTCATCGGCCTTGATACCATACATAAACCGAGAAAATGCATTTTGTTGATGTGGTTGATTTTGCTCAGTATGCGAAATTTGTAATAATATACGTTGAAGGCGGGTACATATAAACACATGTTATAGTTTGGGACCAGAGGGATTTGAACCCTCGACCAACTGCTCCGCAGGCAGCCATTCTATCCAAACTGAACTATGGACCCAAATTGTTGTAATAGTAATTCCTTATATGAACTAGTTGTGTATTTTTCTAGTAATTTTTGCCTAGTCTTATATCGACAGAGTGAAAAGGAGATGAATAAATTCAAATTCATTTTCTCAAACAATATATGTAGATAAAAATGATTATCTTATGTAAATCGATCTAATATGGCAAGGTTCTTACTTGAAGAAATTGAAGAACGCATAGTACTTTTTGATGGTGCTATGGGAACAGAAATACAGAAACTCAAACCAAAACCAGAAGATTTTCCTAACAACAAAGATGGATTCAACGATGGACTTGTTTTATCTAGACCGGAATGGATTGAAAATATTCATAGGAGTTATTTGGGGGCTGGATCAGACTGCATCGAAACGAATACCTTTGGAAGTAACCAAATAAAGCTGCAAGAATATGGATTTGGTGAAGAAACAGTATCAATAAACAAGTCAGCAGCAGAACTTGCAAACAGAGTAGTTGAGAAGTTTGCAAATGGAAAAAAGTATGTAGTCGGATCTATGGGCCCTACAGGATACTTACCAAGTTCAAACGATCCTGATTTAGGTAATATTAGCTTGAATAAAATTACAGACGCATTTGATTTGCAAGCCCAAGGCCTAATATTAGGTGGTGTCGATGTTCTGCTTATAGAAACGAGTCAGGATATATTAGAAGTTAAGCTTGCTATTACGGGATCATTTAATGCAATGGAAAAAACTGGGAAGAAAGTACCAATAATATCTAATGTCACCTTGGACAAATATGGTAAGATGTTACTTGGGACAAACGTACAGTCAGCCTATACAACCGTTAGCGATATGGGAATTTCTGTTTTTGGTTTAAATTGTTCTACCGGACCAGCTGAAATGGAATCAAGTATAAGGTGGTTGGATGAGCAAAACGAACTGCCCATCCTGGTCATGCCAAATGCGGGTATGCCAATAAATGAAGGCGGCACTGCGATTTACAAAATGACTTCAAAAGAGATGTCTCATCAACTTGGAGAGTTCTTGCACAAATACAAGAAAGTGAGAATGGTAGGAGGGTGTTGCGGAACAACGCCTGAGCACATCAGAGAACTCAAGAATACACTAAAATCGTATAACTTATAATTCACAAACTAGCAATTGACAATATAACCACTAAATGGACTTGAAACATGTACCCCGCGTTAGCTCAGCGTTAAAGGCTGTAGATCTAGTGCAAATTCCTCCACCGCTAATAATAGGAGAACGACTTAATACACAGGGTTCAAAAAAGGCAAAAAGACTAGTATTATCGGACGATTTTGACGGTTTGATAGATCTTGGAAGAGAACAGGTAAGTGATGGAGCACATTGTATCGATGTGTGTGTAGCAACAACCGAAAGATCCGACGAACTTGAATTTATGAAAAAGTTGGTGAAAAGATTAAGCCTAGAAATCGATGCGCCACTCGTAATTGATTCAACTGATGCTAAGGTAATTACTGAAGCAATTTACCAAATTCCGGGAAGACCTGTCATCAATTCAATCAATCTCGAGGGAGATGGCTCGCGTTTCCATTCACTTGCGCCAATCATGGCAAAATTTGGAATTCCATCCATTTCAATGTGTATAGGACCAAATGGAATGGCCAAGACGTCAGATGATAAAATAGAGGTAGCAAGGTTACTCTTTGAGACTGGAAAAAAATACGGATTAAAACCATGGCAATACATATTTGACGTACTTACATTCACATTAGCAACTGGGGAACAGGAATACGCAAATTCTGCAGTTGAAACTCTAAATGGAATTTCCTTAGTTAAAAAAGAAATTAAAGGTTGTTTTACTACTCTCGGATTAAGTAATGTTAGTTTTGGCCTTCCAGTAAATGCTAGAAAAATCATCAATTCAGTATTTTTACACCATGCATTAAAAGCAGGACTTGATTCAGTAATTATTAATGCAAAAGAAATAATCCCAATAGGAGAAATTAAAGAGGAACAATTTAAACTTGCAGAAGATCTTATATTTAATAGGAATTCTAGCGCACTTTCTGAGTTGATTTATTATTTTGAGAATCAGAATGTTACTGTTACTAAGTATGAAAAAAAGGTAGAAGAAATAAATAAAGACTGGGATTTTGATAGACGCTGTTACTATCGTATAGTAAATCGTATCAAGGATGGAATTGAAGATGATGTGCTAGGATCTATTACTAACAAACTTGAGAAAAAACTAAAGGTAAACCCACAAGATATTGAAAAGAATACGTTGCTAAAGCAACATCCCAAGCTATCACATGAAGCCGCGGTTGAAACCCTCAATGAAGTATTACTCCCGGCAATGAAGGAAGTTGGTGATAGGTTTGGAGCAGGTGAGCTAATTTTGCCTTTTGTGTTGAAATCAGCAGAATGTATGAAATCGGCAGTATTGGAACTGGAGAAATATCTTGTCAAGAAACAAGGAGTTAGCAAAGGTAAACTAGTTCTCTGTACAGTATATGGCGACGTGCACGACATAGGCAAGAATCTTGTAAAAACAATTTTATCAAATAACGGATATACAGTTTATGATCTTGGTAAACAGGTCCCAATCCAACAAATTGTAGATAAAATTAAAGAGGTGCATGCAGATGCGGTTGGATTGTCAGCATTACTAGTTTCAACTTCAAAACAAATGCAGTATTTCATCGAAAAAGCAAAGGAACTAGATATCAATATTCCAACTTTATGTGGTGGTGCGGCTATAAATAGTGATTACATAAATAGAATTGCAAAAGCAGAGGAGGTGTACAAGTCAGGAGTTTTCTATTGTAGAACAGCCTTTGATGGTCTAAATATTATGAACAAATTGAGATCTCCAGAAAGAGATAAATTCATTCAGGAGTGGAATGACAGAATTAACAAATTTGATGAAAAGAAAAAAATAGGAATAAAAAGTAAATTAGAAACCATAATTAGTAAAATAAAACCTGTGAGTCCGCCAACAGTACCACATATAGATACCCCAATAAAACTGACACTATCAGAAATTAACCTTGATGAAGTTTGGCAGTATTTGAATAAAAAGTCTCTTTTTGTTCTATCATGGGGTATCAGAGGAAAAACTGCATCTAAAATGATTGGTGATCCGGAAGTACTACTCTCAGAGTGGAAGAAGAAAGTAATTGATGAGGGTCTGTTCTCACCAAGTGTTGTCTATTCTTATTTCAAATGTCGCAACCAAGGTAACAAACTTGTTGTGGAATCTGAGAGACAAGGTGAGGTGGTTTTTGAATTTCCAAGATCATCCAAGCCAAAACGCCTTTGTATTACTGATTACTTTGGAAAACATGATATTGTTGCCTTCCAGGTAGTATCAGTCGGTCAAAAAACAGTTTCTAAAATTGAAGAGTTAAATTCTAACAATGACTATACAGACGCCTATTATCTTCATGGCCTTGCGGTGGAAACAGCCGAGGCTCTGGCAGAATGGGCCCACAATAGAATAAGAAGAGAATTGAATATTGATAATAATAGGGGGCTTAGATATAGTTGGGGGTATCCAAGCTGTCCTGATACTATGCAGCATTATTTAGTATGGAAACTTATTAATCCAACTACTTGCGGGATTAACCTTACTTCTGCAGGTCAAATTACACCCGAATACTCTACTGCAGCCATTGTAGTTCATCATCCGGAAGCAGAATATTTTATACTATAGACAAAATAACTGATTTGAGAGATAAATGACAATTAATGATTTTGTCTTCTCATGCGCAACAGATAATGTACCGGCATATTTTACCTATGAAGGGGAAAACATGCTAATCGTACAATCAAAAGAAGCTGCAAAAAAAAAGAAAAATGATTTTGAAAAAATTGAGGGTTTTATGAATGCATTGATATCCCATGAATCTGTACACGTAGTAATAACTAAATTGGAGAATAGTCAGATTTCTGATTCATTAGATGACGTTGAAATCATTATAGAAAGATTTGGTAAGAAATTTCAAGTTAGTCTAAATAATATGTTTTTTTCAACAGATTTTAGTGGGATTCTTACTAGATAATATTTTATTTTTGTTACTATCTATTATAACATGCATCCTTTAGTGTTCTAACATAATTTTTTAGTCTAATTTGCAATTGATGAATTTTATTATCTTTATTGCTGTTTATTATCTGGATAATGGCGCTTCCGACAATAACAGCATCAGCTCCAAAATTAGACATAAGTTTTATGTGATCTGGAGTGCTTATTCCGAAACCCACAGAAATATTATTTCTGTTTGAACTCAATTTTTTTATGTTTTTAATTGCCTTAAGTGTGTATTTATTAATAGAATTTCTCATTCCAGTGGTACCATATACGGATACTACATAGACAAAACCTGTTGAAACATCAAGGGTTTTTTTAATTCTAAAATTTGAGGTATTTGGTGCAACGAGAAAAACAGATGCCAATTCGAGCTTTTTTGAATACTCTAGATATTCTTTAGATTCTTCAATAGTCATATCAGGTAGAATAAAGCCATCTGTTCCTGCATCCTTAGCTGTCTCCATGAATTTCCTAAACCCTTTTTTTTGCAGAATATTAGAATATGTCATTATCAAAATTGGAATGTCTGGATAAGTTTTCCTTGTCTTTTTTATAAGTTTCAGACAAATATCTGGATTAATTCCATTCTGTAATGCTCTGAATGATGCCTCTTGAATTATTGGCCCGTCTGCAATAGGATCTGAAAAGGGAATGCCTATTTCTATTATGTCAGCGCCACCATCAACTATAGATGAAATTATTTTTTCATTAGTTTTCGGATCCGGATAACCCCCCATAACATAGCAAATGAGACCCTCTTGCTTCTTTAACTTTAACTCGCAGAATTTTTTCTCGATTCTGTTATTTAGTAGTTGGGACACTTATTTTGACCCACCAATGTATTTATGTCTAAACTTTATCACCTGATCTATATCTTTATCGCCTCTTCCGGACAATGTAACAATAATGTTTTGATCTGTTCTCATTTTTTTTGCCAACTTCATTGCATATGAAACTGCATGGCACGATTCTAGAGCTGGTATTATTCCTTCCAATCTTGAAAGCTTAAAAAAGGCATCCAGTGCAGCGTTATCATTACAGGTAGCATATTCTGCACGATCGATATTTTTTAGATATACATGTTGAGGACCAACACCTGGATAATCCAATCCTGCCGAAATGCTATGTGTGTCATTTATCTGTCCATATTCATCCTGTAAAACATATGTTCTCATTCCATGTAAAATACCCTCAGAACCAGCTTTCAATGTGGCTGAATGTTTTCCTGTTCTAACACCTAAACCCCCAGCTTCAACCCCGTATAAAGATACAGTATGATCATCTAGAAACGGGAAAAAAGTTCCCATTGCGTTACTACCTCCACCAACACAACAGACAAGAGCATCTGGAGATCTTGTAGTACCAATGCCTTTTAACTGTAATTTAATTTCCTCACCTATTACACTCTGGAAATCCCTTACTATCATAGGATAGGGGTGCGGACCAACTACTGAGCCTATCAAATAGTAAGTATCTTTTACATTAGTAATCCAATCTCGTAATGCTTCATTTATCGCATCCTTCAAAGTTTTTGTTCCTGAATTTACAGAATGTACTTTCGCTCCCAATAGCTCCATTCTAAATAGGTTTAATTTTTGCCGTTCAATATCTATAGAGCCCATGTAGATTTCCGCCTTCAATCCAAGAACAGCTGCGGCCATTGCTGTTCCTACTCCGTGTTGACCTGCACCAGTTTCAGCAATTATTCTTTTTTTACCCATTTTCTTGGCCAAGAGACACTGTCCCAAACAATTATTGGTTTTATGCGCTCCACCATGTAAAAGATCTTCTCTTTTAAGATAAATTTTTGCACCACCGACATAATTAGTCAGATTGGTGGCAAAATAAAGTGGTGTAGGTCTTCCAGCATAATTTTGAAGGTAGTAATTGAGTTCCCTTTTAAATTTTGGATTATTTCTTATTTTTACATATGCATCTTCAAGTTCAGTAATCGCAGGAATCAAAGTCTCGGGAATATACTTTCCACCGTATCTTCCATATTTACCTGCTATTGGAAACTCTTGTAAATTTATCATAGTAATACACTCACTATAAATGTATTTTTAAATAATATTTCAAACATTACTTAATTCCTTTATCTTTTCAAGAACGTTCCCAGATTCCATAATGCTTGTGCCAACGAGAAATGCATCAACTCCAATTGATCTTAATTTCGTAATCTCATCTGATTTACATATTCCACTTTCACTTATTATAATATTGTTTCGTTTATCGAATTTTTGAAGTAGCGTAATAGTAACGTTAATGTCAACTTCAAGAGTATTCAAATTTCTATTATTAATACCAATAAGTTGCTTTTTATTCTTCAGGACTTCGCCAAATTCATCTTCTGAGTGAACTTCAGTAATGATTTCAAGGCCTTTTTTCATGGCATAATCAGAAAATTTTTCTAGGCTCCCCTCGCTAAATCCCTTATCGAATACTGATTTAATGAACAATATGCAATCTGCGCCTATTTTCTTTGCTGCATCAATTTGAACCTCGCTAACTATGATATCTTTCATTAATAAAGGGACATTGACGCTCTTTCTTATAGATGCAAGATTATGGATAGAACCATCAAACAAGTAGGGCTGAGTTAAGACAGAAATTCCGACTGATCCAGAATGAGTCATTTGTATAGCCAAATCCTTGGGATTTATCTTGGATTGATCAAGGATTCTACCTTTTGAGGGCGATGCAAATTTAATTTCTGAAATTATCGGAACATGATTACAAGTTAAGATTATTCTTTTCAATGAAATTACAGAATGACTGTTATAATCATACTTGTCTGCATCATACATTCCCTGATTGATGGCTTTGTAAGAATTATCTGTCAATGTTTTTAGGCCCGTTTCTCTAGAAAAAAATTTACTCAAGGCGACATCTGACAGTAATTTCAGTCTTAATCATATAACTATATTACTAAATCATCAGATGCAAATTTTTATGGACTATTTGGGAGATATTAAACCGGTGAAAAGATATCTCAATCATAAGTCAATAATGCAAAAGATGATTCATTTTGGAATGGGCACAAAATAAATAGTCAATTAATAAATATATTATGATCATTCTATCAGTTTACTTGAGAATTGTCAGATAGTAAGATATTCCTTGATAGATCTAAATTATCGCCAAGATATATACCCGATGAGCTTCACCATAGGGAGGAAGAGATGTCGTTGCTTCTAACGATGTTTAAAGACTCATACATCAAACCCGATGAATTCTTATTTTCGACTCCACAAATAGTAGGAAGGTCAGGAATTGGAAAGACATCTACGATATTAAAATTTTCAAACACGCTGGAAAGTGAATTTAAAAAATCTGGATTAACACTTAAAGTTGCATATATAAATCTAAAACTACAGGGGGGCAATAAATACGCCGTTTATAGATTCCTTTTGGAAAAAATAGCTCCAGAACTTCCATCGCAAGGCCTTAGCGCCGAAGAGATGTTAAGATATCTTCTTTCATACTTGTATGAGAACAAATTATACACTTTGATTATTTTGGATGAAATAGAGTTTTTGTTAAGGTCAAACAAAGATAGTGGCATAATTTATGATTTCACACGCCTTAATGAATTTGATTTATCAAAGCACTGTAATGTTATAGGTGTTATCTTCATAGCAAGAAGCACCGATTTTCATGATAAAATTGACAGTTCAGAATTAAGTACTTTAGGTAGACTACCAATAGTATTTCTGCCTTATTCAATAGAACAAATAAGTGACATTCTCATTACAAGATCTTCAGAGTCATTCAATCCAAATGTCGTCGGTACTGATATAATAGATGAAGTATCACTTATAACTACATCTTCACATGTAGAAGGGGATGTTAGGTATGCTTTGGACCTGCTCTTGTATGCAGGCAATCTAGCAGAAGCAAACGGAAACGATCGAATCACACTAGACCAAATTCGCAAAGTACATGGTTACACTAAACCGTCGGTTACAATGGAGGATTTAAAAGAACTTCCCAAGAGTCACCTAGTCACACTGATGGCCATTGTAAAAGCACAAAATAAAAGAAAAAAGCAATACATTGAACTCAAGGAAATTAGGAACTACGCACTTGAACTTGCAGATGAACATAAGATAAAAAAATTTGAATTTGAAGACTACATGAACGATCTTCTTGATAGAAAAATAATCGAAATGAAATCGTTAAAGGAAATTGGAATGAACATAACATCATTGGTTGAATTAGAACCTTTATTAGAACAACAAATAAATAAAAAATAAATGGATTTTGATAGCAAGACCATTATAGAAAATGGAATTGGAACGATAGGCAAAATCAAGATAATTAAAGCATTGGCTGAAGAAAATAAAATGGTAACTATTTATGTCCTCCATAAAAGAACAGGATTAAAAAGGGAAGATATCAAACGAAATTTAAAAGACCTACTCAGTATTGATTGGATCAAGGAAAAACGAATGGCAAATACAATGTACCATCTTAACAGAGATAATGAATATGTGAATGCAATCCTTAGTTTTTTTGCTAATGTAGGTTATATTGGACAACCTTGAGATAGTTTTAATCATGTAGGAAGTAAGAATATCATATTATGATGTTGTTGACATTTTATTCGTTAATTTCCATTAACCTTGTCAAATTGTGAAATAGTCTGAAAACGATTAAAAAGGTGAGAATATAAAGTCTAATGTGCGGTATAAATATATTAAACCCAGTAACAAATTTCCAAAATTTATTTTTATTACTGGAGGAGTAATGTCAGGTCTTGGAAAAGGAATAGTTGCTTCTTCGGTAGCAAAGTTATTGCAGCTAACTGGTTTAAAGGTAACCTGTACGAAAATTGATCCGTATGTAAATTACGATGCTGG
>Ga0081455_10005199_pt1 | contig 14316 bp, 13 predicted proteins | sample TabmetS3T2R1_FD_70207 | JGI IMG/M metagenome (GOLD analysis project Ga0081455, IMG submission 70207) | Tabebuia heterophylla rhizosphere microbial communities from the University of Puerto Rico - S3T2R1 | ecosystem: Host-associated > Plants > Roots > Rhizosphere ... | reverse complement strand
ACACTTGCCGAAAGGGGTGCTCGGCCACCGTAGACAGCCGAAGGAAGCAGCATTACGCTATGACATGCCCTTCGCTGCATAAATACAGGCCGTTTTACCGGAAAGTAGAGCATAAAGGAGTACAGGAAAATCAAACGGCCTTAGGAGCAACGCTTTGAGGCGACACTGCGCGGCCTTGAGTTGGCTCTGGGAGTCGCGGAAGCAGCCTGTAAACCCTTGGCGAGTCAGCGCTTGAAGCGCTCGGGCATGCGCTGGCGGACGCCTGGTGGACAAGCGATTTTAACCTTTCGTGCGTTGTGTCAAAGTGAGCGGTTTGAACGGGCGTGGCCTCTCCTCGGCGAGACGTATAAACAATCAGTGACGTTGCCTCGGAAAGTCATTGCCTTGAACGAACACAGGTAAAAAGCCTCTCGTCAATATGAGAGTTACACCCAACTCGAATTGGCTGCCTGTGCCGAGCCCACTTGTAGTTCTGCTGGCTCCACAGGCTCCAGTGTACCTGTCCCACCGCAACGCCTGCCCGGCTAGAGGGCAGCGCACCCTACGATCTCTCTATTCTGGGAATTCTGATCTCGCTGAAGTCGACAGCTTTCAGAAATTTCTTCCCAAGACTGTCTGATCACTTCCACCAGAGTCGTGACGTTGATTCCCAAGAAGTTCACTGGGAAGAGCTTCAGGCGTTCCGCTGCTTGACGTCGAGGCTCAGGAGCTTGATGAAGAGAGTCACATCCTCTTTGCAAGCTTGCTCTTGAAGCTAGCGGGTAGACGATCCTTGATGAGACGGGGCGTCAGCCCGGACACTCGACGCAGGAATCTCCCCAATCGCGTCTTACTGGGCGATCCGGCGATGACGTGTTCGTAGTGCAACCGGTTATAGCCCTGCAGCCACCAGCTATCACTGTAGGGATCGATAGCGGGCGCGCCGGTGCGCCTGAGAAATGCTGTTTGGTGCACCGTTTCGAGCAGTTCGAACATGGGGTCTGCTCTCAAAATGTCGACCATCCTGCCTATAGATGGAATCTGAATGTCGTCAAGGATGAGGAGACCATCCGACTCCAGATGAGGGTAGAAGAAGTAGTACTCCAGATCCGGGAAAGGGTAACCGTGCGGTCCATCGATGAATACCACTTGAAAGGTATTGTCGAATTCGTAATAGGGCAGAGTCTTCTGAGTAGGACCTTCCACGAATGTCACGTGTTCGGCCCGAAGGAGGGACGATCCTCTGGTTTGGCTGAGGCTCTTCCCCTCATCCTTGGTGAAAACCAAGTGGTTGTCAGACAAATTTGAGAACAGAAGAGTCGTGCGACCGGTACCTGTTTCCGCCGAGTGGTGAACTCGTCCCCCGCTTTGGCAATGGCGTGTGATTGCCAGCAGGACGTCTCGGCTTACTGAGCCGGCGCGGTGCCAGTCGTTTCCCAGTGCCGCGATTTCGTCGACCAATTGAAGATGTTCTGGTTTCATCTCGGCTCCTGTTGACACGTGGTCGGGTGTCTCGCATTTCCACAATACAGCCGATTCAGCAGGAAGGGAGCACCAAATTCAGCTGAGCGTCAGCCGACGGACACCTTTGGCCTTTACATCGCGCCTTAGAGGCTACGACACAGGTCTCTGCCCCCTGAAGGAGTTTGCTTACACCCGACTTCAGTAGCTTCAATCTGAGAATCTGCCTCTGAGAATAGAACAAGGTTAGCTTCTTATCCACTCGATGGTCAAGTGTTTTGTTCATGATGTTTTACCTATCTGAGTGGTAGCTGTGTCGCCCGATCTAGCTCCAGATGGCGCCTTAGCCCCATCCTTCTTCGGTAGAGCGCTCGGCCAGGGTCAAGTCATTTTTTTCCTGTAAACGCATCAGGTGCTCGAACTGCTGCCCATCGCGATGGAGGTGACGCACTGGGTCTTACATCAGGGGTGGTGTGTGGACTGCAGTCGCTGGACCAAAGCCCAGGTGCCTGCCGAGCACCGCATAGGCTACGGCCCACGGTTCCCTGCCCTCATGGCGGAACTGGCGGAGACGTATGGCAACGGCCGCCATATGGTGCACACCTTTTGTGCCTCGGTGCTGGGCGGGCCCATCAGCTTGGGGGCCCTCCAGAAAGTCTTGGATCGAGTCGTGGAGGCGATTGAACCGCACTATCTGGCCATCGCTGCGCAAGCCACGTCATGCGTCCGTCAACTACATTGATGAAACGCCCTGGTTTCTCGCGAACGCACTCCAGTGGCTCTGGGTGATGGTCAGTGACACCACAGCGCTCTACCTGATTCATCCCCACCGGTCCAAAGAAGCCTTCGCGGCTCTCATCGACGACTGGGCGGGCATCCTCGTCAGTGACGGCTACGGGGTGTACCAAAACTAGGTTCAGGCGTGGCAAACCTGCTTGGCCCACCTCATCTGGAGTGTGCGGGGCTTGGCGGCTCGTGCCCATCCCGCCCTGGCGGCTTGTGGAACGTGGGCCTTAGCGGAACTGCAGCGGCTGTGTCATATGGCCACGGCCCTACCCACGGGCGGGGAGTGGCGGGCGTAGTATGCCCGGCTCTGCAAGCTGGTTAACCAGTATCATGCTCGCACGGATGATGCGGGGCGCTTCGCCCGTCACTTGCTGTGGGAGATGGATTCCCTGTGGGTCTTTCTATCCCAGTGTGGCGTCGAGCTGACTAACAACCAGGCGGAGCGGGCCTTGCGCTTTGGGGTGCTGTGGCGCAAGCGCTCGCTGAGCACCTCTACTCACCCCCTGTGATCGCGCACTGCCAAAGTCATACACTACCCTGACCTCAGCATCCTATGCAATCGCTCGCATTGTCAGGGCTAGTGGGGGCAAAATCGACCCAACTCACGACACGGCCATTCACCAGATAAACATCGACCTGCTTCCCCAACTTGCCGTACTGATTGCCAGAGGTGGCAAGCTCCAGGGACGAACCGAGGTAATACCAGTGCGCATAGTACTGAGCCCGCCCGGCCGTGTAATATGGCTCGCCCCAGACGAAGCGCAGCGCCTCCGCACTCATGTCCGGGCGGGGGAAGCCTCTACGGACGGCATCTTGATCCAGCGGATCCAGGGCCTGAAAGCGCTGGGTAAGCCCGAGGGTGTTGAGGTACGCCGTGCGCTCGGTGGCCGTCGCTTGCGCCAGATAGGTTCGGATGTGCGTCTGGGTCATGACGTGCCGGTAGAGGTAAAACTCGGCCTGCTCGGGGGGCGACAGCCGTGCGACGGCGGTCTCGTAGGTACAGCTCTGCCCCACCAGCGTGGTACAGAGGAGCAGCCCAAGCCAAAGGTATCCCTGTCCGTGCTGTCTCATGGTGCTTCTCCTTCGCGCTCCTGCGGTCCTCCGCGCTGGCATCCGCCCGCCCGCAGAGGGCTATGCTGGCGTAACGTCTCTCCTCTAGGCTACTATACCGGATAGCGAGGCCCATCGCTGCACGGCGTTCCTGGAGAGGCCGTGACAGATGCTAAGTACTAGAGCATAAATTATTGTACAGGTTTTTCTCTCCTTCCACCCTGGCGGGGGAGGGTAAAAAAAACTTCTGTCCAGGTACTTAGAACTCTACTGGAAAGAACGTTGGGCAGAGACGTTTGGATGCGTCAGCCTGGCGTGGCGACTGCGGCACGGTTGTCGCTCGACTGCAGCGGCGTAGCTTCTTGCTCCCATGGCAACCGTCCCAGACGTTTGCCCCAGTCTTTATAGCGGCGAGCGGCGACGCGGTAGCGGACAGGCCCAGACGGTTGCGCCAGTCTTCGCGGCCTGGGCCGTGTACCTGCGCATTACGGCTAATTGAAAAGGAGCTGCCCCATACCGTCTTCGTGTCGTGAACCAGCCGGTCATGGGCCCTCCTATTGGGTAGGGGTTCAGGGCCTCATGCAGTCCTCATACTCTACACTAAGCAGAGCGAAGAGTTCATCGAGTTGCATTTGCCGGACCCTGACGTTGTGCAAGACGTGCCGGGAGAAGGCCTGTAGCTGCTCGGCCGCTTCGACCAACCACTGCAGCACCGTCTTGGGGGCCACCTCAAACACCCGTGCTGTGCCCCGGATGCCCAGGCCTTTGGCCAGGCATGGGATGACGCGTACGATGAGCTCGACGGAGGCGCGCTTGCCATGCAAGATTGTGCCGAGGGTCTCGAGAAAGTAACGGCGACAGGCAACGCACAGCAGTTGCCGCCAGGGACCCCCGTGGGGATGGCCGTTAGCGCGGAGATTGCCCCAGCTCACCCAGCCGCGATAGGCACAATCCGGGTTGGGGCAGAAATGGTGTGAGGTGTCGACCTGACGGCGGCGTCCTCGCGCCATGACAATGCGGGGTGGTGGGGCGGAAGGGGCTCGTGGGGAGGGGGCGCTCGCGTGTGCACAAGCGTCGCAATGTGGCTTGGTGGTAAGGCTCGCAAAGGGTGTGGGCGCATGGCTACGCGTGCGCCTTGGTGGCGCTGGCTGAGGTGGTGTCGGTTGCTGCGCGGTGGCAGGGTCGCTTGGCCACGCCCAATGGAACATGACGCACAGCCATACCAGGGCGACCAGCACTAACTGGTAGAAAAAGAGAGGCGATATCATGGCAAAACCCCCTCATACACGTGCTGAAATGAGGGTATTTTACTCGGTTTTCAGGTAGCGGGAATTAGCCGCACGATGGAGGGACACGACCGCGCGATGCAGCTCATAGGAAATCAACAGCTCTGAAACCCCTTCCTTACATTATCGTCGGAAACGAGCCAAGGATGTTCTTTATAAGACAATATTGTTGGCCTCCGCAGTGTGCGTAGCTTCACTTGACCCCTTGCAGGGAAGGCTACATGCTTTCCTGGGCGCTCTTGATAATTCACGAAGTTTTTTATTGACAGTAGGTTATGAGAATAGGGAGCACCAGATCTCCAGGCCTGGTGTCCTGGCATATATCTTGCTCTCATATTCCGACAGCCACAAAAGCCTCCCTGCGCCTGATCAGGCGCAAGAGCGGCTGATACAGCGAGTAGGGATAGGGGACCAGGTGAGCGCAGCGCAGCCGCGGCGACCGAATGAGGGAGCCCTCCGCCTTGTCCTGCGACGTGCAGGGCAGCGCACGGTGCTACAGGAGTGCTACTTCCAGGTGCCGTTGCAAGTATTGCGGCCGTTATACCTCGACGACGTGGGTACCGCGTACGTGTACCTGGTGAGCCCCTGCGGTGGGGTGGTAGGGGGAGATATCTATAGCATGACTGTGGTTGTAGAACCCGAGGCATGCGTATGTCTGACCACGCCGTCAGCGACCAAACTCTATGCCACTCTAGGGCTGCCAGCCCGACAACAACTCGATATCACCCTGCACGCTGGTGCAGTCCTGGAGTATCTGCCCGAGCAAATTATTCCCTTTGCTCAGGCGGCATTCCAGCAGCACCTGACCGTGCGGCTTGGCCCTGGAGCGTGTATCCTGGCGATGGAGATTGTCGCCCCAGGACGCCTGGCGCGGGGGGAAGCTTTTGCCTATCGTGACTATGACTCCAGCGTGTGTATTGAAGATCCGTCGGGCCAGGTGGTGTTGCGCGAACGTACACGGCTACGGCCAGGATGGCAACGCCTCGATGGACCAGGCTTATTCGAAGGCTATAACTATCTCGGCACGTTCTATGCCGTGGTCGAGGGGAGGGCACTGTCGACGGCTCTAGTGGAGCATCTGCATACACTACTCGCCTGCTGTACAGGGCTCAGGGGTAGTGCAACCACGCTTGCGCATGGCGGCATAGCCGTACGTGTGTTAGGCGCAGACCACACGACAGTGAGCCGGGCACTACACGAGGTGTGGGATGTGCTGCGTCGTGCCCTGCTTGGGTATCCAGCAGTGGTCTGGCGTAAATAGGGATAGGACGAAGAGATGAGGAGAGGGGGAGAGACATGCATCTGACACCGCGTGAGGTCGACAAGCTCCTCATTTTTGTAGCTGCTGAGGTGGCACGGCGGCGGCGCGAGCGTGGCCTCAAGCTCAATTACCCGGAAGCTATGGCCTTGATCAGCGCGGAGCTGTTGGAAGGAGCCCGTGATGGCAAGTCCGTAGCCGAGTTGATGCGCTACGGCGGACAGATTCTAAGCCGGGATGAGGTCATGGAGGGAGTACCAGAGATGCTTGCCGAGGTGCAGATCGAAGCGACATTTCCTGATGGCACCAAGCTGGTGACGGTCCACGATCCACTGCGCTAGGGCGGATAAAGCGATGATACCAGGGGAATATATTCTGCGCTCCGAGCCTATTGAGGCGAACGTGGGGCGTGAGACGGTCGAGATTGAAGTGGCCAATCATGGTGATCGTCCCATTCAGGTTGGATCGCATATGCATTTCTTCGAGGTCAACAAGGCCCTGGTGTTGCCGCGTCGCCTGGCGTTTGGCAAGCATCTCAACATTCCGGCTGGGACTGCGGTGCGTTTCGAGCCCGGGGACCGCAAGCGCGTGACGCTCGTGGCGTTTGCTGGCACGGGCGAGGTGTATGGGCTCAATAGTCTGTGTAATGGTCCCCTCACCGAAGCAACACGTGAGGCAGCTATGACACGCATCCTGGAGCAGGGCTTCGGCAACACTGAGGCAACAGGGGGGGCAGCATGAGTTTTCCTATCGCACGGCGCGTCTATGCGCAGATGTATGGTCCGACGGTAGGCGATCGCGTGCGGCTGGCCGACACCGAGTTGTTTATCGAGATTGAGCGCGATTTTACAGTCTACGGTGATGAAGTGAAATTCGGTGGCGGCAAAGTGTTGCGCGATGGGATGGGACAGGCGCCCCATATAGGCGCAGCGCAGGCGCCTGATGTGCTGATCACCAATGCCCTCATTGTCGACCACTGGGGTATTGTGAAGGCCGATATTGGTATCAAGGATGGCCTCATTGTGGCGATTGGCAAGGCCGGCAATCCGGCGCTGATGGCGGGCGTGCATCCCCAGCTGATTGTCGGAGCGGGCACGGAAGTGATTGCCGGTGAAGGGCTGATCGTGACGCCTGGCGGCATCGACACGCACATTCACTTCATCTGTCCACAGCAAATTCCTGAGGCGTTGTCTGCCGGAATCACGACACTCATTGGGGGTGGGACTGGTCCAGCCACGGGGACCAAAGCCACCACCTGCACGCCTGGTCCCTGGAACCTGTACCGTATGTTGCAAGCGGCCGATGAATATCCCATTAATCTGGGATTCCTGGGCAAAGGTAATGGCTCCATGCCACAGCCGCTGCGCGAACAGATCGAGGCGGGTGCCATTGGGCTGAAGTTGCATGAGGACTGGGGGACAACACCAGCTGCCATCGACTGTTGCCTGGGCGTGGCCGAAGAATATGACGTGCAGGTGGCGATTCACACCGACACGCTGAACGAAGCGGGATTTGTCGAGGACTCGATCGCCGCCTTCCGCGGTCGCACCATCCACACCTATCACACGGAAGGTGCCGGGGGTGGGCATGCACCCGACATTTTACGCGTGTGTGGTGAGGCCAATGTTCTGCCGTCGTCGACTAATCCGACGCGGCCTTTCACCGTCAACACTCTGGAAGAGCATTTAGATATGCTCATGGTCTGTCATCATCTCGACGCCAGCTTGCCAGAAGATATCGCGTTTGCGGAGTCGCGCATCCGTCCTGAGACCATTGCTGCAGAGGATATACTGCACGACTTGGGCGCTATTAGCATGATGAGTTCTGATGCGCAGGCCATGGGGAGAATCGGTGAGGTGATTCTGCGCACCTGGCAGACTGCCGACAAAATGAAACGTCAGCGTGGGCGTCTGCCGCAAGAGCAGGGTGATAACGACAATCGGCGCGTGCAGCGGTATATCGCGAAATATGCGATCAATCCGGCTATTGCGCATGGTATCGCTGCCTACATTGGCTCCATCGAAGTGGGTAAAATGGCCGACCTGGTGCTCTGGCAACCGGCCTTCTTCGGCGTCAAGCCAGAATTGGTCATCAAAGGCGGCATGATTGCCTACAGCCTCATGGGCGATCCCAATGCCTCCATCCCGACGCCGCAACCGGCTTTCTACCGCCCCATGTTTGGTGCCCTGGGCCGCGCCAAGTATGCGACTTCCTATGTCTTTGTGTCACAGGCAGCGCTGGCGCAGCGCGTCCCTGAGCAATTGGGCCTGCAGAAACGCGTAGCAGCGGTGCATGGCTGCCGTGCTCTGGGCAAGGCAGCCATGGTGCACAACGCCTATCTGCCACACCTGGAGGTCGACCCCGAGACATACGTGGTCAAGGCAGATGGGCAGGTGCTGACCTGTGAGCCAGCACCGAGTCTGTCGTTGGCACAGCGCTACTTTTTATTTTGACCCCCTCTGGCGTGACTGCGTCGGCGCAGGGCGAAGCCCTTTCCCCGCGTCTGCGACGGCGGAGGGGCGCCAGTTTAACGGCGCCCCGTTCCCCGCGACTACGTCGGCGGAGGGCCGCCTCATTAAGGGCGGCCCTTCCCTCAGGGGGAGAGCGCAGAAGAGCATGGGTTGGTAGTCACTATGGTACCCAAAGGCCAGGAGTTGTGGCATCTGTTGCAGATTACTGACCAGTTCTTCCCGACCGGGGGATATGCCTTTTCCCACGCCCTTGAGACTTATATTGCCGAAGGTATCGTGCATGACCGTGTGTCATGCCACAGGCTGCTCGGAAACCTGGGCTGGCATGCCATTGGCCCATGCGACCTGGTGTTTTGCGCCCATGCTTACCGTCTCGCAGCAGGAGCAGACACCGCCCATGACACGCTCGCGGCTCTGGTCGCCTGCGACCATCTCCTGACCGCCTATAAAGTGCCACGTGAGCTGCGCCAGGAGAGCCAGCACACGGGGCAGGCATTTCTGCGCGCTGCCATGGCTCTGGAACCGGCACCGCTGGTGCAAGCGTTCTGGGCCCAGGTACAGCTCGGAGCCACACCAGGGCATCATGCCCTGGTCTTTGGATTGGTGGCACAGCACCTCGGGTGCGACATGGAGAGCACGTTGCTAGCCTATCTGTATACCGTGCTGGCAGGATTGGTAGCAGCGGCTCTGCGGCTTGTGCCCTTAGGGCAGTCAGATGGTCAGCGCCTGTTACATGCGCTGGCGCCCCTGAGTCGTGATCTGATAGCCCAGTATGGTGAGCTGCAGCCTGAGGAGGCCTGGAGTTCGACGCCAGGTCTGGATATCCGCAGTATGCAGCATGAGCGGCTCTACTCGCGACTGTATCGGTCGTGACAGGCTACCAAGAGCGTAGGAGCACATATGCACGATGTCTATCGTGGTGCACCACATGTGCACCATACACCATCTTTTGGCTGGCAGAGCCTAGCCGCCAAGCCTTTTACGATCGGGGTGGGCGGGCCGGTTGGCTCTGGCAAGACTGCCCTCGTTGACTGTCTCTGTAAAGCGCTACGAGATACGTATCGCCTCGCCGTAGTGACGAATGATATTTATACCAAAGAGGACGCTGAGTTCTTATGCCGCAGCGGGGCCCTGGAGAGCACCCGCATTATGGGTGTCGAAACGGGAGGGTGCCCGCACAGCGCGATCCGTGAGGATGCCTCAGTGAATCTGGAGGCCATTGCCAGTCTGGTGAAGCGTTTTCACGACCTGCAACTGGTCTTCGTCGAAAGTGGCGGCGATAACCTTGCCGCCACGTTTAGCCCGGAGTTAGCCGATGTGACGATCTATGTCATTGACGTCGCGGCTGGGGACAAGATCCCGCGCAAAGGCGGTCCGGGCATCATGCGTTCTGATCTGCTGGTGATCAACAAAATTGATCTGGCGCCCTATGTAGGCGCTGACCTGCAGGTGATGGAGCGCGATGCCAGGCGCATGCGTGGCAGTAGGCCGTTTGTGTTTACCAACCTACGGGCCGGGACGGGGTTGGAGGTTGTGGTGGCCTGGGTGCACACCCAGGTGGAAGCACGTCTCTGCAAGGTGTAGAGGCGTGAGCAGCGATCAGCCATCAGCCAAGGAGGCAAACACATGAGAGCTGGCAGAGGAGTGCGTGTTATAGGGAAGCAAGTGAGGAAGGCACGATGGCAACTGGCAGTCATCGTGAGTGCCGTCGTGCTGGCGGGGAGCCTGGGTCATGGTGTCCAGCCCGTACAAGCGGCAGACCCCGTGAAAGTCGGTATCCTGCATTCGTTGAGTGGCACTATGGCCATCAGCGAGGCGCCGATTAAAGAAGTGGTGTTGATGGCCATTGACGAGATCAATGCTGCCGGCGGTGTCCTGGGTCGCAAGGTAGAGGCGCTCATTGAGGATCCGGCTTCCAATTGGGACTTGTTCGCTGAGAAAGCCAAAAAGCTCCTCCAGGAGGACAAAGTCGCCACTGTGTTTGGGTGCTGGACGTCAGTGAGTCGTAAATCCGTGCTGCCCGTATTCGAGCGTTACAATGGTCTCCTCTTCTACCCGGTACAGTATGAGGGTGAGGAATGCTCCAAAAACGTCATCTACACCGGGGCTACGATCAATCAACAGGCCTCGCCAGCCGTGGATTTTCTCATGGGCTCAGAGGGGGGCAATAAAAAGCGGTTTTACCTGATCGGCACCGACTACGTGTATCCACGTACTACCAACAAAATCTTGCGGCTCTATCTGCTGAAGAAGGGCGTGAAGGAAGCCGACATTCAGGAGGAATATACTCCCTTTCACCACCAGGATTATCAGACCATCGTTGGCAAAATCAAAAGTTTTTGCGCCGGCGGTGATGCGGCGGTGATTAATACGATCAACGGTGACAGTAATGTGCCCTTCTTCAAGGAACTTGCGAATCAGGGTGTAACTGCCGATACTTGTCCGTCGATTTCCTTCAGCTTTGCCGAGGTTGAGCTGCAAGCCCTTGATGTGAAACCGCTGGCGGGGCATCTGGCATCCTGGAACTACTACATGTCGCTGAAGACCCCCCAGAACATGAAGTGGATCAAATCCTATAAGGAATGGTGCGCCAAGCATAACATTGCCGACAAGCAGTGCGTCACGGACGATCCTATGATGCATGCCTACATGCATGTGCACCTGTGGGCGAAAGCCGTGGAAAAAGCTGGTTCGACGGACGTTGATAAAGTACTCAAGGCACTTGAGGGGCTGGAAATAGATAGCCCGGTTGGTAAATATAAGGTGGACGAAAAGAACCATCACACCTGGAAGCCTGTATATATCGGCAAGATTAAGGAAGATGGCCAATTTGATGTGGTCTGGAAAACCAAAGAGTGGGTCGCTCCAGAGCCCTGGAGTGAACTGACCTATCCAGGACGTGCCTGCGACTGGAGTGGGGATGGCAAAGGGAGCTTTGACATGGTGGACGGCAAGCGCTCCTGGCTGTCTGACAAGAAATAAAAGTGGTCCTTCTGCTCCCTCTCCTGCCAGGAGAGGGGGCTAAGAGAGGGAATACAACATTAAGGTAAGATGCCATGCGCACCACATGCTTGGTGTTCCTCGCCTGTTGGCTTGCCCTCGGTGCTATTGCCGCAGGACTGACTGAAGCTGCCCCTCCGCATGCCCTGCTTATGGATCTCACCACTCCTGCCAAACAGCGCGCGGCGCTACTCCAACTCCGTGACCTCACTGATCCAGCCTTGAAGGGTGTGCTGCAGGCCCTGAAAGATGGCGCGCTGTACTTGTGGAAGGAGGAGACGCTGCTTATCCTGAACGACGCCGGCACGCTCATCGACCTTGATGACAAGCCTCTGCTCGATAGTGTTGGCCGGCCGCTCCTGCCTACGGAAGGCCTGGAGCAGGTCGCGCTCGAGCAGGAAAATATGTCGCTGGTGCAACGCGCTCTGGAGGCGCTTGAGCTGTCTGCGCCTGATCCTGCTAAGCGGCGATCTATTGCTTTACGCTGGGGGAATCTCCAGGATCTAACGGTCATCCCTCTGCTGGAAAAAGCCCAGGCAAAAGAAACGGTACCAGGTATCAAAGCGGTCATGGTCGAGACTATGCATAAATTGCGCCTCCTCGATCCAACACCGCAGGTACGCCAGCAAGCGATTGCCTTTTTCGGTGCCACGCGTGCCGAATCAGCTCTGTCACGTCTGCGGGACTTGCGTGCCAAGGAGCAAGATCCTCAAGTTCAGGCCGCTATTACTACCGCGGTGCAGCGTATTGAAAGCTATCTGCAGATGCGCAATGCCGTGGCCTATATCTTCAATGGCCTGAGCCTTGCCTCGATCCTGCTCATTATGAGCCTGGGTCTCGCCATTACCTTTGGGCTCATGGGCATCATCAATATGGCGCACGGCGAGATGCTCATGCTCGGGTCGTATACGGCCTATGTCCTCCAGGAATTTTTTGCTGCCCGCTTCGTTGCCTATGCTGACACATACTTCCTCGTTGCACTGCCACTGTCGCTTCTGGTGGTTGGTGCGGTCGGTATACTCCTGGAGCGCGGCCTCCTACGCTTTCTCTACGGTCGACCCCTGGAAAGCCTCCTGGTCACCTGGGGGATTGGCCTGATGCTGCAACAAGGTGCACGGCTCTATTTTGGCGACCAGACGAGCGTGAATCCCCCCACCTGGTTGCGTGGTGGCTGGGAGATTATGCCAGGCTTAATCTTCCCATACAGCCGCCTATTTATTATTGGACTGTCGTTGCTGTGTCTCGTGGTGATATACTGCCTCCTGTATCGTTCTAATACCGGACTGAAACTGCGCGCGGTGATGCAGAATCGCGATATGGCAGCGTGCATGGGGATTTCTTCACGGAAGGTCGATACCTTAACGTTTGCCCTCGGTACAGCTCTGGCGGGTCTGGCCGGTTGTGCCTTGAGCCTCATTGGCACCGTTGACCCAGAAGTCGGCAAGACCTATATTGTCGATTCTTTTATGGTGGTGGTGCTGGGAGGGGTTGGTAAGCTGTTAGGGACAGTGCTGGCATCCCTGGGTGTAGGCATGTCCAATAAGCTCCTGGAGCCGGCCATCGGGGGTACCGCTGCTGCCGTCTACGCCAAGGTGGGCATTTTAGTGTTGGTGATTCTCTTCTTACAACTGAAGCCCACTGGCCTCTTCCCAGCGAAAGAGCGTCTGGCGGCAGGGACAGTGCGGTAATCGCCGCGAGGATAACGCTGACTATGAAGGACTCCTCGGCTTGGCAAAAGGCGCTCATTCCAGGCAGCATTTTAGCAGCCTTGCTGCTTATCGGACTGCCAATCCTCAACGCCCTCGGTATCCTCTCAGATTATTACTTAAATCTCTTCGGAAAATATCTCGCACTCGCCATTCTGGCGCTGGGCATGGATCTCATCTGGGGGTATGCCGGCATCTTGAGCCTGGGACAGGCCATCTTCTTCGGTTGTGGGGCCTATGCCATGGGCATGTATCTCATGCTCGAGTCCAGTGGCCAGGGCGTGTATGGCGAACGTATTCCAGACTTCATGGTCTGGAATCGCGTCACGACTCTGCCATTGTTTTGGAAACCCTTCCAATATTTTCCCCTGGCAGTGTTTCTGGCACTCGCGATCCCAGCTGTGGCAGCGTGTATCTTTGGGCTCTTGACGTTCCGCCGGCGTGTCAGCGGCACGTATTTCGCCATTCTGACTCAGGCCATGGCCTTCGCCACCTGGCTCATGTGCAACCGCAACGAAATGAACCTCGGCGGCACCAATGGCCTGACCGATTTTAAAAGTCTCTTGGGTGTCTCGCTTCATACCCCCTTTGCTCTGCGGACATTGTATCTGGTCACAGCCCTGTGCCTCGTTGGCAGTTTTATTGCCTGTAAGTGGCTTGTGGGCTCGAAAATGGGCCTGGTACTGACGGCGATGCGCGATCAAGAACAACGGCTGCGATTTTTGGGCTATCCCATCGCACAGTATAAGATTTTTATTTTTGCCCTGGCGGCGGCACTGGCTGGTTTATCCGGTGCCCTGTATGCGCCCCAGGTAGGCATTATCACCCCCAGCCAGATAGGGGTACTCCCCTCGCTAGAAGTGGTGGTGTGGGTGGCCACTGGTGGCCGTGGCACTCTGATTGGCGCCCTGCTCGGTGCCGTAGGTATTAATGCGGCCCGCAGTCTGTTAACGGCCTCTTATCCCGAGTGGTGGCCGATCATCCTGGGCGGTTTGTTCGTCGGGGTCGTGATCCTGTTTCCCGATGGACTGGTGGGCATTCCCAATCAGCTACGACAGCGTCTACGACGGTCCCGTGCCCCGCTTTTCGAGCGCTCTGTACCTGGTTCCGTGCCCTCTGGCGCGACGGCGTCGGCGCAGGACGAAGTCCTTCCCTCCGGGAGAGGGGTGTAGTGGAGGTGAGAGGGAGGAGTATGGAGAAGCGGAGAAGTATCGTTTATCTTGAAGACATTACTGTAAGCTTTGACGGCTTCCAGGTGCTACGAGGGGTCGATTTTTACGTTGATCGTGGCGAGTTGCGCGCCCTCATTGGTCCAAATG
>Ga0081455_10005198_pt1 | contig 14318 bp, 12 predicted proteins | sample TabmetS3T2R1_FD_70207 | JGI IMG/M metagenome (GOLD analysis project Ga0081455, IMG submission 70207) | Tabebuia heterophylla rhizosphere microbial communities from the University of Puerto Rico - S3T2R1 | ecosystem: Host-associated > Plants > Roots > Rhizosphere ... | reverse complement strand
AACGAGGTTGTCGGCGTGGAACTCGGCGAGTTCTAGGGCCCCGCAGCCTCTAATCCGACGCCTATGGGCCCAACGGCAAACACAGCGAGGCCGCCGGCGCCGACGAATGGCCGATGCTGCGTGAACAACTCACCTCGGGACACCGTCAAGCAACGAGCGTCAAGTTGTGCACAGCCGGACGTTGAGCTCCTCGGTGAACTCGGAGACATCAGGCAGCTCGGCCCCATCGACGGCAGTAATCGGAACCGCTCCGCTGAGGCTGCTGGTCCAGAAAGCGCCGCTGGACCGGCGCAACTCATGCACCGAGCAACGGCGGATACGCGCCGGTGTCCGCTGGTCGTCGAACGAGTCCAAGACCTCACGCCGCGTTACGCCCGGCAACACTTGCTCGTCCAGCGGCGGCGTACACCAGACGCCATCTCGATCTCGCATGAACAAGTTCCCTCGAGTCGTCTCGGTGATGTCGTACGGCAGCGCCGGCGATGAGAAGAACGGCAGCGCCGGCCTGACTGCAGATTCCGCCTCGGTCAGTGGGGAACGCTCCGCCCACTTGTGTCGCCACGAGCGGTCGGGACGCGAGCAGTGACGAAGCGCCGAGCTGGTCGGCGGCGGGTCGAGTGGACTGGCCTGGAGCCTGAGGTCGAGCTCGTCTCCGTGGGGTCGGGCAAGCACACGAATCGCAAGTCGGTGCTCGTCGGCGTGAAGGCGCGCCAGCTGCCGCGCCGCGCTGGCAAGATCATCTGGTACCCCGTGTCCGTACAGCTCACGACAAGACCTGTCCAACCGGGCGAGATGGGCGGCCAGACGGATGATCTTCCCTCGGATCACCAAGATCGATTCGAATACGCCGTACGCCAAGAGCGCCGGGTCAGGCGTCGGCGGCTCGTTGACGAGCTTTGGATCGAGCACCGATCCAGCGGCGGCAACCAGCGGTGCAGCCTTGTGCAGGCACTCATACCACTCCCGTATGGGCACGCTGTCGACCGTGATGCCACCACCCACACCCAATTCCAGATGATCATCATGCAGTTCGAAGCTTCGGATGATCACGTTGAAGTCGGCACCAGCAACGGGACTGACCAATCCAATGCTGCCCGTGTACGCTCCGCGGGATTCGACTTCAAGATCAGCAATTCCTTGCTGGGCGGCGATCTTCGGTGCACCGGTCACTGATCCGGGCGGGAAGGCGGCAGCAAGCACCTGCGCGGTAGTCGTACCCGGATTCAGCTCGCCGCGAATGGCTGATACCAAATGCCAAACCCCAGGATGCGGTTCGATGGTCAGCAACTCCTGGACCGCAACTGTGCCTGGTCGGCAGACCCGGGACAGATCGTTGCGCATCAGATCGACGATCATGATGTTCTCTGCCGCATCTTTCGCAGACGCCCGCAGCGCCGCGGCGCCGTCGCTGGTCCCTCGAGGTGCCGTTCCCTTGATTGGAGCGGTCAGCACTGTGCGGTCTCTGATCCGTAAGAACAGCTCCGGGCTGAAGCTGGTGATCATGCGTGCCGAACCGTGCCTCAGCGGGCCAGCGATCAGACCACCAAAGGCGGGCTGCAACTGCGCGCACAAGTGCCCAAAGACGCCGGCCGCGCTGCTGCCCACCTCGGCATGCAGTCGGACACAGAGGTTCAGCTGGTAGAAGCGGCCATGGTCGATCCGGCTGATCACGTCCTCCACGGACGCCAGATAGTCATCCTGCGCGGACTCGGCATCCGTCGAGAGGCGGAACGGTCCGACCTGCAATGGCCCAGTCGGTCCATCCGGCGGGGCTGCCAACAGCGCTGTCCAGCGCCGCAGTGCTGCCGCATTGTCCTGTTCGCGTCCGCTGAGACCCAGAGACTCGAAAGACCACCCATTGTCGCGCTGCCATCGCAGCAGCGAGTCATAGAAGGCCAATGTCGTGGTCTTGGGGTCATACCCGAAACAGGCGAGCCAGCCACCGCCGACGATCCCCGCCTCGACTCCGGAGCCCGCCAGTCTTGGCTGCTCATCCAGACATCCGAACCCCTCCGAGGCATCGATGGGCTCTTCCACCCGCATGGGCCGCTGAAAGATCAACACCCCACCGCCGAACCATTCGCCCCATAGGGCTCCGGGGCGATCCTGTTGGTGGAGCTGGGCGATAACCGCAGCCGGCGACGCGTCGGAGCCAAGCCCCAAACGATATGGGTGCGCTGGCATCCCGACGAGCTGCGGTGAATTGGGCACCAGTGTCTTAAGGATCATCGGCCAGGCTGGCCAGGATCCGCTCGGCGCTGCCACCCAGCCCCAACAACTCACTCAGCTCGGCAAACACCTCGGGTTTGGCCGGTGCCGTCGGGCAGAGAAGATCATCAAAACTGACACCAAGATCAAGATCACGTGCCACGGCGACCACGGTAGGCGCGACAGCCAGATAGTCGATCGCGGCTCCGAGCTTGGCTGCCACCGAGCCGCTGATCTTGGGCTTCGGGCCGCTGGCCGCCGCCAGTATTCCCTCAATATCGCGATAGGAGTTGAGCAGCGTGGCAGCTGTCTTGTCCCCAATCCCAGAAACGCCCGGGAGCCCATCTGAGGCATCGCCGCGCATGGTCGCGTAGTCGACGTACGCGGCGGCCGGTATCCCGTACTTTGCCCGCACCCATGCGTCATCCACCACCTCATGCTTGCCGACACCTCGGGCGATGTAGAGCACGCGGACCTGGCGCTCGTCGTCGACGACCTGGAAGAGGTCACGATCCCCGGTGACCACGTCGACCGGCATCGGAGCCCTACCGGCGAGCGTCCCGATGACATCGTCCGCTTCATAGCCGTCCTTGCCGACGACGGCGATGCCCAGGGCATCGAGGACTGCGAGGATGAGCGGTACCTGCTCCGCGAGCGCTTCAGGCACGCCCTCGGCTGAGGTGTTCGCCGAGCTTGCCATCTCCGACACCACGGCGTCACCGGACTTGGCAACCCGATGAGCCTTGTAGGAGGGAATCAGATCCACCCGCCACCGCGGTCGCCAGTCGTTGTCCCAGCAGCACGCCAGGTGGGAGGGGGCGTAGGTATCGAGCAGCCGGCTGATGAAGTCGAGCAGTCCACGTACTGCGTTCACCGGCGTACCGTCCGGGCCACGAAATGAATCGGGTACGCCATAAAAAGCACGAAAGTACAACGAAGCCGTGTCCAAAAGCATAATTTTGCGTGAGCGCACATCCGAATACTGGCACGATAGCCACCATGGAGAAGCTCGACCGTCGTATTCTCTCGCTGCTCGCGCGCGACGGCCGGATGTCCTACACAGACATCGGCAAGGAGACAGGACTGTCCACTTCCGCTGCGCAGCAACGGGTTCGACGCCTTGAACAGCGGGGCGTGATCAGGGGCTATACCGCCATTCTGGACGCCGGTGAGTTAGGTCTGATGGTCACTGCTTTCGTCTCGATCAGGCCGTTTGATCCGAGCCAGCCCGATGACGCGCCGGAGCGTTTGGAGGGCATCGAGGAGATTGTTTCCTGCTATTCCGTGGCCGGAGACGCGAACTATCTGCTGAAGGTTCAAGCTCCTACGATGCAACATCTGGAATCCACGCTGGCGCGTATTCGATCAGAGGCGAAGGTGTCAACAGCCACCACCACGGTCCTGTCGATTCCCTTCGAGGACCGCCCTCAGATCTGATCAACCATCCATCGCGGACTGACTCGTGATCTTTGTCGGGGGACGTGTCTTCGCTCCGGATCAACCAGGCGCGACGGCAGTCGTGATCGACGGAGATTTGATCAGCTATGTCGGCGGCGGCGACGCGGCTCGAGGCCGAGCGGCCGACCAAACCGAAATTGATCTTCGCGGTCGGCTGCTCACACCCGCCTTCGTCGATGCCCACGCGCACCTCATTCAGACCGGCCAGGTCATGGCGGGCCTCGGCCTGCACGATGTCAGGAGCCGGAGCGACGCCGTGCAGCGGGTGGCAACTTACGCCAGGCATCATCCCGATGCGCAGATCATCATTGGCCACGGCTGGGACGAACGAGCCTGGCCGGAGCCGATGCCGCCGACCCGGACCGAGCTCGACCGAGCTGCCAGCGGCGTCGCGGTGTACCTGTCGCGTGTCGATGTGCACTCGGCTGTGGTCTCATCGACTCTTCTTGATCAACTTCCCGGCGTCTCCAAGGCCAGCGGGTATCGCCCGGACGGGCTGCTCACTCGCGAGGCTCACCATCTGTGCCGCGGCAGCCTGGACCGGCTCTTCACTGACCAACAGCGTCGATCGGCTGCGCGGGTAGCGCTCCAGGCGGCGGCCGCGCAAGGTGTGGCTACGGTGCATGAGCTGGGTGGTCCGCATCTGGGACCGATCGAGGACCTCACTCGAGTCCACGAGGTGGCGACCGAGCTTGGTATGGGTGTCGCACGTTATTGGGGCGAGCTTGCGACTGAGCCGACCATCGAGTGGGCACAGCGAGCCGGGGTGGCGGGGCTGGCGGGTGATCTTTGCGTCGACGGCGCCATCGGGTCGCGTACCGCATCGCTGCGAGAGCCGTACGCCGATGCCGAGACCTGTGGCGCCCGTTACTTGTCCGAGCAGCAGATCGCTGATCATGTGATCGCGTGTACTCGGGCCGGATTGCAGGCTGGCTTTCACTGCATCGGCGACGACGCGGTTGCCGCTGCGGTGTCTGGCCTACGCCAGGCGGCGGCCACGCTTGGGATCCGACCCATTCGCACCGCAAGGCACCGGTTGGAGCATGTGGAGATGATCTCCGAGGCCGACATCGTGACCCTGGCCGAGCTGGGTGTAGTCGCTAGCATGCAGCCAGCCTTCGACGCTGCCTGGGGTAAGCCGGGGGAGCTGTACGAACAACGCCTCGGTCCCAGCCGCGCCCAAGCCATGAACCGTCTGGGCACTTTCCAGCGTTGCGGCGTACCGCTCGCGTTCGGCACGGACTCGCCGGTGACTCCCCTCAGCGGTTGGGCGACTGTGCGCGCAGCTGCGCAGCACTGCCAACCCGGCGAGCGGTTGAGTGTCGCATCGGCGTTTGACGCGGCAACCCGGGGTGGCCATTGGGCCGCTTTCGCGGACAACGCCGGCACCGTACGGGTCGGAGCTGTGGCCAATCTTGCGGTGTGGGACGTCGGAGATGCCGATCTGGAGGGGCCCGCACCCCTGCCGCGGTTAACTGCTGGTGCCTTGCCGACCTGCGTGGCGACGATCTCTCGAGGACGGCTTATCTACCAATCGGAGGCGTTTGAGGTTAGGTAGGCTCGGTCCGTGTCTCGGCCTCTCGCGTCACTGACGCGCCCGCACGCACTCGAGACGCCAACCACGCAGCCCGGTTCCGTGTCCCCGATTCTCCGGGTCGTGGTCGTGCTGCTGGCGGGCGCGGCGCTGGGTCTGAGCTGGCAGCCATACGGCCTGTGGCCGCTGCTTCTGGTTGGCATTCCGGCATTCACGCTCGCCGTCCGTGGTGCGAGGCCGCTTGTGGCCGTCGGGCTTGGCTATCTGTTTGGCCTGATCATGCTGAGCCTTGCCGTCAGTTGGGTGCATGTTCTGGGAACCTGGATCGCCGCGCTGCTGATTGTTTTCATGTCGCTCTACTTCGGGCTCCTGGGACTGGCCCTGTCCCTGGTCAGCCGACTGCGTTGGTGGCCGCTGGCGGCCGCCTGCTGTTGGGTGCTTACCGAGTACACGTACTCGCGGATTCCGTTCGGGGGCTTCGGCTGGACACGCATCGGATACGCCGCCGTCGACACACCGCTGGCTGGATTTTTCCCGATCATCGGAGTTGCGGGGGTGTCCTTCCTGGTAGCCCTGCTCGGCCAGCTGATCGCTTGGATCGTCCTTACCGTGTGGACAGCACGGTGGGGGAGGCCGGCGCGACGAAGTCACGCGGTCATCGCCGCCATAGCAGCTGTCAGCCTCGTCCTGCTTGGGTCGGCCTTGCGGCTCTACCAGGTCGAGCCCGCGGTCAGTCCAGCCGGCAGCGTACGGGTCGGGATCGTGCAGGGAAACATTCCGGGCCGCGGCATTGAGGCCATGGGTCGTGCGCGATCGGTCACCAACAACCATTTGTCGGAGACGATTGACCTGATGGCCCGAGCGCGACTGGGCGAGGTACCGGAGCCTGATTTCCTGCTCTGGCCGGAGAACTCCACCGACATCGATCCGACTGCCGACCCGCTCACCAAGCTGACAGTGGAGGCAGCCGCGGACGTAGCGGATCGCCCTATTCTGGTTGGTGCCGTGATGCAAGGACCCGGTGTCGACGAGCGCCAGACCGCCGCGCTGTGGTGGGACCCGGATCGCGGCGTCACCGCCCGGTACGACAAGCAGAACCTCGTGCCGTTCGGTGAGTGGATTCCCTTCCGTGCCCAGCTGTTGCCGCTCATCCCGTTGCTAGAGCAAGTTGGCGCCCAGTCGGTGCCCGGGACACGACCGGGCGTTCTCGACGTCGCCGTGGATGGGCGCCCGATCAAGATCGGCGATGCCATCTGCTTCGAGCTCGCCTATGACCGGACGATGTATCGGGCTCTGCTCGGCGGTGCGCAAGTATCGATGGTGCAGAGCAACAACGCGACTTACGGCGGCACCGGTCAGATCGAGCAGCAGTTCGCCATCACGCGGGCGCGCGCTATGGAGAGCCGCAGGGAGATTGCGGTCGCCACCACCAACAGCATCTCTGGTTTCATCACTCGAGATGGTTCGGTCGCAACTCGCACTCAGGAGTTCACAGCACAGAGCATGGTCGTCGACATGCCTTTACGGAGCGCGCTGACGCCGGCTATCCGAATCGCCCCTTGGCTGGAAAGAGGCCTGGCGCTTGTGGCGCTGCTGGCCTGCCTTGTTGCAGTACTCCCTGGGATCCGGCAATCCCCTGCGGCAGCCAGTGAACACCGGATCGCGCTACGCGCCGCGCTGAGGAGGAGGGAGGGACACGCTCTCCGTCCCCGAGCGACGACGAAGTAGGCGCGCTCCAAAGGCGCGATCCGCGCGGAGCGAGCATTGCGAGCGGAGCAATCAAGCACGCAATCAAGCACAGAAAGAGACTCCAGTTGAGCCAACCGACGCCACCGGAACCGAGACAGAACGAGATGGAGGGGGAGGCAGCGATACCCACGCTCGGACCGACTCTGGTGATCATCCCGACCTACAACGAGTCGGAGAACATCGGACGCATCATCAACCGGACGCGTAAGGCCGTTCCGGACGCCCACATCCTGATCGCCGACGACAATTCGCCCGACGGCACAGGCAGGCTGGCCGACGACATCGCGAGCGCCGATGACCACGTGCACGTCATGCATCGGCTCGGCAAGGAAGGCCTTGGCGCCGCGTACATGGCTGGTTTTGAGTGGGGCCTCAACGAGGGCTACGAGGTGCTGGTCGAAATGGACGCCGACGGGTCACACCAGCCGGAGCAGCTCCCTGAGCTGCTAGCTGCGCTAGCCGATGCTGATCTTGTTCTGGGATCGCGCTGGGTCGAAGGTGGAGAGGTGCTCAACTGGCCGAAGTCCCGCGAGGTGCTGTCGCGCGGCGGAAACCTCTGGACCCGAATCATGCTTGGAATCCCGCTGCGCGACGCAACGGGCGGATTCCGTGCTTTTCGCCGCAAGACGCTCCTCGGGCTGGGACTGGACAATGTCGCCTCGGCGGGCTACTGCTTCCAAGTCGATCTCGCGTGGCGGGCGTTGAAGGCCGGATTCCGGGTGGTCGAGGTGCCGATCACGTTCATCGAACGTGAGTACGGTGACTCGAAGATGAGCAAACGAATCGTCCTCGAGGCACTCGCCTTGACCACGATGTGGGGAATAGCCCACCGCGGAAATCAGTTGCGGGCGCTTGTGAAAAAGCGGAAAGTGCTGACCTCATGAGGCTTCGTCATGGATGGCCGCTGGTCCTGTTGGCCGTGCTGCTGGTCGCGATCCCGATACTCGAGGTCTGGCTACTGGTGCAAGTCGGCCAACGACTGGGACTACTGCCGACGGTACTCATTCTCGTTGTGGAGGCCGTCATCGGCGTCCTGCTCATGCGCCACGAGGGAGCGCGTGCCTGGAACGCACTGAACGATGCTTTTACCAAGGGCAAGGTGCCGACCGGCGAACTGGCTGACGCGGCACTGATCCTGGTCGGCGGCGTTCTGCTGGTGCTGCCCGGTTTTTTGACCGACATCATTGGTTTCCTGTTCCTCCTGCGCTGGACTCGGCCGCTCGCCCGCAAGGTGATCGCCTTCTTCGTGGCACGCCGGATCAACCGGCTTGGGATTCCGGTGATGCGGGCGCGACTAGACCGCGAGAACCTGATCGAGGGCGAGACTGTGGAGTCGCCTCCAGCTCCCCGGCCGAACTCGGAAGAGCCGATTATCATCGCGGGAGAGATCGAGGAGCCGTCCCCACCAGTGCGTCCAGAGGAACCTCGCTCCTAGGTCGGCTCGTCGGACCGATGCGCCATAAATATTTCGCGAGCTCTCGGTAACGGATGAGGCTCCAAATTAGAAGGGCCGCCATCTCGAGTCGGCGCCGCTGATCGGGGACAGCAGCACCAGACGAGAAGGCGGCCCAGGCTCCTCGGAGCTCTAGACGCTTACGCGGTCTTCTTCGGTCGTGTGTTCCTTGACAATGCGGTCGAGCCCAGCTCGCCGGAGCGGAGTTGATTCAACCGCTCGGCCAGCAAGTCCTCCAGCTCTGCAATGGAGCGCCGCTCACGCAGCATGTCCCAATGCGTACGCGGTGGCTTCTCTTCTTTCAGCTCCGGTCGCTCGCCGTCGGACCGCAACGACTCAGCGCCGCAGCGAGGGCACTCCCACACCGACGGAATTTCCGCCTCCGCTGCGAATACCAAGCTGAAGTGGTGGTCTCGAGGGCAGTCGTAGCCGACCTCCTGACGAGCCGCGAACTCAACACCTGCCTCGTCCTCAAAGCTCTTGGCCCCGAGACCGGTGCCCTTTAGTGAACGATCAGCCATGAGCACAACCTCCGTCTAAAATCCTGACGTTTCCCACACCCGAATGGTTCAACTCGCGGCCAGGCCAATATGTTCCGCCGCCCCCATACCTACTGTCGTCACGCACGCTATTCGGAGACCTGGACCTGTTGTCTTGGCGGTGACTTGACCCGGGCCAGCAGTACCGTGCCGGCGAGCAGCACGAGAGCGATCCCCACGATACCGACGCGGTCGGAGAACAACCCTGAGAAGAGCGCGAAAAGTGCCGGTGCCAAGAAGGAGGCGGCTCGCCCGGTGGTGGCGTACAGCCCGAACATCTCGCCCTCGCGTCCGACCGGCGCAAGTCGTGCCATGAACGCCCGGGAGCTGGCCTGTGCCGGACCGACCCATAGGGTCAAGATCAATCCGAAGATCCAGAACATCGTGGTGCCGTGGGCGAACAGCAGAATGATCGAGGTCGTGATGAGCCCGATCAGCGAGATCATGATCACTTTTTTTGGGCCGATCCGGTCTTCGACCGCGCCCATGACGAGTGCTCCCAGCGCGGCGACGACGTTCGCGACGATGCCGAAGATCAGCACCGTTGACTGTGCCATGCCGTAGACGCTGACCGCCAAAATCGCGCCAAACGCGAAGATCGCGGCCAAGCCGTCCCGGTACAGGGCCGACGCTATGAGGAAGTACACCGAGTTCCGGTCGCGCTTGAAGAGGGCTTTGATGTCGTTGAGGAGCAATCTGTACGAGGCAAAGAAGCTCACCCGACGACGCTGCGGACCGGGCGGCGACTCGGGAACAGCAAGCAGCACCGGGATCGCGAAAACCGCGAACCAGATGGCCGAGAAGACGGCGACGGCGCGGATGTTGAGTCCACCCGTTGCGCTGACTCCGAACCAGCCGACTTCTGGGGCGATGAATCCGACATAGCAGATCAGCAGCAGGAAGATGCCGCCGAAGTACCCCATTGCCCAGCCGAATCCCGACACCCGTCCGATCGTCTCCGGAGTGGAGACCTGCGGCAGCATGGCGTTGTAGGACACAACGGCGAACTCCTGAAAGACGGCGCCGGCCGCCAGCAGGATCAGGGCGATCCAGAGGTAGCTGGGATCGTTCTTCACGCTGAACATGGCCAACATGACGGCGATAACCAATGCGCTCCAGATAGCTAGGCTGCGTTTCCGGTGGCCGCCTGCGTCGGCCCGCTGCCCGGTTATCGGGGCAATCAGCGCCACCAGGAGGCCCGCCGCTGCGGTCGAGATCCCGAGCCAGGTGTTGGCGCTGAGGCCGCCTGGCTGGGTGTCTCCCACCACTCCGCGTACCACATAGGGACCGAAGACGAACGAAGTGATGACGGCGCTGTACGCCGATGAGCCCCAGTCCCACAGACCCCAGGCGAGGACGGCTCGGCGCTTGATCCGCGTTCCCGCCTCTGCGAGAGGCGGAATCGCTGCCGCCCGCTCCACGCTGCCGCTGTCCGTCATAGCTTCCTCGATCTACCCCTCAGCCCACAGGCCGCGCTGGACGAGAACGTCCTTCAGCGTGTCGACCCGATCAGTGAAAATACCGTCAACGCCGGCGTCGATGAGTCGCTCCATAATTTCGGAGTCGTCGACAGTCCAGATATGTACCTTTTTGCCGGCTCGATGAGCAGCCCCAACCAGTGCGGGAGTGAGCACGGTGAGCTGGCCGTGGAGCATCGGGAGTGAGATCGGAATTTGCAGCACCGGCGCGGGCGTATTCAGTGCCCAGGTAACCCAGGGGACGAACCGGTTCGCCGCAATTCCCAATGCGCTTGCGGCCGAGGGGACACGCCAGCCGAGCAGCCGACGTAGCTCGTAGAGGCGGCGAATTCCGAACGATGCCACGCAGATGCGGTCGTACGCCTCGTATTCCTCGATTGCGGCTGCGAGGAGAGTGACCGCCGTCGCTGATTTCGCATCGATGTTGAACCGTGCGTCGGGAAACTCGACCAGCAACTCAGACAGCCGCGGAATGGGGTCAAGCCCGTGGATCCTCGCGTCGGCAATCTCGGCATAGGTCATCGCGGCAACGACACCAGAGCGGTCGGTAACCCGGTCGAGCACACGATCATGGAAGGCCAGGAGTACGCCGTCGCGGGTGGCGTGTACGTCGGTCTCGAGGTAGCGATAGCCGAGGGCGACCGCCTCTTTGAACGCGTGGAGGGTGTTTTCGCGATGACGGTTGGGCTCATAGGTTGCTCCGCCGCGATGTGCGAAGGCGGTGAAGGGCACGTCGAAGAACGCATAATCAGCGGCCCTCATGCGCTCATTGTGCCCCCGGAGTCTTGCTGCACAGGGGTTAGAGGCCGGGCAGCCGCTGCAGAAGCATCTCGACAGATTGGGGCAGCCAGGCGGGGGCGCCGAGAGTCAACAGGTAGAGATATCCAACGACTCCACAGCAGCCGAAGAATGCCACCCAGAACAGCGTCTTTTTGCCGCCGGACCAGGTGCGATAGCGATGCAGTTCAGACTTGAACCACTGCATCAGCTGGTGAGCCCATTCGAATTCGCTGGACCAGACGGCCAGACCGAGCAAGATCAGCGGGATGCCGCCCGGACCCGGAATGGGGCCGCTGACGAAGCCGAGGGCGACAAGGATGAGGCCGAGGAAGCCTACGGCGGCACGATAGACAGCAAGCTTCCGCTTGTCCTCCCTGATCCTGCGACGCCAGCGCCAACGGTCCTCCTCAGGTTCGATGAGGATGTGGTGGTGATGATGCTCGTTCCCGTGGTGGTGGCCGCCAACCTTCCGACCATCCTTCTCATGCGGCAAGGTCGCAGTCGGGAATTCAGCGTCGCCAGGGCGGTTGCCTTCGACGCCGGGTGACATGGCCACCACTCTAAGGTGGAGCGCCAAAATGCGCCCGGGGTGCCCAGATCGAGGTCCACAGAACGGGACCGTAGCGACGAGGAATGGGCAGATTCTCGATGTTGGCGCGGCCCGAGCGCGATCCGCGCTGAGCGAAGCGAGGCAATTTAACCGGAGCGAGCTGGCGAGCGGAGCAATCCAACACTGCCAGAATGACGCGCGTGACGACGATCTTGTCCATCCAGTCCTCCGTTGCCTACGGGCACGTTGGCAACAGCGCCGTCACCTTTCCGCTGATGCGGATGGGTGTGGAGGTGTGGCCGGTGATCACGGTGCACTTCTCCAATCACACAGGCTATGGATCCTGGTGGGGACCATTGTTGAGCGCCGCCGATCTCCGCGATGTCGTGCACGGTATCGACCAGCGCGGGGTACTCGGTGAAGTCGATGCCGTGCTGTCGGGATACCAGGGCGGTGAGGACATCGGCGAGATGATCTTGGAAGCGGTCGGGCTGGTCAAGCGGCGCAATCCGGCCGCGATCTATTGCTGCGACCCGGTGCTGGGCGATACCGACAGTGGTTTGTACGTCCGGCCTGGCATTCCGGAGCTGATGCGACAGAAGGTCGTGCCGGCCGCCCAGATCATCACTCCAAACCAGTTCGAATTGGCGTCACTGACGGGTCTACCGGTCTCGACCATGGCCGAGCTGCTGAAGGCCGCGGACGCCGCCCGCAGCCTCGGACCGGATGTGGCCTTGATCACCAGCGTGGTACGCGAGGATGCGCCGCCCCTGGAGATCGACATGGTTGCTGTCAGCGCAGACGGGGCATGGCTTGTGACAACGCCGCGGCTGCCGCGAACCTTCGCTGGAAGTGGCGACGTCACTGCGGCGATCTTCCTGGCCTGCCTTCTGGACGTGTGGGACGTGCCGCAAGCACTCGCGCACACCGCAGCGGTGGTCTATGGGCTTCTCGAGGTTACAGTCGCCTCCGGTCGCGCCGAGCTGGCTTTGATTGCGGCTCAGGACGAGTTCATCGGTCCAAGTCACAGATTTGAACCGGTGAGTCTCCGGTAATGCCGGTTGTGTTGCGTGCTGAGCTCGTCGAAGGACGCTTCGACAGGCTCAGCGCACATGTTGGCGTCAGTCGCGGAAGACCTCGATATGGGCGCCCAATGCATTGAGCCGGTTGGCGAGATCCTCATAACCCCGATTGATGACGTAGACGTCGCGCAGCATCGACTCGCCACGAGCCGCGAGCATGCCGAGCAGGATGCATACTGCGGGCCGCAGCGCCGGGGGACAGACGACCTGCTGACCCCGCCAGCGTGTCGGGCCTTCGACGATGACGCGATGGGGGTCGAGCAACTGGACCCGCGCGCCGAGCCGGTTCAGCTCGGTCAGATAGATCGCCCGGTTCTCATAGACCCAGTCGTGGATGATCGTCTTGCCCTGAGCGGTCGCGGCGATCACTGCGAAGAACGGCAGGTTGTCGATGTTCAGCCCTGGGAAGGGCATCGGGTGGATCTTGTCGATGGGGGAGCGCAGCGCCGACGGCCGTACCGTGAGATTGACCAGCCGTGCATGGCCGTTCGCGGCCAGATACTCCTCACTAAGTGAGAAGTTCAGGCCCATTTCCTCCAAGATCGCGAGTTCGATCTCGAGGAACTCGATCGGCGCCCGTTTGATGGTCAAGTCTGATTGGGTGACGATCCCGGCAGTCAGCAGGCTCATCGCCTCGATGGGGTCCTCCGACGGGGCGAACTCGACATCGGTGTTGATGCTCTCGACGCCATGGACGCGCAGCGTGGTCGTACCAATGCCGTCGATCTCAACTCCGAGGTGGGTCAAGAAGATGCAGAGGTCCTGGACCATGTAGTTCGGGCTGGCATTGCGGAGCACCGTCACGTCCGGCGAGAGCGCGGCGGCGAGGAGGGCGTTCTCGGTGACAGTGTCGCCGCGCTCGGTGAGTGTGATCGGTCGGGACGGCTCCACCGACTCGACGGTGCAGTGATAGAAGCCGTCAGTCGGGTGCACGTGAAGCCCAAATCGCCCGAGCACCTGCAGATGCGGCTCGATGGTGCGCCTCCCGATATCGCACCCTCCGGCGTACGGCAGCTTGAACTTTGTATAGGAGTGCAGCAGCGGGCCGAGGAACATGATCACCGAGCGGGTACGCCGCGCCGCCTCGAGATCCATCTCGTCCAGGGACAGCTCTGCCGGCCGGACCAGTTCAAGATCATTGCCGTCCGATGACCATGTCGCTCGGACCCCGATGCTGGTGAGCACTTCGAGGATCCGGTTGACCTCTTCGATCTTGGCGATGCCGCGAATGACCGTACGACCCCGGTTGAGCAGGGATGCGCACAGCAATGCGACGCCCGCGTTCTTCGACGACCGCACCTCGATCGTGCCGGTCAGGTTCGCCCCGCCTTGTACGCGTAGATGTTGCGGTCCGCTACCGCCCACAGAGATCAGTGGCGAGTCAAGCGCCTCGGCGATGCGGCTCACCATCTCCAGACTGAGATTCTGGTTCCCGGCTTCGATGCGATGCACCGCGCTCTGGCTGGTGCCGAGAACGTCGGCAAGCT
>Ga0081455_10005197_pt1 | contig 14318 bp, 9 predicted proteins | sample TabmetS3T2R1_FD_70207 | JGI IMG/M metagenome (GOLD analysis project Ga0081455, IMG submission 70207) | Tabebuia heterophylla rhizosphere microbial communities from the University of Puerto Rico - S3T2R1 | ecosystem: Host-associated > Plants > Roots > Rhizosphere ... | reverse complement strand
TGGGAAGTCATGCTCGAAGCGCAGGATGTTGTCGACCTCGGCGCCGCGCCAGCCATAGATCGACTGGTCGTCGTCGCCGACGCAGCAGATGTTTTTAGGAATGCGCGGTGCTGCCTCGGCCTCGTCCTTCGAGACGCGCGGCGTGCCGCCGCGCTCCTCAGGATGAGGGTCTTGGCTCTCGGCTGATTGCAGCGCCTGATCCTCATCCTGAGGAGCCGCGTGTAGCGCGGCGTCTCGAAGGATGAGGCCCGTGTTCTCCCTTCTCTGGCTTTGCCCCAACAGCCGCAGCCACAGATACTGCGCCACATTGGTGTCCTGATATTCGTCGACCAGGATGTACTTGAAGCGCTGCTGGTAGCCGCGCAGCACATCGGGCTGCTCGCGAAACAGGCGGATGCACTCGATCAGCAGGTCGCCGAAGTCGACCGCATTAAGCGTCTTGAGCCGCTCCTGATAGGCGGCGTAGAGCTTCTTGCCTTTGTTGCCCGCGAAGCTTGCCGCTTCGCCATTGGGCACCTGATCCGGGGACAGACCCCGATTCTTCCAGCCGTCGATCAGCTGCGCGAGCACGCGCGCCGGCCAGCGCTTCTCGTCGATGCCTTCGGCCTGCAGGAGCTGCTTGAGCAGCCGGATCTGGTCGTCGACGTCGAGGATGGTGAAGTCGGGCTTGAGGCTCACCATCTCGGCGTGTCGGCGTAGCATCTTCACGCCGATCGAGTGGAAGGTGCCGAGCCAGGGCATGCCTTCGACCACGCCACCGACCATCATGCCAACGCGTTCCTTCATCTCGCGCGCCGCCTTGTTGGTGAAGGTGACCGCAAGGATCTCCCCCGGTCGGGCGCGCCCGGTCGCCAGGATGTGGGCAATGCGGGTGGTCAGCACGCGCGTCTTGCCGGTCCCGGCGCCGGCGAGCACCAGCACCGGGCCGTCGAGCGTCACCACCGCCTCGCGCTGCTCGGGATTGAGGTCGCGCAGATAGGGCGCGCCGATACCTGCCTGCGCGCGCGCCGCAATCCCGCCCGGCTGTCCGGGCCGCTGTTGCAAGGGCTCAGCCAAACTCCAAGACCTTCCGGAACTCCAAGACCTTCCGCAACTCTAAGTCCTTCCGCGAATCTCCCGCGGTTAAGATGGCACTTGGCGGCCGGTTTTGCGAGCAATCGCGCCGGCATTATGGCCCGGGCTTGTATTCTGTGGGCAGCGTATTGGTGATGTGAATCAGCGGCTTGCCGGCTTGGCCGGCCGCGAGCAAAGTGTGGGCGATACGCGCAAAGAGGGTGGCGCGCCGCTATCCCGGCATGACCTCGCCGATCAGGCCGGCATCGTACTGGGTGAACATCAGCCGGCCATCCGACAACGGCGCGATGCAGCGCGCGCCGCTCTTCGGCGTCGGAATGTCGTACTCACCGATGAGTGTGCCGTCGGGCGCCATGCGGCCGATCTTGTTGGCGAAGTTCTCGGTGAACCAGAGGTCGCCATCACGCCCGACCGTGACGCCGCGCAGCGAGGCGTTCGGCGTCGGGATCACGAACTCCTTGATCGCGCCGTTGCGGTCGATGCGGCCGAGCGCGTTGGTGCTGGTCTCCACGAACCAGATCGAGCCGTCAGGATGGGTGACCATGGCGCGCGGCTGGCTGTCGTGACTGGGGATCGGAAACTCCGTCACCACCCCGTCCACCGTGATGCGGCCGACGCGGTTGCCGGCCGCCTCGCTGAACCAGAGCGCGCCGTCGCGCACCGCGATCGACAACGGCTTGCTGCCAGGCGTGATGCCGGCGCGGAACTCGGTGATCTCGCCTTGCGGCGTGATGCGGCCGATCTGGCTCACTTCGGTCTCGGAGAACCAGACATTGCCATCGGGGCCGAGGATCATGCCGTCGGGGCCGGCACCCGGCGTCGGCAGCGGAAACTCGGTGATCGCGCCGGTGAGGGTGATGCGGCCGATCTTGTTGGCCGCCTTCTCGGCGAACCAGAGATTGCCGTCGGCGCCGACCGTGATGCCGATCGGCGTCGCGTTCGCGCTCGGCAGGTCGTATTCGGTGAAGCGCCCGCTTGCAGGGTCCAGCCGACCGATCTTGGCGGCGCCGCTCTCGCAGAACCAGAGCGCCCGGTCGGGTGCCTCCACGCAGATATAGGGGCCACTGCCAGCGGCCGGAATGCGGTGCTCACGGATGATCGGGGCGCTCCCCCCGATGGGCCGGCTTGGCTTCGCTTCCACGACGATCTCAGGCCCGCGATGGCATCGTGATGCGCCGGCCGGCTGCCTCCGGTAGCGGCAGCTTGGCATGCGCGGCCTTCATGCGGGCGAGGCAGCTTGCAACCTCGGGCGGAAAGGCTGCGGTCTTCTTCGCCCGCATATCGACGTGCAGCGACATGTTCTCTGACGTAGCCGACACCCACCCCTCGGTCGCATGAAAGAGCTGCTCGAAATAGTGCATTCGCTTGGCGTCAAACTCGAGCAGCTGAAACGTGACGCGGACCGGGTCGTGGGCATTGAGCTCGCGCAGGTAGCGCACATGCACCTCGGCGGTGAAGCAGGAATGACGCCGGTTCTTCACATAGTCGGCGCCGCAGCCAATGAGCTCGAACGCCTCATCGACCGCGCGGTCGAACAGGACGTTGTAGTAGGCCATGTTGAGGTGGCCGTTGTAGTCGACCCACGCGGGCTCGACCCGCATCACCGACGACACGAAGGGCGCGAAGAATACCGGCTCCAGATCGATACGGTCGAGCATCACACCAACTCGTACAAACGACATAAAACTGCGTGCTACCGGGGTAGGCTATATCAGCAATACGGGCACGCCAACCCAAAGTATGCACCCGCCCGTTTCCGATCATGACTGCAAGAAGTTGCCGATTTCCTCGATGAAGCGCGGCCAGGTTGCGGTTGCCCCGAGCGCGACGCTCGAAGCCGCAGGCCAAACCCGCTAACATGCGACCATCCCGACGAGAGGCGATGCCATCGATGCCGCAGGTTGTTGCGCCGGTCAGCCGTGAAGGACGCGATCCCAAGGCGCTTGCCGCCACGCTGGATGCGCTCGCCGCCCGCTTCGGCAACCGGCTTGTGACCTCGCAAGCGGTGCGCGAGCAGCATGGCAACACCACCACCTGGATCGCCAACGAGCCTCCGGACGCCGTGGTGTTTCCGCAGGACACGGCCGACGTGCAGGAGGTCGTGCGCATCTGCGCGGCGCATCACGTACCGGTGATCCCGTTCGGCACCGGCACCTCGCTCGAAGGCCATGTCAACGCGCCCTTCGGCGGCGTCTCGGTCGACTTCCGCGACATGAAGGCGGTGCTGGCGGTGCACGCCGAGGACCTCGACTGCGTGATCGAGCCGGGGATCACACGCAAGGCGCTCAACGAGTATCTGCGCGACCAAGGGCTGTTCTTCCCGATCGATCCTGGCGCCGACGCCTCGCTTGGCGGCATGGCCGCGACCCGGTGCTCCGGCACCAATGCGGTGCGCTACGGCACGATGAAGGACAACGTGCTCTCCCTCAAGGTCGTGCTGGCGAGCGGCGAGGTGATGACGACGGCGCGGCGCGCCAAGAAGTCCGCCGCCGGCTATGACCTCACGCGGCTGATCGTGGGCTCGGAAGGCACGCTCGGTGTCATCACCGAGCTGACGTTGCGGCTCGCCGGCATCCCCGAGGCGATCGCCGCCGGCGTCTGCCCGTTCCCGACGGTCGAGGCCTGCTGCAATGCCACGATCCTCACCATCCAGTCCGGCATCCCGGTGGCGCGCATCGAGCTCTTGGATGAGCTGCAGGTCCGAGCCTGCAACGCCTATTCCAAACTGTCTCTGCCTGAGACACCGATGCTGTTTCTGGAGTTTCACGGCAGCGAAGCGGGCGTGGCCGAGCAGTCGGAGCGCTTCGGTGAGATCGCCCGCGATCTCGGCGGCGGCCCATTCGATTGGGCGACCAGGCCGGAGGACCGTAGCCGGCTTTGGCAGGCGCGCCACGATGCCTATTGGTCGGGTCGCGCGCTGCGCCCCGGCACCGCCGCCGTCGCCACCGACATATGCGTGCCGATCTCGCGCCTGGCGCAATGCGTGGTCGAAACCCAGCGTGACATCGCCGACAGTCGACTGGTTGCGCCAATCATGGGCCATGTTGGCGAGGGCAATTTCCATCTCACGTTGCTCGTCGACCTCTCCGACGCCGATGAGGTTGTGCGGGCGAAGGCGTTGTGCGAGCGGCTGGTTGCGCGCGCGCTGGCCATGGATGGCACCTCGACCGGCGAGCACGGCGTGGGGCAGGGCAAGATGGCCTATCTCGCGGCCGAGCATGGCGAGCCGGCGCTTGCGGTGATGCGCGCGATCAAGCGCGCGCTCGATCCGGATGGCATCATGAACCCGGGCAAGATCATCTCCGCAGCGTAGGTAGCAGGTGGACATGCGTGCGAACGCGGCAGATCGCCGCGCTGATCTCTCGCGCCGATCATTGGCTTGTCATGACCGGCGTGACTTGCTGTCTCAATTCGAGAACCGCACTGAAATCATAGCGTTGCGGCTGGCACGTTGGGGTGTTTGCGTCGCCGCTGCGAGCGCGCGCGGTGCGCGGCGACCTTCCGCGCGACGCGAGCGGTTAGAAATATTTTCACAATCGCGTGCGCAAGTTCGCTTCAGGGAGCGCTCCTTGTGCTCGACATAGATTCGCCGTCAACGCTGACCACACAAGGGCTTACCACTCTTTCTCGGTGAAGAGCAGAGTGATGATGCGCGCAGGCGTACGCGGTGCTGGTCCCATTGGCCCAGTCGCGCGATTTGTGCTCAAATTGGCAGTGATGTGGTTCCGGGCACGCGCGATGCCCGGCACGAGGCGCGTCTTGAAAAGCAGACTTTGGTGACCGCGTGCAAACGACCTTGCTCGGTATCGCGATCGCATTGATCCTGGCGTTGGTAGCGGCGCTGGTAGGGCCGCACTTTGTTGACTGGGGCCGCTATCGTACTGAATTCGAGACCCAGGCGAGCCGTCTGACCGGTCTCACTGTCCTGGTCAATGGCCCGGTCGAGGCGCGGCTCTTACCGACCCCCGCCTTGACGTTTGGACGGGTTGAGATCGCCCGCCGCGGCGACTCGCGCGCGCTGCGTGCGCGCAGCGTCAGCCTGGAATTCTCGCTCGGCGCGCTGATGCGTGGCGAATACCGCGCGAACGAGGTGCGGATCGAGGGTGCGGACATGGCGGTCGGGCTCGACGCCACCGGGCGCCTGGATTGGCCGGCCCCCGCGCTCGGAAACGAGCTGGAGAGCTTGGCGATCGATCGGCTCGATATCGTGGACAGCCGCGTGTTCCTGGTCGACGTCGCCAGCGGGTCTCAGGTCTTGCTCGAAAAGCTCGATTTCCGTGGCGAGCTGCGGTCGCGACTCGGCCCGATCAAGGGTGAGGGCGCTTTCGAGTATGCCGGCCACCGCTATCCGTTCCGGATTGCGGCCAACCGCGCCGGCGACGCTGGAACGCGGGTGCGGCTCAATCTCGACCCGGTCGACCGGCCGCTGAGCGCGGACGCCGACGCGCTGATCGTGGTCGAGCGCGGCGTGCCTCGCTTCGAGGGGACGCTCCAGGTCACCCGCGCGGTCGGACGGACCCCGGATGGCATCGTTCAGCCGTGGCGGGTGAGCACCCGCATCCGGGGCGACAGCATAGCGGCGACGCTGGAGCAGATCGAGTTCCAGTACGGCCCGGACGAGCGTGCGATCAAGCTGCGCGGCGACGCCAATGTTGCTTTCGGTCGCGACCCACAGGTGGTGATCAATCTGGCCTCGACCCAGATTGACCTCGACCGGCTGCTCGGCCTGCCCGAGGACACGCGCAAGCGGCCGCTGCTCGCGTTCAAGACCTTTGCGGACACGTTCGGCGGCGCTCAGCGACCGCCAATGCCAGTCAGGCTTGGACTGAGCATCGAGAACGTAACGCTTGCCGGGGCACTCCTGCAGCGGGTCAGCGGTGAAGTGGTGGCCGATGCCGACAGCTGGAACCTGGACGTGCTCGACTTCCGCGCGCCGGGCGCCACCCAGGTGGGACTGAGCGGCCGTCTCAACATCACCTCCAAGGGCGTCGCCTTTGATGGGCGTGCCAAGGTCGAAGCGCGCGATCCGCGCGCGCTGACCGCCTGGCTGACGGCAGACGCCCAGACCATTTCCGCCGGCGCGCTGCGTGCCGAGGGCGATGTGAAGCTCGCGAGCGACCATGTGGCGATCGACGGCCTCACCGCTGAGATCGACCGCGCGACCATGGAAGGGCGCGTCGCCTATTCATGGGCGAAAGGAGAGCAGCCGTCGCGGATCGAGGCGAGCCTGAACGCGCCGGACATCGATTTCGACCGTGCCTATGCGCTGGCGCAGGGTGTGTTTGCGGGCACGCCGTTCGAAATGCCGCGCGAGGGGACGGTATCGCTCAAGGCCGCCCGCGCCGCGGTGGCCGGCGTCGAGGCCCGCCGGGCCGACATCGATGTGCAGTTCGAACGTGGCGGCATCGATATCAAGCGGCTGGTGGTCGGCGACTTCGGCGGCGCCGCGCTGGCGGTGAAGGGGCGCATCGACAACCGCGCCCAGACTCCGCGCGGAAGTCTCACGCTGGACCTCGACGCCCGCTCGCTCGAGGGCGTCGCGAGTGCACTCGAAAAGGTCGCGCCGCAGGCGGCCACTGAATTGCGCCGGCGGGCGGCACGCTTCGTGCCGGCCAAGCTGCAGGCGTCGCTGACCGTCGGCTCCGACGTGCCCCGCCAAGCCGCGGCGTCGGCCTTGAAGCTCGATGGCAATGCGGGCCCGTTCAAGATCAGCCTGCAGGGGCAGACCGACAGCACTGACATGTTCACGCTCGAGACGCTGTCACGGCTGGCGAGCAGCAAGCTCAAGCTGACCGGCCGTCTCGATGCCAGCGACGGTGGCGCGCTGGTTGAGCTCCTGGGTCTCGACACGCTGGTCGCGGTCGACAAGCGCGCAGGGCGGCTCGAGCTCCGGGCCAACGGGCCGATCAACGGCGAGATGGAGTTCGACGGTCAGCTGGTCGCTGGCAGCCTCGATGTGTCCGCCACCAAAGGCTCTGTGCGGCTGGCGGATGGTCCGACCGCGGCGGCCGCCGTCAAGGTCACGAATGCCAATGTGCGCAGCCTCCGGCCGGTCGCTTCCGGTCGGCCGGCCGAGACGATCCCGCTTGGTCTGACAGCCAAGCTCGCATACGCCGGCGGAGCCATTGACCTGACCGACATCGTGGGCAGGGCGGCGGGCGGCGAAGTCACCGGTCGACTCAAGATCGGCCTGCAGCCATTGAGCGCGAATGGTGAGATCGAGCTTGGCGAAATCAACCTGCCGGTCGTGATTGCCGCCGCCACCGGTAACCCACCGCAGGGCGGGACCGCAGTGTGGGCGGCGGAGCCGTTCGAGCGGGGATTGCTGGGCCAGATCGGCGGGCGGGTCGTGGTGAAATCGGCGCACGTTGCGCTGGCCCCGCGGCTGGCCGCCAAGAATGTGCGCGCCCTCGTTCAGCTCGACCAGACCGGATTTGCCATCAAGGAGATCGATGGCGCGCTGGCGGGTGGTCGCGTCGCGGGCGAGTTCTCGCTCTGGCGCGGCGCTGATGGCGTCAGCACGCGCAGCCGCTTGCAGGTGAGCAGCGCCGACATCGCCGAGCTTGTCCGTGGCGGTCCACCGCCGTTGTCCGGGCGTCTCACCGGCGATGTCGAGGTCGAAGGCACCGGGCGCAGCCCGGTCGCCCTGATCGGATCGCTCAAGGGCGGCGGAACCTTCTCGCTTCAGGATGGCGGCATGCAGCGGCTCGACCCGAACGCCTTCGAGACGGTCATCCGCAACGTCGATCAAGGTCTGCAGCTCGATGCCACGCGCATCCGGGATCGCATGGAGCAGGCGCTCGGGGCCGGCGTGCTTCCGGTTGCGCGGGCCGAGGGCGAGTTCACTGTCACAGCAGGGCAGGCGCGAACCACCAACGTCAAGATCAACGCGCAGGGCGTCGACATAGGCGTCAGTGGCAGTGCGCTCTTGGCGGAAGATTCGATTGACGCAAGGCTGACGCTGACGGGTCCGTCACGGCCCGATGCTCCGTCAGGCGCTCGCCCGGAAGTCACGATCGCGCTCAAGGGTGCAACCGATGCGCCCAAGCGCACGCTCGATGCTACGGCGTTTTCCAATTGGCTTGCGCTGCGCTCAGTCGAGCAGCAAAGCAAACGCATCGATGCGCTGGAAGCCGGGCGTGACTCGCGGGAAGCGCCACGAGAACAAACACCGCCAAGAGATCCCGCTGTAGCCACTACGCCGTCGTCGGCAGCACCACCGTCGGCAGCACCTGCGCCACCTTCGGCACAAGCACCTCGCTCACGTCAGGCAAACCAGCCTCCGGCGAACCAGCCTCCCGGCGCTGCACCAACCACCGGCTCCACCCGACCCCGGCAGCCGCTTGATCTGCAGCCGCCAGCGTCAGGTGGCAAGTCTCTGTTGGACAACTTGCTAGGCCGATAGCCTCAGGAGGCGGGCCGCGCCGCCAAGATCTCACGCGCGGCAGGACGCTCAGTCCGTTCGTCGCCAATCATGCTGCGATAGTGATCGAGTACAAAGAGCCGGATCGCCGACGACAAATTTCCGTGACGGCGTTCCGAGTCAATGGCAGCAACGAGCTCCGACAAAGTCATGTCGCGCCCACCCGCGATTTCCTTCAGTCCCTTCCAAAAGGCGTCTTCCAAACTCACGCTGGTCTTGTGACCCGCAATGACTATGGAGCGTTTGACAACCGGCGATTTCATCGATCGTCTCCCGTTATCCGGTGTTGCTCGAGTTCCCGACGGGCTTTCGTCTCATGCGCGGACACGAGTCCCCGTTCAGCCTTGCCGCGTCCATACCGGATGCGGTTTTCAGCCGCTCGCTGCGCCTTGAGCTTGCGCTCGTGGCGCTTGCGCGCACTTCGAAAGTTGACGATGTCGCCCATCCCCTAACACTCGACGGTACCGGGTTTGTGATAGTTCCAGGTCCCGCGATGCCTATGTGCTTCGTCGGTAAATGCGCCCTTAGCGTGGCAACGGAGTAATTCGGGTTGTCGGGCAGGTATGCGAATGCGAGAGGGACCTGCGGCGCGGCTCACGCGGCCTTGGCGCCTAGGTTGCGGTGCGGGAGGTTAATACCATTCGCGGTCGGTTGTATGGTAACATGGTCGGTCAAATTGCCTCATTAACTAAATTCGATGTATCGGTCATTTACGGGCGTTATGAGCAGAACGGCGCGGTTCCCGGCTGTGGATTCGAAAACTTTTTTACCGTCGGATGCAACTACAAATTCAACTCCTCGTGACAGTTCGCCGTCTCGACGCATAGTTAAAGGCAGAATCTGGGCGATCGGTGGGATTTGAGTCGGACCTATCCGACTCTCAGCGCCGTTCCGGGTGCGTCATCTTGTCGGGACGAACCAGTCGATCGAACTCGGCGGCGGACACATAGCCGAGCCGGATCGCTTCCTCGCGCAGCGTGGTTCCGTTGGCGTGCGCCGCCTTGGCGATCTCCGCCGCGCGCTCGTAGCCGATCGCAGGCGCAAGCGCGGTCACCAACATGAGCGAGCGTTCCATCAGCTCGCGGATGCGGGCTTCGTTGGCGCGAATACCTTCGATGCAATGCTCGGTGAAGGATGATGATGCGTCGGCAAGAAGCCTGATCGATTGCAGCGTCGCGTAAGCGATTACCGGCTTGTAGGCGTTGAGCTCGAAATGTCCCTGGCTTGCCGCAAAGCTCAGCGTCGTGTGGTTGCCGAACACCTGGCAGCACACCATCGTGAGCGCTTCGCTTTGAGTCGGATTGACCTTCCCGGGCATGATCGAGGAGCCGGGCTCGTTCTCCGGCAGAATCAATTCGCCGATGCCGGAACGCGGGCCGGAGCCGAGCAGCCGAATGTCGTTTGCGATCTTGAACAGCGCCGTCGCTACCGAGGTAAGGGCGCCGTGCAGAAAAACAAACACGTCATGCGCAGCGAGCGCCTCGAACTTGTTCGGCGCGCTGGTGAACGGAAGGCCAGTCAGCGTTGCAATGGTCTTGGCCACGAGCTTGCCAAAGCGCGGATCGGCGTTGAGCCCGGTACCGACCGCGGTACCTCCCTGCGCCAGCGGGTAGAGTTCCTTGAGCGCGGTGCGCACGCGCTCGCGCCCGTGCTTGACCTGGGCGGCGTAGCCGGAGAATTCCTGTCCGAGCGTGAGCGGGGTTGCGTCCTGCGTGTGCGTGCGACCGATCTTGACGATGCGCGCGAACTCTCGCGACTTCTTCTCGATCGCCGCCTGCAGCTTGGCGAGCGCGGGGATCAGCCGGTGCGTGATCTCCAGTGCGGCCGCGATGTGCATCGCCGTCGGCACGCAGTCGTTCGACGACTGGCTCATGTTCACGTGATCATTCGGATGCACGGGCGACTTTGCGCCCGGCTCGCCGCCCAGGAGCATGTTGGCGCGCGCCGCGATCACTTCGTTGACGTTCATGTTGGTCTGCGTGCCGGAGCCGGTCTGCCACACCGGCAGTGGGAAGTGATCGTCAAGCTTGCCGTCGATCACCTCCTGCGCGGCACGCACGATCGCGTTCGCGCGCCGCGCGTCCAGTGATCCGAGCTCGCGGTTGGTCTCGGCAGCCGCACGCTTGATGAGCGCGAGCGCGTGGATGATCGGCAGCGGCATCCGCTCTTCGCCGATGCGGAAGTTGCGGCTGGCGCGTTCGGTCTGTGCGCCCCACAGCCGGTCGGCTGCCACCTCGATCGGCCCAAAGGTGTCAGTCTCAGTACGCGTCTTGACCATGGGATCTCAGGGCCGAGCGAGCGAGCGGCCTTGTTCGCTTGCTGCTCGCTAAGCGCGCTTCATTTCTTGCGGAACCGGTCGAGGCGCACGACCTCGCCACCGCCATCCGGCTTGTGCGGCTCGTCATCGGATGATGCCTCGGCCGCCTGCGGCACGGCGGCGATCGCCGGCGTCGTGCGCGTCTGCTTTGGCTGGGCCGCCGGGCGTGCGTCGGGAGCTGTCGCGGGCGTGGCGGGCGCGACGGCCGCAGGCGTCGCCGGCGCTTCCGCCGGCGCAGGCTCCGCCACCGACTCGAATTTCAAGCCGAATGGCACCGACGGATCGACGAATTCCTTGATCGCGGCGAAGGTCACGGCAAGCCGCTCCGGGATGCCGCCAAACGACATGCCGACCTCGAAGCCGGTGTCGCTCACGATGAGATCCCAGAACTGATGCTGGAGCACGATCGTCATCACCTCGGGGAACTGGGTGAGGAGGCGTGGCGGCACACGCACGCCATCCGCGCGCGTCTCGAACGTGATGTAGAAGTGGTGTTCGCCGGGCAGGCCGTTCTTGGCGATATCCTTGAGCACTGTATGCACGACCCCGCGTAGCGCCTCCTGGGCGAGGATGTCGTAGCGAATGTGATCCATGGACGCCTTCTCCGGCCCGACTCAAGGGGTGACCATCACGAATGGTAGCGCACGTCGAGGCCGCATGGATACCGCCTGACCGCCCAGAAACCTCGCGCCTGCGCTGCTTTCTTTGGATTTCGTCACTCCTCGTTGCTCTTGCGCTGCTCTTTGCCTGCGCTAGCACAGAGGGAAGTGGAGGCTTCTGTTGCCAGGTGCCTCCGAACCCCGCCTGCCGGAGCTTAACCCGTCAGGGCTTTAAGATCGGTTTTCCAAACTGCGTTACGCAGCCTGGGCAACCGGAGCATAGTTGTCGTTGGCAACTATGAATTTGGCCCGATAACGGCGGAACCATGCCGAGCAAAAGCACGCCCTTTACGCCCTCGTCGATCCTATTTCGCCCCCGTGATGGTGGAGGCGCCGGGTACTGCCCCCGGGTCCGATAGGTTTATTACGACAGCCATTTATCGCCATAGCCGGCTTGCGCCGGCCCTCCGAATATAAGGGCGGAAAGTTGACAAAAAAAGATGCCCGCGGCGCTTGGCCGGGCCCAACGCGACCCTGTGCGGTTTCCGACATTTCATTTGGTCCGGCATGGGCCGCCGGCTAAGTCTCGGCGCCATGCCCGACACAATGCCCGAGCTGACGCCTGCGCGCCCCACGCCGACGCTGTTTGAGCTGCTCGTCGCTTTCACGATGATCGCGATCTTCGGCTTCGGCGGGGTCCTGTACTGGTCCCGCCGCATGATGGTCGAGGAGCGCAAGTGGATGACGGTCGAGGAATTCAACGAGGCCTATGCGCTCTGCAACTTCTTGCCTGGTCCCAACATCGTTAATTTCGCGGTCGTGTTTGGGCGCCAGATCGGCGGCACGGCGGGGGCGTTCCTGGCTTTGCTGGGCTTGCTCGGGCCTCCTTTCACGCTGGTCACGTTGTTTGGGTTTCTCTATGCGCACTACGGCAGCATCGAGGTGCTGCAGCGCATGTTCGTGGGGGTTGCTGCGGCAGCGGCCGGCCTCACCATCAGCACATCGCTGAAGATGTGGCAGCCGCTTCTGCGCGAGCGGTTGGGAGTGCCGCATCTGGTCGCGCTCGCCACGCTCGCCGGCGTCGGTGTGTTGCGCTGGCCGATCTACTGGGTGTTGGGGGCGCTCATCCCGCTGAGCATCGGCCTTGCATGGTGGGTGCGCCGATGAGCCACGATACGGGCCTCCTCGTCACGCTCGCGGCCAACTTCGCGCTGATGTCACTGTTCGCGATGGGCGGTGCCAATGCGGCCTTTCCCGAGATGCACCGGGTCGCGGTCGAGGTCATGCACTGGATGAGCGATCGGCAGTTCGCGGACCTCTATGCGATCGCGCAGGTCACGCCCGGGCCGAACGTCATCGTGGTGACGCTGATCGGTTTCCATGTGGCGGGTTTGGCCGGCGCGGGGGAAATATTTGCTTCGAGCCAGCGGACAGGAACGTTGTTGGAAACGGCCAGATCAATGAACGCCACGTTGCGTCTCATCTTCAAACCAAATTCATGAATTTCCCGCCAGCGCGAAAGCTGCCGGTCCAAATCTCGCAAGCCAAACGTGACTTCGCTCCCCTGCCCGGTCGTCACCACGATCACGTCGGGAGCCGTCACATCGACACGTCGCAAATCCACGAGCCCGGCCATCGGCGAAAGTGCAAATTGTGAAATCAAATTCAAAGCCGCCACGGCAGGAGGTGAAGTGATCTGACGACCCGGCTGAAGATCGTTGGCACTGACGCCGGCTAGAATCGGGAGCGCATCGTCGGTTTGCACCAACGGTGATGTGCGTTGTCGAGGGTCCACCGGCAGCATCACGAACCCTTGCGCGTCCACATGGTAAACCGCCACCTCCACTCCCCCACCCGGTTTGGTTCGCGGTAAATTCACCTGCGCCACTGCCTCCCGCTCAGTCACGCGAATACGCAGGGTGTGCGGCAGGACGCGTTCAAGTGAAACCGTGGCAATCATCGGCACCATTTCCAGATCGCGTTTCACCCGGGCGAGGTCGAGGGCGAGCAAATTCTCGCCTGTCTTTACATTCGCCCAACGCCGCAACTGATCGGTTGAAATGACACCGTCGCTCTGCACTTCCACTTCCTTGATTGCAAAGGCCGGATTTTCGTAGGCCAGTTTGTTCAGCAGCCAATCGCCCCCGCGCCAAAGCACATACACACTGAACACCGTGCCGAACAATGCGCCAAAGGCCATCGCACCAACTCGCAGCCGCAGCTTGCGCACCTGGTCGGAACGCATCTTCACGTCCAGGACATGAACGCGGTTCAATCGTCGGTTCTTTTGTTTTCGATCAAACATCTATTTTCGCTTCAACGCCAGGTCCACCATGCGCTGACACAATTCCGGATAGCTCAACCCAGCCGCGGCCGCGGCCTTTGGTAGCAAGCTTGTTTCGGTCATACCGGGCAGCGTGTTCACTTCCAACACCACCGGCTCACCGTTCGTACGCACCATCACATCCACACGCGCGTAGTCACGACCGCCTATCGCCCGGAACGCGTTCAACGCCACGTCCTGCACTCGATGCGTTGTAGTTGCGTCAAACGGCGCGGGACAAAAATATTCCGTCGCCCCCACGCTATATTTCGTCCGATAGTCATACACGCCGGACTTTGGGCGCACCTCCACAATTGGCAAAGGCTTGTCATCCAAAATGCCAATCGTGCACTCGCGTCCGACAATCCTCTCTTCCAGCAAAACTTCCGTATCATGACGCAACGACTCCGCCAAGGCTCCCGGCCACTGCTCCACTCGCTCGACGAATTGCAGGCCAACGCTTGAACCCTGGCGCACCGGTTTGAGCACCAGCGGCGGATTCCATCCCATCGGCCAGGGGATTTTTCCGGAATCCAAGACCAGCGATCGTGCCGTGGGCACGCCCGCCGCCACACATCGTTG
>Ga0081455_10005196_pt1 | contig 14318 bp, 7 predicted proteins | sample TabmetS3T2R1_FD_70207 | JGI IMG/M metagenome (GOLD analysis project Ga0081455, IMG submission 70207) | Tabebuia heterophylla rhizosphere microbial communities from the University of Puerto Rico - S3T2R1 | ecosystem: Host-associated > Plants > Roots > Rhizosphere ... | reverse complement strand
CGACCGCACCGAGGATCACGAAGACGATCGAGATCACCGAGGCGAAGATCGGCCGATCGATGAAGAAGTGCGAGAGACGCATCGCGCTAGTGCCCGCTTCCGAAGTTCGTCCTATTGGGTCGTGGTCTGGGACGCGGTCGCAGGCGGCGGGCCCTGCTCCTGCGCGTTCACCTTGATGCCCGGCCGCGCCCGCATCAGGCCGTTGACGATAACGCGGTCATCCGCGACAAGGCCTTCCTTGATGACGCGCTGGCCATCGACGAGCTCGCCGAGCGTCACATATTTCTGGCGCGCGACACCCTCGCCGTCGACCGCAAGCACGTATTTGCGGGCCTGCTCGCTCAGAATCGCGTTGTCGGGGAGGAGCAGCGTCGCGTAGGCGGGCGAGCCGGGCACGCGCACTCGCGCGAACATGCCAGGCGTGAACACGCCATTCGGATTGGAGAACTGCGCGCGGGCGCGAATGGTGCCGGAGCCGCGGTCGATCACGTTGTCGACGAAGTCCATGTAGCCGCGGTGGGCGAAGTCGCGCTCGTCGATGAGCTTGAGCGAGACGACGACGCTCCCTTCCCGACCGGTCACGTCCTTGCCGTTGCTGGAGAGGCGCTCGTAGCGCAGATAGGCCGCCTCGTCGAAGGTGAACTCGAGGCGGATCGGATCGAGCGATACGATGGTGGCAAGCAGCGTGGTGGTTCCGCCGGTGCCGCCGGTGACCAGGTTGCCCTGGGTGACGCGGCGATCACCGATGCGGCCGGTGATCGGCGAGCGCAGCTCGGTGAACTCGAGGTCGAGCTCCGCCTGCTTCACCAACGCCTCGTTGGCGGTGACGGAGGCTTGCGCGTTGCGATAGGCCTGCGCGCGCTGGTCGAAGACCTGCTCGCTGATGGTGCGGTCACGCAGAAGCTGCTGGGCGCGCGCATAGTCTGCTTGGGTGAAGGTGACATTGGACTTGGCGAGCGCCAGATTGGCCTGGGCCTGCGCCAGCGCGTTCTGGAACGGCCGCTTGTCGACCGAGAACAGGAGATCACCCTGCTTGACCATCTGCCCATCGCGGAAATGCACCTGTTCCAGGTAGCCGGACACGCGCGCCCGGATCTCGACCATGTCCACCGCCACGAAGCGGCCGACATACTCGTCCTGGTCCACGATCGTCCGCTGCGTGGGCTTGGCAACCGTCACTGTCGGTGGCGGCGGTGCGGCCGACTGTTTTGGCGCTTCCCCGCAGCTTGCGAGGATTAGCAGCGAGCACAGCAAGAACGATCGGGCGTAAGCCGGCATGGGGGGCCTTTCCGGTCGGTATTCCTGTCTTGGTCTCATATATCGCTCTATCCGGTCGCCCAATAGTGCCACTGCAGTGCCGCTGCGCACATGAGCAATAAGTGCCATTCCGCGGATGAATCGCGCGCTTGTAATGCGGGCCCTTTCGGAAAGCGCCCCCCGTCCCCATATCGTGGGCCGCGCCATAATTGCTCAAGCCCGCCATTCCGGGATGCTGCCATGCAGCATCGCGGGGCTGTGATGCATTGGCAAGGATCAAACCCGCATGCTGTTTCGTCAAACTCCCAGTGCCAGTCCAGAGTCCATCCCGGCTGATGATCAGGCGTTGCTCGATGCTTATTCTCGTGCCGTCATCGACGTGGTCGATCGGATCGGGCCAGCGGTGGTCAGGCTCGACGTCAGAGCCAATGGCCAACGCCAGCGGGATGGGACCGGCTCGGGCGTGATCGTGGCCCCTGACGGCCTTGTTTTGACGAATAGCCACGTCGTCGGTGGCGCTACCCGTGTGAACGTCACAACAGTCGATGGCAATATTCTGACCGCCCGGGTGGTGGGCGACGATCCTGATACGGATCTCGCGCTGGTCCGCGTTGACAGTTCCGTGACGCTGCCGGCGGCAACGCTTGGTGATTCCAAGCGGCTCAAGCGCGGGCAGCTGGTCATCGCCATCGGCAACCCGCTCGGCTTCGAGTCCACGGTTACGACTGGTGTGATCTCGGCGCTCGGCCGCTCGCTGCGGGCGCAGTCCGGACGGCTGATCGACGATGTGATCCAGACCGACGCTGCGCTCAATCCAGGCAACTCAGGCGGGCCGCTGGTGTCCTCGCATGGCGAGGTCGTGGGCATCAACACCGCCGTCATCATGGGCGCGCAGGGCATCTGCTTCGCGGTCGCATCCAACACCGCGAATTTCGTGCTTGGCGAGCTGGTGCGCCATGGTCATGTGCGGCGCGCTTACATCGGCATCGCGGCCCAGCAGACCGCCATCCCGCGCCGCTTGCGTCATTCCGCGGGCGTGACCCAGTCGAGCGGCGTGGTGGTGGCCGGCATCGAGCCTGGCAGCCCGGCAGAGCTTGCCGGCGTAGAGTCGGGCGACATCATCATCGCACTCGACGGCATCCCGATCAGCGGCGCCGATGATCTCATCCGCATTCTGGGCGGCGACAAGATCGACCGCCGCGTGCCGCTCGAGTCGCTGCGCCGGGGGGAGCGGCGGCTCTCGACCATCACGCCCTCCCAGCGCGCGCCGCGCCGGTAACCTGGTGCCGGTAACCAGATAGTGACAGCACGCCGGCGCCGCAGGGCCGGCGTATGTCTATACCTCTAACCCCTTTGTGGCGCGCGCCTTTTGGAGCCGCTGCAGAGGTGGTGTGCCCAATCCGGCACAGCGGCATAAATCTACCTCCTACTTGCCGGTATCGGATTGCTTTCCCACGCCCCCTGCCAATAAAATCAAGTGGAAAGTCTGCTGGTTAGGGGCGTGGGATGATCTCCCGCACAGGCGGTATTATTGCCTTGACGGCCGCGATGCTGGCTGCGTCGTCACCCACGCTTGCGCAGATTCCTTCAAGCGAGTTGCCGGGACGCGAGCGCGAACGGTTTCAACAGCCGCCGCCCCCACTTGCGCAACCGGGCGGCCCCGCGATCACGCTTCCCGGTGCCGTCGCACCACCGGGAGCGGATCGAATTACCTTGATGCTGCGCAGCGTGCGCATCGTTGGAGGAACCATCTATCCCTCCGAGGAGCTGGCGGCGCTGTATCAGGACCTCATCGGCCGCCACATCACGCTGACTACGGTCTACGACATCGCAGCGCGCATCACCGCCAAATACGGCGCCGACGGCTACGTGCTGTCACGCGCGATCGTACCGCCGCAGGAGCTGACCCCCGGTGGCGCGGCGGTCACGATCCAGATCGTCGAGGGCTATGTCGATCGGGTGGAATGGCCCGCTGCGCTGTCCAACTATCGAGACTTCTTCGCCGACTACACCGCCAAGATCATCGCCGACCGGCCGACCAACATTCGCACGCTCGAGCGCTATCTCCTGCTTGCCGGCGACCTGCCGGGGCTCAAGTTCAAGAACAGCCTCAAGGCATCCGCCACTCGGCAAGGCGCCGCAACGCTCGTGGTCGAGGTGGTCGAGAAGCCGCTCGATGTGACGGCTCGCGTCGACAATCGCGGCACCAAGGCGCGCGGGCCCCACCAGTTCAGCACCAGCACCAGCGTCAACAACCTGCTGCGCATCCACGAAGCGTTCACGGCCACCTATGCGGGCGCCTTCGATTTGAGCGAGCTGCAATACATGGCCGCGAGCTATCGCCAGGTGCTCAACAGCGAGGGGCTGACCTTCTTCGCCAGCGCCAGCAACAGCCGCGGGAAACCGGGCACGCCCGAGCTGCGGCTTCTCGAATACAAGACCAGGAGCAATGTGTTCGAAGGCGGCGTCAGCTATCCGTTCATCCGCCTGCGCGAGAAGAACCTGATCGTCTCCGGCTCGTTCTTCGCCACCGACGACAGAAGCGACATTCTCGGCACGCTCAATACGCATGACAAGCTGCGCGGCGTGCGCCTCAAGGTCGATGCCGACCTCGCCGAATCCTCGGGCGCCATCAATCAGCTCAACGTGGTTGCGAGCCAGGGCATCAAGGGGCTCGGCTCGAGCGAGAACGGCGACGTAGTTCTCTCCACCGCCAATGGCCGGGTCGACTTCACCAAGGTCGAGGCGACCTATTCGCGCACGCAGCCTTTGTTCGAGCGGCTGTCGCTGCTTGTCGCCGCCTATGGCCAATACGCTCCCAACCCGCTGCTGTCGCCGGAGCTGTGCGGCTATGGCGGCCGTGCCTTCGGGCGCGCCTTCGATCCCTCGCAGCTCGTCGGCGATCAATGCGTCGAGGTGCTGGCCGAGCTGCGGTTCGACCTGCCGCACAGCATCAAGCAGGTCACCCAGGCGCAGCTCTACGCCTATGCCGACCGCGGCTGGCTGCACAATCTTGCGCCGGCGCTCGGCACGCCGGCGAACCTCGATGCGGCATCGGTCGGCGGCGGAATCCGCCTCGGCTGGCAGCCGCCGTTCGCGCCCTATGGCGGCATTTCCACCGATCTATCGGTCGCCAAAGCGATCGACGGGCCACGCAATGACTGGCGATTCTTTTTCATCGTCACGGGACGGCTATAGGAGAGCGAGTGATGCGTATCCGCAACCTGCTCCTGACCTCGACGGCGCTGCTCGCGCTCGGCGCTGCACCTGCCGCCGCCGGACCAGATGGGCCGGTCGTCGTCGGCGGCTCCGCCAAGATCTCCGGCGCCGGCACGACTACGACCACCATCAACCAGAGCTCCAGTCGCGTCATTATCAACTGGAACACATTCAACATCGGGGCCGGCGAGACCACGACCTTCGTGCAGCCGAGCTCCTCATCGGTCGTGCTCAACCGCGTCACCGGCGGGCTCGGGCCCTCGCAGATCTATGGCACCCTCAACGCCGACGGCTATGTCTTCGTGATCAACCGCGACGGCGTGCTGGTCGGGCCGTCCGGCGTCATCAATACCGCGGGTTTCCTCGCTTCGACCATCGACATCAGCAACGCCAACTTCATGGCGGGCCGCTACAACTTCAACATCGCGGGAAGGCCCGACGCCTCGATCGTCAACATGGGTCGCATCACCGCAACCAGCGGCGGCTTTGCGGCGCTGGTGGCACCCGGCGTACGCAACTCCGGGACCATCGCGGCGACGCTCGGCACCGTCGCGCTCGCCTCCGGCAACACCTTCACGCTCGACCTCTATGGCGACAAGCTGATTCAACTCTCGCCGAGCGACCAGATCGCCAATCAGGTGATCGACGTCGCGACCGGCAAGCCGCTCGCTTCGCTCGTCACCAACGAAGGCAAGCTTTCGGCCAACGGGGGCCGCGTCGAGCTCACCGCGGCGGCGGCGCGCGCGGTCGTCGATTCGGTGATCAACACCTCAGGCGTGATCGAGGCGAACTCGGTCGGCACCCGCAACGGCCGCATCGTGCTCGGCGCCGCGACCGCCGACAGCAAGGGCGCGGGCGCCCCCACGCAGACCGTCAAGGTTTCTGGAACGATCTCGGCCGCCGGGAAGCAGAAGGGCACGAAGGGCGGCAGCGTCGTGGTGACCGGCGAGAACGTTCAGGTCGCGGGCGCCAAGATCGACGTGTCGGGTGACACCGGCGGCGGCAAGGTCATGCTCGGCGGCGACTGGGGCGGCGGCAATCCTGCGCCGGGGCTCGTCGGCAACCAGGGCGCCGCCCCCGAGAGCTACAAGATCGCCAATGCGACCACGCTCTCGGTCGATGCCGCGACCACGATCGACGCCTCGGCAAAGGGCAGCGGCAATGGCGGCAAAGTGATCCTGTGGTCGGAGGCCCAGACCACCTTCGCGGGCACGATCTTCGCGCGCGGCGGCGAGAGCGCGGGCAATGGCGGCTTCGTCGAGGTATCCGGCAAGCATGGGCTCAGCTTCGCCGGAACGGTCGACACGCGCGCGCCGAAGGGCCTCGCCGGCACGCTGCTGCTCGATCCCGAGGACATCGTGGTCGGCGCCAACGGCACCATGACGGTCGCGGCCCTGCAATCTGCGCTGGCGGGTGGCAATGTCGTGCTCTCGACCAGCGCCGGCAGCGGCAATGGCGACATCACGATTGCGGATACGGTGAGCTGGAGCGGCAGCAATTCGCTGACGCTGAATGCCTATCGCAATATCGCGATCAATGCGGGCCTCACCAATACCGGCGGCGCAGCGGTGACGCTGCACGCCGACAGCACCGGCACCGGCGTCGGCACCGTGAGCTTCGGCAGCGGCGCCCAGATATCGACCGCGGGCGCCGTGTCGATCTTCTACAATCCGATCATGCCCACGATCTGCGTGTGCGGCGGCAAGTACGAGAACCCGCACGACTACACGTCCAACGTCACCGGCGGCGCTGCCCTCACTGCCTACATGCTGGTGAACACGTTCGCCGACCTGCAGGCGATCGGAACCAACACCACGACGCTCGGCGGCACCTACGCGCTCGGCCGGAACATCAATGCCGACAACATGGCCCCGATCGGCAGCGCCGGATCGCCCTTCACCGGCCTGCTCGACGGCCAGAGCCACACCATCAGCAACGCCATCATCGCGCCGACCGCGAGCGGCGTCGACAATATCGGCCTGTTCGGCACCATCGGCACGACCGGCACAGTGCGCAATCTCACGCTCGATCAGTTCCAGGTGAGCGCCAATCCGAATGTCACCGGGCCCGGCCAGTTCATCGGCGTGCTCGCCGGGCAGAATGCCGGCACCATCAGCAATGTGCGGGTGACCAACAGCACGGTGAACGGCCTCAACATGGCCGGCGTGATCGCGGGCGGACTTGTCGGTCAGAACGGCATGTTCGGCCCTGACAATCAACAACTCGCCGGATCGATCAGCAATTCCAACGCGACCGGCGTGACTGTGACCGTCAGCGATGGCTGCATCGGCGACTGCTCGGGCGGTCTCAATATTGCGGGCGGCCTCGTCGGCTCGAATGTTGCCGGATCGACCATCACGGGCTCGCACGCGACCGGCACCGTCACCGGCGGCGGGGCAAGCTTCGTTGGCGGGCTCGTGGGACAGAATGGAGTTACGATCCCGCAATTCGAAGGCCCTTCCTTCGCATCGATCGGGACGATCAATTCGTCCCACGCCAACGTCGCGGTCACGATCACGGGAGCGTTCTCGGCGGCCGGCGGCCTCGTCGGCTCCAATGCGCACGACTCAACCATCACCAACTCCCAGGCGTTCGGCACGGTGACCAGCACGGCCGAGGACGTCGCCTTTGCGGGCGGCCTGGTCGGGCTCAACGCCGGAACCATCACCAGCACCACGCCGCCCACGGCGGCCTCGGTGTGCGCCATCGGCGCGTCGTTCTCCTGTGCGACCGGCAATGTCGGTGGGGCCAGCGCAGCGTGGCTGATCGCGGGCGGTCTCGCCGGCGACAACAGCGGCAAGATCACGCGCGCCTTCGCGACCGGCAATGTCCGGACCGGCGACAACGGCATGGCGGGCGGCCTCGTCGGCAGCAACACCGCCACCATCGCGGGCTCCTGGGCATCCGGCAACGTAACGGTCGGGACGGCGAGCGTGGCCGGCGGGCTAGTGGGCACCAATCTCGGCACCATCACCACCATGGAGACGGGCTCGACCACGCATGCCGCGGGCAACGTGACCGGCGGCAATTCAAGCATCCTCGGCGGCTTTGCCGGCACCAATCTCGGAACGATCTCGCTCGCTTATGCGACGGGAGGTGTGACCGGTGGAACCGATGTGGTCGCCGGCGGCTTCGTCGGCTTCAACGCTGGCAGCATCAATCAGACCTACGCGCGCGGCGCGGTGACGGGCGGCAACAGCAGCTATCTCGGCGGCTTTGTCGGTGCCAACGTGACGATCGACGCCCAGACCGCGACTGGCTCCATCACGCAGTCCTATGCGCTTGGTCCGGTCACCGGCAGCAACGAGGTGGTGGCCGCCGCATTCGCGGCGCTCAACCGCGGCACCATCGATCAGACCTACGCGGCCGGGCTGGTGACCGCCGGCGCCGGCAGCACCACCGGCGGACTGATCGCCGCCAACAGCCTGAGCGCGCCCGGCTCCGTCGGCGAGCTGCCTTCGTCGCTGCCGGTCGGCACCGTCACCAATTCCTACTGGGATCGGCAGACTACCGGGCAGGAGAAAAGTGCCGGCGGCACCGCGCTCGACACCAAGATATTGGCGGGCGGGCTGCCGCCGGGATTTGAAGCAACCATCTGGTCGCATGGCTCCTACCCGCATCTCGTCAATCTGGGCCCGCAGGACACCACCCCGGGCCTGCCGGTGCTGCCGCCGCTGACGCCGCCGGTGTCGAACCAGCCGCTGACGCCGCCATCGCAGCTCTTGATTGTCCAGACCAACCCGATCAATCCGCCGCCACCGCCGACGGATCTCATCAACACGCAGTTCCTCAACCAGTCGCTACAACAGCAGGGTCAGTTGGCACCGCAGACCGGCGGCATCAACAACCCGATCCAGCTCGACGCCGGCGCCGGCCGTTACTTCTTCCTCCCGCCACCCCAGGAGACGCGCCTGGTGCAGGACGAGGTGGTGATCCAGCTGCCGTGCAATGCGCCGCAGCAGACGCTGAACGATGCGCTCGCCCGCCTCCAGCTCACGGTGCTCAACTCGCAGTGCCTCGCGACCAGCAACGTGGCGATCTATCGGCTGCGCATCGGCAGCGGTCAGAGCGTCGCGGACGCCATCCGCGCGCTCGCGGGCAACCGCATCATCGTCGCTGGCCAGGCCAATTATCTCTATGCCCTCGGGCAGGACTTGACGGGCGAGCAGCCACGAGGCGATTCAGGACAATATGTGCTGGAGAAGCTCAAGCTCGGCGACGTTCTCCAGCGCGTACGTGCGACCAACATCCCGATCGCGGTGATCGATTCCGAGATCGATGCCGCGCATCCGGATCTCGAAGGCACGGTGGTCGACCACTATGACGCGACCGGCGTCGAGGAGAGACCGCACGCGCACGGCACCGGAATGGCGGGCGCGATCGCGTCGCATCGACGGCTGCTCGGCACCGCGCCCGGCGCAAGACTGCTCGCAATCCGCGCCTTCTCGACCCAGGCAGCGAGCGCGCAGAGCACCACCTTCAACATCCTCAAGGGGCTCGACTACGCCGTGAGCAGCGGCGCGCGCATCGTCAACATGAGCTTCGCCGGCCCGCGCGACCCGACCATCGAGCGCGCGCTCAAGGCCGCCTACGACAAGGGCGTGATCCTGATCGCGGCCGCCGGCAACGCGGGACCACGGTCGCCGCCGCTGTTCCCGGCCGCGGACAAGCACGTGATCGCGGTGACCGCGACCGACATCGACGACCAGCTGTTCACCGGCGCAACCCGCGGCAATCACATCGCGGTGTCGGCGCCCGGCGTCGACATCCTGGTGCCGGCGCCGGAAGCCACCTACCAGATGACGACCGGCACGTCGGTCGCCACCGCCCATGTCAGCGGCATCGTCGGCCTGCTGCTGGAGCGCAATCCACGGCTCACGCCTGCCGATGTCCGCCGCATCCTGACCGGGAGCGCGAAACGGCTCGGCCCGAACGAGCAGTTCGGCGCCGGCCTGATCGATCCGACCAAGGCCTTGCAGCTGGGAGCGCCCCGCTCGGTCGAGGCACCGGCGACGGTGCCCGCGCGCCGGTGACGAGGCGTCAAGCTCGTTTTGTCGGGCTCGCAGCCCGGCGCTGGAAGCCCGTAGGGCAAAGGCGGTGGCCCCACGTTTCAAATCGGCGATGCCTCTCGTGCGCCGTGGCCCACCCTACAAGCGTATTGCGTCAGGCTCGCTTTGCCGGGCTTGCCCTTCGAAACAGCGCGAGCCATTCGCGCCCGAACAGCGCCAGCACCGCCCCGGTGTAGACGCAGGCGCCGATCACGCCGAGCGTGGCCAGCATCGCCTCGTGGCGCAACGCCGTCCAGCGTGCGAACAACGCCTCGATCGGCGCTTGCGCCAGCCAGAGCGTAAGCGCGAGCGCAAGCCCGGCGACGGCAAGGCGCCCGACCGCGCGCACGAGCCGCGCGTCGAACGCGATCAGTCGCTGGCGCGCCGCAAACCACACCAGCAGCGCCAGGTTGACCCAGGCGCCGACCGCCGTAGCCAGCGCCAGACCGACCTGCGCGAGCGAGCCCATGAGGGCGACCTTGAGCGCAACATTGACGGTGACCGCCACCGCCAGCGCCTTGACCGGCGTCATGGTATCGCCGCGAGCGAGGAACGTGACGGTGGCGCTGCGCATCAGCACGAACGGCAGCAGCCCGATGGCGTAGGCCGCAAGCGTGGCGGCGGCTGCCTGCGCGTCCGCCGCGGTGAAGGCGCCGCGCGTGAACAGCGCGCGCATGATCAGCTCCGGCACCATCAGGAAAGCGACCAGGCAAGGCACCGAGAGCAGCAAGGTCATCTCGATGGCGCGGTTTTGGGAATGGCGTGCGCCGGCTTCGTCGCCGGCCGCGATGCGCCGCGCCATCTCGGGCAACAGCACGGTGCCGGCCGCGATCCCGATCACGCCGATCGGCAGCTGGTTGAGCCGGTCAGCGTAGTAGAGCGCCGAGAGCGCACCGGTTGCCAGAAAGCTCGCGATGATGGTGTCGGCAAACAGCGCGATCTGGGTCTCGGCCGAGCCGATGGTCGCGGGCGCAAAGCGCTTGAGGAAGAGCTTGAGCTCTTCGTCGAGGCGCGGCCAGCGAAACGCCGGCCGTGCTCCCTGCCGGGTCACATCGACTGCGAGCAGCAGCACCTCGAGGCAGCCGGCGATCAGCACGCCCCAGGCCGCCGCGTGCCCCGCGGTCGGAAAGAACAGCGCCAGCGCAAGCGCCGCCATGATCGACAAGTTGAGCAGGATCGGCGCCGCGGCGGCGGTGGCAAAGCGGCCAAGCGCATTGAGGATGCCGCCATAGAGCGTCACCACCGAGATGAGCAGAAGGTAGGGAAAGGTGATGCGGGTGAGATCGACCGCGAGGGCGAAGCGGCCGGGATCATCGGCAAAGCCGGGCGCCAATAGCCCGATCACGGAGGGCATGAACGCGAGTGCGATCACCAGCAGCGCGATCTGGCTTGCCATCAGCAGCGTGAACACGCGATCGGCGAACAGCCCCGCCGGCTGAGTCCCGCCCTGCTCGCGGATGCGCGCATAGGCGGGCACGAATGCCGCATTGAAGGCGCCCTCGGCAAAGATTGCGCGGAAATGATTGGGCAACCGCAGCGCCACGAAGAATGCGTCAGCGATCGGGCCGGCGCCCAGCACGGCGGCGAGCACGATGTCGCGCGCGAAGCCGGTGATGCGGGACAGAAGCGTGAAGCCGCCGACCGTGAAGATGCGTCCGATCATCGGCCCGCCTTGAAATTTCGCAGATGTAGCCCGCATGGAGCGAAGCGGAATGCGGGGACAGCTTTGCCTTATCGCCCCGGATTTTGCTTTCGCTCCATCCGGGCTACCGAAGCCTATCCGCTCAATGCCCGCTGCACGGCCTCGATGATGCGGTCCTGGGTCGGCTCGTCGAGATAGGCATGCATCGGGAGGCTCACCACCTCCTCGGCCAGCCGCTCGCTTATGGGCAGGCCGCCATCGGCCACCGGATAGCCCAGATAGGCGGGCTGGCGGTGCACGGGCTTGGGATAGTGGATCGCGGTCGGGATGCCCTCTGCCTTCAACGTAGCCACGAACGCATCGCGCCGGCCGTGCGGCAGGCGGATCGTGTACTGCGCCCAGACCGACGTCCGATCCTCGCCCAAGCGTGGGACCGTGGTCACGCCGGCAAGCGCGGCCGAATAGCGCCGAGCGATGCGGTCGCGCGCCTCGATCTCCTCGGCAAAGATCTTGAGCTTCTCGATCAGCACCGCCGCCTGGATGGTGTCGAACCGACCGTTGAGCCCGATGCGGACGCAATCGTATTTCTGGTTCCCCTCGCCGTGCGAGCGAATGCTGCGGACGATCTCCGCCAGCTCGTCGTCGTCGGTGAACACGGCACCGCCATCGCCGTAGACCCCAAGCGGCTTGGCCGGGAAGAAGCTGGTCGTGGTCGCGTCCGCGAGCGTGCCGACGGACCGGTTGCGCACGCGCGCGCCGAACGATTGCGCGGCGTCGCCGAGCACGAACAGGTTCTCGGCACGCGCGATCTCGGCAACGGCGTCATAGTCGGCGGGCTGGCCGAACAGGTCGACCGGAATTACGGCCTTGAGGTTCAGGCCGTGATCGCGCGCCGTCGCAACGGCGCGCTCGACGCTGCGCACGTCGATGTTGAAGCTTTCCTCGTCGACGTCCGCGAAGACCGGCGTCGCCCCGACGAGCGCCACGACCTCGGCGGTGCCGTGGAAGGTGAAGCTCGGGCAGATGACGGCGTCGCCCGGCCCGATCCCCTTCGCCATCAAGGGAAGGACCAGCGCGTCGGTGCCGCTCGCGCAGGTGATGGCATGGCGGGCGCCGCAGAACGCCGCAAGCTCGGCTTCCGCCGCCTTGACCTCGGGCCCCATGATGAACTGGCAGTGATCGAGCACGCGCGCGATGGCGTCATCGATCGCCCGGCCCAGGCGGCGGCGCTGGGCCGCAACATCGATGAAAGGGATGGGCGCAGTCGAGACGCGGGCGTGCTGGTTCATCGGGCCTGTCAATTCGGACGTAATGTTCAGCTCGACGTGGTTAGCTCGACACTGGGTTTAGCTCGACATCGTGTTTAGCTCGACATCGGGTTCAGCCGGTCAGCCGGCGCGGGCGCTCGCGGCGCGCCGGCCCGAGTTCGCGCTCGAGGTCATCGACGACTGCGGGCACACACCGCAGATGGAAGCGCCGGATCAGTTCCTCGCCGCGGGCATGCCGTGGCTGGCCGCCACCCTCGCGGCCCACTGATGACGAGCGTCCTCGCCGAGCCGGTCCGGCAGTTCGTCGACGAGATCACGGCTGTGCTCGTCGACCTCGGCACGCGCGTGAGCGCGCCGAACAAGGCAGCGCTGCAACGCGACGCCGCGCTCGAGGCGCAAGCGATCGCGGCGTCGGTGATCGCCAGCGACGGTCGCTACAGCGATACCGAGTTGCGTGCGTTCGCGTCGGCGCTGGCACCGTGGTTCGACGCACTGCGCGGCACGACGCCCCAGCAGCTCCGTACCGGCGACGCCATTCGCCAGTTCCGCGCGTGGGCCATCACGCCGTCGCCGCTCTTCGAGACCGTCGTCACCGCCGACAGCCGCCACGGCACCGCCAACGGCTGGCGCTACTACCAGGCGGCGCTGCGCGTCGCGCACGCCGGCGCTGCGATCGACAGCGTGCCGACGCGCGAGAAGCTGCTGACCGTCGACACGTTCCGGTCGATGATGCTGAGGCGCCTGGCGGCGGCGAAGATCGAGCGTCCGGCCGACATGCCGCGAGGGGTGGGCGAGCCCGAGCCCGTGGAGGACCGCGCGGCGCCGGCGGCGCGCCCGCTCGACGAGCTCCTCGCCGAGCTCGACGCGCTCGTCGGCCTGGCCGCGGTGAAGACCGAGGTGCGGCTGCTCACGAACCTGATCCGCGTCGAGAACCTCCGGCGAGAGCGCGACCTGCCCGTCGTCGACCAGAGCCGTCATCTCGTGTTCGTCGGCAACCCCGGCACGGGCAAGACCACCGTCGCTCGGCTGCTGGCGCAGATCTTCCACACGCTCGGCGTCGTCTCGAAGGGGCAGCTCGTCGAGACCGACCGATCGGGGCTGGTGGCGGGGTACGTCGGCCAGACGGCGACCAAGGTGAACGAGGTCGCCGAGCGGGCGCAGGGCGGCGTGCTCTTCATCGACGAGGCCTACGCCCTCGTGCAGGGGGGCGAGCAGGACTTCGGTCGGGAGGCGATCGCCACGCTGCTGAAGCAGATGGAGGACCATCGTGACGACCTCGTCGTCATCGTCGCCGGGTATCCGGCGCCGATGGCGGAGTTCCTCGACGCCAACCCGGGCATCCGCTCGCGGTTCCCGAAGACGCTCGAGTTCCCCGACTACACCGACGACGAGATGGTCGCGATCTGCGAGTCGATGGCGAAGACGAGTCACTACGACCTCGACGCGTCGGCGCGCGAGCGTCTGCGGGCATGGCTCGCACGTCAGCCGCGCGGGGCGAGCTTCGGGAACGCCCGCCTCGTCCGCAACGTGTTCGAGCAGGCGGTGACACGCCAGGCGAGTCGTGTGGTCGACCTGCCGTCGGTGACCGATCACCAGCTGATCACGATCACCGCCGCCGACATCCCCGACTAGTCCCGTAACCTCACCCCTCATGCGGCGAGTCGGCGCGGCGATCGTGGCAGTGCTGTTGGTCGTCGTCGCCGTGTACTTCCGGAACAACATCATCGAAGGCAACAGCCGCAGCGGCGGGGGCGTGCGGTTGCTGTGCGCGGCCGAGCTCGAACCGGCGTGCACCGATCTCGCCGATCACTCCGACGTATCGGTCACGGTCGAGCCGGCGGGAATCTGCCGTAGCGCGCGCCACACCTCGAGCTCGAAGGCTGA
>Ga0081455_10005195_pt1 | contig 14318 bp, 11 predicted proteins | sample TabmetS3T2R1_FD_70207 | JGI IMG/M metagenome (GOLD analysis project Ga0081455, IMG submission 70207) | Tabebuia heterophylla rhizosphere microbial communities from the University of Puerto Rico - S3T2R1 | ecosystem: Host-associated > Plants > Roots > Rhizosphere ... | reverse complement strand
GATTATCAAGCCGTACTGGACGAACTCGCCGCCAACAAGGGCGCAACGACGCTATCGCTGCGCCGCCGCCTCGCCGCGAAAGCCTATGCGCGCACGGCGGCCTATGACGCCGCGATCTCGAACTGGTTCGCTGCCCAGCTCAAGGACAACGCGCCCGATTTCCGCGCCGTCGGCGGCAGGCTGATCCAGTCGCTGCGTTACGGCGAGAACCCGCATCAGACCGCAGCCTTCTATGCAACGCCCGACAAGCGGCCTGGCGTCTCCACCGCGCGGCAATTGCAGGGCAAGGAACTGTCCTACAACAACATCAATGACACCGATGCCGCCTATGAATGCGTCGGCGAGTTCGATCCGAAGCGCACCGCGGCCTGCGTGATCGTCAAGCACGCCAATCCATGCGGTGTTGCCGAGGGACCCGACCTCATCACGGCCTATCGCCGCGCGCTCGCCTGCGACTCGACTTCAGCCTTTGGCGGCATCATCGCGGTCAACCGCACGCTCGATGCGGAAGCCGCACGCGCCATCATCGGCATCTTCACCGAGGTGATCATCGCACCCGACGCCACCGAGGAGGCGATCGCGATCATCGGCGGCAGGAAGAATTTGCGGTTGCTGCTCGCGGGCGGCCTGCCCGACCCGCGCACAATTGGTCTCACCGCCAAGACGGTCGCCGGTGGCCTCCTGGTGCAGAGCCGCGACAATGCCGTGGTCGAGGACATGAACATCAAGGTCGCGACCAGGCGCGCGCCGACCGACGCCGAGATGCGCGATCTCAAATTCGCCTTCCGCGTCGCCAAGCACGTCAAGTCGAACACCATCATCTACGCCAAGGATCTCGCCACCGTCGGCATCGGCGCCGGCCAGATGAGCCGGGTCGACTCCGCGCGCATCGCCGCCCGCAAGGCGCTGGACGCAGCGGCTGAACTGAAGCTTGCCGAGCCGCTGACCAAGGGCTCCGTCGTCGCATCCGACGCCTTCTTCCCCTTCGCCGACGGCATGCTCGCCTGCATCGAGGCGGGCGCGACGGCCGTGATCCAGCCCGGCGGCTCGATGCGCGACGAGGAAGTCATCAAGGCCGCCGACGACCACGGCATCGCCATGGTGTTCACGGGCACCAGGCATTTCAGGCATTGAACGCCATAGAATCGTAGGGTGGGCAAAGGCGCGATAGCGCCGTGCCCACCATCCATCGCCGAATGCGCTGCCTGATGGTGGGCACGCTACGCTTTGCCCACCCTACGCAATGACGCTCGCCGTCACTCCTTCACCCGCATCAGCAGCGCCAGTCCTGCGACGAAGAACAGCACCAGCAGCGCCATGCCGGCCTTCTGGCTGGCGGTCCCGGCCGTGACCACGCCGATCAGGAGCGGGCCGATGAACGACGTCACCTTGCCGGTCAGCGCGAACAATCCAAAGTACTGCGCGATGCGGTCCTTTGGCGCGAGACGGATCAGCAGCGTGCGCGACGCCGCCTGCAGCGGGCCGCCGGCCGCGCCGATCAGACATCCCAGCACGAGATAGGCGCGCTCGGCGGCGCCGGAGAACAGCGGGCCGCCCGGAACTGGCGGCGCGACTTTCACGAACAGGATCGAATCCTTGTCGACCAGCAGGATCGCGGCCAGTGCGAACAGCAGGATCAACAGGCTGCCGGCAATGACGCGCTTGGGGCCCAGCCTGTCGTCGAGCTTGCCGCCGAGCCACGCGCCGAAGGTGCCGGCGATGGCGAGCAGAATACCAAATGTCCCGATCTGGATCGTGTGCCAGCCGAACGTACCGGCCGCATAAATGCCGCCGAAGGCGAACAGCGACACCAGCCCGTCGCTGTAGATCATGTTGGCGAGCAGGAATATCGCCAACGATCGCTGCTTCGGCAATTCGCCAAGCGTCCGCTTCAGCCCGCTCAATCCTTCGCGCACCGCTTCGCGGATTGGGCGCCTGGCCGGATAATCCGGCGTGAACAGAAACATCGGCGTCACGAAGATGATGAACCAGATGCCGGTCAGCGGGCCCGTGATGCGATCGCCCTGATGGGATACGGGATCCAGACCGAACAGCGGCGTCAGGCCGAACAGCGTGCGCCCGGTTTCGGGGCTGGCGGCGAGGAAGCCCAGCACCAGGATGAGGCTGAGAATGCCGCCGATATAACCGGTCGCCCAGCCGGTGCCGGACAACCGTCCGATCCTGTCCGGCGGCACCAGCGTCGGCATCATCGCATTGTTGAAGACGGTAGCGAATTCGGCGCCCACGGTTGCGATCGCAAAGGCCAGCAAGAGCTGCGGGATGACGCTCGCATCACCGGGCTTTCCGAGCCACATCAGGCAGGAGCCGATCACCAGCAGCGCGCCGAAACCGGCAATCCATGGCTTGCGGCGGCCGCTGGCATCGGCAATCGCCCCCAGCACCGGCGACAGCAGCGCGATCGCGAGGCCGGCAGCCGCGGTGGCAAATCCCCACAATGCCTGTCCCTCCGCGGGATCCGGCGCCACGAAATTCGCGAAATAGGGCGCAAACACAAAGGTGGTGATCAGCGTGAAGTACGGCTGGGCTGCCCAATCGAAGAAAATCCAGCTCACGACGGCGGCGCGGCCCGGATATTCCTGTTGAATCTTGCCGCCAATTGCCTCGGAAGCGATCGCCGCCATGCCGGAAATTTCCTTCAAACTCACGTGAAGCGTTCTGCCCGCCGAATCCGAACCCATATAGCATGCGTCACCGACGCTTTGGTGTTGCCGGGCGTCACACGGGGCTTCCTAACTGCGGCGGATTTTCGATGACGGTCTTTTCAATCCGGTGGCGCCGAATAGCTGCCACATTCATTCTTGCGTTTGCCTGCGGAACGGCAGCCGTTGCACAGGAACGCCGCGCGTACGCGCCCCCCGATCTCACCTCCGTTCGCGCCGCGACCGCCGAGCACGGCATGGTGGTGGCGCAGGAGAGGATTGCCGCGCAAGTCGGCGCCGACATCCTGAAGCAGGGCGGCAACGCGATCGACGCCGCGGTCGCCACCGGCTTTGCGCTTGCCGTCACCTACCCGCGCGCAGGAAACATCGGCGGCGGCGGCTTCATGGTGATTCATTCGGCGGCGCGGAACGAAGACGCCGCCATCGATTATCGCGAGACCGCACCGGGTGCGACCACCCAAGACATTTTCCTCGGGCCGGACGGCAAACCCGATACCGACAAATCGCGCAATTCGGCGCTCGGCATCGGCGTGCCCGGCACGGTCGCCGGACTGGCGCTGGCGCTCGAGAAATACGGTTCGGGCCGTTTCACGCTCGCGCAAATTCTCAAGCCCGCCATCGAACTGGCGCGAGACGGCTTTGTAGTTACCGACGACACGGCCGACACGTTGCCGGACATGTATCGCCGGATGGCGCGCTGGCCGGATTCGGCCAAAACATTCTCCCGCAGCGATGGCACGGCGCTGCGCGAGGGCGACCGGCTGATCCAGGCCGAACTCGCGGCGACGCTGACGGCAATCGCGGAGCAGGGACCGCGCGGCTTCTACCAAGGACCGGTAGCCGAAAAGCTGGCGAAAGCCGTCCGCGATGCCGGCGGCATCATGACGGTGGACGATCTCAAATCCTACGAGGCGGTGATCCGTAGCCCCGTGCGTGGCACCTATCGGGGTTACGACATCGTGTCGATGCCGCTGCCCTCCTCGGGCGGCACCGTGCTCCTGGAGACGCTGAACATTCTCGAAGGGTTTCCGATGCCTGACATGAAGCAGGGCTCCGCGCCTTCACTGCATGTCATGATCGAAGCCATGAAACGCGCCTACGCCGACCGCGCGCGCTATCTCGGCGATCCCGCCTTCGTCAACGCGCCGGCGGATATTTTGATCAGCAAGGATTACGCCGCGAAACTGCGCGGTGGCATCGACCTCGCGCGCGCAACGCCGGCCGAAGCGCTCTCGGCGAAGCCGCCGCGCGAGGGCAGCAACACCACACATTATTCGGTGGTCGATGCCAGCGGCAACGCGGTCAGCAACACCTATACGCTGAACTTTTCCTATGGTGTCGGCCTGGTTGCCGACGGCACCGGCGTGCTGCTCAACAACGAGCTCGATGATTTCACCGCGGCCCCCGGCGCATCGAATGCGTTCGGCCTCGTGGGATTTGAAGCCAATCTGCCAGGCCCGGGAAAACGGCCGCTGTCGTCGATGTCACCGACCATCGTGCTGAAGGACGGCAAGCCGGTGCTGGTGACGGGCTCGCCGGGCGGCAGCCGGATCATTTCGGCGGTGCTGCAGGTCGTGGTCGACGTGCTCGACTACAAGATGGACGTCGCCGCCGCCGTGGCGGCTCCCCGCCTGCATCACCAATGGATGCCGGACGTGGTGCGCGTGGAACAGGGCTTTCCGCAGGAAACGCTGGAAGCGCTGAGGGAGAAGGGCCACCATGTGATCGAGCCGCTCGGCCAGACCTCGGCCAACTCGATCGCGGTCACGCCCAACGGCTTGCTCGGCGCACCCGACCCGCGCACGCGAGGTGCCGCGGCAGTAGGACAATAACGTCGCATTGCATCCATCAAAGGAGAGTTTCAGATGACATCTCTCAAAGGCAAGACGCTGTTCATCTCGGGCGCCAGCCGCGGCATCGGTCTGGCGATTGCGCTCCGCGCCGCGCGTGACGGCGCCAATGTCGCGATTGCGGCGAAGACGGCGGAGCCGCATCCGAAACTCAAGGGCACCATCTATACCGCGGCGGATGAAATTCGCGCCGCCGGCGGCAAGGCGCTGCCGGTGCTGTGCGACATCCGCGACGAGGCGCAGGTGATCGCGGCGATCGAGCAGACCGTCGCCGAATTCGGCGGCATCGATATCTGCGTCAACAACGCCAGCGCCATCAGCCTCACCAACTCGCAGGGAACCGACATGAAGCGGTTCGACCTGATGATGGGCATCAACACCCGCGGCACCTTCATGGTGTCGAAATACTGCATCCCGCATCTGAAGAAGGCGGCCAACCCGCACATCCTGATGCTGTCGCCGCCGCTCGACATGAAGACCAAATGGTTCGAGCATTCCACCGCCTACACCATGGCGAAGTTCGGCATGAGCATGTGCGTGCTGGGATTGTCGGGCGAATTGAAATCTGCCGGCGTTGCGGTCAATGCGCTGTGGCCGCGCACCACCATCGCCACCGCCGCCGTCGGCAACCTGCTCGGCGGCGAAGCCATGATGCGCGCGAGCCGGACACCAGAGATCATGGGCGACGCCGCGCACGCTATCCTGACAAAACCATCGCGTGAGTTCACCGGGCAGTTCTGCATCGACGACAAGGTGCTCTATGCCGCCGGCGTCAGGGATTTCGAACCCTATCGCGTCGACCGCTCCGTGCCGTTGATGTCGGACTTCTTTGTTCCCGACGATGACGTGCCGCCGCCCGGCGTCACCGTGCAGGCGCTGCCATCGGTGGGCGCGGCGCAGACGTCGCGCTAGAGGCTGCGGGAGCACGCTTGCTTTGCAAAAGTGGATTGCCATCGCCTTCGCCATCCTCATCGCTGCGCTGGCAGGCGCAAGCGTCCACTTCCGGCCCGACCGCGCCATCCGCGTTGCGACCGGCTATGTCGCCCATAACATCTGCTCGAAGACCTTCGTCTCGGGACTCGATCCGCAGGCGGTATTCACGGAGGTTTCCGACCGCGCCGGGATACGGCAGCTGCGCCATGTGCTTCAGTTCACCCTCGATCGAAGCGCGCGCACCGTCGATGCCTCGACACTCGGACTGTTCCGCAGCCGCGCGGCCTTTCACGACGGGCTCGGCTGCGTCGATCAGCATGGCGCAGAACAGCCTTATCTGCTGAAGAGCGACGTCGAGGCGCTGAAGGCGAAGACACCACCGGCGCTTCCCGAGATTGCCGGCCCGGTTATGGTCGCCCCGGCGGACCCGGCGCTGAAGGCGGCACTCGATCACGCTTTCGAGGAGCCGGCCGCGCCGCCGTTCCGCAGGACCAAGGCGGTGGTCGTGGTGCACGACGGCAAGGTGATCGCCGAACGTTACGCCCCCGGCATCGGCGTCGACACGCCGCTGCTCGGCTTCTCCATGACCAAGTCGGTGGTCAATGCGCTGATCGGCATTTTGACGCAGCAGGGCCTCGTCACGCCCTCGATGCCCGCGCCGATCCCGGAATGGCGCGGCGCCGGCGATCCCAGGCGCGAGATCGAGGTCGAGCATCTCATGCGCATGACCAGCGGCCTCGATCTCGACGAAACCAATTCCGGCTTCGATCCGTCCAGCCGCATGTTTCTACAGGATGACAGCGCCGCTTACGCGGTAAGCGCAAAAATGATCGCGCCGCTGGGCACGCGATGGGCGTATTCGAGCCCAACCACGCAGATCCTGGCGCGCATCGTTCGCGACGCCGCCGGCGGACCGGAACAGACGCTGGCGTTTGCGTGGCGCGAACTGTTCAACCCGCTCGGCATGCGCAGCGTCACGCTGGAGTTCGATGCGGCCGGCACGCTGCAGGGCTCAACCTACATGCTGGCCAGCGCGCGCGACTGGGCGAAGTTCGGCCTGCTCTATCTCAATGACGGCGTGGCCGGGGACAAGCGCATCCTGCATCCGGACTGGGTCGATTTCTGCGCCGCCGCGACGCTTGATACCGACTACGCCGCCGGCTTCTGGACCAACCGCAGCGAGCATCCCCACGCCAGGGGCCGCGTGCGGGCCGGCATTCCGCGCGACGCCTTCTTTGCGTCGGGCGATCTCGGCCAACGCATTTTTATTATTCCCTCGCAGCGCCTCGTCGTGGTGCGGCTCGGCGACAGCGTCGATCCGACCGGCGATATCAGGGGCGCTGCCCGGCTGGTGAAGGAAGTGATCGCAGCGGTGCAGCCATAGGCGTTGTCATTGCGAGGAGCGAAGCGACGAAGCAATCCATGCCACAGCTTGCCGAGCTATGGATTGCTTCGCTTCGCTCGCAATGACGGAGAAGCGATCAGCGTCCAATCACATACGGCCCGCCCTTTTCCAGCGCACGCGCATAGGCCGGCCGCGCATGAATGCGCTCGAGAAACGCCATCGCTTTGGGATGGCCCTGCTCCAGCCCGGCGCGGGCCGCGGCGGCTTCGAGCGGAAAGCTCATCTGGATGTCGGCGCCGGTGAATTCGCTGCCGGCGAACCATTCGCTCTTGCCGAGCTCGCTCTCCCAGTAATCCATGTGCTGCTTGAGCTGCGGATTGACCAGCGTGGTCAGCGCGGTGTTGGAGACCTTGCGCACCAGCGGCCGCAGCAGCGCCGGCGTGCGCTTCGGCATCAGCGTGAACAAGAGCTTGAGCAGCAGCGGCGACATCGCCGAGCCCTCGGCATAATGCAGCCAATAGGTGTAGCGCAGCCGCTCCGGCGTATTTGGCGGCGGGATCAGTCGGCCATTGCCGTAGGTAGCGATGATGTATTCGCAGATCGCCCCTGACTCGGCGATGGTGTTGCCGTTGTCGGTGATGACGGGCGATTTGCCGAGCGGATGAATGGCGCGCAGCGCGTTCGGCGCCCGCATGTCGGGCTGACGCTGGTAGCGCACGATCTCGTAGGGAACGCCGAGTTCCTCGAGCAGCCACAGCACGCGCTGCGAGCGGGAATTGTTGAGATGATGAACCGTCAGCATGGCGTCCCCTTCGATTGGCGCGCCGTTGGTGCCAGCCGGCCGCGTCAAAGTCGAGACGGCCATAGGTGAAGCGGGATATTTACCCGGATGATATTGACAGGATAATTTGACCCGGATAAATATAGACTGACGAAAACCGGAAGTCTCGCCAATGGTTACCAGCGCCCGTCCCCAATTCACGGCCTTCATCGGCCCGCAACGCCTGGCGTCCGGCCCGCTCGCCGAGGTCGCGATCGCGGTCATGAATGCCTCGCGCAACCCGGCCGCGCCGCCGATCATCATATTCGCCGACGCTACCGGACAGCCGATCGACCTCGACCTGCGAGGCACCGAGCGCGACGTCGTCGCGCGACTGCCGCAACCTGCGCCCGATCCGGAAGCCGCGACCGAAGAGGCATCGGCGGAACCGCGCGGCCGCGGCCGGCCAAAGCTCGGCGTCGTCGCGCGCGAGGTGACGCTATTGCCGCGCCACTGGGAATGGCTCGGGGCACAGCCCGGCGGCGCCTCGGTGGCGCTGCGCAAGCTGGTCGAGGAGGCGCGCCGCGCCAATGGCGATGCTGATCGTGCCCGTGCCGCAAGGGATGCCGCCTATCGCTTCATGTCTGTCATGGCCGGCAACCTCGCCGGCTTCGAGGAAGCCTCGCGGGCGCTGTTCGCCGACGATCGTCGTCGCTTCGTCGGCCTGATCGCCGGCTGGCCCGACGACATCCGCGATCACGTCGTCAAGCTCGCCTTCAGCGACCGCGCCGACCCCTAAAGCATGATCCGGAAAAGTGTGAAGCGGTTTTCCCTCGCGACAAACGCGAACGCGTTTGCGCGGAGATCATGCTCAAACAAAGAGCTAAAGCGCGATGACGATTCATCCAAATCTCATCGCGCTTTAGGACGCGGTCGCCACTAGCCAAACCTCAACATCCTCTGCCCGCCACCGCTCCGGTGCGCGGCAACGATCCGTCACGCCTTCATGAGAGCGAACGTCATGTCGAAATCCCCTGCCGTCTGGAAGACGTTCCTTGTCTTCCTCGCCCCCTTGATGCTGAGCAACGCGCTGCAATCGCTGTTCGGCACCGTAAGCAACGCATTGCTCGGCCAGATGATCGGCGTCGAGGCGCTGGCCGCCGTGTCGGTATTTTTCCCCGTGATGTTTTTCCTGTTCGCCTTCGTCATGGGCCTCTCCACCGGCGCCACCGTCTTGATCGGGCAGGCCTGGGGCGCGGGCGAGCGCGGCACGGTGAAAGCGGTTGCAGGCGCGACGCTGGCGGTCGGCCTGTGGCTGGCCATCGGCATTGCATTGGTCGGCGGGCTGTTCAGCCGGCAATTGATGATCGCGCTTGCCACGCCGCCCGACATCCTGGACCAGGCCACCGCTTACGCGCGCGTCATGTTGCTGACGATGCCGCTCGGCTTCGTCTTCCTGCTGGCGACGGCGATGCTGCGCGGGATCGGCGACACGCTGACGCCGCTCTTGGCGCTGGCGCTGTCGAGTGCGATCGGCCTGATCCTGTCGCCGCTTCTCATCCGCGGCGGGTTCGGCCTTCCCGCCGCTGGCGTCACCGGCCCGGCATGGGCGGCGGCGGTTTCCAACGCGCTGACGCTGATCGTGCTCGGCCTGTACCTGCGTCACAGGAAAAGTCCGCTGGCGCCGGACAGCGAGCTCTTGCGCAAACTCCGGCTGGATCGCGCCTTGCTCGGCAAAATCCTCGGCATCGGCATTCCGAGCGCGGTCGGGATGGTGGTGATGGCGATGGCCGAGCTGGTGCTGCTCGGCCTCGTCAACGGCTTTGGCTCGGAAGCCACCGCGGCCTATGGCGCGGTCAACCAGATCATGGGCTACGCGCAGTTCACCGCAGTGTCGATTTCGATCGCGGTGTCGATCCTCGGCGCACAGGCGATCGGCGGCGGACATGCCAGCCGGCTCGACGCCATCGTCCGGACCGGCCTCGTGCTCAATCTCGTGCTGACCGGCGGCCTGGTGGCGCTGATCTGCGCGTTTCCGCAAACAGCCCTCGGCATCTTCATTACCGACCCGGCCGTCGTGGAACGCGCGCAGGAGCTGCTTGTCATCGCCATGTGGAGTTCGGTGCCGTTCGGCATGGCCACCGTATTCTCCGGCGCGATGCGCGCCGGCGGCGTGGCGCTTGCTCCCATGCTGCTCTCGATCTTCGCCATCGTCGCGATCGAGATACCCTCGGCCGTCATCCTGAGCCGGACCATCGGGCTCAAAGGGGTGTGGGCCGCCTATCCGATCGTGTTCTGCGCCATGTTCGTCCTGCAACTCGGCTATTACACAATGGTGTGGCGCCGGCGCCCGCTGCAGCGGCTGGTCTAGCAAGGGCAGTGCTTACAGTATTACGATCGTCATCATACCGGTGGACGCGACGCCTGCCTTGCGTCACAATGGGTAAAACATCGGGGAGACTGCCGTGAGCACTAATCCGCAATTCCTGTTCGACGTCGGCAGCCCCAATGCCTTCCTCAGCCACGAGGCGATACCGGCGATCGAGAAGCGCACCGGCGTGAAGTTCGAATATGTCCCGATCCTGCTCGGCGGCATCTTCAAGGCCACCAACAACCGGTCGCCGGCCGAATCGCTCGCCGGCATCAAGAACAAGCGCGAATTCCATGCGCTGGAAACCGAGCGCTTCCTGAAGCGCTTTGGCGTCAAGCCGTATGTCTGGAATCCGTTTTTCCCGGTCAACACGCTGAACCTGATGCGGGCGGCGGTAGCGGCCCAGCTCGAAGGCGTGTTCGAAAAATATGTCGAGGCTGCCTTCCATCACATGTGGGTCGAGCCGAAGAAGATGGACGATCCCGAAGTCGCGGCCAAGGCGCTAGCTTCGTCCGGCCTCGACGCCGGCAAGCTGCTGACGCGCGCGCAGGACGCCGACGTAAAGGCCAAGCTGATCGAAAATACCCAAGCAGCGGTCGAGCGTGGCGCATTCGGCTCGCCGACGTTCTTCGTCGGCAAGGAAATGTTTTTCGGCAAGGAGCAGCTCCGCGAAGTCGAGGAAATGGTCGCGGGGAAATAGCGGCGGGATTCGACTGTTCGGCGAGAAGTGGTAAGGAAGGCGAGTGGTGAGTAGCGAATAGCGAATGGTTGGGAGATGGCCGCGGGCATCTTCCTATTGGCCATTCGCTACTCGCCATTCGCCCTCCAAGACCAACAACAAGGGAAGTACTCCATGCGTATTCTCGTGGTCGGCGCCGGCGCGATCGGCGGCTATTTCGGTGGCAGGCTGCTTCAGGCAGGGAACGATGTGACATTCCTGGTCCGGCCGAAGCGCGCATCCGAGCTTGCGAGCGCAGGCCTCGTCATCAGGAGTCCCGCCGGCGACGTGACGCTCAAGAGCCCGCCGACGGTGCAGGCCGACAAGCTCGCGGAGACCTTCGACGTCGTGCTGCTGAGCTGCAAGGCGTTTGACCTCGAAGACGCGATCAAGTCCTTTACCCCAGCGGTCGGTTCGAACACGGCGATCATCCCGCTGCTCAACGGCATGCTGCACCTCAACGTTCTCGACCAAAAATTCGGCACTGAGCGCGTGCTCGGCGGCCTCTGCGCGATCGCGGTGACGCTCAACGAAGCCCGCGAGGTGGTGCAGCTCGCGCCGATGCAGTCGCTCAATTTCGGCGAACGCGACGGCGCGATGTCGGAGCGGGTGCGCGCGATCGCGAAAGTGTTCGACAGCGGCAAGTTCGGCGCCGTCGCCAGCGAACACATCATGCAGGACATGTGGGAGAAGTGGGTTTTCCTCGCCTCGCTCGCCGCTTCCACCTCGCTGATGCGCACCTCGGTCGGCAACATCCTGGCGGCTGCCGGCGGCAAAGATTTTCTGCTCGGCATGCTCGATGAGTGCAGCGCGATTGCCAAGGCGTCAGGCTACGAGCCGGCCGGTCCGTTCTTCCAGCGCACCGCCGGTCTCTTGACGACCGAGGGCTCGCCGATGACCGCCTCGATGTTCCGTGACATCAAGGCAGGCCTGCCCGTCGAAGCCGACCATGTGATCGGCGATCTCGTCGCGCGCGCCGACGCCGCCAAGATCCCGGTGCCGAAGCTGCGCATCGCCTATACCCATCTCAAGGCGTATGAGAAGCAGCGGGGGTGATTGGTGAATAGCGAATGGCGAGTAGTGAATAGTGGAGAAGGCGCACCCTCTATTCGCCACTCCCTATTCGCTACTCGCCATCCTCAGAGATGCGCGAGATAATGCGCGAGCGCCTCGATCTCTTCTTCGCTGAGCGGAAAGGCGATGTCGGCCATCGCCGCCATCGCACCGCCGGCCCGTACGCCGGTCTTGTAGTCGCGCAGTGCCTTCACGAGATAGTCCTCGCGCTGGCCGGCCACGCGGGCAACCGCCTTGGTGCCCGCATACGTATCCGTATGGCATGAAGCGCAGCGCCGGCCGGCGGCCGCCTGCGCGCCCTTCTTCGAAAGATCCGGATCGTCGTCTTCCCCAGGCTTCGGCGGCAGAAGCGAGGCGTAATAGGCGCCGAGATTGCGGATGTCCTCGTTGTTGAGCTGCTCGACGATCGGCTGCATCTGCTCGTTCTTGCGGGTGCCGGCGCGGAAGAACACGAGTTGCCACTGAATGAACTGGTCGGGCTGCGCCGCGAGCGATGGGACGTTCTCCATCTGCGAGATGCCGCCCTCGCCATGACAGCCGACGCACAGCTCGGCCTTCGCCTTGCCGGCCGCGACATCGGCGGCGCGGGCGGATGAACCGCAGGCGATCGCCGCTGCCAGCAGGGCCAATGCCATTCGCATGGTGAACTCCTCAACGTCTCGCCGGAAACAACAGAAGCTGCGGCCACCCGTTCCCGGATGGCCGCAGCTCCTGATCCTTCACGTCCTACTTCTTGTAGCTGATGCGATAGATGGCGCCGGCCCAATCGTCGGCGACCAGGATCGAGCCGTCCTTGGCGAGAATGATGTCGTTCGGACGTCCCAGATAGTTGGTGTCACCCTCCAGCCAGCCCGAGGCAAAGATCTCGGACTTGGCGTTCTTGCCGTCGGCATCGACGATCACGCGCTTGATGCGGGCGCCCTGGTACTTGGCGCGGTTCCAGGAGCCGTGCTCGGCGATCAGGATGTTGTTCTTGTACTCAGGCGGAAATTGATCGCCGGTATAGAACTTCATGCCGAGCGGTGCGACATGGGCGCCGAGCTTGACGACCGGCGGCGTGAATTCATCGCATTTGTGACCCATCGCGAATTTCGGGTCCGGCATGTCGCCCTGGTGGCAATAGGGATAGCCGAAATGCTCGCCGATCTTCGAGATCATGTTGAGCTTGTCGCTCGGCATGTCGTCGCTGATCCAGTCGCGCGCGTTCTCCGTGAACCAGTATCGCCCGGAACGCGGATCAACGTCGCCGCCGACGCTGTTGCGGACGCCGAGCGCCCAGATCTCGGCATTGCCGGTCTTGGGATCGACGCGGCGGACCTGCGAGAGGCTGGTCGGCGGAATGCCGATGTTGAAGGGCGGTCCGAACGGCAGATAGAACCAGCCGTCCTTGTCGACGGCGATGTATTTCCAGCCATGCGCGACGTAGGTCGGCATATCGTCATACACCACCTTGCCGGCACCGAGATTGTCGAGATTGGCTTCGGCGTTCTCGTATTTGATCAGCCTGTTGATCGCGACGACGTAGAGCGAGCCGTCAAGAAACGCCAGACCGGTGGGCATGGTGAGGCCCTTGAGGACGGTCTTGACCTCCCTCTTTCCGCCATTGTCCTTGATCGCATAGACATTGCCGAGACTGAAGGAGCCGACAAACAGCGTGCCCTTGTCGCCCCAGGCCATCTGCCGCGCCTCCAGCACGCCCGAGGCGTAGACTTCGATGTTGAAGCCTTCCGGCAGCTTGATCTTCTTCATCATCGCCGCGAGTTCAGCTTCCGAAGCGCCGGTCGGCGGACCGGACGGCGGCGCCTGTCCCTTCTGGGCTTCGGTCTCGTCACCGAGGAACCAGTCCGGCGGCGGATTGGTCCAGAAATCCTTGGTGCCGGACTCGTATTTTTTGAGGGCCTTCTGTTGCGCGCTGGCCGGGCCGGCCCACGCAACAACGAGGATGGCCGCGAGCGCTAGAATAGATCGATTGAAAGCCGATTTCATCGCGTCACTCCCCTAGGCAGCCTGGCGGCTGCGTCTGCTTATTTGTTTTGAAAGTTCGAGAGGCGAACTTGGTCTGGTGAAGGGCAACAGACCCAAAAATGCTAGCACATCCGCCCCGGGAAAAAAGCGCATGCGGCGCGGCTCGGGCCTGTCAGGAAAAATTGTGAGACGGATTGCCAAGCCGCTCGGCTCGCGCAGCGTTTGCTGATGCAACCGCTGCACCGCAATATTCATTGCGAGCCAACGCGCGGTCGATCGCAAGGCACACGGGTGGGCAGCGTTCCACGGCAGGTGGATCGCGCCATCTCTCCGGTCGCCAAACGAAGAACCCAATTGTGGTCCACTTCATAGTGGGCTGGACGAATCCCTGAAAAACTTGCCGCGTGCCCTCAACTGAATGTCGGTCTCGCGCGACCGCGCTTGAACGAGCGTCCGTATGGCCAACAAGCGAATCATTCTGCTCTCGGACGGCACCGGCAATTCCGCCGGCAAGGTCTGGCGCACCAATGTGTGGCGCGTTTTTGAATCGCTGGACCTGACCAGCTCACAACAGATCGCATTTTACGACGACGGGGTCGGCACCTCCTCGTTCAAGCCGTT
>Ga0081455_10005194_pt1 | contig 14325 bp, 15 predicted proteins | sample TabmetS3T2R1_FD_70207 | JGI IMG/M metagenome (GOLD analysis project Ga0081455, IMG submission 70207) | Tabebuia heterophylla rhizosphere microbial communities from the University of Puerto Rico - S3T2R1 | ecosystem: Host-associated > Plants > Roots > Rhizosphere ... | reverse complement strand
CGCCGCCGAAGCCGAAGCCCGAGCCGAAGCCCGCGCAGTCCGAAAGCGACGAAGCGCGCGTGCGCGACGAGCTGCTCGCGCATGCGATCGATCCCGCGACGATCGAAGTCGGCGACGAGATCCATTACCTGAAGCCCGGTCAGCCGACGAAACTGCTGAAGCAGCTTCGGCGCGGACACTTCAGCGTGCGCGCCGAGATTGATCTGCACGAGATGACGCTCGCGGTCGCGCGCGACGCGGTGCGCGCGTTCCTCGACGAATCGATCGCACGCCACGAATACTGCGTGCGCATCGTGCATGGAAAAGGATTGCGCTCGCGCGCGGACGGGCCGGTGCTGAAACGCATGACGGCGACGCTGTTGCAGCGCCGCAGGGACGTGCTCGCCTACGCCTCGGCACGGCCGGCACAAGGCGGAACGGGCGCGGTGATCGTTCTCCTGGCCCGCGCCCAGTGAACCCGCGACCGGCTCAGCCGCTGGTGTCTTTCTGGAGCTTCGACTTCTTCGGGTAATTCACCCAGACGACCGACGCGTGCCGCTTGACGGCCCATTCGTTGACCGTCAGGACCTTGCCGACGTCGATGTCGTCATCCATCGTGCTGCCTCGTGTGAGGCCGTTCGCGCCGCCCGTTCCCGCACAGGCCGAAACGGCGAGACTCAGGACGACGGCTGCTCCTCCTACCGCTAGCGTTCTCATCGTGCCCTCCGCATGTCCCGAATGCGGCGCCACGCGACGATCGCATGCGCCGCAGAGGCACTATAGACCCGCAAAGGCGCGGAAAAAACGCCGTCCGTCGTACTTTCCGGCCGTTTTGCCGGTTCAGGCGGCCGTGGACAGGGCCGCGCTGAGCTCGCGAAGCACGACCGTCGCGAATGCACCCGCCGGAAGCCGGAATTCGACGACGAGGGAGCCATCGGCTTCCCATTCGTGCAGCAGGCCCTCGACGCGAAGCCGCAGCGCGCCGGCGTGGCTAGACGTCGTGGCGGTGGTGGTGCGAGTGGCCGGGGTCATGTTCGTGCGGAACGGCGGCCGCGGTGAGCTCGCCGCCGAGGGCGCTCGCCCGCTCCTGCATCCCGACCAGGCCGTAGCGCGGCCGCTCCTCGGCGGGCGCGGCGACGACGACCGGTCCGCTCGAGTCCGCCACGAGGGACGCCTCGCCGTTGGCCACCTCGATGCCGAGCACCGTGCGCGCCTGCGGCGCATGCCGGGCCGCGTTCGCGAGCGCCTCCTGGCTGATCCGGTAGAGCGCCGTGCCGACGCTCGGTCCGATGCGGTCGAGATCGCCGCGCGTCCATAGGTCGACGGTCAGGCCCCCGGCCCGCGCGTGCTCCACGAGGCTCGGGATCTCCGTCGCGGTCGGGACGGGCGGGGCCACGGCGGCCTCGTCATCGCGGCGCAGCAGGCCGACCGTGCGCCGCAGCTCCTGCATGCTGCGCCGCCCGACCTCCTCGGCGGAGAGCAGCGCCTCCTCGGCGGCATCGGGATCGCGGCGCAGGACGTGGCGGGCGCTCGTCACCTGGAGCATGACCGCCGCCAGCCCATGCCCGACGAAGTCGTGGACGTCGCGGGCGATCCGCCGCCGTTCGTCGTACAGCGCCTGCTCGGCGAGCTCGCGCCTGGTGACGTCGAGCTGGGCCGCGAGGGTCGCCTGGCTGCAGATCGCGCGCCCGATCAGCCACGGGAAGACGATGCCGAGGATCCACGGCCCGACCCCGATCTGCGCCGGATCCTGGATCACGCTCGCGACGATCGGCCCTGACACCGTGAGGAGGCCGAGCGCGACCGCGGCGGCGGCCGAGGGCGCCCAGCGGCCGACGACGAAGGCGAGCAGGCTCAGGTCGAACAGCAGCGGCTCGAAGGATCCCGACCGCTGCGCGGCGACCACCGGGACGAGCACGGCGAGCGTGAGTGCCCATAGCGGCACCCGCGGCACGTAGGCCCAGATCAGGAAGAACACCACCGGCAGCCCGAGCAGGACGAAGTTCCCCACCGACGCCGGGCCGTTGAAGGCGGCAACGACCGCCACCGCGAACGCGAAGCAGGGAACGAGCCGGTGCAAGTCGGCGCCTGGCGACCAGAGCTGATGCCGCACGTCCTCGACCGTACTGCGCGGGCGGCCCCGCGCACATCCTCCTGCGGTCGGAAGCGGATGTCAGCCCGCGGGCGGAGAGGCCAGGGTCAGGCGGCGTCGGTCGCGAGCGCGCGCGCCCGGCTCGCGGCCGGTCTGCGCGGGCGCGGCACCGCGAGGCTCGCGAGTGCGGCCAGCCCGCACGCGCCGGCGGCGACGAGGAATGCGGCCGTGAAGCCCTGCTCGGTCGGAAGCCCGTTGGCGGCGACCGTGCCCGCCACGATGCTGGCGCCGACCTGGGTGCCGACGGACCCGCCGATGCTGCGCATGACGGTGTTCATGCCGGTCGCCACGCCGGTCTGGTCCGGCCGCACCGCCTCGACGATGAGGTTGGCCAGCGAGGCGAACGCAAGACCGATGCCGGCGCCGAGGAGCGCCGAGCCGACGTAGATCTGCCAGGGCTCGTCGTGGGCGAGGCCCATGAACGCGAACGCGATGCACGTGACGAGCGAGCCGAGGATGAGCGGCACGCGCGAGCCGACCCGGTTCGCCATGCGCCCGGCGAGCGGGCTGACGAGGAGCATCGCCACCGTCGACGGCAGCAGGAACAGCCCGGCCTGGGTGACGTTCGCAGCGAAGCCGTAGCCCGCCGCCTTCGGCGCCTCGGTGAACTCGGGCAGCAGGATGAACGAGCTGTACATCCCGGCGCCGACGAGGAACGCGGCGAGGTTGACGGTCCACACGCTGCGGGCGCGCATCATCGCCATGTCGACCAGCGGCTCGGCGACGTGGAGCTCGTTGACGATCCACGCCACGAGCAGGACCGCCGCGCCGACGAAGAGGCCGAGCGTCCGCGGGTCGCCCCACCCCCACGACGAGCCCTCGCTGATGCCGACGAGCAGGCACACGAGCCAGCCCGACAGCAGCAGCGCGCCGCCCCAGTTGATCTTCCCCGGCGACTTGATCGGCGACTCGGGGACGTAGAGCAGCGTCATCACCGTGGCGATGGCGACGAGGACGAGCGGGATCCAGAAGAGCCAGTGGTAGGAGAGCGTGTCGACGATCGGGCCGGCGAGCACGATCCCGAGCCCGCCGCCGATGCCGAGCAGCGCGGAGATGAGGGCGATCCCCTGGGCGACGCGCTCGCGCGGGAACTCGTCGCGGATGATCCCGAACGCCAGCGGGAAGATCGCGCCGCCGCAGCCCTGGATGACGCGGGCGACGATGAGCACGCCGATGCTCGACGCCAGCGCGGCGAGCAGCGTGCCGAGGCCGAGCACGACGAGCGCGGCGACGAGCGTGTGCTCCTTGCCGAACATGTCCCCCAGGCGGCCGACGATCGGGGTGAGGATCGACGCGCTGAGCAGGTACGCGGTCAGGATCCACGCGACCGCCGTCGCGGACGTGTGCAGATCGCGCTGGATCTCCGGGAGCGCAGGCGCGACCAGCGACTGCAGCAGCGCGAACGTGATGCCGGCGAGGGCGAGGACGGCGAACGTGCGGGTGTAGTGCTGGCGCTCGTGACCCTCGGCCCCGCTGGTAATGTCAGCGGCCGATGACATCTCCGGGCAACCCTAGCAGCGCTACGGTCGCCGACCGCGGACGCCGCCGTCAGTACGACGCCGACGCGAGCCGCGAGGCCCTGCTGGTCGCCGCGAGCGAGCTGTTCCTCGAGCGCGGCTACGACCGGGCGACGATCCGCGACATCGGCCATCGGGCGGGCGTCGACCCGGCCCTCATCGCTCGCTACTTCGGCTCGAAGGAGGGCCTCTACCTCGCGAGCCTCGAGCGCGGTGGCGGCCCGAGCCTCCCGGGCGATGCCGCCGCTGCCCTGGGCGAGATGCTCACGAGCTCCGAGCATCGCGGCCTCGGCCCGGTCCCGCGCGCGATGGTCGCGCCCGTGCTGAGCGAGGCCGTGCGCGAGCAGATCATGCGCGTCGTGCAGGAGCGCGCCGTCGAGCCGATCGCCGCCGAGCTCGCCGAGCGCGGCGTCGAGGATGCCCGGCTGCGCGCCGAGGCGCTCGTCGCCATCGCGCTCGGCATCTCGCTCACGCGCGCGACCGGCACGCTGCCGGCGCTCGCCGCCGCCCCCCTCGACGAGCTGATCGCCGTCGCCGCACCGCTCGCCCGCTCACTGCAGGAGGACGCATGACCGCACTGCTCGTGATGGACGTCCAGCGCGGGATCGTCGAGCGCTTCGGCGGCGACGACGGGCTGCTCGACCGCACCGCCGAGGCGATCGCCGCGGCGCGGGCGCACGGCGTCCCGGTCATCTACGTGCGCGTCGCGTTCCGCGCGGGCGCGCCCGAGGTCAGCCCGCGCAATCGCGCGTTCGCCGCGCTGCGCGACGCCGGCGGCATGGACGAGACCGGCGAGGCCACCGCGATCCACCCGGCCGTCGCGCCGCAGCCCGGCGACGTCGTCGTGACCAAGCGCCGCGTCAGCGCCTTCGCCGGCAGCGACCTCGACGTCGTGTTGCGCGCCGGCGCCATCGACGCGCTCGCGCTCTGCGGCATCGCCACGAGCGGCGTGGTGCTCTCGACGCTGCGCGAGGCGGCCGACAAGGACTTCGAGCTCACGGTGCTGCGCGACGCCTGCGCCGACCGCGACCCCGAGGTCCACACCGTCCTGCTCGACAAGGTGTTCCCGCGACAGGCCGAGGTCGTCGACGTCGCGACCTGGGCCGCCGGCCTCTAGTTCAGCGGCGGCGGCGCGACGCCGACGAAGCCGACGACCGGCGGCGGCCGTTCGTTGGCCGCTCGGCGGCGGGGATCTCCTCGCGGGCCACGACCCTGGTGAGCGTCGGGATCAGGCGCTCGAGGAACCGCGCCATGCGCTCCTCCTCGCGGCGGATCCCGCGGGCGAGCTTCGCGGTATCGGCGTCCCCGACCGTTTCGGCGAGCGTCTCGATCGCGGTGTAGGTCGCGATCTCCTCGTGCTCGTTGAGGTACTCGGTCTTGGCGTTCTTGAGCATCTTCTCCTGCTCGCCGGTCCCGCGCACGGCGTGCAGCGGGCCCTTCGCCGCGGAGACCGCCTTCGCCGCCACCTCGGTGACGACGTTCCCGGCGTCGGCCTTGCCGCCGAGCTGCTTGATCCGGCGCTCCAGGCCACGGGCGTGGGCCTTGGTCTCGCGCAGGTGCTCCTGCAGGCGCTTCTTGTACGGCGGCCGGGTCGTCATCCCGATGTGCGCCGTGAGCGCCGTCTCGAGCTCCTTCTCCTTGCCGTAGGCCTCGTTGAGGTACTGGATGAGCTTCGCGTCGCGCGTGGTCAACTCTGCCATGTGGACGCGCTACCCGCCGCAGCGTCATTCCAGCGCGTCGTGCACGAGGAGTGCGATCTGCACGCGGTTGTCGACTTCGAGCTTGTCGAGCAGGCGCGAGACGTGGGCCTTGACCGTCGCGACGCTCATGTGCAGCTCGCTTGCGATCTCCGCGTTCGCCCGGCCCTGGCCGACCGCCATCGCCACCTCGTGCTCGCGCGCGCTCAGCGTGGCCAGGCGCGCACGCGCTGCGTCGCGTCGCGCTGACGCCTCGGACTCGCCGGCGACGAGCGCGATGAGCCGTCGTGCGACGGTGGGCGACAGCATCGCGTCGCCCTGGTGCACGAGCTGAACGGCGCGGACGATCTCCTGCGGCGGCGTGTCCTTCAGCAGAAACCCGGCGGCGCCCGCCCTGAGCGCGCGCAAGACGAGCTCGTCGGCGTCGAAGGTCGTGAGGACGAGCACCGCCGGCGGGTCGGGCTGGGCGCGCAAGAGCCGCGTGGCGGCGACGCCGTCGACGTTCGGCATGCGGATGTCCATGAGCACGACGTCGGGCCGATGACGGTCGACCGCGCCCAGCGCGTCACGCCCGTCCTCGGCCTCGCCGACCACCGTGATCCCGTCGGCGCCGGCGAGCATCAGGCGCAGGCCCGAGCGCACGAGCGCGTCGTCGTCGACGAGCAGGACGCGGATCACGCCGGCCACGGCAGCGTGGCGCGCAGCACGAAGTCGCCGGCGGTGTTGGGGCCGTGCTCGAGCTCGCCGCCCGCCAGGGCGACGCGTTCGGCGAGCCCGATCAGGCCGGTGCCCGCGCCGGGCAGCGCTCCCGCACGAACGCCGACGGGGCTGCGGTTGGCGACCTCGACGACCAGCGGCTCGCCCACGCTGCCGGTGACGGTCACGTCAACCGCGGCGCCGGGCGCGTGCTTGCGGGCGTTGGTCAGCCCCTCCTGCACGACGCGATAGGCGGTGCGCCCAAGGACCGCGGGCACGTCGCCGGGCGCTTCGAGCCGCGACCGCACGCGCATCCCCGCCGCTCGTGATTCCTCCACCAGCGCCGGGATCTCGTCGAGCGTCGGCTGCGGCGGCTCGGGCGCGCCGTTCTGCGCGCTCTCGCGCAGGACGCCGATGACGCCGCGCAGGTCCTCGAGCGCCGCGTGCGCGGTCGCGCGGATGACACCGGCCGCCTCGGCCACCTCGTCGGGCGACGCGTCGGGGCGGAACTCCAGGGCACCCGCGTGCAGGCTCAGCAGCGAGACGCGATGGGCGAGCACGTCGTGCATCTCGCGCGCGATCCGCAGGCGCTCGGACTCGCGCGCCTGGTCGACCTTCAGCCGCTGCTCGGCCTCCAGACGCACCGCGCGCTCGTGCAGCGAGCGGACGAGGTCGCGCTGGGCGCGGACGAACAGCCCCCAGCCGACGACGACGCCGGTGATGAGCACGGTGAGCAGCGCCTCCGTGCCGAAGGAGTCCTCGCCCGGATAGAGCAGCGCGAAGACGGAGCCCGCGATGAGCGACAGGCCCGCGATGCCCGCCAGCGCGCGGCCCGGAGCACGGATCGCCGCGTTGAAGATCGCGATCACCGCCGGGCCGGCCGCCAGCGCCGAGACGGCGGACGCGAGCACCGTGAAGATCCCCACGGCGACCGGACGCGACCTGCGCAGCCACAGCGCGACGAACGACGCGGCGCCGAGAGCGAAGTCGAGGACGACCTCGATGCCGCTGTGGTCCTTCCAACTGGTGATGAGGATGAGCGCGCCGACGCCGACGGCGATCAGGAACATCGTCACGTCCACGACCCAGTCGCGTGCGGTGCGCCTGCCGGGGGTCTCGAGCAGCCCGCTGGGCAGCAGCAGGCGCTGCCAGCGCGGCAGTGCCGGTTGCTGCTGAGCGGTCGCCTCCATCGCGCGACAGCGTACGCCCGGCGGGCGCCGCCGACCCCCTACCGAAGTCGATCCGCACATCGACTCCCGGCCGTTGCGACGGGCGCGCGCGTCGCCGATCCTCCGCGGCGATGATCACTGCGGAAGGACTCACGAAGCGCTACGGCGCGACCACGGTCGTCAACGACGTCTCGTTCGCGTGCGAGCCGGGCACGGTGACCGGCTTCCTCGGGCCCAACGGCGCGGGCAAGACGACGACGATGCGGATGCTCTGCGGCTTCGCGGAGCCGGACGCCGGCCGGGCCATCGTGCTCGGCGGCCGCTACAAGGACCTGCCGAACCCCGGCCGCCGCGTCGGCATCCTGCTCGACGCCGGCGCGCAGCACGGCGGGCGCCGCGGGCGCGAGGCGCTCGCGGTGAGCGCCCAGACGATGGGCGTCGACGAGCGCCGCGTCGACGGGCTGCTCGACCGCGTCGGGCTCGACCGCTCAGCGGCGCGCAAGCGCGTGCGCCAGTACTCGCTGGGCATGCGCCAGCGCCTGGGTATCGCGAACGCGCTGCTCGGCGAGCCCGAGATCCTCATCCTCGACGAGCCGGCCAACGGCCTGGATCCGCCGGGCATGCGCTGGATGCGCGACCTGCTGCGCGACTTCGCCGATCGCGGCGGGACCGTCCTGCTCTCGTCGCACCTGCTCGGCGAGGTCGACGCGATCGCCGACCGGCTCATGATCATCGGCGCGGGCAGGATCGTCGCGCAGGGCACCCGCGCGGAGCTGCTGGCCGGCTCGGGCACGCTCGTCCGCGCGCGCGACGGCGCAGGGTTGCGCGCCGCGCTCGACGCGGCCGAGATGACCGTCCGCCCGGGCAGCGACGGCGGCTATGTCGTCGACGCCGAGCCCGAGGACGTCGGTCGCGCGGCACTCGCCGGCGGCGTCGCGCTCACCCACCTCGCGCCATCGGACAGCGCGGGCCTGGAGCAGCTGTTCTTCGACCTCACCGCGGACCAGAGGAGCGAGCCATGAGCGCCGATGCCGCCACGCTGGACCTCCCGATTGCAGGCCGCGAGCGGCAGGCGCGCCCGGGACTCGGGCGGCTCACGCTCGTCGAGCTGCGCAAGATGGTCGACACCCGCGCCGGCTTCTGGCTGCAGCTGGCGACCGTTGGCCTGTCGATCGTCGTCGTCGTGATCATCTGCGCGGTCGGCAAGGCGCAGGACCAGACCTTCCGCGCCCTCCTGGAGGCCGCGATCGCGCCCGCGGGCGTGCTGCTGCCGATCATGGGCATCCTGCTCGTCAGCTCGGAGTTCTCGCAGCGCACCGCGCCGATCACCTTCGCGCTTGTGCCCAGGCGCATGCGCGTCCTCACGGCCAAGGTGTTGGCGGGGGTCGTGCTGTCGCTCTTCGGACTCGCGATGGCCCTGCCGATCGCGGCCGTCGGCACGGCGGTCTCCGCGCCCGACGTGCCCCACGTCTGGACGCTGCCGGTCGGTCTGCTCGGCCAGATGGAGCTGTCGCTGGCGACCGGCGTGATCACCGGCGTCGCGTTCGGTGCCGCGCTGCTCAGCTCCGCGCCGGCAATCGTCTTGTCGTTCGTGCTGCCCATCGCCTGGGCGGCGCTGACCGCCATCCCCGGGATCCACGGCGTCGCGAGGTGGCTGGACGCGACGCAATCGCTCGCGCCGATGACCAACCACCTCATGGACGCCACCGAGTGGGCACGCGCCGGGACCACCCTCGCGGTGTGGATGGTCCTGCCGCTGCTGATCGGCGCGTGGCGGATCGCCCGCAGGGAGATCGCCTAGGGCGCCGGCACCGCCGTTCGGTTGCCCGGGACGATCTGGGGCTGGTAGGAGAACACCTCACGGCTGTTCGGGTCGACGTCGACCTTCAGCCAGTTCACGTCGTTGTTGCCGTTCTCCTGGTGGTCGCCGAAGGTCTCAACGCGGGTGAAGTTCTCCAGGCGCCGTCCCTGGTCGTCCTGCAGGGGCTTGTCGATGCGGAAGTAGTGCGAGTCGCCGTGGACCGCCACCACGGGCTTGCGGAACGCGATCGTCTCGTCGCGCAGCGCGCTCAGGAACGCCTGGAAGCCGTCGGGCTGGCCGTCGTCCTCCGCGAGCGTCTTGGGATCGCGGGTCGGGGCGCGCGTCGTGTCCGAATCGTCGAAGCCAGGATCGGCCTGGAAGATCACCATCACTGCGGCCGAACGCCTCGTCTTCGCGATCGCGAAGGTCTGCCGCAGCCAGTCGATGTCGGCCGCGTTGCGCGCGGCGTACTCGGCCGGGTCGGGCGCGGTGTCGCAGAGGTTGTTGCACGAGCCCTGCAGGTTGAGCGTCACGTAGGTGACACGGCCTACGGTCCACCGGCGGTTCTCGACGTACGGCGCCGCCTGCACGTCCTGGCGCAGGCGGTGCTGGCCGAACGTGAACGGCGTCGAGAAGAACAGCTGGCGTTCGAAGTTCAGGCGCTCGCTCGAGTTCACGCCGGGGTTGCGGTCGCAGTCGGTCCAGTCGTTGTCACCCGGCGTGAACGCGGCAGGCGCGCGCAACGAGTTCAGCGTCGCCTTGAACGACGTGTAGACGTCGTCGGTGCACGGGCCGCTGCCCGCCTTGATGTCGCCGTCGTTGGCGGTGAAGGCCAGCGGCTGGCTGTTCATGTCGGCGACCAGGTTGGGCACGCCCACCGTCTTCTGGAGGTCCGAGTACGGGAGATCGCCCCACAGGCCGATCGAATAGGCGTCGTCGCCGTGGGAGCGCCCGCCCGATGGCGAGTTGCCCTGGTCGTTGCCGGCGATCGCGACGCCGGCGGTCACGGCCGCGGCAAGCAGCGCGGCCAGGAGCGGAATGAGGTGTCTGCGCATAGCGCCGGGAATCTCCAGCGCAAAAGGCCAGGAGTTGTTTTCACGGCGTGATCGGAGCGACTAGGATCGGTCGCCGTGCCGACGCCAGCTCTGGAGCACGAGGCCTGCCGGGCGGCGGCCATCCGGTATGTGATCGACGCCTACGACGGCGTTTCCGGCCGCCCCGGGAAGGGCCTCCCCCACGCGCAGGCGGCCGCCGACCTGGTGCGCGCGGCCGGCCACGACGAGATGGTCCAGGTCGCCGCGATGCTGCACGACGTCGTCGAGGACACCCCGCGCACGGTCGAGGACGTGGCGGAGGCGTTCGGCCCGCGGGTCGCGTCGATGGTCGACGCGCTGACGGAGGACCCGACCATCAAGCACTACGCCCAGCGCAAGCGCAACCTGCGCAGCCGTGCCGCCGCGGCGGGCACGGAGGTGCTGGACATCTCGCTCGCCGACAAGATCGCCTCACTGCGCCATGCGGTCCTGACCGGCGACAAGGTCTCCGCGCGCAAGCTCTCGCACTACCGGGCCACGTTGCAGATCGGCCTTGCCGCGGGCGCGAGCGACATGCTCTGCGAGCAGCTCGAGGACCTGCTCACCATCGTGCCGGTCAAGTGACGAGCCCGCTCACCTTGCGCGGCTTGCGCGAGTAGAGCCGGCGCGCGCCCTCGAGGGCTTCGCGCTGCAGGTCGGCGCGCCGGGCGCCCACCAGCGACGCGAGCGTCGCGCGCTCTCCCGGCGCCAGCACGCGGTCGCGCTCCGCCGCCGCGTCGAGCAGCACGGCGAGGTCGTGGTCCTCCCCCACGACGTCGGACAGGTCGTGCGCGCGGCGCGAGAGCTTGCGCAGCTTCTTTGGGGAGGCCGGTCGCGCGACCTGGCCGGCGTGCCAGAGGTCCTTGGCACGCTTGCGCAGCTCGTGCAGGTGCTCGGTGTCGGTGTCCGCGTCGGCGGCGCGCTGCGCGCGGCGCCCGCGCCGGTAGATGCGCTTGAGGCCGGGAGCAAGCGGTGCCGTGTCGTCGCCCTTCGGCAGCGGCCACGCATCGATGCGCAGCCGCGCCGTCTCGAGCATGGCGATGACGCGGCCGATGACCTTCGGGTCGTCGTCTAGGCGGTCGTGCGCGTCCTTGGCCTCGCCCTCGAGCGCCTCGCGCAGCCCCGCGAAGGCGCCGTCGGGAAGCTCCTCGCCGGCGCGCTCGACGACGGCGTCGAGGGTCTCGGCGACCACCTCCGCATCGCGTGCGCCCGCCAGCGCGCGTCCGAGCCCGCGGTACGTCGCGTTCTCGCGGCGGTAGACGTCGTCGCCGATCTCGTCGCGGACGAGGCGCAGCAGCGCGCGCTGGCGCTTGAACGCCTTGCGGGCCTCGTGGACGGACGCGCCGGTGTCGCCGCCGCCCTGCAGCTCGTCGCGTGCGAGATCGACCTGACCGCGAGCGATGCGGCGGATCCCCTCGGCCAGATCCTCGCCCGCTCGCAGGCGGTACGCGCGGCGCTCGGCGACCGCGGCGAGCGGGGTCTCCTTCCTGACAGCCATCCCCCTCGGGTTTCCCCGAGGGGCCGGGCGATCACGCGCCGTTGCGCATCGCTTTCGGCCAGATCCCCTGCTTGCCGGGCGACAGGATGCCGTTCGGGTCCAGCGCGTCCTTGATCGTCTCGGTGAACCGCCGGTAGGCGTGGTCGTTGAAGCTGTACTGATCGGCCGCAAGGTCCATGAAGTCCAGGTGCGCGCGGTACTCGCCGTAGCCCTGCTTCGCGGCCTCCTGCACGAGCCGCTTCGTCACGGCATAGGCGGATCGCGCTTGCGCCTCGTTCTTCGTGTCGAAGATCACCATCGCGACGTGGATGAAGCTGCGCGCGTTGATCGGGATGACCCCGGCCATGTAGTCAAGACCGGCGTCGTGCAGCATCCCGCGCAGCAGGTCGCGGACGGCGAGCCCATCGCGGCCGGTCAGCGGCGCGACCGGCGAGAAGCCGATGTGGCCCCCCTCCTCGCCCCCGTACCAGCCGGTCATGTTGTTCCACTCGAGGTTGGGCACGCCGCCCTGGATGCGCTCGGCCGGGTGCTCGAGGTTCGGGATGTCCTCGGGCGCGCACTTGCTCCCCCAGACCTCGGCGCCGTCGATGCGCTCGAACGCGGCCTTGATCTTGGCGAAGCGGTGATCGACGACGGCCTCGTCGCCGTAGAGCGCGAAGCGCATGCACCAGCGCCCGATCTCGAGCTCGCGCGCCATGCGGTCGATCAGCGAATCCGGGATCGGCCCGTCCTCCTGCCACCACTGGCTGCGGCTCGAGAACACGGACCCGAGCAGGACCGTGTTGAGGATCTGCGGGACCATCCGGATCGTCCCGTCGAGCATCAGCGTGCGCAGCGTGTCGAGCAGCGGCGCGAAGTCGTCGTCCTTCCACACCCGCAGCCACAGCGGCATGTAGACCTCGGGATAGGGCATCAGCCAGACGCCCATCTTCGTGACGATCCCGTAGTTGGACTGCATGAAGAGCTGGTCGGGCGTCGGGCCCAGGCCGCGCTTGTAGACGTGCCAGGACTTGTTGCCGGGCATCGCGCCCATCCCGGTGCGCATGACGGTGCCATCCGCGAGCACGACCTCCATCCCGCACTGCATGCCCATGTCGACGCCGTACGGCATGTAGGTCGCGCCGTGGTCGAGCGTGTTGCCGACGACGCTGCCCCAGCCGAGGTCGGCGATCGAGAGCATGAGCCGATGGCCGCCGGCCTTGATCGCCTCGTAGAGGTCGAACCACCGCACGCCGGGCTCGACGACCGCGTACCCGAGCTCCTCGTTGATCTCGAGGACGCGGTTCATGTTGCGCAGGCTCAGAATGACCGAGCCGCGCACGCGCGGCGCGGGCCCGCCGTAGCCGTTGTTGCGCCCGGTGCCGTGGGTCCACAGCGGCACGCCGCGCTCGTTGGCGACACGCAGCACCGCCTGGATCTCGTCGACGCTCGTCGGCATGACAACCGCCGACGCCGTGTACTCGTCCCACGCCGCGTGCTGGAAGGGGTCGCGGAACTCGCGCAGGTCCTCGTCGGACGTGAGCACCTTCTCGGCGCCCAGCGCCGCGGTGAAGGCGTCGATCGCGGACGCAAAGCCGGCTTCCGAGATGCCCGGTGGCAGCGGCCTGGTCGATGCGACATCGGCTTGGCTCATGACCCTCTCCTCTCAGGAAACCTGATGTACACGCGATCGTATGCAAGATGCGTGGCGCGCCGCGACTTCTCGCGCGCCATGTGTTGAGGTCGAGTGATGCGCTCGGTTGCCGTCGCTCTCATCGCCGCCTGCCTGCTCGTCCTGCCCAGCGCTGCGAGCGCGGACTGCCCGGGTGCCACGCCGGCATGCCCGTACATCGCCGCGGGCCAGATCGGCCAGCGCGGCGAGGGCGTCATGCGCTTCCCGCAGGCGGTCGCGGTCGGCCCCGACGGCTCGATCTACGTCGCCGACCAGAACTCGCACGTCGTCCAGGTCTTCGGCCCCGACGGCGTCTTCCGGCGCGAGGTCGGCATCGCCGGCACGCGCCCGGGTCAGCTCGGCGCGGTCGGGGCGATCGCGGTCGCGCCCGACAACACGCTGCTCGTCGCCGATGGCTCCAACCGCATCGACCGCTTCGACGCGGGCGGGAACCTCCTCAACGCCTGGGGCGGCAGCGGCAGCGACGTGGGCAAGTTCCGCTTCGGCCAGGGTGGCGGCAACTCGGCCGCGGCGGGCGGCGGCCTCGCGGTCTCGGGCAACACCGTCTACGTCGCCGACACCGGCAACGACCGCGTCCAGCGCTTCACGCTCGACGGCGGCCACGGCGCGCAGATCGTCGCGCCCGGCCAGCTCGCCAACCCGCGCGGCATCGCGGTGCGGGGCTCGCGGCTGATCGTCGCCGACGACCAGCACCACCGGCTCGTCGTCTACGACACCGGCGGTCACCTGCTCAAGGTCGTCGGCTCGAGCGGCTCCGGGCCCGGGCAGCTCAACTTCCCCTACGGCGTCGCGGCAGACCTCGCCGGGCGCGTCTTCGTCGCCGACGACCTCAACCACCGCGTCGTGCGCTTCAGCAGCGCGCCGAACTACCCCTACAAGGCGCGCTGGGGCTCTTACGGCACGGCCGCCGGGCAACTGGCGTACCCCCGCGGCCTCGCCGTCGACGGCCAAGGCAACATCTACGTCGCGAACACCGGCAACGACCGCATCGACGTCTTCAACCGCGGCGGCGCGCTCCTGCGCTCGTTCGGCGCGTCCGGTCGTAGCGGCGGGCAGTTCGACGAGCCGCTC
>Ga0081455_10005193_pt1 | contig 14327 bp, 15 predicted proteins | sample TabmetS3T2R1_FD_70207 | JGI IMG/M metagenome (GOLD analysis project Ga0081455, IMG submission 70207) | Tabebuia heterophylla rhizosphere microbial communities from the University of Puerto Rico - S3T2R1 | ecosystem: Host-associated > Plants > Roots > Rhizosphere ... | reverse complement strand
CGTCGCCAGCGGCGAGCACGGAGCCGTCGGAGGTCATGTCGAGCTCGCGGCCGTGCCAGTCGGTGATCAATCCGCCTGCACCCGTGATCACCGGCACGAGGGCGGCGAAGTCGTAGAGCTTCAGCGAATTCTCGACCACGAGATCGACATGGCCCGATGCGAGCAGGCCGTAGGCGTAGCAGTCGCCGCCCCAGCGGAAGAGCTTCACTTGCTTGGCGAGCCTCTCATGGCGTTGCTCGGTCTCGCCCGAGAACATGATCGGCGCCGTGGAATACATGTAGACGCGATCGAGCGACGGGCAGGCGCGCACCCGGATCGGCTTGCCGTTGAAGGTCGAGGGTTGCCCGGCAACGCCCAGCCAGCGCTCGCCCAGGATCGGCTGGTCGATCACGCCCAGCACCGGCTTGCCGCGATGCAGGAGCGCGATCAGCGTGCCGAAGATCGGCAGGCCGGTGATGAAGGCCTTGGTGCCGTCGATCGGATCGAGCACCCAGACATATTCGGCGTCGGTGCGCTCGGCGCCATGCTCTTCGCCGAACACCCCGTGCTCGGGCACGGCCTCTGCGAGCAGCGATCGCATCGCCGCCTCGGCATCGCGATCGGCGATGGTGACAGGCGTCTTGTCGCTCTTGTCGTCGATCGCGACGGGTGTGCGGAAATGGCGTGCCACGATCGGACGCGCCGCGTCGGCAAGGCGATGGGCCAGAGCGACCAGCTCGGCGGAAACCGACCCGGCCACCGGCATCTCCCTGTCTACTTCTTCTCGGGCTGCCCTGCGGGCTTGCTCTCCGGCGCGGCCGCGGGGGCGGCGTTGGGATCGGGCAGCGGCGGCGGGTTGTCGTTCATCGTCCGCAGGTAGGCGATGACGTCGGCGCGCTCCTGCTCCTTCGGCAGGCCGGCAAACGCCATCTTGGTGCCCTTGATGAACGCGCTGGGCTTGAGGAGCCAGTGGTTGAGATCCTCATAGCCCCACTCGCCACCCTTGGCCTCCATCCCGGAGGAGTAGCTGAAGCCGGCATGGGCGCCGCGCTTGCCGCCGACGACATTCCAGAGGTTCGGGCCGACCTTGTTGGCACCGCCCTTGTCGTCGGTGTGACAGGTGGTGCAGAGCTTCGTGTAGAGCTGCTTGCCGTGATCGGCGTTCGCCTTGGCGAGCATGGGCGCAATCGGCGGCAGTTCGGCAGGCGCTGCGCCAGGAGCGGCGGCTTCGGGCGCTTCCTCGCTGACGGCAATGGCTGGCTTCTCCAGGTGGTGCGGATCCACCAGGGCGTTCGACACCTTGCCGACCACCATCGCAAAAAGCGCCGAAGCCAGGAAGCAACCGGCTGCCGTGTTGAAATTGGCCATTCTCGATCTCGCCCGCACAAATTCTTCGGAGGTTGCTGTAGCACGCCCCGAGCGCCGCCAGTAGTATCCGATCGACGCGGCACCCTCGCGCGGCGGAACGTCGCAAGTGCCGGATTTAGCACGGTTTTTCGGCGCCGGCGGCGAGGATGGCGCGGTGTGATCCGGCGGGCGAAACGTCAGAGCACGAACGAAAGACGGGGGAGAAATTTCATATGGCCAAGAGGCGGGCGGGCGGCAGAGCCGGCAACACGATCGCGTTCCAGGGCGAGGCCGGCGCCAATTCGGACATGGCCTGCCGGGCGGCCTTTCCCTACATGACGACACTGCCTTGTCCGACCTTTGAAGCGGCCATGGCCATGGTCCAGTCCGGCAAGGCGGAGCTCGCGATGATCCCGGTCGAGAATTCGATCGCCGGTCGCGTCGCCGATCTGCACAGCCTCCTGCCACACACCCGGCTCAAGATCGTCGCCGAGCATTTCCAGCGCGTCGAACACTGCCTGGTCGCGTTGCCCGGCGTGGCGCTCAAGGCGGTCAAAACAGCGAAGAGCCACGTCCAGGCACTGTCGCAATGCCGCAACTTCCTGAAGCAGCATCGCATCCAGCCGATGGTTCATGCCGACACTGCAGGCGCCGCGCGCGAGGTCGCCGAGATCGGCGACAAGCAGGTCGGCGCCATCGCCTCGTCGCTGGCGGCGCGCATCTACGGGCTCAAGGTTCTGGCGCGCAATGTCGAGGACGCCGACCACAACACCACGCGCATGCTGGTGTTCAGCCGCGAGGAGGCGCGGCCGGACTGGCGGACCGTGCCCTGCATGACGGCCTTCCTGTTCCGCGTCAAAAGCGTTCCGGCCGCGCTCTACAAGGCGCTGGGCGGCTTTGCCACCAACGGCGTCAATATCGTGAAGCTGGAGAGCTACCTGTCCGGGGCACATTTCGAACAGGCGCAGTTCTATGCCGAGGTCGAAGGCCATCCCGAGCAGCGCGGGCTGAAGCTGGCCCTCGAGGAACTGGGCTTCTTCTCCGAGGAGCTGAAGATGCTTGGCACCTTCCCGACCAATCCGTTCCGGCGCAAGGGCTGGGACGCGCCGACTCGCCCGGGCACCTGAGGAGGCCGGTCATGCCGCAGCAGCCCGTCCGCATCGCCCCCTCGATCCTGTCGGCCGACTTCGCCGCTCTCGGCCCGGAAGTCGAGGCCGTGACCCGGGCCGGCGCCGACTGGATCCATGTCGACGTGATGGACGGCCACTTCGTGCCCAATCTCACCGTTGGCCCGATGGTGGTGAAGGCATTGCGCAAGCACAGCGCCTTGCCGTTCGATGTCCATCTCATGATCACGCCGGTCGATCCGCTGATCCCGGCCTATGTCGACGCGGGCGCGGACGTGATCTCCTTCCATCCCGAAGCGGGCCCGCATGTCCATCGCACGATCCAGCTGATCAAGAGCTTCGGCAAGAAGGCGGGCCTCGTGCTCAATCCCGCGACGCCGCTCGCTGCGGTCGAGCCGGTGCTGGGCGATCTCGACCTCGTGCTGGTGATGAGCGTCAATCCAGGCTTCGGCGGACAGGCCTTCATCGAGAGTCAGCTCGCGAAGATCTCGAGCCTGCGCAAGGCAATCGATGCGTTGGGCAAGCCGATCGCTCTCGAGGTCGATGGCGGCGTCAATGCCGAGACGGCAAGACGCTGCGTCAAGGCCGGCGCCGACGTCCTCGTCGCCGGCACCGCGGTGTTCCAGGGCGGCGCCGACAAATACACCGCGAACATCAAGGCGCTGCGAAGCTGACCGCCGCCGCAGTCGCGGCCTCATGCATTACTCGTGGGTGTGTTTGCCGCCGGGCTGGCTGATGTCGCTCAAGGCGCCTCCGGCCGTGCCACCGTTGTGTAGCGTGGCGACGTCAGCCAGCGAGATGACGCCAACCAGCTCCTTGTCGCGGCTCACGACCGGCAGTCGGCGCACCTGCAACTCACCCATGTTGCGCGCGACATGCTCGATGTCCTCATCGTCGTAGCAATACATGACCTCGCTGCTCATGACGGCACGGACGGGCGTATGCGGGCCTTTGCCGTTCGCCACCGCGCGCAGCGCGATGTCGCGATCGGTGATGATGCCGATCAATCGATCCTTGTCGCCGACGGGCAGCATGCCTGAATCAATGTCGAGCATGGATTGGGCGGCCTGCTGGATGGTGTGATCGGGAAGGGCGATCTGCACCGGGTGGCTCATGGCTTCGCGAACTTTCATGGGGGCCTCCTGGTTCTTTCCGGACGTCATCCCCACAGAACGATCCGCCACGCCGCCGAGTTGCCAGGGCGCCAGTCTCAGACGCCCGATGCTGATGCTAAAGCGTGATCTCGCCGCGCAAAACAGGCACGCAGGCGCCACCGACACTGGCGCGAATGCCGTCGTCAGCGCGCCAGGCCTTGGCGAACAGCCGGCTCGGCCGGCCCATCTCGACGCCCTGCACGATGTCGTAGTGTCGTTCGGCCTCCGATGTGAGCGAGAGCAGGAGGGCCGCCAGCGGAGTCGCGGCACTTCCCGTCGCCGCATCCTCCAACGTGCCGGAGAGAGGCGAGAACATGCGCGTCCGAAGTCCGTTGCCGTCTCGGGCATAAAGGTAGAGGGGCAACCGGTTGGCGCCCAAAGCCGTGTAGACCTGGTTGGCGGCGCGGAACTTCGCGATGTCGGGCGTGGCCTTTGCCAGCGCCGCTGGCGCGACCTCCGCAACCATGAAGGAGTTGCCGACCGAAGCCATCACCGGCCGATGCGCCGCGACGAGGATGTCCTTCGCCTCGAGGCCGACGCAGCCGGCCAAAAGATCGACCGGCATTTCCGGCCCCAGCGACAGAGGCTGCGGTGCGGCAATGGTGACGCGTCCCGCATCGATCCGAACCTCGACGAGGCCCGCCAGCTCCTCGAAGCGCAACACGCCGTTCGAAGCGCGGCCGAGTTCGTTCAACACCCAGCCGGTGCCGACATTGGGATGCCCGGCGAAGGGCATCTCGGCCCGGCGATTGAAGATGCGCACACGCGCGGTGTTCTTGGGATCGTCGGCCGGCAGCACGAACGTTGTCTCGCTGAGATTGAACTCGGCCGCCAGCGACTGCATCTCCTGGTCGCTGAGCCCTCGTGCGTCGGGGAGGACGGCCAGCGGATTGCCGCCGAAGCGGTGCTCGGTGAAGACGTCGACAGTGACAAAGGAAAAGCGGCGCATCGTTCTATACCGTCCAGCTGCCGTCGGTGCGGCGAAGGTTGTTGTAATAGTCTATCCAACGCGCCGCTTCGGTATCGCCCGGCTGGCCGCGCTTTCGGAACTGGTTCGCGACGTTCGTTCGTCGGCTCGTCTCGTCCACGCCGGGCGGTCCGATCTTGAACTTGGCCTGGGTTGCGACGACCTTGAGTCTCAGCAGCGCGAGCTGGCGCAACCGCGCGCCGTAGACCTCGCCGTCGATGATGGTGCCGTGCGGCGCGCCGGGTTCGTAGACGCTCAGCAGTCGCGTGAGGCCCGCGGCGACGATGGCAGGATCGGTGTGGTGCTCGGCGATGCAATCGAAGCTTACGGCGCGGAACACCGTTGAGCCGCGGCCGCCATCATTGGGATCGACCCAGTCGCTGGGATAGGTCCCGAGATAGTCGGACACCATGAAGGTGACGCGCGGATTTAGGCAGAGCGCCTGGAAAGTCGGATCCATCTGCACGCAGTGCATCTCGATGAGATCGCCGTCTTTGACGAACGGCAGGAGCGACAGTCGCGGAAACCCATCCTCGGCATAGGCGGCCAGCGTGCCCTGCTTCTGGCTTGCCACGAATTCGTCGGCCAGCGCCTTGGGAATGCGATGCTTCGGTGCGTCTTTCATGGTGGGGACTCTTTGCGCGTCGTCAGGCCATCTCCGCGCCGATCTCGCGCGCGATGCGGCGCAAGGCCTGCACCGACCGGGCGGTCGCGTTGCGGCCGTCGTGGGGACAATGGGTCTCGATGCTGGCGATGACCTCTGGCACCTCGACGTCGCGCAACAGGCGCTCCAGCTCGTTCGCCCAAGGCACGTCGCCGTCGCCCAGGGGAACGGTGCGCTTGGCGGTAAAATCGCGGTCCTTGAGATGGATCATATCGACCTTGGGCGCGAGGCTGGCGATGTCGGCGGCCTCGGGCGGCGCGCCCATCGAATAACTGTTGCTGATATCGAGCAGCGGCCGAAAACGGTCCTCGACACTGGGAAGCGCCTCGAAGAAGCGCGCCAGCTCGGCGGTCGATCCCAGGTTGCACACCGGCTCGTTCTCGAGCTCGATGGTGACGCCGCGGTCGTTCGCCACGGCCGTCAGGCGTTCGACCGTATCGTGCAGGTCGTGCGGCGCGAAGCCGGGATAGCGCAGATGACTGAAGGCCCTGATGTGCGAGGCGCCAAGTGTGTTGGCGATGTCGAAGGCATGGGCCAGCACGTCCTGGTGCGGACACTGCGCGGGGTCGAAGGCGAAATCGACCCGGCCGTTGGAGGACGCCTTGTTGGGCGCCGGCCATTTCAGGAGCGGCGAGACGAAGGTTGGTACCTCGAGGCCGGCCGATTTCAGCGTCTCGGCAATGGTCGCGACCTCGGCAAGCGTCATGGCCAGGAGGTTGCGGCCGTCGACCGTGCGCATGTCGAGGCGCCTCACGCCATGCTCGGCGCAAAAGGAGATCATCTCTGGCAGGGACGGACCGATTTCATCGCCGATCACGGCCAGGGCAAGACGGGAAACAGCCATATTGCGACCCTACACCGGGCCGGGCGGTTTGGCTAAAGTCGGAGGAGGATGGAGGAGCAGCCATGAGCGACGACGCGGAGATCTTCGTAGGCGCAAGCGACGCGGATCAGTATCTGCTCCTGAAATACGGCAATCGCCACGGCCTCGTGGCCGGCGCCACCGGCACCGGCAAGACCGTCACGCTGCAGACCCTGGCCGAGGGCTTCTCCGCCTTCGGCGTGCCGGTCTTCATGGCCGACGTCAAAGGCGATCTCTCCGGCATCAGCCAACCCGGCGGCGACAACCCCAAGGCGGTCGAGCGGGCGAAGCTTCTCAAGATCGAGGGCTACAAGGGCCGCGGCTTCCCGACCATCTACTGGGATCTGTTCGGCGACAAGGGCCATCCAGTGCGCACGACGGTGAGCGAGATCGGCCCTGTGTTGATGGCGCGCCTCCTGGAGCTCAACGACACGCAGGAAGGCGTGCTCAACATCGTCTTCAAGGTGGCCGACGAGCAGGGCCTGCTGCTGCTCGACTTCAAGGACCTGCAGGCCGTGCTGCAATGGACGGCGGAGAATGCAGGTTCGCTCACCACCAAGTACGGCAATGTGAGCAAGCAGACCGTCGGCACCATTCAGCGGGCGCTCCTCACCCTGCAGCAGCAGGGCGGCGAGCGCTTCTTCGGTGAGCCAGCGCTCGATCTCAAGGACATGATTGCGCGCGACCCGTCAGGCGCGGGCTACATCAATGTGCTGGCGGCGGACAAGCTGATGCAGAGCCCCCGGCTCTACGGCACGTTCCTGCTATGGCTCCTGTCGGAGCTTTTCCAGGTGATGCCCGAGGTGGGTGATCCCGATAAGCCCAAGTTCGTATTCTTCTTCGACGAGGCGCATCTTCTGTTCGACGATGCGCCCAAGGCCCTGCTCGACAAGATCGAGCAGGTGGTGCGGCTGATCCGCTCCAAGGGCGTGGGCGTCTACTTCGTGACGCAAAGCCCGCTCGATATTCCCGATTCGGTGCTGGGCCAGCTCAGCAACCGCGTGCAGCATGCGCTGCGCGCCTTTACGCCCAAGGATCAGAAGGCGGTGAAGACCGCGGCTGATACGTTCCGGCCCAACAAGAAGTTCTCGGCATCGGACGCGATCGTCGAGCTGGGCGTGGGCGAGGCGCTGGTGTCGTTCCTCGACGCCAAGGGCGTGCCCACGCCGGTCGAGCGCTGCTTCATCGCGCCGCCGCAGGGACGGATCGGCCCGGCCACCGATGCCGAGCGCGCAGCGATCATCAAGGCGAGCCCGCTTGCCGGCAAATACGAGCGCACGGTCGATCGCGAATCGGCTTACGAGGTGCTGACCGGACGCGCGACCGGCGGCCAGGTGCAGCATGGCGACGATAGTGCCGCGCCGTCGGGCGGCCAGCGTCGGCGCGGGCAATATGGTTCGGTGCCGCCGACGGTCGATGCGCCGCCGGCCTCGTCGATGCCGACACCAACCGCGGGACCGTGGGGCGATGCTCCGGCGCCAGAAGCCCCGCCACGGCCGCAGCCGCGTCTGCGCGAGGCCCAGCCACCGGCACCTCCGCCGCAGGCAAAGGCACCGGCCCGCCATAGCGATACGCTCGGGGAGGCGATCGCCAAGTCGGCAGCCCGCACCGTGACCAACGTTGCGGTGCGTGAGGTCACGAAAGCGGTGCTGGGCAGTGGCCGCGGCAGCGGTGGAGGATTGCTGGGCGGCATCGTGCGTGGCGTGCTGGGCGGGCTGGTGAAATAGCGTTCGCTCGCCTCATCGACCTCCGCCTAGAAGCGGAAGTCCATGCCCAGCAAGATGCCCCACGACTGACCGACGACGGCATTGGACGGACCCGAGTAGTTGTAGACGATGGCGCCGCCGGTGACGTGAATGCCGGGGCCCAGCAGATAGTTGGCGCCGACTTCGAATTTCTGCGCCGATTCGCCGCCGAACCGCGCGGCACCGGCCGCCGGGTTGTTGCCGAAGTAGACCGCCTTGGACGCGGCCGCGCCCAGGGTCTGGGCGTTGGTGCCCGGCGCGATCGATACGACCGAGAGCGAGCCGTTGCCGTTGTTGTTGTACGATCCTTCCCAGCCGGCCGAGAACTGCCACGGACCGGTCGAGTACATGATCGAGGCGGCGTAGAAGCGGGTGTCGTTGTCGACGCCGGTATAGTAGTTGGAGCCTTGGCCGTTGTTGTCGTAGCCGACGTTGCCGCCGATGGTGAAGCCGGCATAGTTGAGCTGCAGGCCGACAACCCACTGCTTCAGGCTCGTGAGGTTCTGGCCCGAGATCAGATTCGCTGCCGCAGGAAACGGCGAGAAGCCCGGCACGAACGACGAGTACAGAAATGCGCCGTAGGCCGCGACGCTGACATCGCCGAACTTGTTCACGTAGTTGACGGCGACGTCGATCATGTCCTGAAACGAATAGTCGTTGGTCGGACAGCCGTTCGCCGTAGTAGCGTCGTTGAAGCCGCAGGTGTTGTTAAAGTTGGCCGACGGGCCGGAAGTGGGGAAGTTACCGGAAGGATTCCATTTCGGTGCGTACCCGACACCGAGCTGCAGGCCGTAGACGCGGGGCGTGAAGTAGTTGATGCGATTGGCATCCTGGACCTGCATGCCGATATCGGCGCCCGTGACGTGGAGCGCGGCCTTGTTGTTGGCGGCTGCCGACGCATTGGCCCACAGGAAGTTCGTATTGTGCTGCAGGAAGCCGAACTCGATCAGAGCCGAGGGCGCGCCGTACCACATGCGATAGCCTGCCGGGTCGCGTGCGCCGAATTCGACACGGCCCCAGTCGCCGTAGGCGAACAGGTAGGCTTCGTCGATCTGTCGGTTGCCGTTAGCAGTGGACGGATCCCAGCCTTCGAGCTGAACCTGGATGCCGATCGATGTGCCGTTGTCGAGTTTCGTTTCACCCGTGAAGTGGATCTCGCCTTCCTGGATGAATTGGACTCCCTTGTACTGAGTCGACGTACCGTTCAGAGCGTACGTTCCTTCGATCGCTCCGGTCAGAGCGTAGAAGATGTAGTATCCTCCGACATTGATCTTGATGGGATCGGCCGCCAGGGCCGGCGTGACCGCGAGCCCGCTGGTGAGCAAGGCAGTCGAGCCCAGCAGGATCCCCTTCATCGTTCCCCGCATTATTATCCCTCCGCTGCGTTGTTGCGCGCCGACGCGTATCGATCGTCAGCGATCACTCGCGAGGATTACTGAAGGGTCGCGATGACTATTCCGTCGGTTTCGATTCTTCCGAGCGTGTTCAAGCGAACGTGTATGACTGTGTACGTCGCGTGCGTTTCGATGCAACGCGACGTTGTTCAAAGACCGAAATGGTACGCCACGTCGATGTCTTTGAGGTCCGATTCGGAATCGGCGTACTTACGCCGCAGCGACGCGACGTCCGCGTCGAGCGTGTTGCATCTATAGGTCTTGAACGCGGCCTCGACTCTGGCATCGCTTGCTTCATCTTTGACTTCGACGGTGGCCAGGCGCCGGCATCCGATCGCGCGTTCCGCGAGCGCCACGATGTCGGACGGCGCGTCGCGCAACATCCGTCGTGAGCGTGCGAGCTCGCTGTCGGCCGCGAGCGACGACGCGGCGAACAAGCTGCTGAGGCCGACCAGGAAAAGAAAGAGGTGAACCGGTTTCATGATCTCATCCTTTGAAGGTGCTGAGGCTTCTGATGGATCGTCCGGCAGGCTGCTCGGGCTTGCCGATGGCGACTGCTGTGGGTCGCTTACGCGTCCAGCGAACCTGAACGCTGCGAAGGGGCTGCGGATTTCAGCGAGTGCACCGCGACGGGCGCCGTCCGCAGGATGTAATCGAAAGGACGCCGATGGATTGGCGCCCCGTTGCCGCCGGACAGCTCCCCAGCTGCTGTCCGGCGGCGGGCCGGTGTCAGGCCTCGACGACGAGCGTGCCCGCCATCTCCTCGTGACCGTCGCCGCAGAACACGTCGCAAAAGTACGCGAATTTGCCGACCTTGGTGGGCGTGATGGTCACCCGCGTCTCCACGCCCGGCACGATGTCGGTCCGAACCCCGAAGTCGGGCATCTTGAAGCCGTGGATGCGGTCCACCGAGGTCAGCACGAAGGTGAGCGGCTGGCCGACCTTCGCTTTGACCAAGTCGGGTGTGTAGTCGAACTTCTCGGCAATGACCTCGACTTCTCTCGTTGTCGCGGCTTCGAGGCGCGCGACCCCTCCGGCCGCGCTGCCGGCGACCAGCAGCGCGATGAAGTATCTGCGTTTCATCTGTCTACGCCTTGGTGACGGGCAGCTCGACGAAAGTGACGGTCTTGGCCACCGAGATGTCGCGGGTGCCCAGGTTCTTCTGCGAAGCGTCATAGGGCGGCGGCGGCGGACGACGCGGCGGCGCGTCCGGACCAGGAGTCGCCTGCGGGAAGACCAGCGACTTGGCCGCATGATGGGCGATGTGGCCCGTCATGTGGTCGTTCTCCTGATGGATGTGACCATAGAACACCACGATGTTCTTGTAGGGCATCAGGAGGTCGATCGCCTTGGCGCCGTCTGCGGTCGCCCAGTCCCAGGAGGGCTGGAGATCGAACAGCGGACGATGCGCCATGACGACGATCCGGTCGTCGGGCTTGTGCTTCTTGAGGTCGGCGGCGAGCCACGCGAGCTGCTCGTCGCCGAGCTTGGCACCCGGGTCGGAGACATTGTCGAGGGCGATGAAATGCACGCCCTTGTGGTCGAAGGTGTAGTGGGTGTCGCCGAAGAACTCCTTGTAGGCCTCACCCTTGTCGAGCGAGGCGTCATGCTCGCCCGGCAGGAAGCGGATGTCCTTGACCTTCAGCTCGCCGATGATCTCCTTCACGCGCTTCATGCGAGCGCGCCGCTCCTTGGGGTCGTCGGTCGTATGGGTGAGGTCGCCGGTGAAGACGATGAAGTCAGGCTGCTTGGCAAGCCCGTTCACCGTGACGATGGCCTTCTCCAGCGTGTGTTCGGCGTCCGGATTGGCGGCACCCTTGTAGCCCCAATGGGTGTCCGAGAACTGCACGAAGTGGAAGTCGCCGCCGGCCTGTGCTGCGGCCTGGCGGCCGGGGAATAGCCCAGCGGTGAATGTCACACCCGCCATTCCGGCGAGCTTCAGGAAATCGCGGCGATCGGTTTGCTTCATGATGCCCTCCGGCATGGTTGATGCTGGCCATACCGGGGGCTTCTCCGGTTTATTCCGGCCATCGGCCGGCGGCGCCACGGGGGCGGAATAAGTTCGACGCCCGGACGGTAATCAGGTCCTATGGACGGCATGTCGAACGCGCTGGAGCCCGATGGAGACACGGTCGAGCGGTTTCGGGCCGTGATGCTACCGCATCTCGATGCCGCCTATGGTTTTGCACGGTGGCTGACTCGAGACCCGGTGCAGGCCCAGGACGTGGCGCAGGAGGCGATGTTGCGAGCCCTGCGCTACTTCCATGCCTTCCGGGGCGGGGAAGCCCGGCCGTGGCTGCTGCGGATCGTGCGCAATACCTGGCACGACACGCGGCAGCGTCAGGCCGGCGAGCAACCGTTGGAGGTGGTTGAGAATAATGCCGACGACCGGCCGGATCCGGAGCAGTCGGCGATGGCAGGCGACAGGCGGCGACATGTGGCCGCAGCCTTGGCGGCACTGCCGGCGGAAGCGCGTGAGATCCTCGTCCTGAGGGAGATCGAGGATTTCACCTACAAGGAGATTGCGGCGGTGCTTGATCTGCCGATCGGAACCGTGATGTCGCGCCTGGCGCGGGCGAGGGAAAAGCTGGCGGGTGACCTCAAGGGCCGCCTTGGAAGGAGAGACCATGGACTGCGCGACCTGTGAGACGATGGTCGACGTCTACCTCGACGGCGAGATGTCGGCGACCGACTGCGCCGCGTTCGAGCGTGCCCTGGAGCTTTGCCCGGAATGCCGCCGGCGTCTGGAAGACGCCCGGGCCCTGAGCGGCCTGCTGCGCGAGTTGCCTGCCGAGCCTGCGCCGGACCTGCTGCGGGCCCGTATCGAGCGTGAATTGCGGTCCATCGCCGGCAAGTCGCAGCCGATAGCACCCGTGGCGAGGCCGGCGGCTGCGACCACGATCCTGCCGCGCCCCTCGCTGCGCTGGGCGGCGATGGCGGCCAGTCTGATCGTCGCCGTCAGCATCGGCTGGCTGGGCGGGATGACCTCCATGCAAGGCCGGCGCGACGCCGACGAATTGACCGCGGGTTTCGTGCGCGTCGCCTCGAGCGACCATCCGGTCGATGTCGTGTCGTCGGACCGCCACACCGTGAAGCCGTGGTTCGCCGGGAAGATCTCGTATTCGCCGCCGGTGCACGATCTCGCCACCGGAGGTTTCCCGTTGTTGGGTGGCCGTGTCGATATCTTCGACGGCCGCAAGGTGGCGGTCCTGGTCTATGGCCACGGCCAGCACAAGGTGGCGCTGACGCTCTGGCCGGCCGGGTCGGGCAACGACGCGCCGGCCGATATCGCGCAACGCGACGGCTTCGTGCTGGCGCAGTGGCGGCACGGCGGCTTCGAGATGCGCGCCGTGTCTGACATGGAGCCGGGCGAGATGTCGGCCTTCGTCAAGGCCGTCAACACCACCGAGGGGCCGGATCGGTAGTCTACGCGAAGCGCCGGGTAACAGAACCGTGTCATCCCGAGCGTAGCGAGGGATCTTTAATCGGCAGTGACTAAGGATCCCTCACTTCGTTCGGGATGACACCAATCTCCGAACTGCAACAAATCAACGCCGTGAGCCGGGTTCAAACCAGTCGATCGAGTTCCTTCACGATCGCGTCGCCCATCTCCTGGGTGCCGACCTTCTTGACGCCCTGAGCCTTGCCGACCAGCAGATCGCCGGTGCGATAGCCCGCGGCCAGCACGTTCTCGACGGCCTTCTCGACCAGGTCGGCTTCGTTGCCGAGGTCGAAGGAGTAACGCAGCATCATGGCGTAGGAGAGTGTCTCGGCGATCGGGTTGGCGAGCCCTTTGCCCGCGATGTCGGGCGCGCTGCCGTGGATCGGCTCATAGAGCGCCTTGCGCCGGCCGGTCGCATCGGGCGCACCCAGCGAGGCCGACGGCAGCAACCCGAGCGAGCCCGTCAGCATCGAGGCTTCGTCCGAGAGGATGTCGCCGAACAGATTGTCGGTGACGATGACGTCGAACTGGTTGGGCGCGCGCAGGAGCTGCATGGCGAGCGCATCGGCGTACATGTGCTCCAGCTTCACGTCGGCGTATTTCTCCTTGTGCAGCTTGGTCGCCTCCTCGCGCCACAGTACGCCGGTGTGCATGACGTTGGCCTTCTCGGCCGACAGAACCTTGTTCTTGCGCTTGCGGGCGAGCTCGAACGCCACGGCGCAGACGCGGCGGATCTCGCCCGCGGTGTAGCGCTGGGTGTCGAACGCCTCGACCTCGCCCTTGGCATTGGTCTGCCGGCCGCGCGGCTCGCCGAAATACACGCCGCTCGTCAGCTCGCGGATGATCATGATGTCGAGGCCCTTGACGATCTCGGGCTTGAGCGAGCTCGCATCGACCAGGGCGTCGAACACCTTGGCCGGGCGCAGGTTGGCGAACAGATCCATCTCCTTGCGCAGGCGCAGGAGGCCACGCTCGGGCTTCTTGCTGAAGTCGGCGGTGTCCCATTTCGGGCCGCCGACCGAGCCGAACAGGACGGCGTCGGCGTCGAGCGCCAGCTTCATGGTGGCGTCGGCCAGCGGCACGCCGTGCTTGTCGAGGGCGGCGCCGCCGACTACGTCTTCCTGGATGTCGAAACCGACCGCGCGCTTCTTGCCCATCCAGGCGATGATCTTGCGCACTTCGTGCATGACTTCGGGGCCGATGCCGTCGCCCGGCAGCACCAGCAGGTTGCGGTTGGACGCCATGCTTACTCCGCGGCGTGCAGCCAGGGCTGCGCGTCTTTCTGCTTCTTCTCGAAGTCGTCGATCTCCGGCGACTTCTCCATGGTGAGGCCGATATCGTCGAGGCCTTCCAGCAGGCAGCGCTTGCGGAACGGGTCGATGTCGAAATGGACGGTGCCGCCGTCCGGACCCTTGATCTCCTGCTTCTCGAGGTCGATCTCGATCACGGCGTTGGAGCCGCGGCTCGCATCGTCCATCAGCTTGTCGATGATCTCCTTCGGCACCTTGATCGGCAGGATGCCGTTCTTGAAGCAGTTGTTGTAGAAGATGTCGGCGAAGTTCTCCGAGATCACGCAGCGGATGCCGAAGTCGAGCAGCGCCCACGGCGCGTGCTCGCGGCTCGAGCCGCAGCCGAAGTTGGGCCCG
>Ga0081455_10005192_pt1 | contig 14327 bp, 16 predicted proteins | sample TabmetS3T2R1_FD_70207 | JGI IMG/M metagenome (GOLD analysis project Ga0081455, IMG submission 70207) | Tabebuia heterophylla rhizosphere microbial communities from the University of Puerto Rico - S3T2R1 | ecosystem: Host-associated > Plants > Roots > Rhizosphere ... | reverse complement strand
CTCCGCAACCGGCATCGTCGTCTGACCGAGTTGAGGACCGGTCTCGGCGAGCCACTGCCGCGGAACGCGCAGGCTAAAATAGAGCGGTTGCTTGCGCGGTTAGAACTGGTACTCGCGCAGATCGCTGAGTTAGAGCGTGAGCGTGATGCAGTGTTGGAAGCGGAAGCGTCCGACAAAGCTAGTAAGATGATTCAGCAGCTTACCAACCTGCGTGGTATCGGCGTTCAGAGTGCCACCGTGCTGGTGCGTGAAGCGTTTGTACGTCGCTTCGCTAATGGCAAGACACTTGGATCATACGCCGGTCTAGCTTCCTCGCCGTATAATAGCGGTTCAATCGACCGCGAGCAGGGCATTGGAAAGGCCGGCAATCGACGGGTCAGAACTGTGATGGTCGAGCTTGCGTGGTTATGGACGCGCTATCAGCCTGGCGCCGCTCAGGTCCGCTGGTTTCGCGAGCGGGTTGGATCAACAGGACGGCGTGCTCGGAAGATTATGGTGGTGGCCCTGGCCCGAAAACTGCTGATAGCGCTATGGCGGTTCGTCATCGATGGTGTGGTGCCCGAAGGCGCAATCCTAAAGCCTGCTGCCTAATCGGCTCCGCAGTCCGGTCTGCGCTGCGAATGCGGAGCAGCCCGCCAATCCGAGGGAACGTCGCCGTTGTTCGGCATGGCGCTACGGCGCCGTTTACACAGAGTGGTGCCGTTCTCTTGGAGCTCTCCCGTCCCGAATGCGGGACAGTGGTTGGGATCAACTCCCGCCGGATGTGAGGTTTGCAGGGAAAGCCTGCAGTGATGAGAGCCCCGCCTTGGATCGCGGTCTGCCCAATCAGCGCTTGACGGAGAAACCATCATGTGAGGCCGAACACATGGCTGCACCGACCAATGCTGCATACGTTCAAGAAAGTCCTTGCCAACTCGGAGCCGTCCACACATGGGGGTAAAGGGGACATACTTTGATATGTTAAATTTGCGTCCGATCTAAAGGGCGGCCCTTCTGCATTAGCACCATTGCAGCGTCAGCTAAATTAGCGCCTAATAGTTACATGGCCCGCGAACCAAATGCCCCTTCGACCATTCAAAGTAATGATGCTCCGGAAAGTCGATTGTTTGCACGATCGACGCTGAAACGGCCAGATCGGCCGGATCGGGATGAGCCAGCCAGGCCAAAGGGTCAGACCCGACCCGTCGAGGAGCGCTTTCTCTTACGAGTGGACGGCCAAGTAAAACGTTCGCTCAGCAGCAAAGAAAAGGCAGTAATAGCCGGAGCTGAAATTAAGAAGGCCTATCCGGTCGTGGTGGTCACGGTCGTAGATACGCAGGAGCACACCACCGAGATCATCAATGGCTAGAGGGCGGGGGCGAGCAGCGCAGTGACGATATTTGGCAGTTTGAATTAAGTGAGACGATGCTGGGTACATCCGCCAGGCATGGTCTCCTCTGCGGCGTGCGCGCCCATCGATGTAGCTTGTCGGTCGTTGTGGTCGGCGTTCTCAGCCAGGCGTGAATACTGTGAAGCTAAGACCTCATATTGACGCCGGGTCATATCGTCAGGCGCGTTCCGAGCCCGCGCTTGAAATTCGGCCACCCGTGTTCGGTAGTGATCCCCTACGGCGCTCATTGGTAACCCAATGTGTCTTTTGACGTGTACGCGCTCCCTCTGCCCGCAAAATGCCGGGGGGCGCTAATAGTTCCGCGCGTTGATAAGAAAAGGGGCTACCGGGGACAGGCTGTCGGCAAAGCAGACACGATTTTTTGCGTCGCAGAATGTCCGCGAATGACCCGAAGCGGACATCCGCTCCCGAACATGCGGTGTCCGGCCAATTTAGTGGGTGAATAAGAGTAACGATGTACAGTTTCGCTCGACTTCCGCGAGGCAAGCGCCTAGCGTGCGGGTCGCTTCGACGCGAACATGTCGCGTCTCACTCCCTTGCAAATCGCCGAAGTCGATCGGGGCCCAGACGGACTCCCGCTCTGGCAAAGGGCGCTCGCTGTAAGAAAGGAAGATATCTATTGCAGGTTTTCGTCCGCGATAACAATGTCGAACAGGCTCTCCGTGTTTTAAAAAAGAAAATGCAGCGCGAAGGCATATTTCGTGAAATGAAGCAGCGGCGCTCGTATGAAAAGCCTTCGGAACGCAAAAACCGGGAAAAGTCAGAGGCGATCCGCCGCGCGCGCAAGCTCGCGCGCAAGAAGGCGCAGCGCGAAGGGCTCATTCCTCCAGACACGCGCAAGAAGAAGCTGCTGGACGGAAAGAAGGCGGGGCAGCGCCCGGGGTACGGACCGCAGCGGTCAGACTAATGCGGCTGTTATCCCGAGGCATCAATGACAGATCATCCCGATTTTTCCGTTGTCGTGAAAAATAGGGGCCGTCTCTCAAGCCCCTGGAAATGGGAGATTTATCGCGTCGGGAGGAACAGCCCGGTCAAACAGTCAGAGGTCTGTTTCAGCACTGTAACTGAGGCCAATCGCGCCGGAAGGAAAGCACTCAGCTTGTTCCTAAGCGAGTGCCACGATGAACTGCCGCTGGAATCGCCACTCAAATTTGGTCGTTCAAGAACTGGCAAATAGGTTCGTCGGCTTCTGGCTAATACGTTTTGTCCGGTTATGGCCTGACTGAAATGTCCCCCGGGCATTTGACGGCAATGGGCTCCACGGGAGGCCGATATGGGGCTTGAGATTTGGAGAGAAATAACAACCGAATATAACGGCAGGTTAATCAAGGGCTCATTCAAATTCCTTGACGGCGTCGTGACCGTTAGAACGCTGCATGGGAGCAAGGCGGCCCAAGTGCGCGGTCAAACTCCTGAGCAACTAGCGAAGACATTGCTGCGCGAATTGGCGCGCGACGGAATGGCTTAAAATCCGCGCCCAATTGATTGAGACTAAAGCTATACGTCGGTTCAATACGACCTGACGCGACAGATGTCCGCTTTTGGGGGTAGAGCGGAACTCGCGATTGCACTGCGAAATGTCCCGCTAATGACCGTCGCTAAAGGCACAATAGGCCCTTCCCGGCGGCTGTGCGGCCGCTGGCGGTGTGGGCACTAAGACGATGCATCCATCATGAAGAGAAATCGTTGGATCGCAATACGACGACGGGTCGGTCGGCTTGAGCATGCTCTTCGAAGAACTTACGCGATGCTCGCTCCTCAATTATTTCGCGCAACCGCATAAACTGATCTATGCGCTTATCTGATTTCGCGTCACGCCTACCTTCGAGATCGTCCATCGCCGCTGTACTGATCAAGCACGGAACTACCTTGCCCTGATTGACCATCGTGAACTCAACGGCCATCCGATTGAAATTGTAGCCCTGGACCTCACCTCGCTGCAGCGGCATCGCAAGTCTCCTATCGTGAGACGCCAACTAGCCGACGGCAGTGTAGCTCCGATGAAAGCGATGGCGAACCCCTTGTCGATTAAGCCCAAGCTTTCGATGAAATCGGGGGTCCTAAGTCGGAGACTGAACGTGCGCACCACAAAATGCTAGGATTTAGCAAGACCCCTCCGAAGAGAGCATATTTGCTGGCACGGCTAATATTTTAGAAAATGTCCCTGTGGTTTAGCCATTGTTTTTTGAAATCAGACGGGGTCGCCACCGTCGATGCGGAAATTGACCATTATTGTTTCACCGTAAGCGCACGTTGAACACTCGAACGTCCGCCGTTCGTGGTCGACTTCAATCGCGGGTTCGATACAAGCAAGAAACATCGGCAAACCGCACTTCGGGCATCGCCATTGACCAATCGGACTCTTTGTAAAAAGATTAAGTCTATGAGCTTGCGGCATCACTCAACCCTCCCGCAGATGCACAACATTGCAGGCGGGAGCGCGACAGGTCTCTCAGCCACCGACGCCTGGCAGAGCCGCTGCCGGTGATCAAACTAGCGTGGGCTAAATATTGGCAAGAGTCCAAAAGAAACGTCGCTGCAACGCAGCGCAGAATCAAGTCTTTGATGCAAATAACACTCGGCCATTTTACGGCTAGGATTTAGGCTTTCCGCGTGCAGCTTCGCGTGCCAAACGCTCGGCGCGCAGCTTGGCGGTCAGGTTGGGAGTTGCCTCCTGCTTAGCGCGATACTCTTCGAGGGCCTTCGGACGCTCCTGCCGTTCGCGAAAAAGGCGCTCGGCCCGGTCTTTGTCTGCTGAGGACAAGCCATAGATGGTCCCGACTTATGCGGAGCGTCGAGTTATTTTGAGAGGGAAAGACCAAATGACGGAAGCTGACAAGCCGCCACAGGCAGCTACCGCGCAACCCGAGGAGATTACTGACGATTACCGCACCACATCATTGGGCTTATTCAATCTTGCCGAAGCTTTCTGGCGGGCCGCGCACACGCTAGCGGTCGCGAAGGTAGAAGGTGGTCATGCCGATAGCCCTGTGCGGACTTTGTACTATCACGCCATTGAACTTTATCTGAAAGCACTACTGAGACAGCACTACAGCGTTGATGATCTAAAGCACAAGTTTGGCCACAGGTTTTCCCGGCTCGCCACCGAGGCTGAAGCGCATGGTCTTACGTTCAATGATGAAGATAGAGACGTGCTTGCGTTAAGCGACAGCGATGTGATCATGCGAGCACGTTACATCCGCACAGGAGCCGGCACGTTCCACACGCTGGAGGGGCTGGAGCGTACCTGTAAGAGCCTCCGCGAGTCTGTCGGCGCACTGTTGCGGAAAGCGAAAGTGCCGGTGAGGGTTTGACGAAAATATAATGTATACCGCTAAGCGGGGCGGCGAGTTCGAGTCCGAAATACGGACGTTAATGACAGAGGGGCGATGCGAGGCGCGGGCGTCCTATTTTGGCAGGAATGTCCGCTAATGACCCAAAGCGGACATTGGCCCTTCCAGACCGCCCGGTTGAATTGGTACGATACTATTTCCTGAGCATCGAGGGCGATGATGCGGCGACGGGTTTTTCTCGGACTTTTGTTTGCTGCGGCCGCATCATGGCCTGTGGCCCTGTACGCGCAGCAAACAAAAATCGTTCGGATAGGTGCCCTCTATCTGGGAAATGCCGACGCGGAATCCTTCAAAGCAAACCTTCGGGAAGGACTACGTGAACTCGGTTATGTCGAGGGACAAAACATTGCTTTCGAGTTTCGCTCTGCTGAAGGAAAGGCCGATCAACTTCCCTTGCTCGCGGGCGAACTTGTCCGCCTCAAGGTCGATGTAATCGTGGCCCTCTACGTTCCGTGTGCGCTGGCTGCAAAGCAGGCAACAACGGATATTCCGATCGTCGCCATCGCAGCCGACCCAGTAGAAACCGGCATCGTTCCCAGTCTGGCGCGTCCGGGCGGAAATATCACCGGCGTGTCTCTGATGTCTGCTGCATCGAATGCAAAAAACATCGAATTGTTCCGCGATATGCTGCCGACGATCCGGCGCGTGGCGGTGTTGGTGAATGCCAAAGATCCAATATTTGCGAAGGCGATGATAGACGAAGCTTTGCGCGCCGGTACCTCGACGGACACGGAAATAGGGCCCGTCTTGACGATCAATGGCCCTGACGAGCTCGAAAGTGCTTTCGCGGCCATGGCCAAAGAGCAAGCGGGCGCGGTGATCGTTCAGGGCAGCCTCGTAGTCAAAGCGCTGACTGATATGGCGATCAAGTATCGGTTGCCGGCGGCATCCTCCACACGGGCGTTTTCAGACATCGGAGGGCTTATGTCATTCGGAGCTGATGGACCTGCTGCGGTTAGGCACGGCGCGAAATTTGTACAGAGGATTCTTCAGGGTAAGGGACCGAAAGACATACCTGTTGAGCAGCCCACCAAGTACGAGCTGGCCATCAACCTCAAGACTGCGAAGGCGCTGGGCCTGAACATCTCCGACAGATTTATGCAGCGCGTGGATGTAATCATCGAGTGAGCGGATGTCCGCTATTGGCCCAAAGCGGACATCCCTGGTTGCACCGCACATGTCCGCTTTCCGGGGTAAAGCGGACATGGCAAACACACTGTTGCAATAGTGTTGAGATTGAATTTAGTTGACTGCGGGCCCCGCAATATCGGAACAGGCCCGCTTCGGCGCACGCGGTTCTGGTCGAATCCGTTCGGGTCAAAGGAAAACCAACACAGCGGCACATCGCCTATCTTGGCTCGATGCACACAAAGCACGATGTCCACTATCGCGCATGGTGGTGGCACAACATAACCGCTAAGCTCGACCGCCTCGGCAACCGCATTTCCTCGGATGATCGACCGCGCATCGAGGCGGCGCTTGCTAAATACGTGAAGCCGGGGGTCACGGCGAAAGAGGTGAAAGCCTTTGACCTGAAACATCAGAAAAGAATCCGTGCTGAACACGGGGAATGTCGCTGGTGCTATATCAATTGGCCACCGGGTCAGGCTGGCGTTCCGCCTCGCCCGCAGTTCGATGATGAAAACCCGGAAGAAAGATGGGCCAACACCATCGCGGCAGTGACGGCAGCAGCACGTCGTTGAACCGGATTCACCCTCGGCGGCTGATGCAGGAGTCCGCACGTCGCGAGCTTGGCGACATCGTCGACATCGGCGTCGGTGAAACGTCCGCGCAGCCGCAGCATGGCGGCGACACGTTGCAGGTAGGTATCGCGCTTTGTTGGATCGATGGACGCGGCAAGGTCCATCACGATGGCAAGCTGGTTGTCGCTGAGCGCGAGCATCGGGCGCCGCTATAGGTCACTAGCGGACATAGAGGCCTGTCAAAGTAATGTCCGCTTTACCCCCAAAAGCGGACATGTGCAGTGCCCTTTCTTATGAATTTACCTCAAACACAGGGACTCCAGCTTTCGCCATAGTTTCAGATATGATCGGCCTATGTCCTATAGGCGCCGTCCGGCAACACTGATTTGGGCAGCGATTTTTGTGATCGCCGCGCAGTTCCTTGCCGCCTCGGCGTTCGCGCATTCGGGACATTCTCATGATCATTCAGCGGTTTCACACTTCTCCTCCGCCGGTTCGCTGCATGACGGCAACGTACCCAAGGAGGCGCAGCTGATACGCTCGGAAAAGACCGAGTCTGTAAGCGCACCTGAGGGTGCGGTATTGCCTGCTTCTCCTGGATCGGGCGGATGTATCGGCGGATGTTGCGGAAACGGCATTGCTTGCTGCGGTGCTGTGCTCGCTTCATGCTCAAATTCTCTTCCCGACTTCCGAACGCAAACAGAAATCGTCTTGCTCGCTTTCGAGCATGGTTCGGGAATAGACCCCGAACCACTGAGACGGCCTCCTAAAACCCTCGCCTGACGCCTGTTCGCGCGCGCCTGCGCGAGCTGCCGCCGGCAATTCCGCCCGCGGCTTCATGCGGATTGCGAGGATTCTGTCATGCGACTCTGGCATTCATTCGCGCTCATCATAGCGAGCGCACTCATCATGCTCAGCATGCTCAGCCGGCAAACGCTGGCTCACGAGGGCCAAGATCACGACGCAACTCCAAAGTCTGTCGAGATCCCAGCGTCGCCGCGCGGGGAAGCCTCCTCGGACGTGTTTGAACTCGTTGCGATAGCCAGATCGGGCGAGATCATCATTTATCTGGACCGATTTGCCACCAACGAGCCCGTGGTCGACGCGAATGTGGTTCTCGAAACTCCGCAGGGCAGTGCGGAAGCAAAGCCGGCGAGCGATGGCACCTATCGCTTTACAGCTCCATGGGCCGAACGCCCAGGGCGGTACGATCTAATCGCGACGGTGACCAAGGACAGCGATGCGGATGTACTGGCGTTTACGGTTGAGATTCTGCCGGCCAGTCAGTCCGCTGCCACATCATCCGGATTTTTCGGCTCAGCCTCGCTCGGAATCAAGGATCGGATTTCGTCCCGAGACTCCGCGGCATTTTTTGCAGTGGTCGCCGCTCTCATCCTTGGTGGGATCGCGGGTGTGCTTCTTGCCCGGTGGCAACGCGCGGCGCAGGTGATTGTCGCAGCCGTAGTCCTTCCGCTTTTTTCACTCGGCGCGTTCGCACATGAAGGCGAGGAACACAGCGCCTCTCAGAACACCCTACCGGCCGGCGCCGGAGGCATTGCCCAGATGCTCGCGGACGGCTCTATTTTCATCCCAAAGAGTACGCAGCGCATCCTTGCCATCCGTACGATTATTTCCGAGCCGTCGAGCTATCGCCGAACCGTGGAGCTTCCCGGCCGCATCATCCCTGACCCGAATGCGAGTGGATTTGTCCAGGCCGTCATCGGAGGACGACTCTCTCCTCCGGAAGGCGGATTTCCACGCCTCGGCAAACGCGTGAAGAAGGGTGACGTGCTCGCGTATGTGACGCCGCCTCTTCAGGCAATCGATGTTTCCGACATGCGTCAGCGGCAGGGCGAACTCGATCAGCAAATCTCGATCGTGGAACGTCGGGTTGCCCGCTACGAAACTCTTGCCCCGAGTGGAGCAATCGCAAAAACACAGTTGGATGACACGAGGCTCGAGCTGCAGGGTTTGAAAGACCGCAGGGCCGCACTGGACAAGGTTAGGAGCGAGCCCGAACCCCTCGTCGCGCCCGTCGATGGAATCGTCGCCGACGGTTCCCCCGTGGCCGGTCAAGTCGCCCAGACGAACGCAGTCGTTTTCCATATCATCGAGCCAAATCGCCTCTGGGTCGAAGCTCTGAGTTACGAGTCGTTGCCGCTGTTGCATGCGGCAACGGCACGCATCGGCGATAAGGAACTCAAATTAGTGTTTCGCGGCGCCGGATTTGCCGATCGAAATCAATCCATTCCGATCCACTTTGAAATCCAGGGTGACACGTCAGGAGTAAGAGTCGGCCAGTTCGTCACGGTATTCGCCGAGACCCCGGAAGAGCAACGAGGGCTTGCCGTGCAGCGGACCAGTATCGTTCGCACCGCATCTGGTCAGGACTCCGTCTACGAGCACGTTAGAGCAGAACGATTTGAGCAGCGAATCGTTCGGATCGAGCCGCTTGATGGCCAGCGCGTGCTGATTTCTCAGGGGTTATCCCCCGGCAAGCGCGTGGTCGTGCAAGGCGCCGAACTCATTGATCACATCCGGTGAGGCACGCGCCATGTTCCGATTTCTCGTAACGCAGTCACTCCGAAACCGGCTGTTCGTGCTCGCCGCGGCGGTAGCCCTCGTCGTCTACGGCCTGTTCACGATCTCAAGACTGCCGGTGGACGTCTTTCCCGACCTCAACAAGCCGACTGTCACGATCATGACGGAGGCGGAAGGGCTCGCGCCGCCCGAGGTTGAGCAGCTCGTCACGTTCCCGATCGAAACGCAGATGAACGGCGTGCCTGGGGTCACCCGCGTGCGTTCAGTCTCGGGTGTCGGTCTTTCGATCGTCTATGTGGAGTTCGATTGGGGGACGGACATCTACAGAAATCGACAACAGATCGGAGAGCGCCTTGCCCTGATTCGGGAACAGCTGCCTCCGAACACGACGCCGCAGATGGGGCCGATCAGCTCCATCATGGGGCAGATCCTGCTCGTCGCCGTAACAGGAACAGGAGCCACGCCAATGGAGGTCCGGGAGGCAGCGGACTTCACCATTAGACCGCGCCTCCTCACGATCCCGGGCGTAGCTCAAGTCATTCCGATGGGCGGCGAAGTCCGACAGTATCGGGTATCTCCGAATCCACCCGCCCTGCGTGCCTTGAATGTGACTTACGATCAGGTCGAAAAGGCTCTGGCGCAGTTTGGCACAAACGCCGGTGGCGGCTTCACCGATCAATATTCGCGCGAGTATTTGATCCGCAATATCGGGCGCACCACAAGCCTGGAAGACCTTCGTAACGTCGTGGTCGCGCGCGTGAACGGTGGCCCGATCTATCTCTGGCAGGTGGCGACCGTCGAGTTCGCGCCGAAGGTCAAGCGCGGCGACTCGGGTTACATGGGCTCGTCAGCTGTGATCGTCTCTATCGAAAAGCAGCCGAATGTCGATACCGTTCGCCTCACGCGGGAGATCGAGCAGGCGCTCAAGGAGATCACCGCAACGCTGCCCAAGGGCATCAAAGCAGACCAAATTCTGTTCCGCCAGGCAGCTTTTATCGAAACCTCGATCCGCAACGTCGAGCGGGTGCTGCTCGAAGCAGCATTGGTCGTAGCCGTGGTCTTGTTCGCCTTCCTTATGAACTGGCGCACCACGGCCATTTCGCTAACCGCCATTCCCCTTTCGATCCTTACGACTGCCGTCGTCTTTCACCTGTTTGGTCTATCGATCAACACGATGACCTTGGGTGGGCTCGCCATCGCAATGGGTGCACTCGTCGATGACGCGGTCGTCGATGTCGAAAACATCTTCAGGCGCCTGCGTGAGAACCGAGAGGCTGGAAACCCGCGGTCCATTACGGAGGTGATCATCTCGGCTTCTCAGGAGGTCAGGTCCGGCATCCTCTACGCGACGATGATCATCATCCTGGTGTTCGTCCCTCTATTCGCCTTGTCGGGCATTGAAGGGCGACTGTTTGCTCCTTTGGGCGAAGCGTACATTATCTCCATCCTCGCAAGCCTCCTGGTATCCATCACCCTGACGCCGGTGATGGCGTATTACATGCTGCCCGGACTGAAGCGTCTGCAACAGGGTGACAGCTCGCTCGTTCGCGTTCTGAAGCAATGGAATGCGGGTCTGTTGGCCCGGGCATTTCGACACCGAGGTTTGGTCTTTGTTTCAGTGGGGCTCGCTATCACAGTCGCAGCGGTCGGGGCAGCACTTCTACCGAGAGCTTTTTTGCCTCCCTTCAACGAGGGCACCTTCACGATCAACATGCTGTTCAACCCCGGGATTTCGCTCGCGGAGTCTCATCGGGTCGGGTTGATCGCCGAGCGTCTCATCCTTGAAGTGCCCGAGGTGAAAGCCGTCGGCCGACGGACCGGACGGGCGGAACTAGACGAACACGCCGAGGGGGTTCACTCATCAGAATTTGACGTCGACTTGAAGAGCGGCAGCCGTTCCAAGGCAGAGATTGTAGACGATCTGCGCAGTCGTCTTGCGGTTCTTCCCGTTTCGACGAACATCGGTCAGCCGATCTCGCATCGATTGGACCACATGCTGTCCGGCGTGCGCGCGCAAATCGCGCTGAAGATTTTCGGTGATGACTTGGACACGTTAAGGACGACGGCCGAGCGGCTCCGCCAACGCTTGGTGAACATCCCAGGGCTCGTCGATCTGCAGGTCGAGAAGCAGGTTCGGATTCCCCAGCTTGAAATCCGGGTCGATTACCGGCGCGCCGGCCTTTATGGCGTGCAGCCGGCCGCCGTCGTCGACCAGATCAGCCGTCTATCGAATGGCCGGGTGATTTCCCGTGTCGTGGATGGTTACCGGCGGTTCGACGTGACCATGCGCTTGCCGGATCGGCTTCGCACAACACAGAAGCTCGGTGACCTACTGATCGAGACTCCCGTGGGCTGGATACCCGCGCGGCAGATCGCCGACATTCGCGAAACCGAGGGTCCAAACCAGATCTTCCGCGAAAACGGACGACGGCGGGTCGTGGTCCTCGCGAACACAGATGGTCGTACTGACATCACAAAAGTTGTTGGCGCCATCCGTCAGGAGCTTGCCTCAACGAAATTGCCAGAAGGTTTTTTCACTCAGCTCGAGGGCACATTTCAGAGCCAAGAAGAAGCCACCCGCATGATCAGCGCGCTCGCCGTGCTGTCGCTGGGGATGATATTCGCGATCCTCTACAGCCGTTACCGTTCGGCGGCCCTGGCTTTCATTATCATGGGCAATGTGCCTCTGGCTCTGATCGGCGCCGTGGTCGCACTCTGGATAGCAGGGCAGCCATTGTCGGTCGCCTCGATGATCGGCTTCATCACTCTTGCAGGCATCGCAACTCGGAACGGCATCCTGAAGATCAGCCACTACATTAACCTGGCGCTGCACGAGGGAATGCCGTTCGGCCGAGAATTGATAGCTCGGGGCAGCCTCGACCGTTTGACGCCGGTATTAATGACAGCCTTGTCGGCGGGGTTTGCGCTTTTGCCGCTGCTCGTCGACCCGACGTCTGCAGGCAAGGAAATTCTCCATCCTGTCGCCGTCACGATCTTCGGCGGGCTGATTAGTGCGACCCTGCTTGACGCCATTTTGACCCCGCTTCTGTTCGAACGCTTCGGTGAGAAGCCGCTGCGCCGGCTTCTAGCTGCTCAAGATGAGGGCGCAACCAGTGCAGCGATGAAACCTCGTGAAGCCTTCTAAATGCATCGAAGGAGCATTATGAAACCCAGACAGATCGCAGCCGTGGCCTTGTTCATGACCACGACGTCAATCGCGCCGGCTCATGCGCCGAAAGTTGGCGCCAACGGCGGTGCACAAGCCGATGCCGGGAGCTTCCATGTCGAGATCCTTCCGCAAGGTACGACCCTGCAGGTCTTCCTTCGCGACCATTCGGACAAGGCTGTCCTCACTGATGGGTACAAAGGCACGGCGATATTCGTCATCGACGGCAAGCCACAACGAATTCCGCTCACGTCCGGAGGTGAAAACAAGCTGACCGGGAGCTCCACGGTATCGATTCCAAGCAATCCCAAGGGAGCCGTTCAGATCATAACGCCGTCTGGAAGCACAGTGCAGGCGAAGTTCAACTAAACAGGAGATCGATCAATGAAGTCGCGGTTACTTATCGGCCGCCAGCGATGCGGTTGTAAATCGGCACCATCACGATAGCGATTATCCACCCGAAGATGACACTCCATATCACACCCTCAATCAGGGCTCTAACGGAGCCGACAGGCGCTTTGGTGAACAGGGTGATCCAGCCGTGCGAGGCGCCTTCAAGCCCTGGCAGTATGGTTGCGACCAGCCAGCATAAGACGAACAGAACAACAAGCGCGGCAGAGGTGGCGACGCCAAAGGCACCGAGATGTATCGGCACTAATTGCGGACGTGGAGGATAAGCGGCCATGGCAACCTCCCATTGAAGGCGCCATCCTGTCTTTGCCGAATGAAGCGGTCTTTGCGCCAAATCAAATTCAACAAGCTCATCCGATGTCCGCTTTGGGTCATAAGCAGACATGTGCGGTGCAACCGTCAATGTCCGCTTTGCCCCCAATAGCGACCGTAGAAGCGGACATGAAATTTCCGAACTGGAAATTTTGTCGGTCAGTATTGCGTCCAGCATTCGGTTTTGGGGTGTAGCAGGGGGTGGGTGGCCCGCGTACCGTCAATGGCGCCAGAGTCCGTTTTTGTTGACATTCCTGTTACACTGCCGTTGCGAACGTGCACGAACATCGGCGCACGAACTACATTGTTGCGATCACGTTGCGACGTGCAGTCGATACATGTTCGAGCTTTTGAAAACAAAGCAAAAAATGATTTCTTGACAGGCGCATCCAGCCCTTGAGCCATCGTGTGCGCTGCCCGAGCCACCGGCGGCAATCCGCCGGCGCTTCTTCATACGTGGTGGATGCGATCGTCGCCGATCGGTAGCCGAAACGCGCGAGCCGCATGCCAAGGTCGGCATCCTCCGTTACGTTGTATGGATCCCAGCCGCCAACTTTGCGCAGTGCCTCGGTGCGAAAATGGTTCGAAGAACCGCCAAGCGGTAGCGGCAAGCCAAGCGCTGCAAGCTTAGGCAGCAATACATCAAAATGTCCGGCATATTCGGCGGTGAAATAGCGTGCGAGCCAGCCTGATTGCGTATCGGTGCAAAGCCGCGCTTGCACGCATGCGAGGTCGTTCCCTGCCGAGCGAAATGCCTTCAAGGCCACTCGCAGCTGATTACGTTCGGGCCGGTCCTCGGCGTCGTAAATCACGGTGTACGTGCCTCGGGCAAAAGGAAGCGCGACGTTCAGTGCCTTCGGCTTGGTATCTGGTTTGCAGGACGGGACGGGAATGACCGTGATGGGAATGCGATGCTTCCGGGCCGTGATCGTCGCACGGGTGTCGTCGTCGTCAGCCTCCGCCGCGATTATCACATCCAGCTTTTCAGCCGGATAATTCAGCCGCTCAATTGCCGTTAGCAGCTGATCGACGACCTTTGCCTCACCCCGGAGCGGCGCAATGATGGTGTAAATGGGTTCGTCTTCCTCTTCGGGCGTCGAACACAAGCGTTCGTCCAGAGAATGCGGGATCGGCCACCAGACGATCCAGATGCGAAACGCCGCCGGCAATGCCACAACAATCGCGAGCACAGTGACGCTTGGCGCGCCGACGCCTGGCGCGACGACGATGGTCACAACAGCCAACATTCCCACCAGCAAGGGGATCATCCTCACTGGCAGCTTCAGTGTCGCCGCGGAAAGTTTTGGCCAGGTGGTTTTAAGTTGTTCTGCGGCGCGCACGCTGGCTTCGACGAGCAGATGGTCGACGCCAACTTCGAGAGCGGCAGCTCGACGCCGGGCGATTGCGGCACCGGCGACCACGGCGCGAAGCTGCGCCGGCGCGAGCCCATC
>Ga0081455_10005191_pt1 | contig 14329 bp, 11 predicted proteins | sample TabmetS3T2R1_FD_70207 | JGI IMG/M metagenome (GOLD analysis project Ga0081455, IMG submission 70207) | Tabebuia heterophylla rhizosphere microbial communities from the University of Puerto Rico - S3T2R1 | ecosystem: Host-associated > Plants > Roots > Rhizosphere ... | reverse complement strand
GTCGCCATTTTTTGCAATCGTCCTCGGACTTTCGGTTTCCCTGAAGGATTCTTTAATTTTTTTCTTTTCATCCGCAGGATTTTTGGGATACGACACAATCCCGGAGGAAATTTATCTATCCGGTTAGTCATCGAATTCTGCTTGGTATCGCTCTTTTCGCTTGGGTCGTTCCGTCAGCAATAGGCGATCTTTTTCCAAACTCTGGACCTGTTGTGTCTGGAAACACCGCGCGTCTCCGCTTTGGGAAAGCGGCTGCGCCAAAAAAAGCGCCGCTTGCAGTGAAACGCGCGATCTGGGCCGGCAATCAGCTTCGTCACAAACGTTATCGTTACGGCGGCGGGCACAAATCGTTTGATGATCGCAGCTACGATTGTTCCGGCACAATTTCCTATGTGCTGGGCGCGGCGGGCTTGATCGGCTCGCCCATGAGCTCCACGGAGTTTCGCAGTTATGGCGATCGCGGGCCGGGGCAGTGGATTACCATTTACGCACGGGAAGGCCACACATTCGCTGTGATTGCCGGCTTGCGACTTGATACCACGCCGTACGACCGTTACACAGGAAAATGGGCGCCGCGATGGCAAACGATTTATCGTCCCCCGCGCGGGTTCGACGCAAGACATCCAGTCGGCCTCTAGTGAAATTAGACGGGGCCGCATTTGTGTTTCCGTTATGAACAAGATAGAGACGACGTTCGCGCGCCGGGTCGCTTTCATGAGGCTTGTCGCGCTGGGTTTGCTTTTCCCGGGGCTGTCTGCTCCCGCGGCAACCGGAAATGATCCGGTCGCGGACCTGGACGCGTTCATCATAAAAGCTTTGAAAGAGTACCACGTGCCTGGAGCAGCAATTGCAGTCGTGCGAAATGGCAAACCGGTTTTGCTCAAAGGATATGGGGTGCGCAATCTGACCAAGGCGGGCGCTGTAGACGAAAATACGATTTTTCAACTGGCGTCGGTGACCAAAACTTTGACGGGCACAGCTGCGGCGATCGTTGTCGATGACGGCAAGCTCGAGTGGGATAAGCCAATCTTTAATTACCTTCCCGAATTTGTCGGATACGACCCGTACATGACACGCTGGCTTACCGAACGCGATTTGCTCGCGCATCGTACAGGATGGCCTGCATTCGCTGGAGACCAGCTTGATAGTTTCGGGTATGACCGCGCGGAAATTTTGCGACGTCTGCGATTTTTTAAGCCGCGGTACAGCCTCCGCGAAGTGGCGCAGTATTCCAACCCTGGATTCTTCGTAGCCGGTGAAGTTGCTGCGCGCGCCTCAAAACAGTCATGGAACGACCTGGTCGAAAAGCGATTGTTCAAGCCTTTGGAAATGTCGCGGTCGGGAACAGTGATTCAAGCGTTACAGGACAGTAACGCCACTGCAGCGCACGCGCTGGTTGACGGGAAAATTGTGGTAGTCGAACCGTCAGAACTCGACACCACCGGCGCGGCCAGCTCTGGCGCATCGACTGGCGCAGACATGTCGAAATTGATGCTGATGCTTTTGAATAAAGGGACTTACAACGGCAAACGCATTTTAAAACCCGAAACGGTCGAAGAAATCTTCAAACGTAGCATGGTCAGCGAAATCGATTTCACCGATCTGCCGCCCATCAGCGATAAAACAGGTTTTTATTATGGCCTTGGCGTGGGCAGTTATGATTATGCCGGGCATCAGATCATCGAAAAAAGCGGGGCTCTCGCCGGTGTCCGAACGACCTTGGTTCTCGTTCCCGATAAAGGTGCCGGGATCGTTGTTCTCGCCAATCTCAATCTCACCGCATTTCCGGAAGCGGTGCGGGCATATTTTTTGAATCAAGTATTGGGCATTGATCCCGAAACGGACCAAAAACAGATCTTCGAGCGTAATCAGCAACTGAAGAAATTGATGGCGCCCCCACCGGCTCCAGCAAATCCGGGCAAATTCAGCGGCACACTGCAATCGCTCGTTGGAGTTTACGAAAACGACTATTTCGGTCGCTGTGAGATTTTGCAGGACGGCAACGCCCTGAAAGTTCAATGCGGCCCGGCGAAATACCCGGCGACGTTGAAACACTGGAATAACGGCGCGTTTCTGATGCAATTTCCCGGCGCGACCCAGGTGCCGGCTGTCACCACATTCATGATCGGCGAGGACGGCACGGCCGATAGCTTCGAAAGTGACGCTCTGGGAACTTTCACACGCGTGAAGGAAAAGAAATGAAAAGTTCCTGGCAATACACCAGCTTCGATCGTGCGAAGCCCTGAGAACTTTGGGTTCACTTCTTCAGAGTGGCGCCGGCTGCGCGCTCTGAAAACGCCGGCTGGCATTCAGAAATTTCTCGATCAGTTGCCTTACAACTTGAGCTATACGGCGCTATCACCAAAAAAAGTCCTCCATGATCAAACCGCATCATGCCTCGAGGGAGGAATTTTTGCCGCGGCCGCGTTGCGAATCATCGGCTTCCCAGCCTTGATCTTCGATTTGGAAGCAGAACAGGACACCGATCATGTCGTCGCGATTTTCAAGGTGCGCAATCATTGGGGCGCAGTAGCGAAATCGAACTTTACCGGCTGCCGTTATCGCGAGCCTGTTTATCGCAGCCTCCGAGAGCTGGCGATGAGCTATTTCAATATTTATTTTAACCTGCGCGGTGAACGCACGCTGCGACGCTATTCGCGTCCGGTAAATCTGGCGCGGTTCGATTCCCTGAATTGGATGACCACGGAAAAACCGATTTGGTTTATCGCCGAATATCTCTGTGAAATCCCGCATATTTCACTGTTAACTCCGGCAATGAAAAAGGAGCTCACCCGCGTTGATCGACGCACGTTCCGCAGTGAAATGGTCGGTCACAGAAAAAGATGATTCCCGCCGGGGAGCGCACGCGCCTTGCTGCTCGCGGTCGCAACTGCAATGTTCCCGATTCCCGCCGTGATCCTCCTCTACCAACGTGAGCCATTTAATCAATGAAGCCGACACTTTCAGATGAAGTGGAGGCGAGCCAGTTTGCCACGACACCCTGACGTGGCTTATTTCTATCTCGTTAGACCTAGCGCAGGGCCACACACTTCAGGAGAGTTCATGTTCGACCATGTCAAATTCGGAGTCAGCGATTATGCAGCGAGTAAAGCGTTCTTCCTCAAGGCGCTCGAACCGCTCGGCGTAGCTGTTGTCTCGGAGGGGCCGCCGACGTACGGCGTCGAGCTTAGCGCAAAGGGTAAGGCTTCATTGTGCCTGTACCAAACCGAAGAGAAGCCGGCGCCTCTTCACTTGGCGTTCACGGCCGAGAATCGCCAGCAAGTCGAAGCTTTCTATCGCGCGGCTATGGAGGCGGGTGGCAAAGACAATGGTGCGCCTGGTCTGTGCCCGGACTATCACCCGAACTACTATGCAGCTTTCGTCATTGGTCCGGACGGGCACAACATCGAAGCGGTTTGCCACCAACCCGAGGCGTAACCCTTCCACGAAGAGATGCTCTGTTCGTTGTGTCCTGCTCATGGCACACCGGAGGTTCTAACCAGGCGAACGCAGCCAACCGCCCGCCCTCGATTTCATATGACACTTAGTTCTTCGCGGAAGTTTTACTAGAGATCACCGCGAAAAAAGCACTCGACTTTTCGTAGCTCATCGGACAAAAGATCTCCAGCTTCCAAAATGAAAAACAACTATCTTCACACAGGAAATGCGACGAAGAAATCATTGACGCGAGCGTGGCCCGTCTTTCGCGCCTTCGGCGTAGTCGCGGCAGTCATTCTGACCGGTCTCGCTTTGCGTGTCGCTTTGGCGGCTGGCCCCGAGCAGCGGAGTGTCCGAAGCAGCAAATCGCAGATTGTTGCGGAGAATCCTGACGCTTCAAACAATCACGCTATCGCGATGAGTGGCAGCGGGTTTGGCACTACAACCGCCTCTGTCCATTCCCAGGCAAGAAGCGGTAAGAATCCAATAGCCGAGAAGTACAACACGCTCGTAATGCGGGTTTACTTCCGCGATCGCGCCGAGCGCGACCTGCTGGCCCAGGAACTCAGTGCCGAAGAAGTGCCCACAACAGGAGGCTATCTCACCGTAATCCGCGATCGCGACCTCTATTATGCCCTGACGGCGCGCGGCCTCCGTGTAGAGATAGACGAGAACAGCAGCCGCAACCTCAGCGACCCTCAAATCCTGCGCGAAACTTTCTACGGCGGCTACAAGTCGGTGGAAGAAATATACGCCTTCCTCGACCAGAAGGCGGCCCAGTTCCCCGATCTGGTCGAGAAGATCGACATCGGCGACTCCTGGTGCAAGGCCAACCCAGGCGCATGCGTCCTACCCAGTCCCTGGAACGGCTACGACTTGTTTGTGCTACACATCACCAATCGCAACATACCAGGTCCCAAACCGGTCTTCTGGGCGGACGGCGATATACACGCCCGCGAGATCGCTACGCCAGAAGTCGTCATGCGCATGATTGACTACCTGCTCAATAACTACGATACCGATCCCGACGTTCACTGGCTCGTGGACTATCACGACATTTGGCTTATGCCCGAAGTCAACCCCGACGGCCATCACATCGTCGAAGCGGGAGGCGACGGCAACAGCCCGTACATGTACCGCAAGAACGGCAACAACGTGGGCGGCGGCGCGTGCTCCTGGCCTCCCACAGCATTTGACCACTTCGGGGTAGATAACAACCGTAACTTCCCCTTCATGTGGGGCTGCTGCGGCGGCTCGAGCGATTTTGTGTGCGACCAGACATATCGAGGGGTGTCCGCAGGATCGGAGCCGGAAGACATGGCTATCGTCAACAAGATTCGTACCCTCGTGCCCGACCAGCGCGGCCCCGGCGACACCGACCCGGCGCCGATCACTGCCACAGGCGTTTACCAGAACATCCACACAGTTGTGCCAGTCAACCTCTTCCCATGGGGCTGGACTACCACGCGGATGCCTAACTTTGCTGAGACGAATAACATCGCCGCGCATATGGCCGCGCCGAACGCAGGCGGTAACGGTTACCCATATGGCTCGATCATCGAACAATTGTATCCGGTAGATGGAGGCTCGATTGACTGGGCGTACGGTGAGCTGGGCATGGCGGCCTTCTCCACCGAATTGAGCGGCCAGGACTTCCTCCCGCCTTATTCGTGCATCGATAATCCAGGTTGCGGCACGTCGCAGGGTATCTGGCCTGAGAATCGGGGGATGCTTCTTTACCTGGCGAAAATAGCGCGCACGCCTTATCTGACTTCGCACGGACCAGATGCCAACACCGTTGTCACCAATCCGCCATCAGTGCCGCAAGGCGTGCCATCACAGCTAACCGCTAGCATTACCTTCGCCTGGTCAAACAACGCATTCAGCCAGAACGTGGGCGCAGCGGAATATTACATTGACACGCCTCCCTGGGCCGGGGGCACGGCCATCCCAATGGACGGCTCGTTCAATTCGCCCACCGTGGCCGTCGATGCCACCATAAACACTGCCAGCCTGACAGTAGGCCGCCACATTATCTTCGTGCAGGGACGTGGCGTGAGCGACTTCGAGGGCTTCCAGACCTGGGGGCCGATTAGTGCGGCGTTCCTGGATGTGACTGGAGGTTCAACACCAACACCAACACCAACACCAACGGCTACTGCCACGGCCACGGCGACGACAACACCGACCGTCACACCGAGACCAACGCCATCGCCGAGACCCATCCCGTCCCCAAGAGGTCGTCCGACTCCTCTGCCGCGGCCTTAGCCGAGTTCGCCGCGAAGACCCTGATACGCTACAGAGGCAACAGGCAGGGCGACGAAGGTTTCCCAAGAGGCATCAACGTCTTTCGCCATCGTGGGATGGTGTTCATTGCGACTTCATATGACAGATAGCTTTTAGAGAAATCTGCAGGGCCTGGCTCGCACCCCGGAATCGCGGTTGACCTACTGCAACGTTTTCCGGCAAACTGCCTCTATGGAGACAGCTCGCTTCAGGAGCACGTGATGCGATCCCTTCGGTATTCCATCAACGTCACATTGGACGGGTGCTGCGATCATCGTGCAATTCCTACGGACGAAGACTTGCATCGTTACTGGGCCGACAACCTCGCCCAGGCCGATGCCCTCCTCTTTGGCCGGGTGACGTACGAAATGATGGAGGCAGCGTGGCGGCCGCCGGCGCAAACGGGAGTGAAGCCTGATTGGATGACACCCTGGATGGAACCCTTCGCCCGGACGATCGACGCGGCAAAGAAGTACGTTGTGTCGAGCACCCTGGGTCGAGTCGATTGGAACGCGGAGCTTGTGCGCGGGGATCTAGGGAAGGCCGTTCAGCAGCTCAAACGGGAGCCCGGTAAGGGACTGTTCGTGGCAGGCGTCAAACTCCCGATGGCGTTGACGGAGCTGGGATTAATCGATGAGTACGAGTTTGTGGTGCAACCCAGGCTAGCGGGCCATGGGCCGACGTTGTTCGCGGGACTATCGAAGTATGTCGACTTGAAGCCCCTGAGTCGGCTGGAGTTCGGCTCGGGGGCGGTGGCCATGCGGTATGAGCCGAGAAGGTAACCATCGGACTTGTTAGCCGAAGTCGGGCCTAACCAATCGATGAAGACAACTTCGAACGATTTCGCGAGCAGGCAGGCCACATTTAGGAATACGTTCAGAGTGATTGTCACGACATCCTCGGGTTCATCTCGGTTCCCGGCTTCCCTACTGCGATTCGCGTCTTCGCGCTCACGCACTCCCCCTGGGCTCCATTCACTTTCCCATTAGACAAGGTCGCTCGCACGAGATGAGTATTCACGAATTTCGGAAGATAGCGCTTGAGATTCCGATGGCTGTCGAGCGGTCACACATGCATCACCCTGACTTCCGCGTTCATGGCAGGATTTTCGCATCCCTGGGTGTGCCGGGTGAAAACTGGGGCATGATAAAACTCACGCCGGCACAGCAGCGCACATTCATCGAGAAGGCGCCCGAAATTTTTAAACCCGCAAGCGGCGCCTGGGGCCGGCAAGGTTATACAAGTGCTTATCTTCCTAAGGCGAAAGCGACCGTGGTCCGCGCCGCGCTAGATACAGCCGCAAAGAATGTCATCAACAAGAAACGGACGCGGGCGGCCAATGCCTAAAGATTCGGACGAGAAGGCGGAGTCCGGGCGTTTGATGCGGCAGCCAGAGACAGCCCGCCGCTGCAAAGTTGCTACAAGGAGTTTTGAAAAAATGCGTTCTCGAAAGTTGGCTGAAACGGACGAGGGTCGGTTTCGCCAATCCGAAATTGCGGAGTAACTTCGAGTTGAGTGGCACAATGGACGTCCACGTCAATCCTGCCGCACTTTGCCAGAGACCTGTGCACAGCTTCCAATGCAAGCTGGGGGGTGTTGCAATCACGGCTCAAATGGCCAAGCACAACGCGCTCGATTTTTCCAGGCAACAATTCCTCAACGACACCTGCCGCAGCCGTGTTGGATAGGTGACCGTGCCGCGATTGGATCCGCTGTTTTACCGGCCACGGCCGATGCCTGTCGTTCTGCAAGAGTTTTTCATCGTGATTAGTCTCGATCACCAGCGTTTGCACCTGCCGCAACCGCTCCACAATCATCTTGGTCGCGTAGCCAAGATCGGTGATAAACCCGAGGGCTCCTGAACCGGCATAAAAAGCAAACCCCACCGGATCGACCGCATCATGCGGCACGGGGAAGGTTTCCACGGTGATGTCGAAGATCGAAAACTCCGCGCCGGTGGCGAAGATTCGCCAGTTACGGTGTCGCTCAAACGAGCTGTCGCAACGCGCGGCTTCTGCCGTCAGCGCGTTGCAATAAATCGGCACATCAAATTTCCGGCAAAGCACTTCAAGACCGCAGATGTGATCGCCGTGTTCGTGCGTGAGCAGGATGCCATCGATCTGCTCGGGCATCACACCGCATCGCTCCAGACGCAACACCAACTGCCGCGCGCTTAGCCCGCCATCGACAAGAAGTTTGCAATGATCTGTTGCGACCAGCGCGCTGTTTCCCGCGCTCCCGCTGCCGAGCATGGTCAAGCTGAACACGGGATTTAAATTAGCCGCGTTGCTTCAGCTTGCGCAAATGGAAACGAATAAATTTATTGCGATGGCGAACACTCGCCCCCGTCGTACGGTGGCTGTACCCAGGATGCCCTGTTCAGCATCGGTGAGGTACCCACCGAGACCGGCACAGGCACCTTTACCGCTTGGTTTGCCCCGGCCCCGCCGTACACCTGCACTTTTATCTTTCCGCAGGTCACGTTGGCTGGGAACGATGGATCCTGAATGTTAGGGTCAGGAGGACGGCGACGGTCCAGCACCACTACCTGCGGCTGGGGCTGGTCGAGCCCGGCAAGGCTGAGGCCATAGAACCCCGACGACCCGCCGTCACACTTTCCGATATCTCCGTCGTTCGCATTCCCGAACGGATGGTAACATCGGAGGTAGTAGTGGGTGATCTTGTTTTGCAGCATCACAAACGTGTTACCCGCAACCGAGGGCAAGGTAAATAACTCGATTCTGTCGGGAGTCGTCGGGTGGTTCACGGCGTCGAAATAGTATTCGACCCTGACATGGGTATTTCCCCTGATGGTAGGATCCTGTTCCCAACCCGCATGAATCGCCGGATCAGTGTAAATGGCTAGCTGTGTGAACGGCTTGCTGCCCGTAAGGTTGCCTTTGAAAGTGCCGGTCCATTCCGCGTACGCCTTGTTACTGTTCTGACAGAATGGCCCTCCGGGTAAATCGACATCCGCGCAATTCCCGGTGGATACGGGAACGATGCTAAGCGAAGGCATGATCCTGCTGAGATCCGTCGACAGTCTTGGGTATGGGGTGGATCCAGCGGGTGGCAACCAGGTGCCCGGCGTGCTGGTAAGTTGTCCAGTGAGCGGCAGCGGACCACTGGTGGTCGGTCCCAGATAACGCCGACTCACCGGGGGGGTAATCTGGCTAGGTTTGAATGTATTGGTGCGACCTGCCGACGTCTTGCTTACGATGCTCTGCGCCGGCACGTTGAAACTAGAGACAATCGAGTTCGTTACCCGGTTTTTGAAAGTGGCCGTGACAGTTTGATTGGTTGGATTGTACGCTACATAGGAACCGTTCGCGCTGGCATCCTTAAATGCTCCATATGCGGGAATGTCGGCAACGATCGATGTGTCTACTTGTCCAAGCAGCGTGTTGGTGTATGCCCAATACTTGGCCATGGTGTTGGTTCCGTAGAACTGGAATGGGTGTTCCCGCGCGATGCGTGTCAATGCCGGCAGTAGCCCTGTCCCGTTAATACCCTGGCCGCTCGCCGGCATCCGCGCCTGCCAGGCCGCCATGAAGTTTTCGTTGCTGCTCTGGAAATTAGGATTTCCCTGCGCGCCGGTATCGAGCAGGTATTGCTTCCACGTCGCTTGAAGCCACGCCTGGTTTCTGCCGAAATAAAGCGTACTGGCGCTCATTGGGATTTGGTGGATGAAGTAGGCCGTGTCGACGCCGCCGAAGAAAGTCTCTCGCTTCACAAACCGCTGTTGCAAGATGCCGCCCAGGGTCGTATGCCACACACCATTATCCGGCCCTCGAAAAGTAACGAACTGTTCCGGCCAGTTGCCGTTGTACCGGAATTCATTCGGGTCAACCGGGGGCCGCGGTACGACATTCGTCAGCGTGGCATCCTGATTAAACCAATACTGTTCCGAAGCAATTATCTCCTGCTCGTACATGTACATGCCCATGTCGCGCCACTCATTGTTGCCCAATAGAAGCCCCAGCTCGAGAAGACCAGCGGCGAAGTTGATGGCTTCGCTGGTGGACTCCTGATCCGCGCCGCCTTGGCTGGTGCCATTTGCCCAGTTGTGTCCATAGAACGGGCTAAAGTTGCGTAGGAATGGGTAATTCGTGTCATTACGATTATAGTTGGCTACATCCTTGCGCAGCTCCTCAAACAGCGGCAGATAGTTGTCGAGCCATGGCCGGTCGTAACGACCGATTGCGGCAGCAGCGCGCAGAAAATAGCCATAGTGAAAATTCTTATCATTCAGGTTCTGAATGTCATGGTAGCCGGCAGGAAAACCGTAAGTGGTCTTAAACGTCGGGTTATACTGCATAAATTGCGCCGTATAAACGTCCCCCCATTGCCCGACCAACTCCTTAAGCGCCTGTAGAATGAAGTCGCGCATCTCTGCGGCAACCTGAGTTTTCGGTTTGCAAAGGCAAGCGTTCAGGTTGTTCGTCGAAGTATCGGTGCCCGTTAACTTGGTTGAGCGCGACAATTGATCGGCGATGGTCAGCGACTCGATCAAGGTGGCCAGGCCCTGCTGATACGTGCTAAACTGTTGACCATCATAGGTACCAATGTTGCGGACAAACGAATCGATATGGTTTCCACCGGTCTGAAACTCTTCGTTATAAAACCAGTTCCGCATCGTTTCGTAGATGTCGTCCAGAGCCAGTTGCGCCGGGGGAAGCGGATTTCTTAAATCAGATTCCACCGCTACACCGGGGAAAAAGGGCAGGAAACCTTTCGCATCGATCAGCTCTACAAATGAGCTGCCTTTGTAGAGTCTCAGCGGACCCATAATGCTGTTCCAAGTGTATCGCCCATCTATCTGTGCTCTTTGTCCGGGGTGCAACGACTTGGAATGATGGGGAAAAAGCAACTGGAGGACCGACGCCGAGCCGCAGCTCTGGAAAAACGGCTGGGTGTCCAGCCGGAGCTGCAAAGCCACCTGCTGATTGGTCTGAGAATAGCCCAACGTCACGACGTCACCGTTGATATTGACGGAAGTCTGAGAATCGGTGATCGGGGGGTAATCAATCCGCGAGCCAGCGACCTTCCAGCACGCGGAGGATTTCAAGTCATTGGCGGCTCGCTGAAGGGATGTATTATCGAATCGGATGTTGTGCGGCATCGCTAGCACGACAACCTTTGTCGCGGTAGTGTTCCTGAACATCGATTGCTTGCCGCTATTCGCATTGGTCCGCGTCCAGACTCCCTGGTCGGCGATAATGAGGTACGCTGCCCTGGATGTAGTGGTGGGAATATTGTTGTCCGGGTTGAACGGCGAGTTCACCGTTACTCCGAGAATTGTACCTTCATTCTGCCACACATCGGGTGCATCGCCGCCAGCCGATGATCCACCGGTCCATACCAGAAAATTCGCCTGTCCCAGGGTTCGCTCGAACCACATAAACGGCGACCCATTCGCCATTGTGATCTCCATTTCGTTGGTGCCATCCTTGTAGGCGAGCACCGTCCCCCAGTCCGAATACTTCCGCACCCGGACCTTGGTCCACGGCGCGCTCGTTGGCGCGGTGGTACCGAGTGGGTGAACGTTTTCCAAGCCCACGGTCACCACTGCTTGGACCTGCGGAGCGAGATCAGCACGATCAATGATGTTATGTGAAGCATCGAACCGCTGAGGGCTTGGGGTAGGTGTTGGGCTGCCCGACGGCGTCGGTGTTGGGGTTGATATAATACCGTCCGTCTTGACCGCGATGGCATTCTGGTTCCAGAGACGCAAACCGTGGAGATGCGGAAGAGGGGGTTCGTCCGACCCATTAGCACCGGTGAAATCGACGAACTGGTAGTAGAAAGGCTCGCTGATGAATCCCGCGGAGCGGATGATACCGACAGGGTAACCGGACGCCCAGCCAAAATCAGGGTTACCGGCGACGTACCACTGGAGCCCGACGCCCGACCACCAATCGCTGGATTGCACCGGCTGGGCCGTCGGATCGTAAGCGACGAAGAACGGTTGGTCTGGCGGCGCATGTTTGTTGTTACGGCAGTTTTGAGGATTGGGGCAGTCTGCTGCGTCGCCCATCCCGGGTAACACGTAAAAGAGCGAGTTAAATTCTGGCCCACTGCCTTGTGTCCCGGGTCGCGGGTTGATCGCGTCACTGCCTTTAAGATAACTGACTGGTCCGTTCGAAATGATATCTGCGCCTTGCGCGATGGAACCAGCGGCCAGAAGAAGAGCAGATACAAATGTTGTTGCGAACGTGAGGGTGAGGCGTTTTTTCATGTTGTTTGCCCGGATGGATTTCGGAATCGAGCCGCCGCTTTTACTTAAAGCGCGAAAATCCGTCAAATAGTATTTTGGAAATTTTGTAAAAGAAAAAAAAATCACCACTAACGGTGTGTTCATACGGTTCTTCCCTTGTCTTTCCCCGCTAATTGCTTCTGTTAACTGCGGGTCCGGATAAGACGAAGAACCGAGCGGGGGAGGAGTTCTCCGCGTGATTCAGATCCGGTTTGATGATGGTGATTCAGGCCCTATGAGTCTATTGGACCTTAGTCGTACGAATCTCTTGAACCTTGATTCGCGACGCCCGATTTTACTGTGTTGCTCGACACGGGTCGGGCCGGGAACTACATTCCGCTGCTTTGACAACGCGCATCTTTATCTCCATCGCCGCAGCCGCAGGCACGTTTTTGGGAGGAATTGTCTATGCCGCGACGGGCGTCCCCGCTGCAAATGCCGCGAATTTGGATTCCAAGCAATGGGCATTGTTGGCAATCCAGGACGGCGGCCGGCGCAAACCAATCGACACGTTTGCAAAAGAAACGCTAATCCGAATTACCGGAAGATCGACATATACAGACAAAATGGGCCGAACATGGCGGCCGAACGATTTCGTCTTATCGGCTTTGCTCGAGACACACGATTGGAAGAACGAGCCAATGGTACTAATCTCTACCGGCCAGTTAGTCGAGCAACTCGGGCTCGATAAGACCCAGCGGCGTTTCTCATTTGCGCAGCTAACTGAATCAACGGAATTGCAGCGCCTTGGGACTGAAGCGCAGGCGCTCAAGCGCGCGGAGAAACCGTTGACCCGAGCTCAGCAGGAAGCACTCAGTGTGAACGACCGGCTTTCGCTTCTTGCCCGGGTGATGGACGGGAGAGCCCTGCTGATCGTGCCTGCGCCGGCCAACGAAACAGATCCGTGGCTCGCGCCCACCTTAGACGGATCCAAGTATTATTCCGAGACGCAACTCGAACCAGTCCAGACCCAGCTACAAACGGTCGTTAACTCCTATGTCCAGAGTGACGGATTTAATCTTAATCGGGCCGCAAATCAGCTTCGCGAAAACCTGCGCGCTTTGAGTCCGTCAATTTATCCCGGAGATCAACAATTACGGCTCGAATACTTCTATAATCATTTCGAAGCATTTTATCGAGCGATCTGGTGTTACGGAATTGCGCTGGTCATTTTGATCACTGCACACTTTCGAAAGCGGGGACGCGTCCTGCAAAATATTGGTGTCGCCGTGGCGATGCTTGGTCTCGCGTTTCAAGCGGCTGGGATCGTGATGCGTTGCATGATTGCGGGCCGGCCGCCGGTGACGAACATGTATGAATCGATCATCTGGGTTTCATTCGCAGTTTCATTCTTCGGGATGATCTTTTTCATTCGTTATCGGGCACCCGTCTATTTGTTGGCGGCGTTACCGGTCACGCTGACTGCGCTATTGCTTGTGCATCAAATGCCAATCGCAATGCCTTCGAGCATCGATCCATTGGTCCCTGTACTGCGCGATAATTTCTGGCTCACCATTCATGTGTTAACGATTACCCTCAGCTATGCCGCTTTCGCGCTGGCGATGGGTTTCGGACACATCTTACTGTGGCGATATGCGCGGAATCCGGCAGCCGCGCGCGCAGACGCGCCGATGCATTTCTGGCTTTATCGTGTGCTGCAACTCGGCGTCCTGTTGCTGGCAGCGGGAACAATTCTGGGTGGCGTCTGGGCAAATTATTCCTGGGGCAGGTTCTGGGGCTGGGACCCCAAGGAGACATGGGCGCTCATCGCGTTACTCTGCTACATCCTGGCGTTGCATGGGCGGCTGGCGGGTTGGTGGACACAATTTGGCCTCGCGGTTGCCAGTGTCGTTTGTTTTCTCGCTGTGTTAATGGCGTGGTACGGTGTGAACTTTGTGCTGGGCAAGGGTTTGCATAGTTATGGTTTTGGGATCGGCGGCGAGACTTACGTTGCAATCTTTGTTGCGCTTGATCTTTTGTTCGTAGCGTTCGCCATCTGGCGATACCGCAGCAGCGCAAGCACCGCCGTTGCACCACGCGAAATCGAAGCCGAGCGCGCCGCAGTGTAGTTGTATCCGGGACCGTTGGTCCCCCCGATCGACAGAATAATCACTTAGAACGCAGAAAGGAAAAGAAAGCCGTGCCTGTCACCCGCCGCGATTTTCTCATCCGCAGTTCATTGTCCCTGGCGGCTGGAGCATTTTCGCCACTTGTTGCGCGGGCTGAAAAGATGAAGCCGAGTGCGCCTGCCGACTTCAAAGATTGGGAATCGGTGCGCCAGCAGTTTCAACTGGCTCCCGACTACGTGCATCTCGCCTTGTTCTTTCTGGCTTCTCATCCCCAGCCAGT
>Ga0081455_10002887_pt1 | contig 14331 bp, 13 predicted proteins | sample TabmetS3T2R1_FD_70207 | JGI IMG/M metagenome (GOLD analysis project Ga0081455, IMG submission 70207) | Tabebuia heterophylla rhizosphere microbial communities from the University of Puerto Rico - S3T2R1 | ecosystem: Host-associated > Plants > Roots > Rhizosphere ... | reverse complement strand
CAGGCACTGCTCGGCGAGCGCGATCATGCCGTCGAGCGTGCCGGTGACCCGCGCGTTCCACATCGCCTGGATGCGGATGTCCTCGTGATTGCCGGCGTAGTTCATCTCGTAGAGCTCGTGGCGACCGCCGAACTCGCTGCCGATCGCATCCCACAACAGCTTCATCACCTTGATGCGCTCCTTGTAGCCGATGCCGTACGAACCGCGCACGTATTTTGCGAGATACTTGTCGATGGCGGGGTTCTTGAAGTCCTTGGCCGAGGACGGAAGGTAGATCAGCGCAGAGGCGATGATCTTCTCCACGATCTCCTTGACGCGGCCATAGGCGTCGCCCGCGAACACCCGATAGCTCGAGCCCGACTGCACGTTAGGCAGCACAGCACCGTCGACCCAGGGCGTCGGATTCGCCGCCATCGCCTCGGTCAGCGCCCAGAACAGATTGCGCCAGGCGATCACCTCGCCCAGCATCGCCTGGTTGCCGCGGAATTCGTCGGCGCCGGTCGTGCGCAGCGCCTTGGCGATGATGCCGACCAGGAAGTCGAGCTTGACAGCGAGCCGCGTGCAGCCCTGGAACTGATAGCCGGCGAGGAAGCCCGATTGGGGGAAGAAGGTCTTGAGCTTCTCGAGATCGCGGTGCAGCAGCACGTCCTCCCACGGCACGAACGCGTTGTCGAACACGAAGATGGCGTCGTTCTCGTCGAAGCGCGAGGACAGCGGATAGTCGAACGGCGAGCCCATGACGCTCGCCATCATCTCGTAGGAGGTGCGGCAGAGGAGCTTCACCCCCGGCGCGTTCATCGGCGCGATGAACATGACGGCGAGATCGGTGTCGTGGCTCGGCACCACCGCCGCGTTCTGGCCGAGGAAGTTGTAATGGGTGAGCGCGGACGCGGTCGCCACCACCTTCGCGCCCGACACGTAGATGCCGGCGTCGGTCTCCTTCTGGATGGTGATGAACACGTCCTTGACCTGGTCGGCCGCCTTGGCGCGGTCGACCGGGGGATTGACGATGGCATGGTTCATGAACAGCACGCATTCCTGCGCGCGCCGGTACCACGCTTTCGCGTTGGGGGAGAACTTTCCGTAGAAGGCGTGATTGGCTCCCAGCGTGTTCATCAGCGAGGCCTTGTAGTCGGGCGAGCGCCCCATCCAGCCGTAGGACATGCGCGCCCAGGTGGCGATGGCGTCGCGCTGTGCGATCAGCTCCTCGCGGCTGCGCGCGGCGCGGAAGAATTTGTGCGTGTAGCCGCCCGAGCCGGTGTCGGTCGGCGAGGTGAGCAGGTCCTTGGTCTTGGCATCGTGCAGCGCGTCATAGAGGCGCGCGATCGAGCGCGCGGCGTTGCGGAAGGCGGGGTGCGTGGTCACGTCGTCGACGCGCTCGCCGTAGACGTAGACTTCGCGCCCGTCGCGCAGGCTGGCGAGGTATTCCGCGCCGGTGAACGGCCGGCCGCGCGCGCCGATGGCGTCCTCGGACTTGGTGCGGCTCATGGGGGCGGCTCCTTCCGCACGCGGCACCGCGGCAGCAAGGCACTCGCGGACGCGGGTGTCAATGCGCGCGAGATTCCCGCCGCTATCGCCGCGAAGACGACGGCGAAGCCGGAGGTGCGAATCAGCAGCTCGAGGTCCATCGCGGCGGCAAAATTAATGAGGAGGCCGCATCCGCGCGGCCTCCTCAGTATCGCCTGAGTGGAGTTGAAAACCTAGCCGACCGGCCCGGCCAAAAGCCGCAGACGATGCATCAATTCAGCCCGCCGAACGCCCAGATCAACAGCAGAATCGGGATGGGCACGCCCAATAGCCAAAGCAACATGTAGCGACCCATTACCGTCTCCGTTCGCTATCGGCCGGACAACGCCGAAGCGAAACTTTGGTTCCCGGCCGGCTCCGGCTGCCGCGGCGGTTGGTCCCACCGGCGGCCGCCCCGCGACGCTCGCCGGCGTTGCTGGCCCTGCCGCCCCCTGATAGAGCTTCATCGCCGGATCGTGGGGGACGCCTCGACAAGGCGCGCGGGCATGGAAGTCTTCATCCAGCAGCTCATCAACGGCATCACGCTCGGCTCGATCTACGGCCTGATCGCCATCGGCTACACCATGGTGTTCGGCATCATCGGCATGGTGAATTTCGCCCATGGCGACGTGTTCATGGTGTCGGCGTTCATCGCCCTCATCACCTTTCTCATTCTCACCACCTGGCTCGGCATCGGCTCGGTGGCACTCGCGCTGCTGATCATGCTCGTCGTCGCCATGCTGCTGACCTCGCTGGTCAACTGGGCGATCGAGCGCGTCGCCTACCGGCCGCTGCGCGGCTCGCACCGGCTGGCGCCGCTCATCTCGGCGATCGGCATGTCGATCTTTCTCGCCAACTTCGTGCAGGTCGCGCAAGGACCGCGCAACAAGTCGATCCCGCCGTTCTTCAACGAGGTGATCGTGCTGATGTCGGGCGAGGGCTACGACGTCGCCATCTCCTACAAGCAGATCGTGGTCTGGGTGGTGACCGTGGCGTTGCTCGCGGTGTTCTGGTTCGTCGTGACCAAGACCGCGCTCGGGCGCGCGCAACGCGCCTGCGAGCAGGATCAGAAGATGGCCGCGCTGCTCGGCATCGACGTCGACCGCACCGTGTCGATCACCTTCGTGATCGCCGCCGCGCTCGCCGCGGTCGCCGGCACCATGTATCTCATGTATTACGGCGTGGTGAGCTTCGCCGACGGCTTCGTGCCCGGGGTAAAGGCGTTCACCGCCGCGGTGCTGGGCGGGATCGGCTCGCTGCCGGGCGCCGTGCTCGGCGGCCTGCTCATCGGTCTCATCGAGACCCTGTGGTCGGCGTATTTCTCCATCGACTACAAGGACGTCGCCGCCTTCTCCATTCTCGCCATCACCATGATCTTCCTGCCGCAGGGCATCCTCGGCCGGCCCGACGTGGAGAAGGTGTGAGATGGCGCCGGAGGCGTCAGCGCCCGCCGCCCGCGTCGACATCGTGCGCGTACTGCGCGACACCGCGGTCACCGCTTTGATCGCATTCGGCCTGTTCCTGCCGCTGATCGGCTTCAACACCGTCCAGAACATCCACAACGAGCTCGTCCTGGAGACGCGCTGGCCGCTGCTCGCCGCGCTGGTCGCAGTCGTCGCCGGCATACGCTTCTTGTACGAGCTGCTGATCGCTCCCTGGCTCGCGCGCCGCGCCGCACGGCCGAAGCAGGCCGAACTCGCCCCCGGGCGCGGCCGGTGGGCGCGCTGGCTCGTGCCATTCACGCTGGGCTTTGCGATCGCCTATCCCCCGCTTGTACTCGCGCTCGTCGGATTCCAGGGCGCGGTGAAATGGATCGACAATTTCGGTGTGCAGATTCTGATCTACGTGATGCTCGGCTGGGGCCTCAATATCGTGGTCGGGCTCGCGGGCCTGCTCGATCTCGGCTACGTCGCCTTCTACGCCGTGGGCGCCTATTCCTACGCGCTGCTCGCGACCAACTTCGGTTTGTCGTTCTGGATCCTGCTGCCGCTCGCCGGCTGCCTGGCCGCGTTCTGGGGCATCCTGCTCGGTTTTCCGGTGCTGCGGCTGCGGGGCGATTACCTCGCCATCGTGACGCTCGCGTTCGGCGAGATCATCCGGCTCGTCCTGATCAATTGGGTGCCGGTGACCAACGGCTATGCCGGCATCAGCAGCATCCCGCGGCCGACCTTTTTCGGCATTCCGTTCAACGCCTCTGACGAAGGCTTCGCCGCCCGATTCGGGCTCGAGTTCAGCCCGATCTACCGCACCATCTTTCTCTACTACCTGATCCTCGCGCTCGCCTTGGTAACCGCCGCCATCACCGTACGGCTGCGGCGGCTGCCGATCGGACGGGCCTGGGAAGCCTTGCGCGAGGACGAGATCGCCTGCCGCTCGCTCGGCATCAACACCACCAACACCAAGCTCACCGCCTTCGCCATGGGTGCGATGTTCGCGGGCTTCGCCGGGTCGTTCTTCGCGGCGCGGCAGGGCTTCATCTCGCCCGAGAGCTTCACCTTCATGGAATCCGCGGTCATCGTCGCCATCGTCGTGCTCGGCGGCATGGGCAGCCTGATCGGGGTGGCGCTGGCCGCCGTCATCATGATCGGCGGCACCGAGATCATGCGCGAGCTCGACATCCTCAAGGCCGTGTTCGGCAGCGATTTCGACCCGACCAAGTACCGCATGCTGCTGTTCGGCTTCGCGATGGTGCTGATCATGATCTGGAAGCCGCGCGGATTGATCACGACGCGCGATCCGTCGGTGCTGCTCGATCGGCCGCGCCGGGCGGCGCTCGTGGACGCTCCGGCGACCGAGCCCGCGAAGGCGCCGCTCGCGCGCGGGGGGCGCGGATGAGCGCGGCGGTCCGCACGGCCACGCGCCCCGCCGCCGGAGGGAGCGAGACCGCCTCCCGGTCGAACCTCGCGCCGGTGCTGAGCGTCGAGCACCTGAGCATGCGCTTCGGCGGACTGGTCGCGATCCACGACCTCTCCTTCAGCGCGCGCCGCGGCGACATCACCGCACTGATCGGGCCGAACGGCGCCGGCAAGACCACCGTGTTCAACTGCATCACCGGCTTCTACAAGCCGACCGAGGGCCGCGTCGCGTTGCAGGTCGGCGATCCCGGCGTGTGGGACGAACTGAGCGCGCTGACCGAGCGCGGCACCCGCAGCGTCGCCCGCGGCGACGGCGCGCTGTTCCTGCTCGAGCGCATGCCCGACTATCTGGTGACCCGCCAGGCCCGCGTCGTGCGCACGTTCCAGAACATCCGCCTGTTCCAGGGCATGACGGTGCTGGAAAACCTGCTGGTCGCCCAGCACAATCCGCTAATGTGGGCGTCCGGATTCACCGCGCTGGGCGCGCTCGGACTGCCTTCCTACGCGCGTGCCGAGCGGGCGGCCATCGACAAGGCGCGCTACTGGCTCGATCGCACCGCGCTGACCGCGCGCGCCGACGATCTGGCCGGCGAGCTGCCTTATGGCGGCCAGCGCCGGCTTGAGATCGCGCGCGCCATGTGCACAGATCCGGTGCTGCTCTGCCTCGACGAGCCGGCGGCGGGACTCAATCCCAACGAAAGCGCCGAGCTTGGCCGCTATCTCGACGCCATACGCGAGGAGCACGCGACCTCGATCCTGCTGATCGAGCACGACATGACGGTGGTGATGGAGATTTCCGACCACATCGTCGTGCTCGACCACGGCGTCAAGATCGCCGACGGCACGCCGGAGGAGATTCGCAGCGATCCCAAGGTGGTCGCAGCCTACCTCGGCGTCGAGGAGGACGAGGTCGCCGAAACCGAGATCGAGACGCGATCATGAGCTTCGCCCCGCGAGCAAGGCCGATGCTGCTGCAAACGCTCACGCTAGGGTGGCTGATTGCGCTCGCGGTCGTGGTCGGTCCGCTCGCCGGCGCGCAGGCGCAGACCTATCCGACGCGGCCCGTCACTTTCGTCGTTCCGTTCGCGCCGGGAGGCGGCACCGAATTCCTGGCACGCCTGTTGGGACAGCGGCTGGAGCAGCGGCTCGGCAAACCGTTCGTGATCGAGAACCGGCCGGGCGGCGGCGGCGTCACGGGCGCGGTCTCGGTCGCACGCGCGGCTGCTGACGGCTACACGCTGCTGATGGCGCCGGCTCCGGTCATGGCGATCAATGTCAGCCTGCATAAGAAGCTGCCCTACGATCCCGCCACCGACTTCGTGCCGCTCGCGCTGGTCGTTTCCAGCCCCTACGTGCTCGTGGTCACGCCGTCGCTGCCGGTGCAATCGGTGTCAGATCTCATCGCGCTCGCCAAGGACAAGCCGGGCCAACTCGCCTTCGCGTCGGCCGGGCCCGGCACGCCCCATCATCTGTTTCCCGAGCTGTTCAAGAGCATGACCGGCATCGAGATGACGCATGTCCCCTACCGCGGCTCGCTGCCGGCGCTGACCGACGTCGCCGCCGGACACGTCCAGCTGATGTTCAGCGACGTCCCGCCCGCGCTCGCGCTGATCAACGAAGGCAAGGTGCGCGCACTCGGCGTCTCCACCAAGGAACGCGTCGCTCCGCTGCCGCATCTCGCGCCGATCGCCGACCAGGGCGTGGCCGGCTTCGATGCGGCGTCGTGGCAGATGGTGGTGGCGCCCGCGGCCACGCCCAAAGACGTCATCGAGCGCCTGCACGGCGAGATCAAGGCCTTCATGGTGCAGCCCGAGATCAAGGAGCAGGTCTTCAAGATGGGCCTGCTCCCGGTCGACACGCCGTCGGTCGCCAACCTCCAGATCTTTGTCCGGACAGAGATCACACAATGGAGCAAGGTCGTGCAACAAGCCGGTATCGCCGGCTCGCAATGAGACGCATGGCGCAGCAGGCGTGGCGATCGCGGTTGAGACTCGAGGCGCCCGGCGCCGCCGACGCCGGGCATCGGAGCATGCGGTGACCGCGCCGCTCCTCTCCATACGCGGAGTGAAGACCTATTACGGCCACATCGCCGCGCTCAGGGGCATCGACCTCGAAGTCGAGGAAGGCGAGATCGTGGCCTTGATCGGCGCGAACGGCGCCGGCAAGTCGACGCTGATGATGACGATCTTCGGCAATCCGCGCGCACGCGAGGGACGCATCACCTTCGCCGGCCGCGACATCACCGAGCTGCCGACGCACGAGATCGCTCGGCTGAACATCGCGCAGGCGCCGGAAGGCCGCCGCATCTTCGTGCGCATGACCGTGCTGGAGAACCTGCAGATGGGCGCCGCGGTCGCGGACTCCATACATTTTCATTCCGATCTCGAACGGGTCTTTGCGCTGTTTCCGCGTCTCAAGGAGCGCATCGAACAGCGCGGCGGCACGCTCTCCGGCGGCGAGCAGCAGATGCTGGCGATCGCGCGCGCACTGATGAGCCGGCCGCGGCTGCTGCTGCTCGATGAACCGTCGCTCGGCCTGGCGCCGCTGATCGTGCGTCAAATCTTCGGCGCGATCCGCAAGCTCAACGCCGAGCAGAAGCTCACCGTGTTCCTGGTGGAGCAGAACGCGTTCCACGCCCTCAAGCTCGCGCACCGCGGCTACGTCATGGTCAACGGACGGATCACGCTGAGCGGGACTGGGAGCGAGCTCTTGGCACGGCCGGAGGTGAAGGCGGCTTATCTCGAAGGCGGCAGGCGCTGACCCACGATTTGGCTTGAGCCGCCTGCAGGCCCGGGCTTGAATGCCGCGCGCCGCGCGCTCCGTTACGGGCGGCGATTCGCCGATGGTACGCTCGAGCGAGATCAATGCATTTTTCGGTTCCCGAGTTCGTTTCCGAAGAGCACTCGCTCGGCGTGTTCTTCCTTGTCAGCGTCGGCATGGGCGGAGGGGCTGCCTGGCTTGCCGGCATCGCCATTGCGCGCACGTGGCGGCCATGGTGGCACCTCGCGCTCTACATGCTGCTCCTGGCCTTGGCAGTGCGCTTCATCCACTTCGCTTTGTTCGACAGCAAGTTCTTGTCGCTCCACTATTATCTCGTCGACTACGCGGTCTGCCTGGGGTTCGGTCTCCTCGGCTATCGGGTGCGACGAGTCAGGCAAATGGTCACGCGTTATGGCTGGATCAACGAACGCGCGGGCCTCCTGCGCTGGCGCCGGCGCGACGATACGACAGCGGCGGGCGGGTAAAATCCGGGTGACATTTCCTCCATTTGCGGCTTGAATCGCAGCCAACGCGGCGGCTCGCTCGAGACGCCCCTGACCGGTTTTTCATCCAGAGGTGGACCTATGAAACAATGGCTTACGCTCGGCCTCGCCTTCGGTCTTGGCCTTGCTTTCGCGGACGGCGCTTCGGCGCAAGTCAAGCTCGGCGTCGCCGGCCCGCTCACTGGCGGCAGCGCCGCCTTCGGGGCGCAGCTCAAGAACGGCGTCGAGCAGGCGGTCGAGGACATCAACGCCAGCGGCGGAATCCTCGGACAGAAGATCCAGCTTTTCGTCGGCGACGATCGCGCCGATCCGAAGGAAGGCGTGTCGGTCGCCAACAAGTTCGTCGGCGACGGCGTGAAATTCGTCGTCGGTCATTTCAATTCCGGCGTCACCATACCCGCCTCCGAGGTGTACCAGGAGAACGGCATCCTCGCGATCACGCCGGCGGCCACCAATCCCAGGGTCACCGAACGCAACATGTGGAACATCTTCCGCACCTGCGGACGGGACGACCAGCAAGGCAAGGTCGCGGGCGATTACATCCTCAAGAACTTCAAGGGCAAGAAGATCGCCGTCATCCACGACAAGACCACCTACGGGCAGGGTCTCGCCGACGTGACCAAGGCGACGATCAACAAAGGCGGAATAAAAGAGGTGCTCTACGAGGGCGTCAACAAGGACGACAAGGACTTCTCCGCGCTGGTTTCGAAGGTCAAGGCGTCGGGCGCCGACCTGATCTATTGGGGCGGCCTGCACGACACCGGCGGCTTGATCCTGCGCCAGATGCGCGCCCAGGGCGTCAAGGCGCCGCTGATGGGCGGCGACGGCATCACCGACGACGAGTTCGCCGCGATCGCCGGCCCCGGCGCCGAAGGCACGCTGATGACCTACGGACCCGATCCGCGCAAGCGGCCGGAAGCCAAGGACGCGGTGGCGAAATTCCGCGCCAAGAATTTCGAGCCGCAGGCTTATACGCTCTACAGCTATGCCGCCGTCCAGATCATCAAGCAGGCGGCCGAAGCGGCGAAGTCCCTCGACCCGAAGAAAGTCGCCGAGCAGATCAAGTCCGGCATGAAGTTCAAGACCGTGATCGGCGACTTGTCCTACGACAAGAAGGGCGACGTGACGCGGATCGATTACGTGGTCTACGTCTGGAAGAAGGATCCGAGCGGCAAGATCACTTACACCGAGATCCAGTGACGATCTTCTACGAAGTCGATCGAACCCTCGCCTAAGACGAACCCGCCCCGCATCGGGGCGGGTTCGCTTTTTCGCGCGCTCAGCCGATGTTCTGCAGCACGGGAAAAGCCTCGATCAGCCAGCTGTTCAACTGCGTGAAGAATCCGGCGAGGAACGCGATGCCGGTGAGCACGAGGAGGCCCCCCATCACGCGCTCGACATGGGCGAGGTGGGCACGAAAGCGCGTGAGAAAGGCGGCGAACGGCTCGACCGCGAGCGCGGCGATGATGAATGGCACGCCGAGCCCGAGCGAATAGACCGCGAGCAGGCCCGCACCCTTGGCGACCGTGGCCTTGGACGCGGCGACCGCGAGGATCGCCGCCAGTATCGGCCCGATACACGGCGTCCAGCCGAGCGCGAAGGCGAGCCCCATGACGTAGGCGCCCCACAGACCCACCGGCTTCGGCATCTCGATGCGCGCCTGCCGGTAGAGGAAATTGATGCGGGTCAGTCCGAGGAAGTGCAGCCCCATCGCGATGATCACGACGCCCGCCACGATCGCGAGCTCGCTCGAATAAAACCTTATCAGCGCGCCGATGGCGCTCGCGCTCGCGCCGAGCGCGACGAACACGGTGGAGAAGCCGGCGACGAACAGCAGCGCGGCAACGACCGTGTCGCGCTTGACGCGCGGCGGCGGCTCCTGATCGGCCAGCCGCTCGAGCGAGGTGCCGGCCAGATAGACGAGATAGGGCGGCACCAGCGGCAGCACGCACGGCGACAGGAAGCTCACAAGCCCGGCAAGCAGCGCGGCGAAGATGGTGACGTCGGCGGTCATGCGCCTAAATGCGGCCCATCGCGCGCCTTGCGCAAGCCGCCACCGCGCCACTCCCCATGATGTGAAGAGGGGGTGATCCTGCTACGCTGGCAGCGCTCCGCCTCCGGGTGAGGCCGAGCGAGACCCCGCTCCGCTTCGCCGAGGCCGCATGACGCCACGCAATCTCATCACCGACGTCGCCGGGGTCCTGGTCGGACAGGCCGACGACGCGCGCCTCGCCTCCGGGGTCACCGCCATCGTCTTCGCCGAGCCCGCCACCGTCGCCGTGGACGTGCGCGGCGGCGCGCCGGCGACGCGGGAGACCGATCTGCTGGAGCCGCACCGCACCGCCGAGCGCATCGACGCCGTGGTGCTGTCCGGCGGCTCGGCGTTCGGTCTCGACGCCGGTGCCGGCGTGCAAGCGCTGCTGCGCGAGCGCGGGCGCGGTTTCGCCATCGGAGACATACGCGTACCGCTCGTCTGCGGCGCCTCGCTGTTCGACCTGCTCAACGGCGGCGACAAGGACTGGGGACGCTTTCCGCCTTACCGCGACCTGGGCTACGAGGCCGCCTCCCGGGCGGGCGAGGCGTTCGCGCTCGGCACCGCCGGGGCAGGCTTCGGCGCCACCACCGTCAACCTCAAGGGTGGGCTCGGCTCGGCTTCCGCGCTCACCCGCGACGGCCATACGGTCGGCGCGCTTGTCGCGGTCAATGCCTGCGGCAACGTCAATGTCGGCAAGGGACCGCAGTTCTGGGCGGCCCCGTTCGAGGTGGACGGCGAGTTCGGGGGGCTCGGCTTCCCCGCCACGGTGCCGGCCGCGGCGCTGACCCCGATCGCGAAAGGCCGGCCTGGGGAGAATACGACCATCGCCATCGTCGCCACCGACGCGGCGCTGACCAAGGCGCAGACCAAGGAGCTTGCGGTGATCGCGCAGGACGGGCTCGCCCGCGCCATCTACCCCGCCCACACCACGCTCGACGGCGATACCGTGTTCGCGGCCGCGACCGGCCGACAGCCGCTTGTCGACGCCGTCAACGAAGTCACCGAACTCGGTACCGTCGCCGCAAACGTGCTCGCACGGGCGGTCGCTCGAGGGGTATTCGAGGCCACGGCGCTGCCCGGGGGGCCTCCCAGCTGGCGGGACAGCCATGGTAGGCGCGTTTTGCGCGAATAATCGCGGGTCCCGTTGACTCCGCCTCGAATTGGCCACTTAAGGTGGGATTAAGGATATAGGCAGAAACTCAGGTTTGCTGCGTCCCAGGGCTCGCGGCATCCCCAGGCTTGGAGGGTCGGACATGCGTCTGGCAGCGATAGCGTCCACGCTCGCGATTGTCGTGTGCGCGGCGATTTTTGGCGCGATCTTCCTACAGAAGTCGTCCCTTACGGGCGCCGCGCCCTCGCCCGCCCAGGCGGCACCCGAGGAGCAGCGGGCTGCGCCCGTGGCGGTGACGACGCTCGAGACCCCGGCTGCGGCCACCAACGCCGCCGGCGGCGGCGCATCGCCGACGATCGTCGCCCAGGCAACGCCCGCGCAGCCGCAGGGGCAGGCGCCCGCCCCGGTGGCGCCGATCCAGGCCAACTGCAGCAATCCCAACGCCATCGGCGTCGCCCGTATCGTCGAGATCGACACCACGGGCGGGCCCGGCTTCGGCTTCGAGCACTTCAAGACCCACGACTTCCTGCGCGAAGGCGAGGTGGTGCTGACCTTCGACGACGGCCCCTGGCCGAAGAACACGCCGGCGGTGCTGGCGGCGCTGCAGGCGCACTGCACCAAGGCGATCTTCTTCCCGATCGGCCTGCACGCCACTTACGAGCCCGGCATCCTCAAGCAGGTGGCCGCCGGCGGCCACGCCATCGGCTCGCACACCTGGTGCCATCAGGACCTGTCGAAGACCAAGGGCAAGTGCCAGGTCGCGGGCAAGACCCAGGCGGTCGAGTACGACCCCAAGGACGAGATCGAGAAGGGCATCAGCGCCGTGCGCTGGGCGGTCGGTGGCCCGACCGCGCCCTATTTCCGCTTCCCGGCGCTGCGCCAGCCGCCGGAGCTCATCGAATATCTCGGCAAGCGCAATATCGGCATCTTCTCGGCCGACCTCGATTCCTTCGACTTCAAGATGCGCAAGCCCGAACAGGTTCGCCAGTCGGTCATGGCGAAGTTGAAGAAGCACGGCAAAGGCATTGTGCTGCTTCATGATTTCCAGCACGCCACGGGCGAGGCGGCGATGGACCTGCTCAACGACCTCAAGGCCGGCGGCTACAAGATCGTGTTCATGAAGCCGAAGTTCCCGATAACCACGATCGCCTCCTATGACCAGCAGATCCTCAATACGGTGAAGGGTCCGGGCGGCGGCGGCGGCGACGGGCGCCCGACCTCGAGCGTCGTGAAGACGATCGCCGAGTAGCGACCCTCACCTCACGCCTCACCATTTGGGCGGTGCGGCTCATTTTCCGAACCGCTCCGCCCCGTAGGGCGCGGGATCGCAGAACGGCGTCGCGCCCGTCATCATCTCGGCGATGAGCCGTCCGGTGGCCGGGCCGAGCGTCAATCCCCAATGGGCATGACCATAAGCGAGCCACAGACCGTCCTGCCCGGGCGCGCGCCCGATGACCGGGCGCGAATCCGGGAAGCACGGCCGGCTGCCCATCCAGGGTGACGTCTCCACCGGCTGACCGAGCGGGAACAGGCCCTGTGCCGCCGGCAGCAACCGGTCGAACTGCACCGGCGTGGGCGGCGCGTCGCGCGCCGCGAACTCGGCCCCTGTCGTCAGTCGGATGCCCTGCTCCATGGGCGCGAGGCAGTAGCCGTTCTCGATGTCGACCACCGGCCGCGACAGCGCGGCGTTGCCCGCCGGCCGGTAGTGGCGGTGGTAGCCGCGCTTGAGCCCAAGCGACAGCCTGATCCCGAGAGGGCCGAGCACGTCGGGTGCGAACGGGCCGAGCGCCACCACCACCTGCGCGGCGTCGAGCGGCCCCTCCCCCGTGTCCAGGCGCCAGTGCCCGTCGGCGCGGTGCAGCGAGCGGGCATCGCCGCGCACCACCACGCCGCCGAGCGCGGCGAAACGCGCGGCATAGGCCTGCGTCACCGCCAGCGGGTTGGTGATGCTTACCGCGCCCTGCCAATGCACGGCGTGGCGGAAGACCGGCGCCAGGCTGGGCTCGAGCTCGCGCGCCGCTTCCGTGTCAAGCGCGCGGTAGGCAATGCCGAACTCCTGGGCGAGCGCGAGCTCGCCCTTGAGCGCGCCGAAGGCACGCTCGCCGCGGTAGAGCTTGAGCCAGCCTCCCCTGCGCAGATATCGGCTCGCCCCCGCCTCGGCGAGCAGCGCCTCGTGCTCGGCGATCGCGCGTGCAAACAGCGGCCGCATGGCGCGCGCGGTCTCCATCAGCCGGCGCGGCGTCGAGGCGGCGCGAAACGCCAGCAGCCAAGGCGCGACCTGCGGCAGGAACGTCAGGTGATAATTGGCTTCCGGCGCGCGCTTGAGCGCGATCCGCAGCAAGGCCAGCGGGTCGGATGGAAAGGCTTGCGGAAAGAGAGTGTTGCCTTCGATCACCCCGGCATTGCCGTAGGAGGTCTCCTCGCCGGGCGCACGCCGGTCGACGAGCGCGACGGCAAGCCCACGCTTGGCCAGGTGCAAGCCGATCGAGGTGCCGACGATGCCGGCGCCGAGCACGATGGCATCCACGCGCGCCATGGATGTTCTTCCCCACACATTTGCGCCGCCCGCGTGGACGCGAGCGGCCGCAGCTTCACCGACATTGTTCGCCCGCTTATATGGGAAGCGGCGGCGATCGCGGCAAATCGGTTAATACGATTTAAGGCGCGGCCGGAATACCCGCGTTGCTCCCTCCCCGTCCGCCGTGTTAGGCGAACGGCGCGCCCGGAGGACAGGATGCGGCATCCGCTCATCGTCGCCCCCTCGATATTGGCCGCCGACTTCGCGAGACTCGGCGAGGAGGTGCGCGCGGTCGATGCGGCCGGCGCCGACTGGATCCACGTCGACGTGATGGACGGGCACTTCGTGCCCAATATTTCCATCGGCCCCGACATGGTGAAGGCGCTGCGGCCGCATACCAAGAAGGTGCTCGACGTGCACCTGATGATCGCGCCGTGCGATCCCTACCTCGAAGCCTTCGCCGCCGCCGGCTCCGACATCATCACTGTGCACGTAGAGGCGGGACCGCACGTGCATCGCTCGCTGCAGGCGATCCGCGCGCTCGGCAAGAAGGCGGGCGTCACGCTCAATCCCGGCACGCCCGAGAGCACGATCGAGCCGGTGATCGATCTGGTCGATCTCATTCTGGTGATGTCGGTCAATCCCGGTTTCGGCGGGCAAACCTTCATTCCGTACGCGGCCGAGAAGATCGCGCGGCTGCGCGCGCTCGTGGGCGCGCGGCCGATCGACATCGAGATCGACGGCGGCATCACGGCGGAAAACGCTGCTCTCGTTGCGCGCGCCGGCGCCAACGTGCTGGTCGCGGGCTCGGCGGTGTTCAAGCGCGGCGGGCCCGATGCGTATCGCGCCAACATCGCCGCCATCCGCAACGCAGCCGCGCTGGCGCGCGGGGAAGCGGCGTAATGGGCGTCCTGATCGACGGCGCCTGGCGCGACGGCGAGCTGCCGCAGGAAACCGGCAGCGGCGGCGACTTCCGCCGCGCCGACAGCCGCTTCCGCGACCGCATCACGGCGGACGGCTCGTCCGGTTTCAAGGCCGAGCCC
>Ga0081455_10005190_pt1 | contig 14332 bp, 14 predicted proteins | sample TabmetS3T2R1_FD_70207 | JGI IMG/M metagenome (GOLD analysis project Ga0081455, IMG submission 70207) | Tabebuia heterophylla rhizosphere microbial communities from the University of Puerto Rico - S3T2R1 | ecosystem: Host-associated > Plants > Roots > Rhizosphere ... | reverse complement strand
CATCCGCACCGCGCCCGCCCTTCTGAAGAAGAACAAGCCGTGGGCGACGTACGCCAAGTCGGCGACCTCGCTGCGGGCCGCCATCGAACGCATGATCAAATCCAAGTCGTGAGGACACCATGGCCAAGACCCGACGCAAGACCCGCAACGGCAGCTCGCAGAAACGGGCGATGCGGCCGACCTGGGAAGGACATCTGCGGCTGTCGCTGGTGACCTGCCCGGTGGCGCTCTACACCGCGACCGAGCGCGCCGCCGACGTGCACTTCAACCTGATCAATCCCAAGACCAACAACCGCATCCGCATGCAGACGGTCGATGCCGGTACCGGCAAGGTCGTCGATCGCGCGGGCCTGGTGAAGGGCTTTGCGGTGTCGAAGAACAAGTACGTGCTGTTCGAGCCGGAAGAGCTCGACGCGGTGAAGCTGGAATCGACCCGGGTGATCGACATCCAGGAATTCGTCGATGCCTCGTCGATCGACCGCATCTACTGGGACGAGCCCTACTATCTCGCCCCCGGCGGCAAGACCGGCATAGAAGCCTATGCCGTGATCCGTACCGCCATGGAAAAGCAGGGCAAGGTGGCGCTGGGTCGCCTGGTGATGCACCAGCGCGAGCGCATCTGTGCGCTGGAGCCGCGCGACAACGGCATTCTCCTCACGACGCTGCGCTCTCATGACGAGATCCGCTCGTCCGACGAGGTGTTCGAGCGCAACCTGCCCAAGCCCGATTCGCGCATGCTGCAGATCGCCGAGAAGATCATCGAGCAGCAGGAGGCCGACTTCGATCCCACCGAGTTCAAGGACCGCTACGAGGACGCGCTGCGCGACCTGATCAAGCGCAAGGCCAAGGGCGAGGACATCGTGAGCAGCGAGGAGCCCGAGGAAGAGGACAAGGTGGTCGACCTGATGGACGCCCTGCGCAAGAGCCTGAAAGGCGGCGGCGGGCCGTCGCGCGACAAGGCCGATCGTTTCCTGGAGGCGCACGGCCGGCGGCCGCGGGCTCAATCCCGCAAGAAGGCCCGGCCGCGCAAGCGGGCGGCTTGATCATGCTCTTCCGGACCGCGAGCGTCCCGCTCGCTCATGCTCATGAGCGCGCAAGATGCGCGCGGTCCGGAAGACCATGAAGGGCGCCATCGCCATAGAGAAAGTCAGCAAGCGCTTTCCGCTGGCCGGCAACAAGGAGGGCGTGCTCGCCCTCTCCGAGCTGTCCCTGTCGATCGCGCCGGGCGAGTTCGTCGCCATCCTGGGGCCGAGCGGCTGCGGCAAGAGCACGTTGCTGCGCCTGGTCGCCTCGCTGGAGCAGCCGACGGCCGGCCGGGTCACCGTCAATGGCGCCGCGCCGAACCTGGTGTCCGGCCAGCACGCGCTGGGGGTGGCGTTCCAGGACCATGCGCTGCTGCCCTGGCTCACGGTGCACGACAACATCGCGCTGCCGTTCAGGATCGCCGGCCGGCGGGTCGACGAGTCCGCCATCGCGCGGCTGATCGAGCTGGTGGGGCTGGGCGCCTTCGGCAACGCCCGGCCGCGCCAGCTGTCGGGCGGCATGCGCCAGCGCGCCTCGATCGCGCGAGCGCTGGTGCTCGAGCCCGAAGTGCTGCTGCTCGACGAGCCGTTCGGCGCGCTCGACGCGGTGACCCGCCGCCAGATGAACGTCGAGCTGCAGCGCATCTGGTCGGCGCGCCAGATCACCACCCTGCTGATCACCCATTCGGTCGACGAGGCGCTGTTCCTGGCCGACCGGGTGGTGGTGATGAGCGGCCGGCCGGGCCGCATCCTGCGCGAAGTGGCGGTGCCGTTCGCCCGTCCGCGCGATCCGTCGGTGATGCGCAGCGAAAAGTTCCATTACCTGGTCGACGATCTCACCCAGGCGCTGGAAGCATGAAACAGACGTTCCTTGGCGCGCTCGGCATCGCCATCTTCCTCGCCGCCTGGGAGGTGATCGGACGGACCAGGCTGCTCGGCATCTCGTGGCCGCCGCTCAGCGACGTGCTGGAGATGCTGGGCGATCCGGGCCGCTTGCCGCTGTTCGAGCGCGCGCTCGGCGCCACCCTGCAATCGACCGCGCTCGGCTATCTCTGGGGTACTGCCGCCGGACTGGTGCTGGCGGCGGTGGCGCATCTCGCCCCGCCGCTGCGGCGCGGCTCGGACCGGCTGGCCGCCGTGCTGAATTCCGTGCCCTCGATCGCGCTCGGGCCGATCTTTCTTGTGGTGCTGACACGCGAGAGCACGCCGGCCGCGGTGTCGTCGATCCATGTGTTCTTCATCGTCTTCGTCTCGGTGAGCTCGGGCCTGCAGCGCGCCACGCCGGCGCATCGCGATCTGTTCAGCGTGCTGGGCGCCGACCGGCTGCGTCGCTTCTGGCGCCTCGAGCTGCCGGCGGCGGTGCCGTCGCTGGTGTCGGGGCTCCGGCTCGCCTGGCCGGCCGCGCTGATCGGCGCCATCATCGGCGAGTGGTTCGGCGCGCCGCGCGGCATCGGCATCCTGATCATCAACGCCATGCAGAACTTCCAGATCGTGCTGTTGTGGTGCGCGGTCCTGCTGGCGGTCGGAACTTCGCTGTTCTTCTACGGCCTGCTGACGCTGCTCGAACGGGCGGCCTATTCGAAGTTCGGCTGATGGAAGCCAAGCGCCCGCTGCTGCTGCGCCTGGTCGAGGACTATTGGGGCGTGCTGCTGCTGTTGATCGCCTGGGAGCTCTGGGTGATCGCCAACCGGTTCAATCCGATCGTCATGCCGACCCCGACCGCGGTGCTGAACGACCTCGTCAGCTATCCGCAGGTCTATCTGCGCAATGTCGGCATCACGCTGCTGGTCGCGGTCTTTGGCCTGGTGGTGGGCATGCTGGTCGGCACCGGACTGGCGGTTGCCGCCTGGTTCTCGCCGATCGCCGCGGGGTTGCTCAATCCGCTGACCGTGCTGTTCAGCTCGGTGCCGGTGGTGGCGCTGATCCCGGTGATCGCCCGGCTGCTCGGCTACGACACCTCGACGGTGCTGGCGATCGTGGTGATCATCACCTTCTTCCCGAGCTTCGTCTTCGCCTCGTCGGGCCTGCGCTCACCGCCGCCCGGCGCGGAGGACCTGTTCCGCGTGCTGGGCGCGTCGCGTCTGGCGGTGCTCGCCCGGCTGGCGCTGCCGTCGGCGATGCCCAATCTCGCCATCGCCTTCAAGCTCGCCGCCGCGCACGCCATCCTCGCCGCCATGGTGGCGGAGTTCCTGATGGGCACGACCGGGCTCGGCTACCTGTTCGCCAAGACCAAGTCCGACTTCCAGACCGAGCAGGCGTTCGGCGCTTCGCTGGTCGCCACGGTCATCTCCGCGGCGGCGTTCCTGGCGGCAGGCTGGGTCGAGAAGAAGGTGCGCGAGCGCTACGCCTGAGGCGGCGTCTAGTCCTTGCCTTCGTACTTGAAGGAGAGCTTCACCTTGGTGCGGTAGGACGCGACCTTGCCCTTCTCGATGACAATGTCCTGCTCGACGACCTCGGCGACGCGCAGGTCGCGCAGCGATTTGGAAGCGCGTTCGACCGCGGCTTTTGCCGCTCTCTCCCACGATTCTGTGCTGGTGCCGACCACTTCGACTACTTTGTAGACGCTCTCGGCCATATCAGCCTCCCTGGTGGCGCGGGAAGCCTAGCATGCTGCGGGACGACGCCTCAAATCAGGCGGCAGCGAATTTCCCGAATTCCCAGTTGCGGCCGGGAGCGGCGGCGAACAGTGCCTTGGTGTAGTCGTGCTTGGGTTGGCCGAACACCTGCTCGGCGGCGCCATACTCGACGACGCGGCCCTGGCTCATGACGGCGACGTAGTCGCAGATCTGCGCCGCCACGCGCAGGTCGTGGGTGATGAACAGGACGGCGAGGTTCAGCCGCTGGCGGATCTCGTCCAAGAGCTCCAGCACCTGCTTCTGCACCGAGACGTCGAGCGCCGACACCGCCTCGTCGGCGATCAGCAGCTCGGGCTCCATGGCGAGCGCACGGGCGATGCAGATGCGCTGGCGCTGGCCGCCGGAAAACTGGTGCGGATAGCGGTCGAGCGAATTGGGATCGAGCCGCACGGTCTCCATCAGCTTTCTCGCCCGCGCGAGAGCGTCTTCCTTGCTAAGACCGAAGTTCATCGGCCCTTCGATGATCGAATCGCCCACCGTGATGCGCGGATTGAGCGAGCGGTAGGGGTCCTGGAAGACGATCTGAACCTTGCGCCGGTGCGGACGCAGCCGGCCCGCCGAGATGGTGGCGATCTCGGTCTCGCCCAGGAACACCTTGCCCTCGGTCGGATCGATCAGGCGGGCGATGCAGCGCGCCACCGTCGATTTGCCCGAACCCGATTCGCCGACGATGCCGAGCGTCTCGCCCTTGCGGATGTCGAGATCGACATCGACCGCAGCCTTCACCACGCGCGACTTCTGGAAGAACGACTTGGCTGAATAGGTCTTGCCGAGCTTCTCGGTGCGCAGCACGGTATCCGCCGCGAGCCGTACGCCACGGTGCACGGGACGGATCGACGGCACCGAGGAGATCAGCATCTTGGTGTAGCTGTGGGTCGGCCGCGACAGGATCTGCTCGGTCGGCCCCATCTCGGCCAGCTCGCCCCAGCGCAGCACGGCGACGCGATGGGCGATCTCGGCGACCACGCCGAAATCGTGGGTGATGAACAGCACGCCGGTGCCCTGGCCCTCCTGCAGCTCGGCGATCAGCTTCAGGATCTCGGCCTGGGTGGTGACGTCGAGTGCGGTGGTCGGCTCGTCCGCGATCAGCAGAACGGGATCGAGCACCAGCGCCATGGCGATCATGATGCGCTGGCGCTGGCCGCCCGAGAGCTGGTGCGGATAGGAGGCGTAGATGCGCTCGGGCTCGGGCAGCTTCACGCGGTCGAGGATGGCGATGATCTTGGCCTTGCGCTGGGCGGCATCGAGCTTGGTGTGGGTGCTCAGCACCTCGTCGATCTGCTCGCCGCAAGGCATGACCGGATTGAGCGCGGTCATCGGCTCCTGGAAGATCATCGACATGCGCGTGCAGCGCAGCTCGCGCAGCCGGTCCTCGCTCGCCGCCAGGATGTTCTCGCCCTGCAGCAGGATCTCGCCCGAGCTCGGCTTCAGCGCCTTGGCGAGCAGGCCCATGACGGTGAAGGCGATCACCGACTTGCCCGAGCCCGATTCGCCCACCAGGCAGACGATCTCGCCCGGATTGACGGTGAAGTTCACCTTGTCGACGGCGAACTCGCGGTCGGCGCCCTTGGGCAGCGTGACGGAGAGGTTGCGGACTTCGAGAACTGGTTTCTTCGCTTCACTCATCTCGCATCACACTTTTTTACTCATCTTCGGATCCAGCGTGTCGCGCAGGCCGTCGCCCATGATGTTGATGGCGAGCACGGTGAAGGCGAGGAAGATGCCGGGATAGAAGATGTTGTGCGGGAACACGCGGAACAGCGTGCGGCCCTCGGCCATGATGTTGCCCCAGCTCGGGATCTCGGGCGGGATGCCGATGCCGAGGAACGACAGTGCCGCCTCGGCGAGGATCGCGGCGGCGGCGATGAAGGTGCCCTGCACGATCAAGGGCGCGATGGTGTTGGGCAGGATGTGCCGGAACATCAGCACCCAGGTCGGCGTGCCGACCGAGACGGCGCCCTCGACATAGGGCTCCTCGCGCACGGTGAGCACGATCGAGCGTACCAGGCGCACCACGCGCGGCACGTCGGGCACGACGATGGCGAAGATGACGGTGATCAGGCCGGCGCGCCAGATCGAGACCAGCGCGATGGCGAGCAATATGCCGGGAATCGCCATAAGCCCGTCCATGATGCGCATGACGATGCCGTCGAGCCAGCGGATGTAGCCCGACAGCAGGCCGATCACCGTGCCGATGGCGATGGCCGCCAGCGAAACCGAGATGCCGACCGCGAGCGACACGCGCGTGCCGTAGATGACCCGGCTGTAGACGTCGCGGCCGAGGCTGTCGGTGCCGAAGATCGCCTCGCGCTTGGCGGTCTGGCCGTTGTCGAGCCGGTAGGTGATCTCGGTCCCTGGCTTCTTGTTGCGCGCGGCGGGATCGATGCGCGTCGGGTCGACGGTGCCGAGGAACGGCGCCAGGATGGCGATCACCAGCATGACCAGCAGGATGGCGCCGCCGACGATGACGCTGGGGTTGCGCAGCGCCAGCAGCCACAGGCTCTTGCGCTTGGTCGAGGCCGCCGCGATCGAGGCGGAGTCGACGACGTCTTCGGGCGTGATCGCGCTCAATACCGGATCCTCGGATCGAACAGGGTGTAGCTGATGTCGATCAGCAGGTTGACCATGACGTAGACCACGGAGAACAGCAGGATGACGGTCTGGATGGTCGGGAAGTCGCGGCTCAGCACCGCCTCGACGGTGAGGCGGCCGAGGCCGGGCAGGCCGAACACGCTCTCCGTCACCACCGCGCCGCCGATCAGCAGCGCAATGCCGATGCCGATCACGGTCAGGATCGGCACCGCGGCGTTGCGCAGGGCATGGCGCATCAGCACGACCCGGTTGGAGAGCCCCTTGGCGCGCGCGGTGCGGATGTAATCCTCGTTCAGCACCTCGAGCACCGAGGCGCGGGTGATGCGGGCGATCAGGGCGATGAAGCCGACCGACAGGGTGAGCGAGGGCAGCACCATGCGCTCGAGGAACTGCCAGAAATTGACGCCGATGCGGACGTAGCCCTGGACCGGCAGCCAGCCGAGCTCGATGGCGAAGATGTAGATCAGGCAATAGCCGATGACGAAGCCCGGCACCGAGAAGCCCATCACCGAGAACGCCATGACTCCGCGGTCGAACAGCGAGCCTTGGCGGTAGGCGGCGAGCACGCCGATCGGCACCGCGACGCTGATCGCGAAGATCAGCGTGCAGGTGGCCAGTGCCAGGGTCGGCTCGACCCGCTGGGCGATCAGCTCGGCCACCGTCTTCTTGAAGAAGTAGCTCTCGCCGAAATTGCCGCGCAGGATGTCGCCGATCCAGATGCCGAACTGCTGCCAGATCGGCAGCTCGAGACCGAGCTTCTCGCGGATCGCCGCGATCTGATCGGAGGTGGCGTTGTCGCCCGCGATCACCGCCGCCGGATCGCCCGGCGTCAGCCGTAGCATCATGAAGATCAGCACCGCCACGACGGTGAGGACCGGGACGATGGCGATGAGGCGGCGGGCGATGAAGTCGAGCATTGTCGGGGATCAGGCCTTGTCCACGTTCCACATCACGGCGACCGGCGCCTTGAGCCAGCCCGCGACGTTGGCGCGGCTGGCGCCCGGCCCGTACCACTGGCCGAGCCAGCCGAACTGGGCGGTCTCGACGGCGCGCGCCTGAACCGCGGCGGCGAGCGCCTTGCTCTTGGCCGGGTCGGTCTCCTTGGCGTAAGCGTCGCGCAGCTTCTCCATCTCCGGGTCGGTCGGCCAGCCGAACCAGGCCTTGTCGCCGTTGGCCAGGAAATAGTTGTTGGAGATCGGATTGAGCGCGTCGGCCGACACCGAATAGGTGTGGAAGCAGTTCCAGCCGCCCTTGTCCGGCGGGTCCTTCTTGGTGCGGCGCTGGACCAGCGTCTGCCAGTCCATCGACTGCATGTCGACCTTGAAGCCGCCCTGCTCGAGCAGGGCCTTGGTGACCGGCGCCATGTTGGTGAGGACCGGGAGCGTGGTCGACTGCATCAGCACGACGGGCGTGCCGTCGTAGCCCGCCTCCTTCAGAAGCGCCTTCGACTTCTCGAAGTCGGGCTTGACCAGCAGCCCGTCGGGCACGTCCACGGCATTCGGCGTGCCGCAGATGAAGGCGGCGGTGCAGACCTTGTAGTACTTCGGCTCGCCCACCGTGGCCTTGAGATAGTCCTCCTGGCGCATGCACAGCAGCGCGGCCTTGCGGATCTTCGGGTTGTTGAACGGCGGCTGCAGGTGGTTGAAGCGGATGACGAACTGCTGGCCGAGCGGGTTCCAGTCGACCAGCTTGACGTTCTTGTCCTTGTTGAGGATCGGCAGCAGATCGTGCGGCAGCTGCTCGATGACGTCGATCTCGCCGGCGATCAGCGCGTTCACTTGCTGCTGCGGATCCGGCATCTCAATGCATTCGATGCGGTCGACCTTGGCGATCTTGCCGCCGGCCAGGCCCGAGGCGGGCTCCGGCCGCGGCTTGTACTTCGGGTTCTTGATGTAGACGTGCTTCTCGCCCGGCTTGGATTCGGCGTTGACGTAGATGAACGGGCCCGAGCCGACCTGGCTGTCGATCTGCTTGAACGGGTCGGTCTCGGCGACCGCCTTGGGCATCATGAACGGCGTGTTCGAGCTCGGCTTGCCGAGCGAATCGAGGACCAGGCCGTACGGTTCCTTGAGCTTCAGCGTGAAGGTCTTGTCGTTGACCACGGCGAGCTCGGCGACGAAATCCTTGAGCTTCTGGCCCATCGGATCGCGGCCCATCCAGCGGGTCACCGAGGGCACGCAGTCCGCCGCCGTGACCGGCTTGCCGTCGTGCCATTCGAGCCCGTCGCGCAGCGTGAAGGTCCACAGCAGCTTGTCGGGCGAGACTTCGTACTTGTCGACCATCTGCGGCTTGACGACGTTGCTCTCGTCGATAGCGAACAGGGTGTCGTAGATCATGTAGCCGTGGTCGCGCGTGACATACGCCGTCGTCCAGATCGGGTCGAGGATGGTCAGGTTGCCGTTGCGGACGTAGCGCAGGACCTTGGTCTGGGCCGTCGCCGGGCGCATGGCCGCCGCCAGCGTCGCACCGGCTGCCAGAACGCCGAGCTCACGGCGTTTGATCGTCTTGGTCTTCATTGAAGCTCACTCCTACCTTTGCGACGCTATTTCTTCGACATGTTCCAAAACACCGGCACCGGCGCCACCATCATGCCGTCGATGTTGGTGCGCTGGGCGGCGGGCTGAACCCATTGACCGAGATGGACGTGGGTCGGGTGATCGACCCAGTACTTCTGCAGCTCGATGACGATCTGCTTCTGCTTGGCCGGATCCGACTCCTTGGCGAACATGTCGCGGAATTTCTCGATCTTCTCGTCGCACGGCCAGCCGAACATCGCCTTGTCGCAGGAAGCATTGAAGAAGCCGGCCATCACCGGGTTGAGGATGTCGGCTGCCACCCACGCCGTCAGGAAGGCGTTCCAGCCGCCCTTGTCCGGCGGATCCTTCTTGGCGCGCCGGCCGACCAGCGTCTGCCAGTCCATCGACTGCATCTCGACCTTGAAGCCCGCCGCCTCGAGCTGCTGCTTGGCGACCGGCGCGAGGTTGGTCAGCACCGGCAGGTCGGTCGATTGCATCAGCACGACCGGCGTGCCGTCGTAGCCGGCGTCCTTGAGCAGTTGCTTGGCTTTGGCGGCGTTGACGTTCAGCACCTCGGCCATGCCCTCGTCGCTCGCCATCGGCGTGCCGCAGACGAAGGGCGCCTTGCAGACCTTGAACCATTTCGGGTCGCCGATCGTCGCCTTGAGGAATTCCTCCTGTCCGAACGCCACCATTACCGCGTGACGAACCTTGGGATTGTCGAACGGCTTGAACAACGTGTTGAAGCGGAAGGTGTATTGCAAGCCGGCCGGGTTGTAGTTGACCAGCTTGATGTTCTTGTCCTTCGACAAGAGTGGCAGCAGATCGTGGCTCGGCGATTCGATCATGTCGATCTCGCCGTTCTGGATCGCTGCGACCTGGGTCTGCGCGTCGGGCATGGCAATCCACTCGACGCGATCGATTTTGACCACCTTGCCGCCGGCCAGGCCGGAGGCTGGCTCCGAACGCGGCTTGTAGTTGGCATTCTTGATGTAGACGATCTTCTCGCCCGGCTTCCATTCGTCGGCCTTGAAGATGAACGGCCCCGAGCCGATCACGTCCTCGACTTTGATCTGCGTGAAGGGATCGGTTTCGGCCGTCTTCTTCGGCATCATGAAGGGTACGTTCGACGATGGCTTGCCGAGCGATTGCAGCACCAGACCGTACGGTTCCTTCATCGTCATCTTGAAGGTCTTCGGATTGACGGCCTCGAAGCCCTGCACCGAGGCCATCATCTTCTGGCCCATCGAATCGCGCGCGCCCCAGCGCTTGATCGAGGCGATGCAGTCTTCCGACGTGACCGGCGTTCCGTTGCTCCACTGCAATCCGTCGCGCAGCGTGAAGGTCCAGGTGAGCTTGTCGGCCGACACGTCCCACTTGTCGACCATCTGCGGCTTCACCTCGAACGTCTCGTCCATGGCGAACAGCGTGTCCCAGACCATGTAGCCGAAGTTCCGCTGGATGTAGGCGGTGGTCCAGATCGGATCGAGAAGCTTCACGTCCGAATGCATCACGGCCTTGATGGTCGTTTGCGCCTGGGCGGGGACGGCACCGAGCCATCCGACCATGCCCGCCGCAGCCATCAAGGCGATGGCCGGCCTCCTCAAATCGAGCATCTCACACCCCTCCCGAGATCGCGGTCTGTCGTTGCAAGAATCGCGCCGCGTGCCGGACAGTAGCAGCCCGGAACCCCCCTCTGACAAGCCGATTCCGGGACGTTTCGGAGACGTGGGACGCTCTAGCGCGGCTGCTTGTTCAGGGCCTTGTCGAGCAGCTCCAGGATGCCTTCGGAGGCGGCGGTCGCGACGATGTCGCCGAAACCGACCCACGAGCCCTTGGTGGCCGAGATCGGCACGGGATTCGACTGGTCGACCTTGCCGACCAGCCTGCCCGACGCATCGGTAAGCAGCCAGCTGATCTCGAGCTGGGTCATGCGATCGTCGATTGGGCTGAGATTCACCTTGGCGCTGACGGTGAAGGTGTCGGGCCCGGCCTTGTCGATCACGACGATGCGGCTCGAGCCCAACGCGCGGCGCATGCCCGAGAAGAGCTGGCGATTGCCGTCCGACGGAGCGCCTTCCACCGGCGCCACCATCACCTTGATGGTCGGCACTTGCGGCCGGGTCGGCGCGGCCGCGGCGGTCTGCGCCGGATTTGCCGGATCGTCGGGCACATCGGGAATGTTGACGCCGGCCGCGACCTGCCCGGGGGCACGCGCCTCGACGGTCGGCGGCTTGCCCATCAGGGTGGCGATGCGCGGCGCGGCCTGCTGGGCGATGCGCGACACGAGACGGTCGTTGCCTTCGGCGATGTCCTCGGGGCGCGCCACCGTCTTGCTCACCGCCGGACCCTGGATGTTGCCGCCGCCCAGCAGATACCATTCGATCTGGATCTCGATGCCGAGGCCGAAGCCTGCGTCGCGCGTTGAGGTGGCGCCGGCGACCTTGAGCGGCGCCTGCGCCGGCTGGACGGCAGCGACGATGTCGTAGGATTGCAGCTCGAGTGCCAGCGCCGTCGCCAGCTTGTCGGCGAGCTTGCCCGGCATGTTGGCCGGCGTGGCGACGATCACGTCGTTCTTGTCGCGCTTGGGATGGAAGGCGACGTCGTCGGCCGGCTCGTGCTCGAACGGCTTGGGTGTCGGGCCGCAAGACACCAGCGCCAGTGCCACCAGTGCCAACGCAATCAGCCGCATCACATCAGGGCGCATGTCGCGATCACCCCGAGCAGGCAGCAGAACGCCAGGATCACGAAATACGGCACGTCAGTCCTCGAGCGCGATCGCCGACAGGCCCCGTCCGTAGTCGCGCACGCCCTTCAGCGTGTTGCGGCGATAGCTGAAGAAGTCGGCATCGCCGGCCAGCGTGTCGTGTCCGGTCGCCTCGACGGCAACGCCCGCATGGCCGATGCGTCGCACCAGGTAGCCCGCCAGATCGAACAGGAAATGGCCGGCGCGCGGCGCGGCGCGGAAGAAGGCGGCGTCGGCTTCGTCGCGCTTGAGGAACGGCGCGGGGAACTCCGGCCCGACCTCGTAGGAATCGCGGCCGATGCAGGGGCCGATCGCGGCGCGAAGACGTTCGCGACGCGCGCCGAGCTTTTCCATGGCGTCGATCGTGGCTTCGACGACACCGGCGAGCGCGCCCTTCCAGCCGGCATGGGCGGCGCCGATCACGCGCGCTCGGGCGTCGGCCAGCAGCACCGGCGCGCAATCGGCTGCCAGCACGCCCAGCACCACGCCCGGCCGGTCGGTCACCAGGCCATCGGCCCTGGGCGCACCGGGCGACGACCAACGCTGGTCGGCGACCGTCAGCACGTCGGTCGAATGGAACTGATGCACGGTGAGAAGATCTTCGGCGGGGCGCTCGAAGCTCGCAGCGACGCGGCGGCGGTTCTCGCGCACGTTCTCCGGACTATCGCCCGAGCCGTAGCCGCAGTTCAGCGACGAATAGAGGCCGGCGCTGACGCCGCCCTGGCGAGTGAAAAAGCGATGCTGCACGCCGGAGAGGTCGGCAAGCGTGGTGGCTCTGATCATATCGCGTCCGAAAACCCGGTCGGCGCGGCGCTTCTATCGTCGCCCACGGCCAGTACGCGGAACAAGGTGCCCATTTGATCGGCGGCGATCAAGCGCCGCAGGGCCGCATCGATGGCCAGGCGCTGCTCCGTTGTCGCACGCGCCTTCAAGGTTTGCGCACGGTGCGCGATGCCGAGCCGCTGCAAAAAATCGCCCTGTCCGACGGGCCCAAAGGTTCGCGCGCCCGTCGCCGCGGCCAACGCGGCAAAGTCGACATGGGCGCTGAGATCGGTCTCACCGGGATGGTCGAGGATACCGGCGCCGCGATGGCCGCGAACCGCCTGCAAGGAGGCGCCGTGGCCGCGATCGTAGCCGTAGTCGACGATCAGCGCCCAGCCGCCGTCGTGCTTCAGTCTCGCGCCGATCGCCGCGGCGAGGCGGCGCCCGGCCTCGCAGATCTCCGCCTGGGCGCCCGTGGCAGCGTCGGGCAGATGAGAGGAGAACGGCGACACGCCGGGCGCCAGCGCGAAGACGAGGGTCTCGCCGTCTTGCGCCAAGCCGACCATGCGCTCTGTCCAGCCGCGCGCGGTCCTCTCGAACTGACGCACCGGCAAGGCGTCGAAGAATTCGTTGGCGATCAGCAGCAGCGGGCCGGCAGGCACCTCGTCGAAGCGCTCGTGCCAGGTCGGCCGGAAACTGCTGAGCGTCGCCTGCTGTGCCGGGCGCAAGGTTTCGTTGATCTCGACGAGATGGAGGTCGAGCGCGGCGTGGAAGCCCGGCACGCCCCGCGTGGCACGCAGCGCGTCGGCCATCAGGGTGCCGAGTCCGGGACCCAACTCGACCAGGCGCACGCGAGCGGGGCTGCCCATTGCCAGCCAGCGCTCGGCCAGCCAGGCGCCTAAAAGCTCGCCGAACATCTGGGAGATTTCCGGCGCGGTGACGAAGTCGCCGGCGGCGCCGAGCGGCGCGGCACGGCGGTAGTAGCCCAGCCTGGGATGGCTGAGCGCTTCGGTCATGAAGTCGGCGACCGTCATCGGGCCGGTGAGCGCGATGCGCCGGGCGATCAGTCGGCCGAGTTCGTTCAAGCCGCCACGGCCGGCGCGCGCTGGGCGCGCACAATGAGCCAGAGGCCGAACAGCAGCACCGGCAGCGACAGCAGCATGCCCATGGTGAGCCAGCCCGTGCCCAGCAGGAAGCCCATGAAGGAGTCGGGCTCGCGGAAGAACTCGCCGGCGATGCGCGCCGCGCCATAGCCCATGCAGAAGGTCCCGGTCAGCAGACCAGGCCGGCGTCGCGCATCGCAGAGCTTCCATACGGCGAAGACCAGCGCGAACAGCAGGATGCCTTCGAACGTCGCCTGATAGAGCTGGCTGGGATGGCGCGGCAGCTCGCCGCCGCGCGGGAAGATCATCGCCCACGGCACGTCGCTGACGCGGCCCCACAGCTCGCCGTTGATGAAGTTGGCCACGCGACCGAAGAACAGGCCGATCGGCGCCACGATCGCCACCAGGTCGGACATCATGAGCGGCGGCACGCCGTTGCGCAGCGCGAAGGCCAGGATGGCGATGATCACACCCAGCAATCCGCCGTGGAAGGACATGCCGCCTTCCCACAGAGTGAAGATCTGCAGCGGATTGCTGACGAAGTACGCCGGTTTGTAGAACAGCACGTAGCCCAGCCGGCCGCCCAGGATGACACCGAGAGCGGCCCACAGCAGGAAGTCGTCGATCCTCTTGGCGCGAAAATCGTCGCTCTCGTCGGGCTTTCTGATCATCGGCAGGACCGGCGGCTGCTGGCAGACGCGGCGCATGATCTGCCAGCCGATCACCAGGCCGGCGATGTAGGCCAGCGCATACCAGCGGATCGCGAACGGTCCGAGCTGGACCAGGACCGGATCGATCTTGGGATAGGGAATGAGTGCGAGGGTCATGCGGGGCGTGTCTTATATCGATCCAAACGTGACGCCAACATGGTGCCCAGAATCGTCGCGGCGCCGGTCTGGGGGACCGGCGCCGCTGGGGACAATCCAACTTCGAGAGGTTTTTGGTCTTTTTAGGA